>Ga0190270_10001253_pt1 | contig 11693 bp, 9 predicted proteins | sample Popmic320T_FD_133748 | JGI IMG/M metagenome (GOLD analysis project Ga0190270, IMG submission 133748) | Populus adjacent soil microbial communities from riparian zone of Weber River, Utah, USA - 320 T | ecosystem: Environmental > Terrestrial > Soil > Riparian zone | place: USA: Utah | collected... | reverse complement strand
TTGGGCTTTTGGGCGGGCGCCTGCGCAGTAGCCCCGGCGGCGACGGTTTTTACCGCTGACTTCCTAACCGGGGTCACGAGCGTCCTCTTCGGCCTGTCAACGGCATAGGCAATAAAGCCGACGGCCATCAGTGAAACTACAAGGATTTTGGGATTAAAGCGCATTCCGATCAACTCCAATACGGATAATGCCGACGAGGGCAAAAAGATCACGGACCGTCAGTCGATTACCGCCGCGGCGACCATTTCGAGGACTCGGCGGACGCCGTCATCCGTGCCGACGGGGCCGTCGTTGAACTGGCTGCGCGGCGCGGGTTTCCACCCATCGCGCGAGCCGTCGTAAGGGTAGTCCTGCCTGAGTCCTGTACGCGCTGGATCGTATTGCCCGTCATCGCCCGCCATCTTATAAATCACCATGTCGAGCGAGGGGATCACGATGACGCCGTGACCGCCGCCGCCGGATTTAAAGAAAGCGTCCCGAGGCGCGCCCGCGACATGGCCGTCGGCGTTGTTTTCCCACATGAGGCTCATGGGGGCATGGGTATTCCACTTTGTCGGTTTGCCGCACAATTCAATATAGTCGGCCGGAATCACCTGCTGTTTCCCCCAGCGGCCTTTCTTCAGGATGGCATAGAGGAAACGCAAGTGATCTGTCGAACGCAAGGCTATGTCTGCGCCGCCCGGCGTATGAGGCAGTACATTCTCGCCGCGCCGCCGGGCCCACGCCCATTGTCCCCAGCCGAGCGGTTTCGCTAAACGCTGATCGATGTACTCATGCAGCTCCATGCCCGTCAGGTTGCGCAGGACGATAGAAGCCACGTGGGGCGAAGCGGAAGCATAAGAATAGCCGCCGCCGGGTTTGGTCCAGAGGGGAGTGCGCAGGGCCGTCAGGTCCTGCCCCAACGGCGTGGCGGGACGCTGCAGTGGAGTAAGTTTGACGGACGGGACGCCATCCACAAAACCTGGATTGCTGCCCTCGCCATGAAGGCCCGCGGACATCGATAGCAACTGGCCCAAGGTGATTTCAGCCTTCGCCGGGTCATCCAGAGGCATGGCTTCCGGCAGGTACTCGGCGTTGAAGACCTTGGTATCGAGGCCTTCAGGAATCCGGTCTTTCTTCTCGGCCAGCATAATGCCGCAGGCGATGCTGGTATATGCCTTGCCCACGGAAGCGCTCGCCGGGTTGGCTTCGCGATTACCGCGGCCGTAATAACGCTCATAAACCAACCATCCGTGGCGCGCCACCAGCAAGCCGCCGTGTTGGCTGCTGCGGGAGGCATACTCGAAGGCCTGGTCGAGCTTTGTTAAATCCATCCCCGCGGTTTTCCTGATCGCGGAGGCGTCTTTTAGCGCGCGCCAGCCGCCTTCGCTGTCGGGCTTGGGGAAGTACTCTTCCGCAGGCGCAACAGACGCGGCTGTCAAGGCCGATACGGCTAATAAGAGTGGAGCCAGGATTCGCATCATCGTAGTAAAACCTACCTGCCGCCAGTATGGAGCGCGACGACTCCTGCGTCGCGCTCCATATGTCCTAGAAGCTCACACGCAAGCTGAATTGCAGATTGCGCGGCAAGTTCGACTGCGGATTCGAAAACGCGCCGAAGGCCGCGCTGCTAATATTCGTATTCAGGCCTCCCAATAAATGACGATTGGCGACGTTGAAGGCCGAGGCGCGAAACTCGACGCTGTTCGTCTCGCTTTTACCGAATTTAAAGCTCTTACTGGCGGCTACGTCCTCGCCCAATTGCGCCGGCTGATAAAGATTCGGAATCACCGCCGGCACGTTGCCATAATTGAAGTTGGCCGGCTGTACGAAAGCGGCCTTGTTGAGGTAAGGGCTGTTCGGATCCTTAGGGTTGAAGTCTGGATTCAGCAGCGGCTGCCCCGGAACATAGCTGCAACGCGCCGCGCCCGCGCCCGCCATGGTCTGGCTGCAGCCGCCGACGCCGATGGGCGTCCCGCTCTGATAACGATGAACCGCAGAAACACTCCATCCGCCGATAAAGGCGTTGAGAGCCGGATGCATATTGGCTCCGATGGCCCTGCCCCTGCCGATCGGCAATTCATACACGTAGCCCAGCGTGTAGACATGAGGGCGATTGGCGTTGCTGACGACCTTCTCGGTAATTGCGTCGTAAATGTTCTGGCCGTTCTGGCTGACCAGGGTTTTGGAGAACGTATAAGAAGTCATCAGCCAGAGTCCCCTGGAATAACGCTTCTGGAAACTGACTTCTAGAGCATTGTATGTGCTGTGACCAGCCTGCGAAGCCACAGCGCCGAAGCCGCTGTATTGCGGAAACGGGCGCAGCGCCTGCTGTAGTTGCAGCGTCTGCGGGAAGTTCGGATATGGCAGCTTGAACCCTGACGCGACGACGATCGGGTCGTTGATGACCTGGTTGATTGGGCGCGTGAGCAACGAACCATAGATCGCGAAATACTTAGGGTCGAGCTGGTTGTAATCAATGCCGCCCTGAAAGATATTGATGCCGTAGTTGGCGTGGAAACTGGCTCTCAGCACGGTCGAAGGCGTGAAGCTGTGCTCCACCGTCAGGTTGTAGTCGGTGTAATACCCCGGCTTGCCGGATTCAGGCAGTTTGTAAGTCACGCTGCCGTTGACGCCCAGGCCCGGATCTATGCGGGGCGGACGCTGGCTTTCGACCAACGTGCGGAAATCATTCAAACCGTTTTTCTGCGTGAAGGCGATGCCGTTTGACAGCGCGTTCGAGGTCGAGCCGAAGCCGCCACCGAAGCCCTGGATTCCGTTGTCGGCGTTGCCATCCTCACGGATGATATCCCACATGATCGCGCCGCCGCCGCGAATGACCGTCTTGCTGTTGAGTTGATAAGCAAAACCCAGTCGGGGAGCGAAAGCGTTTTTGCGAACGTCGAGGAGCACCGGGTTGTCCTCGCTCGCGAATTCGAGGGCGCCCAGCAGGCCGCCAGCGGCCGGATTCGGGATGTTCGGATTGAAGTTGCTGTTCTGCAAGCGCGCTTCCCGGCGCGGAATGCTAATGTCGTAGCGAAGACCCGCGTTGACGGTGAGCTTGCTCGAGAGCTTGAAGTCGTCCTGAATGTACCCGGCGTAGTACTTGTAGCGGAAGTCGATGTCGGCGCCGAAATTGAAAGAGCCGCCGTTCGGCAATCCCAACAAAAAGGCCGCGTACGAGATGCCGGTCTGCCCGCTCACACTGGGGTTTCCGGTCGCCGCGGCGCTGTAGCTCAGGGAGCCGGCGCAGTTGTTGCAGTCGATGCGCCGATAACTCACATCCATATAGGTAAAGCCGAACTTGAGATTATGACGCCCTTTGACCCACGACAGGTGATCGCTGAAATTGATGGTGCGACTGGGAGACTCCGTAAAGACATGGCCGCCGTAATTGCCGAACTCCGTGTTGTACTTGGTGTAATTCGGGGCCTTCTCTGCGCCGGACCCGTCCAAGCCCGGCAACAAGGTGGTCGCCCGGTAGGAGTCAGGCAATCCCAGGTTCGGTCCTTCGCCGAGTTTGCGCTGGTTGATCGCGAAGGTGGCGTGGTTCAATAGATTCGGCTTGATGACGTAATCGCCGTTGAAGCGCCAGTAACGGATATGCCCGAACTCCTGGAAGGCTTCTGCCAGCGGACCGGGAATCGGTCCCTGGAGAGGGTAGCTGTCAAAATACTGTTTACTGAACATGCCGCTCACGCGCAGTTTGTCGTTCACGGCGTGGTCGCCCTTGATCGAGTAAACGCCCTGCCACGCTCCAGGCGTCCGCGAGCCGTTGTTGATCGCGCGCGTGTTGTTGAAAACGGTCGAGGGATTATCTGGCATCGGCAGTTCGGCCAAGATCGCTTTCGCCACCGCGTTGATGCGTTCCGGACAAATGACGTTCAAAACGCCGTTGCATTGCATGCGCGGGCGGTTGGCGGCGTTGGCGATCACGTTACCGTTGGCGTCGAGCGGGTCGTACAACGGAACCATCTGTCCGGCGGCGTTGGTGTAGCGGCGGAAGTCCCCGTTGCGGAAGTCCGCGATCGGCAGCGAGATCAGGTCCGTGCTGCTGAAGTTTTTGGCGCGTGAACGCTCGCCCGCGAAGAAGAAGAAGGTCTTGTTGCGGCCGTCATACACTTTCGGGATATAGACCGGACCGCCGAGACTCACGGCCTCGACGTGCTGGCGTTGAACGGACTGGCCGCGCGCTCCCCAGAAGAAGCCCTCGGCGTTCAGATTCTCGTGGCGCAGTTGGACCATCGCGGAGCCGTGCAGCCCGTTGGTTCCGGACTTGGTAGTGTAGTTGAGCACGCCATTGGAAGAACGGCCGAATTCGGCGGAGTAGGCGGAAGTTTGCACCTTGAATTCCTCCACGGCTTCGGCGCTGACCACGCGCATTTGCGGGTCGTTGCGTCGCTCGCTCATTGATTCGCCGCCGTCAAGGAGGAGGCTGGCGCCATTGGCCTGGCCGCCCGCGATGCGGGGCGCGCCGCCGACGGTGTCAGGGTCGTTTTGCAAATTCATCGTGACGCCTGGGGCGAGGCTGGTGAACGCCAGGTTGCTGCGCAAGCCGCCATTGATAAACAGGGGCAACTGTTGAATGGCTTTGTTATCCACTACCGTCCCCAGGTCGCTGCGGTCAGTTTGCAGCAGCGGAGTGGAAGATTCTATCTGAACCGTTTCCGCCACCGCGCCCAATTCCAGCCGAATGTCGAGGCGCGTGGTGGTGCTCACCTGCACGAGGACGTTAGGAGCTTGCGCCTTGCGGAACCCTGCTTTTTCAGCGACGACTTCGTAGCGGCCAGCGGTCAGCGAGAGGAAGGTGTAGACGCCTTCCGTATTTGTCTCCGCCATGATGATCTGACCGGTGGAGGGATTGATCAGCGTGACCTTGGCATCCGGCACGATGGCTCCGGAGGCGTCAACCACCTGACCAGTGATGGTTCCTCGGTCCTGCGCGTACAGCCACGCGCCAGGCATCAACAACAGAAACATAAGAGGGACAAGGTTGCTTAATTTCATAATCATCTCCTGGCGCTTAGGTATGGCTCTCGTTCCGTCCGGTCGTTCGAGGTTTACGCGCGTTCCGATTGTTCGCAAGGACTGAACAAGGTCCAAGGGATTGCCAATGCAAATATTGATTGAGTCTCTAAAGCTTGATAGAATCTGCGAAACAACAGCTTTTATTGCAGTACATTTATCAAACCTCGACATTGCGGGCAATGCGTCAGAACAACCATAAGCGCATAGTTCATTTGAACCATGCGGGCGCCGGCTGAATCCGGATATTGTTCAGTGTTATCCGCAACAAAGAGAGTCTTGTCCGCTAATGGTTGTTATGACAGCGCGAGTTTCGGCCTGGGTGACGGGCGTCATCCTCCTCACAATACTGGGAGGGGGCGCATATTGGATACAGTCGCGCCGGTCTCCGGCGGTTCCGACCATTGCGGTTGTTCCACAGACCACCGGCGCCATGCTTTGGGAAGTGGAGCATCTCGGCGCCAAGACGGCGGCGGAAAGACTAAAGTGTCACCTCTACTGGAACGCCCCGACATCGGAAAACGATGTGGCGGGCCAGGTCATGCTGATCGACAGGGTCACCAGCGGCAATTACCAGGGGCTCATCCTGGCGCCAAACCACTCACGCGCGATCCTGGCGCCTTTGCGGCGCGCGCTCGCGGCGGGACTGCCCGTGGTCGTCGTCTCGGCTCCCCTGGACTTCCCCGCCAGCGACAAGCTCGGTTATATCGTGAATGACGACGAAAAGATGGGGGAGATTGCCGCCGCCGAAATCGCGAGGCTCATTCACGGCAAAGGCTCCATTGCGCTGGTCGGGCTTACGCCCTACGCGCCAGGCGTTATGCAGAGGGCGCGCGGCGCCGAACGCTTACTGGCCAGCCGTTTCCCGGAAATCCGCATTGTGAGTCGTAGTGGCGGGGCCTACAACGCCGCGCGCGTGGAAGAGCTTACCAATGGCGTAATGGATTCGCATCCTGAGTTGAAGGCCATTTTGAGTTTTACCGCCGTCTCCACGCGGGGGGCCTACGCAGCCCTCAAGAGCCGGTCGCTGCAAAAGGCGATCCGTCTCGTCGGCTGTGAGCAGGATTCCGATCTGATAGGTTATGTCGGCGCAGGAGAAATTGCGGCCATCGCAGCGGAAAACACGTATCGCATGGGCCACGACGCAGTTGAACTCATCTCGGCGTCCTGGGCCGGAAAGCCGATTCCCGCGAAGTCTGTGACGCCTCCACTGCTGATCACGAAGCAGAATTTCAATTCTGCCGAAGCGAGTCTCTTTACAAGTTTTCCAAGGTGACGATCTCATGAAGCGGAGCTCTCAGCGCAAGCTGGTTATTTCTGCGATGGCGTTATCCATCCTGACCGTGGGAATCATCGGCGGAAGGCGCCTGTATATCAACAGTCCCGGCTACGGTCTTCCTTACTACGCCCGGTTCACGCCGGACGAAGAGGATCGCTGGACCGCGCTGGGCGGCGTATGGGAAGTCGTCGAAGGCGCCATGCGCAATGACGCCAATGATCGCGGCGCCAAACTGCTGACTGGATCGCGGAACTGGAAAGACTACATCGTGGAGGCCGATGTCCAACTCCTGGGCGAGGGGAGCGTGGGAGTCCTGGCGCGAGTGAGTGAGGCCGAAATGGGCGAGAATTCCTTTAAAGGCTATTTTCTCGGCGTCCGAACCGTTGATAATAGCCTCGTTTTGGGCGCGTTCGACTTTGCATATCACGAGGCGGCCAGAGTCGTCCTACCCGATCAGGTTCGTCCATTTCGCTGGTACCACGTCAAACTGAAAGTCGATGGCTGCCAGATCACTGCCTACGCCTCAGCCGAAGGTATGGGCGAGATCAAAACTGCGCCCCTGAACGACCCGGATTGCTTTAGATCAGGCGCCATTGCTCTTCGTTCGAACGGCACGGGCGGTATTTGGCGTAATGTCAGGGTGGCGCCTGTCGATTCGGTCGCGGCCGCCGCCGGCGCCGCTCAAACTATTCCTCCTCCCGCCGCCGCTACGTTCCAGCGCGCGCTGCCGCAAGCGGCGGCGCTACGCGGCAGAACGCAACCGGCCGGCGACCGAACGCCATCCGCCCCGGTTCACACTATACGCTCCTTATTGTATCTACCTCCGTTCGGGTCGCCTCTGGCCTCGGTCCGCGGATCTGTGGTCCTGATCAGGCCGGCAGTCTATGTCCAGGACTCCACCGGCGGCGTTGAGATCCAATCCGACAACGCATCCAAGAACGCAACGGGGCTCAAGATCGGCGATGAGGTGGAAGTCACGGGAGAAGTCACTCTCGATAAATTCAGTCCCGTAATCCGTAAGGCCCGATTCCGTCTGCTTAGAGAGTCTGTGCCTGTATCTCCAGCGGTTATCGCCGCGAATCAAATCGCGGAGGGTTTGTATGATAGCAGGTTTGTACAGGTCGAGGGCTATCTCCGAACGATATCCGAGGGGAAAGACGACGCCCTCACATTGGATCTTGATGCAGGGACACAATCGTTTCGCGCCATTCTACCCCCAGGCCGCAGCCGGTCGCTGCTCCAGCGCCTCGCCCAAGAGAGCCGGCTTCGTCTGAGAGGCGTTTCCGTTGTGGACGCCAGATTCAATAAGGAGGCCGATCCGTTCGTCATCCTCGTGCGATCAGCCGAAGATGTTGAGGTTATGGCCGGGCCGCCCTGGTGGCGGCCTTCTACCTTGATTTTGGCGTCTCTGGCCGGTCTTACCCTGATCTTCATCTTCAACCATCTGTATCTTCTGGCGAAGCATTGGCGCCTCCGCGCGGTTGCTGAAGAGCGCGAACGTCTCGCAAACGAAATTCATGACACGCTCGCGCAGAGCTTCGCCGGAATCGGTTTTCAACTTCAGGCTATACGTAACAGCGTGCCCCGCGGCGCTGAACTCCTCGAGAGCCAGGTCGACCTGGCGATTTCCATGGCGCGGACCAGCCATGGAGAGGCGCGTCGCAGCATTGCCAGCCTGCGTCCGAAATCGCTCGGGCCAACCTGCCTCCTTCTGGCTCTCCGTGAGTGCGCCGAGCGGATGGTCAAGAACGGAAACGTAACAGTCGAAGCGGATGGCGCCGATGGCGGCCGGACCGTGCCGCCTCGCATCAAAGACACGCTTTATCTGATCGGGCAGGAGGCGATTGCAAATTCAATCCGCCATGCGGCCCCTGGCGCGATCCGCATCAGGCTGCAGCGGTCGCGCGAATCCATTTGCCTGTCCGTCGAAGACGACGGTCAAGGTTTTATCGCGGACAGTCACTACACAGGATTCGGCATATTGGGAATGCGCAAGAGGGCGGAAAGTATTTCGGCCACGTTGACAGTCAAAAGCGCCCCGGAATCAGGTACTCGGGTGGAAGTGAAGGCGCCTATCCGGTCACACCTACTGTTCGGGCTCTGGCAGCGTCCCCGGCTTTCTGCTATTAGGGACAGATGATGGACACCGCAAACATTCGGATCATGATCATCGACGACCACCCCGTCGTACGCGCGGGACTGGAGAACATGCTCAGTACTCAGCCGGACATGGACGTGGTGGCGAGCGCCTCTAGCGGACGCGAGGCTCTTGCGCTGCTTGAGACAATTACACCGGACGTAATTTTGATGGATCTGCGTATGTCTGGCATGAGCGGACTGGACGCGATACGCGCCATCAATCTGCGACCGGATCCGCCACGGATCCTTGTCTTGACTAGTTTCGACGCCGAAGAGGATATTTACCAGTCTGTCGGGGCTGGCGCGCATGGCTACATTTTGAAGGACACTCCTCAAGACCGTTTACTGGAAGCCATCCATCTCATATACGCGAAAAAACGCTATTTCCCGGCGGATATCGCGGCACGGCTTATCGAACGAATGGCGAGATCGAATCTGACACCACGAGAGCGTCAGGTGTTGCAGTTAGTGGCAAAAGGCCTTACCAATAAAGAGATCGGGCGAGCCTTAGGAATCAGCGACAACACGGCCCGAAATCATGTGAACAGCATCATTGAAAAATTAGAAGTATCGGATCGCACCGAAGCTGCCACAATCGCTATACGCCAAGGTCTCGTTTCAATGACGGATTGATGGTTCTGTTGCAAATAAACCGGCCATCTGGTCCTCAATGCTGGTAGACTGGCCCAATTCCATTATCACTGGGGGCTGCTCTGACCAAATCCAATCCCTTCAAATGGCGACACTACGAATCCGAGATCATCCTTCTCTGCGTGCGGTGGTATTTACGCTACGCCCTCAGTTATCGCGACCTCGAAGAAATGATGCGGGAGCGCGGCCTCTTGCTCGATCATACGACCATTTACCGATGGGTTCAGGCTAATGCTCCGGAGTTAGAGAAAAGAATTCGTCCTCACCTGAGACTGACCAACGACTCCTACCGCGTCGATGAGACCTACGTCAAAATCAAAGGTGAGTGGAAGTATCTTTACCGCGCCGTCGATTCGACGGGACAAACGATCGATTTCATGTTGAGCGCGAAAAGAGACGCGAAGGCCGCCAAACGGTTCTTCCGCAAGATGCTCAAGGCCGCATCGCACTCATCTCCGCGAGTGATCAACGTCGATAAGAATCCGGCATATCCGCCTGCGGTCGAGCAATTGACGGAAGAAGGAGTCTTCCCCAACCGCACTCAACTGCGACAATGTAACTCAATAATTGTTGAGGTTGGTGTTATTTGTGCTGAACAGCCACAGCATAACCATCATATTTTTTCATTTATAATGCGCCTCTCTTAATATTACTGAAGTCCGCCAAAGTCCAGAGGATGGAAAGTTCCCTTTACAGCCGACTCAATATTTACAAAATCCGTGGAGAAAATTGTGCGAATCGTTCTCGTGGGTCTTATTCGACATCGATGAAATCCTCGACCTTCAGCCCTTCAGATTCCGAGCAGTAGGCTTTGACCGTGATCTTCGGGTCGCTGTGGCCGAGGAAGCTGGACACCTTGTGTAGCGGCGCGCCAGCGTCGAGCAGTTGCGTCGCTATCGAGTGGCGCCAAGTGTGAGGCGGCGCCCTCTTCGAGACGTTCGCCTCGTCGGCCAGGGCATTCACTCGGAACTTGGCGGCAAGCCGCCTCACCCGGGATCGGTTTACCGGCGGATATGTGACGCCAATAATTTGCACCTGTCCTTCGCCAAAACTCGTTCACCTTTAGTTTCAACAACTTGGGGAATGGGAGGTAACGTCGTCGAGCCAGGTTACATGAGATCCAGGCGAGGCATTTTGGAATCGGATGACATATTGGCGAAGGACAGCGGTTGCGCCGCGACCGACAGAACCAGCGCGAATAGAATGAGTGCTGCTTTGATGGTTGCCTTGCTCATTTATCCTCGGACGCGCCGCATTTACGGCAGAAGACTCGGCTTAGCGTGCAATCTTGCCCGCAATCGCCGCGATCGCTGCACCGGGGGCACCGGGGATTATTGTGTTCGGTCGCCGCCCGCTCGTGGCATTTGACGCAGGCCCAATGCCCGGCGCTGCGCTTGCGGTAGCGGTCAATGGCGCTCGGCTCTACGAAGTAAAATTGCTTAGCTGTCGCGCTCATACCTACTCCCCTCCCTCCGGTTCGACCCGCTGCGGTCAATCAACAGCCGTATGGCCCGGAGGAGGTCGGGATACTCTCGCCCACTAGGGCCGTCGCTCAGGGACCTTCGAGGGCATCCCCGAGCTAGCCTCGCGCCGTACATAAAGCGCGCTCGATCTCTTTGGATGTCATTTCGCCGATCATTTCTTCGTGGTAATCAAGCCACTCGCCCTTCTCTTCGATAGTCATGGCATTAGTCTTCCCTGCTCGGCAGTACCGGCTTGAAGATCGCTTCGAGATGGCGCTCGATCCGCTCAACCTTCTCGCGTGTGGCGGTCTGTTAGGCGCGCAGCGTCCCGACGCCGACAATAACCTTCTCGGTCCCCGCCCGAAGCTCGGCTTTCATCTCGTTCCGAAATGAATTCATTTCATTACGGAACGCGTCTATCTGTCGCTCCTGGCCGCGTTGTTTGACCCACGCGCCAGCGATAATGGCGACGATGATGATGATGAACACAGATCGGCGACGCCGGACAGAATCAGCCACATACCCGCAGCCAGAATCACGACGCCTAGCGCCGCATCGCACAGCCCTGTCTTGCGGAATTTGCACAATTACGCGACATCCTCGCCAAGCGCCCTGACAACAAGGGTGACAGGCCAGGCTTGCGCCCGTCACCCTCCGGCGGGGGACGGGCCGACTCGACATTGCCTAATACAGTATCGTTCAGGTCAGCAACAGGATTGACTTGGGGGGGAGGAACAGACAGGGGACGGTAAAGTATATCAGCGCGCCGCGACGATGATCAGGACGAGAGCCGCGAGACCCAGGATGACGATCAGCAGGTCTCTGTCGCTCAGCCTCCCGGCGGCGAAGTCTTGATCGAGTTTGTCCGCGCGGGACGCCAATCGCGCAAGTTCCTCGTCGCTCAGCGTCGAAACCGCGGCATCGACCTTCTCCGGGCTTATCTTCGCCGCTTCCATAGCCTTCCGCGTCTCGTCCGATGAGAAGAGACTCCTGGTTTTTTCCAGATTCTGTCGCCGCGTCTGGGCGGTGTTTACCAATTCTTTATGGATGTCAGACGGGCTTACAACGTGTGCCTGAGCCAGGATGCTCGTGGCGCAAAGAGTGAGCAATAAACAAGCAACCAGCAATCGAACGGATTGCCACAGATCAAAACGCAT
>Ga0190270_10001252_pt1 | contig 11694 bp, 12 predicted proteins | sample Popmic320T_FD_133748 | JGI IMG/M metagenome (GOLD analysis project Ga0190270, IMG submission 133748) | Populus adjacent soil microbial communities from riparian zone of Weber River, Utah, USA - 320 T | ecosystem: Environmental > Terrestrial > Soil > Riparian zone | place: USA: Utah | collected... | reverse complement strand
GCGTAGTACTGAATCAACGCGCCCTTGGTGATGCCGAGCTCTGGCCAGAACAGCTTACGAAGGTTGGTCAACCGCACGTCGCGGCCGTCGACCTTCAGGATGGCGTTGTCGACCCGCGTTGGAATGACGATGGACTCGACAGCCACAGGCCTCTTGGGAGTTGGGAGTTACTCCTTCAACCCCCACTTGAGGAGCAACGACCCCACAGTGAAGCCGGCACCCACTGAGACCATCAACAGAAGATCGCCGCGCTTGAGGCGCTGGTCGTCGACGGCATCACTCAGCGCGAGTGGAATGGTCGCGGCCGTCGTGTTGCCGAAGCGCTCGATGTTGATGACAACCTTCTCTTCCGGTACGCCCAGCTTCTCGGCGGCCGACAGGATGATTCGTCGATTGGCCTGATGCGAGACGAGCAGGTCGATGTTGTCCGCGTTGAGATTGTTGCGCTGAAGAATCCGGCGACAGGCCTCTTCGGTGTTGCGCACGGCGAACTTGAAAACGGCCTGGCCGTCCTGCTTCACGTAGTGGAGTCGCTGATCGACGGTGTCCTTCGATGCCGGCCGCAGGCTGCCACCCGCGGGCATGCACAAAGACTCGCCGCCGCTGCCATCCACGTAGTTCTCGAAGTCGATGATGCCGATGTCCGGATCGCCAGAGGCTTCAACCACCGCCGCACCGGCGCCATCACCGAAGATCACGCAGGTCGCGCGATCGGTGTAGTCGATGATGCTCGACATCACGTCGGCACCGATCACGAGCGCGTGCCGGCTTCCACCGTTGGACACCATCTGCGCCGCTGTCGTCAGTGCGTACGTAAAGCCAGAGCAAGCGGCGAAGAGGTCGTACCCCCACGCGCGGGTCGCGCCGATCTTGTGCTGCACCAGGCACGCCGTGCTCGGAAACAACATGTCGGGTGTCGTCGTCCCGACAACGATGAAGTCGATGTCGGAAGGTTTGAGTCCGGCTCGTGCGATCGCCTCTCGTGCGGCCTCAGCCGCCAGGTCTGACGTCGCAACTCCCGGTTCGACGATGTGACGCTCACGGATGCCAGTACGCTGCAGGATCCATTCGTCACTCGTTTCGACCATCTTCTCGAGGTCGGCGTTGGTGAGCACGCGTGGTGGAACGTAGGTGGCAAGACTGGAGATACGCGCACGACATTGGGTGCGCGGAGAAGGGGTTACCACAGTCGACTATCCCTCCCGGGGGCGACGAGCCCGAAGTATTCGTACGCACGTGGCGTGGCGACGCGGCCACGCGGAGTCCGATCGAGGAAACCGGCCTGAATCAGGAACGGCTCGTACATGTCCTCGATTGCGTCCTTGTCTTCATTGATGGCAGCGGCCAGGCTATTCACACCAACTGGACCGCCGTTGAACTTATCGATGATGGTTCGCAGCAGCTTGCGATCGACTTCATCAAACCCATTGTCGTCCACCTCGAGAAGTCGCATGGCGTTTCTCGCGACTTCACCGGTGACAACGCCATCGGCGCGAACCTGCGCGAAGTCGCGAACACGGCGGAGCAACCGGTTTGCGATTCGCGGAGTCCCACGCGACCTCCGGCCAATCTCCGCGGCCGCATCGTCCACCAGCGTCACACCGAGAATGCGGGCCGAACGCCGCACGATCTCCTCGATGTCTTTCGTCAGATAGAAGTCGAGCCGGTGAACGATACCGAAGCGGGCGCGCAGCGGCGAGGTCAGCAGGCCAGCTCTCGTCGTCGCGCCGATGAGCGTGAACTTCTGGAGTGGTACTTTCACCGAGCGCGCACCAGGCCCCTGCCCGATGATGATGTCGAGCTCGTAGTCCTCCATCGCGGGGTAGAGGATCTCTTCAATCGCCGGTGCCATGCGATGGATCTCGTCGATGAAGAGGACGGCGTGCTCCTGAAGATCGGTCAGCATCCCGGCGAGATCTCCGGGCCGCTCGATCACCGGCCCCGCGGTCGCGCGAACCGGTACGCCCATTTCATTACCGATGACGTAGGCGAGGGTGGTCTTTCCTAATCCGGGCGGACCGTAAAGCAGCACGTGATCGAGTGCCTCACGGCGGCCGCGTGCGGCTTCGATCGACACCTGCAGGTTGTCGCGCAGACGATCCTGTCCAATATACTCGTCGAGCGTACGCGGGCGCAGCCCCGCCTCATACTGCGCGTCCTCATCCACACGACCGGGAGTAATCAGTCGCTCGTCCACGTTAGTGCTTCATCATCTCGCGCAGCGCGGCGCGAAGCGCGTGCTCGAAGTTTGCATCAGCGTCGGTCTTCAGCGCGAGGTCGATCGCCTTCTCGGCCTGCGGTCGATGATAGCCGAGGTTCTGGAGCGCCGAGAGCAAGTCTTCTCGCAGCCGGTCAGTTCCGGTTGCACCGGTCGCCGCTCCAGCCTCCATCGGCGGCGCGAGCTTCATCAAGCGATCTTTGAGCTCGAGGACGATGCGCTCGGCGGTCTTCTTGCCGATTCCCGGGATGCCGGTCAGACGCGCCACGTCCGCGCGTTGGATCGCCAGGATCACGTCGCGGCTATCCATTCCGGATAACACCGCGATTGCCAACTTCGGTCCGATTCCGCTGATGCCGATCAGTCGCTCGAAGATCTGTCGCTCCAGGTCGGTGAGGAATCCGTACAGTTGCAGCGCGTCCTCGCGCACGTGCGTGTACACACGCAGTGACACCTCGGCGCCCTCTTCACCCACTTCGTAGAACGTGGACAGGGGGACCTGCACCTCGTACCCGACACCACTGACGTCAACGACGATCCGGTTTGGCTGTTTGTCGAGCACTCGCCCGCGGAGGAACGCGATCATCTACGGAGCGGGTCTGTACTGGCGCCACGATTTGAGCGGCGTCTTCGATGCCCGAGTCGTGACCCTCGGATCCCGGATCGCAGGCCCCAGGCCCCGGGCCACGAGCCCTGAGTGCACATGGCAGATCGCGACCGCCAGCGCATCCGCGGCATCATGCGGTGTCGGCACCTTGTCCAATCCGAGCAGCAGCTTGATCATCTGCTGCACCTGCCGCTTGTCCGCACGGCCGTATCCGACGACGGCGCGCTTCACTTCCGCCGGCGTGTATTCGACCACCTCGCATCCCGCTTCGACGGCAGCGAGAATTGCAACGCCGCGCGCGTGACCCAATTTGAGCGCGCTTCGCGCGTTGGTCGCGTAGAACAGGTTTTCGACCACGACCAACTCAGGCTGGCACTCGGATAACCGCGCTGACAACTCGCGATGGATTCGGGCGAGGCGGGCAGGAAACGAATCGCCTGCGGAGGCAGCGATCGCTCCGCAGGTCACAAGACGATGTCGGCGACCGTCCGTCTCCACGCATCCGTACCCGGTGCGTTCGGAGCCGGGATCGATCCCGAAAACTCTCACGCGAGGGAGGCCTCGATCTCCTTCTCTTCGATGTCGAAGTTGGCCCACACGTGCTGCACGTCGTCGTGATCGTCGAGCGCTTCCATCAGCTTCAGCATGACCTGTGCGTCCTTGCCCTGAAGCTTGACGTAGTTCTGCGGAATCATCGCGACTTCCGCGCTGGCGGGCTCCAGGCCGAGCGCCTTCACCGCGTCACGCACGACTTCAAAGCTTTCAGGCGAGCAAATAATCTCGAACGCCCCGCCGTCGTCGCTCATGTCGTCGGCTCCGGCTTCCAGCGCCACGTTGAGCAATTGCTCCTCGTCGGTCTTCTCGCCCTTTTCGACGATGACCTGGCCCTTGCGGGTGAACATCCAGGCCACGCTGTTCTCGGCGGCAAGGTTGCCGTTGTACTTGCCGAGCATGTGACGGATTTCACCGACCGTGCGGTTCTTGTTGTCGGTGAGCGACTGGATCATCAACGCCACACCGCCAGGCCCGTAGCCTTCGTAGGTGATCTCTTCGTAGGTCACGCCGGGTTCTTCGCCCGTGCCACGGCGAATGGCGCGCTCGATGTTCTCGCGCGGCATGTTGTTCGCCTTGGCGTCAGCGATGATCGTCCGCAGTCGAGGATTCATGCCCGGATCCCCACCCCCGCTACGGGCGGCGACCGTCAGTTCCTTGATGATGCGCGTGAAGGCCTTGCCGCGCTTGGCATCGGCGGCGCCCTTCTTGTGCTTGATTGTGTGCCACTTGGAATGGCCAGACATGGCAGAAACTCCAACAAAAACGAGGAAAATTGGACCGCGTATTCTACCACGCGCAGATGCGGTCCCTTATGGGTTCCTCGCCAGTATCACCCACACGTCGGCCCTGGGGTCCCACGGGGCCCCGCGGTAGTCGCCGAGCATAGCTGTCACTTCGAACCCGGCCTTCTCCAGCCGCCGCGCCATCTGGGGAACGGACAAGGTTCGGAATGAGAGCGCGAACCGGTGCACGCGCTTCCGCCCACCTCGACGCTCGCTGAACTCCTGATCGAAGATCGTGAGTCCGCGCTCGCGATCCTGGCGCACCGTCTCAACCAGCGTCACGTGTGACCCACCGGGCTTGTTCCGCCAGCCCTTCAGGCTGACGCGCTGCCGATATTCCTTCCACGCGGGAAGGTCGGCGACGAGCTCGAGGCCAAACGTGCCGCCCGGTCGCAGCACGCGGCGCACCTCCGTGAGAGTGGCCGTCAGATCGCGCTCGCGCAGGAGTGACTGCAGCATCCCGTACGGCGCGAACACCATCGAGAAGTCGTCCTCGAACGGCAGGAACCGGATGTCGCCTCTGATGAGACGCACTTGCGTCGTCAGTCGCGCGCGGCGAACACGCGTGCGTGCGCGAGCGAGCATCGGGCTCGAGCGATCGACGCCAACGATGTCCACACCAGCGCGCCCGAGTGGTAACGAGATGCGTCCCGTGCCACACCCGAGTTCGAGCACACGTCCACCGCAGTGCAACGCGAGATTGCGCCAGAAGGGCACGTCGCGCTTGCCGAGCGTCCGCGCATTCTCCCAGTCGTAGAAGGGGGCGTAGTCGTCCCAGCCTTCATGACCCTCTCTGGCTTCGGACTTGGGGCGTCGTGCTGCGGGTTTTGTCACGCGTCAATCGACTTTCTGACCAACGGTGGCGAACAGCATCGTGTGCTGGATCTCGACGAAGGACGAGCCCGCTTTCTTCGCCTCGGCTTCATAGGCGGTCAACGTATCGAGGTAGTCGCGACCGAGCCACCGTGCTGCGTCAGACGCGCCGGCACTGAGCGCGCTCTCGACGACACTTCGTCTCGACGCCCACACACTCGCATCGGGCGGACCGAGCAGTGTTCGCGACACAGGAAAGAGTCGCACCTCGAGCGGCTCGATCCCACGCTCTGAAAACAGGCGGGGCAAGTTCGGACCAACCGCCGACGTGCGGCCGTCGGCCTGCTGGCCGGACAGTGCATTGAAGAACGAACGCGACAGCTCGAACGCGCGCCGCCCGGCCGGCGTCGAACTGAATCCGTACCGCGCGCTGTTGTCGGGCTCGACGGCGACGACGCGCCCGCGTGGTGCGGTTACGCGCACGAATTCAGCGACCGCTGTTTCAACATCGTTGACGTGTTGAAGAACCGCGACGCAATAGATCGAATCGAAGACACCGTCTTGAAACGGCAGGCGACACGCGTCGGCTGCGGCGAACTTGACTCGTTGATTGTGCGACGCCGTTTCCTGACTCGCGGTGAGCACCTTGGCGAACACCAGATCGACGCCGACCAGCCGCACTTGTGAAATGTGGAGCCGGCCGAGAGCGACCTCCGCCTGCCCCTCGCCGCATCCGACATCGAGGATGCGGTTTCCCGATCTCGGTTTCAGCGTCTCAGCGAGGAACTCTGTAAAGACATCGTCCCACCACGCTTCGCGCAGATGTTTGAGGGTGGGAGAGGTGAGCGCGTCGATCATGGCGCCAGTCAGACTAATCCGAAATGGCCCACTCGCCCGGAACGATCGGCCGCGTGCGCGGCAGCAATCCACGACGCGACATGTGCCCTACGATCACGAGGATTCCGATGAAAGCAGCGAGCTTGAAACCATCGCCGAGTCGAGTGGCCGGCACGACCTTCCATAACAGCCAGAGGATCGGCTGCGCCACGGCCACCGCCCAAACGGATCCGTAGAAGTAACGCCGTTCGTGACCCTCGCCCTTCGTCGATCGCTTCACCCGGGGAAGGAGGCCGAATGCACCAAGGGCCCACATCGATCCGGCAATCGGAAAGTACGCGGACGCGTACATCTGTTTCAGGCGCCACTCGCCGGTCACAACCGCAAAGGCGAGCCCGGCGATATTGAGTACAGCAAAGGCGACCACTTCGCCCCAGGCCGTCGTGTAGCAGATGCGGCGATAAAGTGGATTGGGTCGATCCTCGGTGAATCGAATGATGTAGGGCCGAGGCTCACAGCCCGGAAGCTGCCCGAGCAGTCCGGCGATACCGGTACCAACCAGCACGACACCGAGCCACGCCGCCATGCGCCAGTCGAACCCGCGCTCGAACAGATCGAACACCAGCGGGCCAGGCGCGATGAAGAAGACGAAGATCCAGATGGGCCAGTGGTTGACGCGGTAATAAAGTTTGTTGCGGTGCCTGATCTTGCGTTCGGTGTCGAGCTCGACGAAGAGAGCGTCAGTCTGCGTCCTGGTTTCGCTGGCCATCCGGGACGCTGATTCTATCAACGCTTCCGCTGGCGTCCAGCAGGAGGGCATGAAACCCGGTTTCGTCGTTCGTCAATGCTGATAGGGCTTTAAGTCTGCTTGATGGCGGATACGGGGTACTTCTCGCGTCCATCGTCTTGGCCGCATTCGCTGTTAAGTCATTCTCTGAAATGAACTTCACTACGCGACGTTCGGCTTGCCGGGATCCGCGACCATCGCCGCGACCTTCACGCTCCTTCAGAACAGCTGGACTCCGCCGATCATTCCCACGACCCCGACTCAGCCACGAGTCCAGGTTCCCGAACCGACGTCCATGCTGCTCGTCGGATTGGGAGGCGGGGATTCTGGCCATGGTGCGCGCGCGCAGAGCGCGCGCCTAAGACCGCACGATCTGTCCGGCTTCTAACGTCATGACGCGATGCGCGCACGCCCGCGCGAAGTCTTCGTCGTGACTGGCAATCACCAGCGTTCGACCATCGGCCGCGAGCTGCCTGAGGATGGCGGCAAGGTCTCCGCGCCGCGCCGGATCGAGCGACGCGGTCGGTTCATCCATCAACAGCACTTGTGGCTCCATGGCCAGCGCGCGAGCGATCGCGACGCGCTGCGCTTCTCCGCCCGATAGCTCGCGCGGCATCGCGCGGGCGCGCGGACCAATCCCCATTTGATCCAGGAGCTCGAAGGCACGCCGCTCGGCCTGTGTTCGCGACTGAGCCAGCACGTGAACCAGCGCCAGCGAAACGTTCTGCAACGCCGTGAGATGTTCGAACAGGTGATGGAACTGAAACACCATCCCGACGCGGCGATGGAAGTCTCGTCGCGCCTGCCCACGGAGTGTCTGATGTGGTGCGATCGACATGTCGTCCACGGCAATGCGCCCCTCGGCGATTGGATCGAGCCCCGCGATCGCCCGCAGGATGGTCGTCTTTCCCGACCCCGACGCCCCTTTGAGTACGAGGACCTCCTGCCGATCGGCTCCAAACGACACGCCGCGCACGACGGTCCTGCCGCCGCGATGCACGCTGAGATCGGTGACGTCGAGTGCTCTCATCTCGTCTCTGAATTCCTCATCGCTTCCACGTGCGCTCCAGCCGCCTGGCGACGCGCGCCAGCGGCAGCGACAGGGCGAGATACATCGCCGCGCACAGTGCGCCAGGCAGCACCCAGCTCCCGATGTTGGCTGCGAAGATCGACGTCTGCTTCGTCAATTCGACGACCGTGATCACGGACACCAGTGAACTGTCTTTCAGCAGCGCCACGAAGTCGTTGGTCATCGGCGCCAGCGCCAGTCGAAAAGCCTGAGGGCCACGCACGAGCACGAACGCCTGCCGCTCGCTGAGACCGAGCACGCGCGCGGCGTCGAGTTGTCCGGCAGGCACGGCTTCTAACGCGCCTCGATAGATCTCGCTCTCGTAAGCGGCGTAGTTCAGCCCGAGCCCGATGAGCGCCGCGAGGAACGCAGGGAGTTGAACAACGGCCGCGAGGCCGAAGTAGAGAACGAACAACTGCAGCAGGAGCGGCGTTCCGCGAATCAGCTCCACCCACGCAGTAAGGAGCGCACGAAGGGGCGGCGGGCCGTAGACTCTCCCACTCGCGATCAGCACGCCGATCGCGACGGCGAGCGCCATCGAGAGAGACGAAAGCAGCAAGGTGATCACCGCTGCACGAAACAGTGCAGGCAGATATCGCATCGTCGCGTCCCAGGCCGACGATGGTTGTGCGGGTTGTTCAGCCGACGCGTCTTCCTGCTGGCCGCCTGCGAGCCTCGCATACAAACGAGGCTGGTCGTCATTCCACATCTTCCAGCGGCGGAAGATCGCTTCGAGCCGGCCGTCCTGCATCGCGCGAAGCAGAATCGCATTCATCTGATCGCGGAGCGCCGTGTTCTGAGGCGCAGCGATGCCGACGTAGTGGCCCACGCCGACAGCGGTCGATTGATTCGTCAGCCCCGGATTGCGACGCACCCCGCGCTCCGCGAGGACATCATCGAGCATTACCGCGTCGACGCGGCCGAGCACCAGATCGGTATACGGATGCACATCGTCCTCGTACACCACCGGGACGATCCCTAACTCCGACTGTGCCTTCACGAGGATGTCGTACGCGAGCGTGGCGCCGAGCGTCGCGACGCGGCGCCCGCGCAGATCGGGGAGCGTGCGAAATCTGCCGGCATCGACGTCGCGTACGGTGAGTACTTCTTTGAACTCGTAGTACGGGATCGTGACTGCCAGACGCGACTGGCGCGCAGGGCTGTCTTCGATTCCACTCAACGCGACATCGAAGTCGCCGCGAGCAGCAGCGGCGTCGAGGCTGGTGAATCCGACCTGCAGGAACCGCGGCCGGCGCCCGAGTCCTTCGGCGAGAAGAGCCGCGACCTCGACTTCGAATCCGACAACGCGCGCGGGATCGCTCGGGTCCGCTTCGACAAACGGCGAACCACCTTCAGCATCGCCGGCCCACAGCAGCTCGCGCGGTTCCTGGCCGACAACAGCGATTGAGAGCAGCAGAACGCTGACGGCGATGAAGCCTGCGTGTCGCGTCATGTTGTGAGCGGTATTCTAGATTGTGTATGCGCGAATGGAACGCAGACTCCTACCATCACGTCTCCACGCCGCAATTCGACTGGGGCACTGCGGTCCTCGAAAGGCTCGCGCTCGACGGAGACGAACTGGTCCTCGACGTCGGCTGTGGAACAGGCCGACTGACGGAGAAACTGCTCGAGCGTCTCCCTCGCGGTCGCGCGGTCGGAATCGATCTCTCCTCCAACATGCTGCAGGTCGCAGGCGATTTTCTGCGCCCCCGATTCGGGAGTCGGATTCAACTCGTGCTCGCCGATGCCGCGCGATTGCCAGTGGTCGCCGCCGCCGATGCCATCTTCAGCACGGCGACCTTTCATTGGGTTCGCGATCACGCGCAACTCTTCAGGAGTCTCTACGCGGCACTCAAGCCTGGTGGCCGGGTTGTCGCACAGTGTGGAGGGGGGCCAAACATCGCCCGTCTGCACGATCGGGCCGCCGCGTTGATGGAGGAGCCGACGTTCGCGCCGCACTTCACGTCGTGGCAGGACCCATGGGAATTTGCCGACACGGCAACTACGAATCGCCGGCTCGAGGAGGCTGGCTTCGAGGCGATTCGCACGAGCCTCGTGCCCGCTCCGCTCGTGCAGCCTGACGCGCAGGCATTTCAGACATTCATCACGACGGTAATCTGTCATCCCCACCTCGCCCATCTTGCGAGTCCTGCTTTGCAGGACGCCTTCGTCCAGGATCTGACGAGAAAAGCGTCCAGTGACAACCCGCCGTTCGAATTGGATTACTGGCGACTGAACATCGAGGCGAGAAAGCCGGCGGACTAGGGACGACGACGCCGTTCGAGCTCTTCGAGCGTGCGTGGCCAGTCTTCGCGAAGCAGCCGCGAGAGCGACCGATCCGCAAGCAGGCGGCCACCGGTCTGGCACGTGACGCAGTAGTTGGCTTCGTTGGATGCGTACGCGATCCGCTGCACGGCCGAACCACACACGGGACATGGCTTGCCGTAGCGCCCATGAACGGCCATGCCCTCGCGAAAAGCGGTGACCTTCTCTGGGAAGTCATCGCCCGTCTCGTCCTGCAATCGATCGATCCAGGCCGCGAGAACCGAACGCGTCGCGTCGAACAGGCGCGACGCCTCTTCGTCGGTCAGTCCCGATGTCTGTTTGAATGGTGACAGCTTCGCGGCGTGAAGAATTTCATCCGAGTACGCGTTTCCAATGCCGCTGAACACGTGCGGATCGGTCAGCGTCCGCTTGAGCGTGTGATTCTCGCGTTGCAGCGCTTCGACAAACGTCGGGAGATCGATGTTCATCACATCGATTCCACCAGGATCGTGTCGCGCGAGAGCCTCGCGTCCCTGCACCACGTAGAGCGACGCCTGACGCTTGGTACCCGCTTCTGTCATGACGAGCGTGGCGTTCTCGAAGTCGATCGCCAGCAGGCCGATCTTTCCCGGCACGGGTGCCCCAGCAGGTTTCCATCGAAAGCGCCCCGCGATCATCAGATGAAACACGAGGAACAACTCGCCCTCCATCTCGATGACCACACGCTTACCGATGCGATGCAGTTCGGTCACGCGGCGGCCTTCGATTGAGGCAAGCGGAGGGTCGATCGAGCGCAGCAAAAACGGCGACACCAGCCGGACTCCCGTGATGCGCTGACCTACGATTCGCGGCCTCAGCGCATGGAGGTACAAGAGGATGTCAGGGAGTTCGGGCATGCTCTCGATTCAGTGTAGTCTGGCACCACCATGCGGAAGCTTCTGATCATCGTCGCTGCGACACTCGTGGTGGTCGTGCTTGTTGCCGCAGTTGGGATGTATCTGTTTTTCTCGGGCGACGGCATGCGCCGCGCGCTCGAACAGCAGGCCTCGTCGTTTCTGGGGCAGCCCGTAAAAATTACAGCCGCGCGCGGGCAATTGTTTCCGCGCCCCGGCATCGGGCTCAGCGGAATTGAAGTTGGCTCGCCCGCCCAACTGACGCTCTCGAGTGTTGACCTCTCGACGGATCTTCGTGCCTTGCTCAGCCGACGGATTGAAGACGCGCGTATCGTGATCTCAGACAGCACGATCCAGATGCCGTTGACGATCGCCATTCCAGAGCAAGGCAGTTCGACCAGGACCGACGCTGGCGCAAGCAGCAGTGGCGGCGTGGAGGTGGTCTCGATCGGTGCAATCTCTCTGCGTGATGTCCGCATCCGCAGCCGCGGGCACGAGGTGCGCGTCTCTGCCGATTCGTCTCTGACCGGCAATCACCTGACGCTGCGAAGCTTCACCGCTGAATCAGGCAGCACCTCACTGCAGGTCGACGGCGAGGCCGATTTGGAACCACGAGTGGACGCGAAGCTGAAAGCGAGGGCAAGCAAGATCGACCTCGATGAACTTCTCGCGCTCGCCGATGCGTTCACCCCGGAGCGTCCAACCGGACGACGGCAGGCGTCATCGTCGCCATCGACAATGAAGATTGCGGCGCAGATCACTGCGGATAGTGCAACCGCCGCCGGAGTGCAGGTATCGAAGTTCGCCGCGACGATGTCCATGGACGGCGACCGATTCGCGCTGACTCCGATGACGTTCGGGCTCTTTG
>Ga0190270_10001251_pt1 | contig 11696 bp, 9 predicted proteins | sample Popmic320T_FD_133748 | JGI IMG/M metagenome (GOLD analysis project Ga0190270, IMG submission 133748) | Populus adjacent soil microbial communities from riparian zone of Weber River, Utah, USA - 320 T | ecosystem: Environmental > Terrestrial > Soil > Riparian zone | place: USA: Utah | collected... | reverse complement strand
TCCTGGAGACGCCGCCCGACCCAAATCGGACGAGCAGCTTCCTCAACATCCGGGTGGCCGACATCCAGGCGGTCTACGACGAGTGGAGCGCGCGTGGAGCTGAGTTTCTCACTCCGCCCCAGGACCGCGGGGCCGAGATCCGCTGCTACATCCGCGACCCCGATGGGCACCTGATCGAGGTCGGACAGACAAACCCGGCGTTCCTACAGCAACGCAGCTAGCGCCGTCGGTCGAGGGGCCGTCGGGCCCCAACGCCGTCTCGAGCAGTTCGGCATCGCTGACGTCGATGGACTCCATGGCGTCCGGATCCGGTGGTCTCGGTAACAATTCAGTCAGATCGCCGACCACGGCCACGCCGCGCGCCGGGTTCACGTTGGGTCGGGTGCCCACGAATCTTGGGCCATATGACTCATGGCGGCGTCGGGTGGCGCTGGTTGTGTGGTTGTCGTGGCGGATACCTGTAGCGGGCCGGTGGACAGGGGAACCAGGCCCGGCGTTCCGCAGCTAAGGCCAACGGTTCTTCAACACGACCATCCGAGAAGTGCTCGCACAAGCCGACGCGACGCCATACAGCTTTGTCCAGCGTGTCAAATGGTCGGGCTCAGGAGGCGGCCATGCCCCAGGTCACGGTGCTCTTGGTGGAACGGCTCGGTCAGCTGACCGGAAGCGTGGGTCCGGGCGTTCCGGAGCCGCGCGACCCCGAGGGCCGCCCGCTTCTGACCGAGACGGGGCGCTGGGGCCTTCGCGGCGTCGACCTCGGTGCCTGCACCGAGCACGACAGTCGGCTGTTCGTGTTCTTCGGGGACTCCTTCGACTCGCCGCACGCTGACCCGGTCTGCTGGAGTGACGACGAGGCACCGCTGACCCGTGGTGGGCACCTGCCTTCCGGGCCAGCGCTGAACCCACCCCCGGGAACCATGGTCGAGCCGGGCCAAGCGGGCACCTGGCGCCGATGCCGTGGCTGTGACTCCGTCGTACTTGACGAGGCGCGCAGGGGACAGTGCCCGAACGCCGAGGGCGGCGGAATCTCCCTGGACACCGTCGTGGACGCAGCGGGCCGCTTTGTGCCCTTTACCGTCGAGGGACAGATCGGCCCGCTGGGCATCAACGAAACCCCCACCGGAGCCTTCAGCCACAGCGGTCGCGTGTACGTCTTCGTGTGGGTGGGCCCGCGCCCCACCGGCCCGACGGCGGGGTCCTACTTGGTGAGCACGAGTGACCCGACCACCCCGGCGGCGTACCGGCTGGAGCGGGCGATCAGCCCATTGCGCTTCGACTCCTGCGCGTACTGGCAGATCTCTCCGGTCGTCGTCGACAACGCCGCCCACGCGGGGCTCCCCACCACCTCAGGGCAGGGACTGGTGATGATGTCCCACGGCTTCGACGTCTCCCTGGGCGCTGACGGGATCCATCTTGCCTGGATGCCGTTGGGCGAAGGCGACCCGGCCAGTGCGCCGCTGCAGTATGCCGCGCTCGGCGAGGACGGCACACTGAGTTGGTCTGCTGAGGAGTCGAACGGGCGCTCGCTGTTCCGCCAGCACGGCTACACGTCTGTCTCTCTGCTATGGGTCGAGCCTGCGTCCCGCTGGGTGCTGCTCTACAGCAAGGCGGGTCTTGCCGACCCGGGTGCGAGCCTGCCCGACCGACGGGACGGCCCGATTGTCGCGCGTCTGGGTACGTCGCTCGCGGACTGGTCCGACGAGATCCCCGTCTTCGACCCGCTCCGCGACCAGGCTGCGGGGCGCTACCTGCACCGGCCAGGCGCCGACGAGCTGCACCGCTACCCACCGGGCATGGACGCCCCCGGCTGGTCCTACGGAGCGTTCCAGGTCGAGCGGTTCACGACCTGGGACGAGGCGACCCGGCGGCTAGGTCTCACTTACCTGCTCTCGACCTTTGCGCCGTACCAGGTGCAGCTCATGCGGACGACGCTGCACGTCCCCTAGACAGCCACACCACTCAATCAGGAGGAAGAGATGGAACCCATCCACTGCCAGTCCAGCGATCCCAACGTCGCGGCCGTCGTGGCCGAGCACCTCCAGGGTCTCGGCGGCCCGGCGGCGATCATCGCCAACAGTGAGGGTCGTGGGGTCATCGGCGCGAGCATCGAAGGCCAGGGCATCTGGGGACAGAGCGTGAAGTCAACCGGCGTGGTCGGGATCAGCACCGACGGCCACGGCGTGCAGGCCGAGAGTACAACCGGCACCGCGAGCATCGGCAAGAGCGACTCGGGCATCGGGGTGCACGGGGTGGCGGCGTCGAATTCTGGCGTGCTCGGGACGAGCGGGTCCGGGATCGGGGTGCATGGAGCCACCGACACCGGCGAGGCCGCGATCAGAGGCGACCACCACGCCGATGGCTTCGCCGGCGTGTTCAACGGGCAGGCGCTCGTGACCAAGGACCTGCACGTGGGCGGCAACATCCACCTGAAGGGTGACGTGCAGCTCGAGGGCGCGGACGTGGCCGAGCAGTTCGAGATCGAGAGTGTCGACGACCTGGACGGCGTCGACCCCGGATGCGTCATGGTCTTGATGGGCGATGACCGGGTACGAGTCTGCGACCGTTCCTACGACCGGCGGGTCGCCGGCGTGCTCTCAGGAGCTGGCGGATACCGGCCCGGTTTGGTGCTCGATAGGCGCTCCTCGGAGGGACGCTTGCCACTGGCGCTGGTCGGCAAGGCGTGGTGCAAGGTTGACGCCGACCCGTCCCCCGTCACCGTGGGTGACCTGCTGACCACCTCGTCGACCCCGGGCCACGCAATGCGCGCCGACGACCCGTCGCGAGCGTTCGGGGCAGTACTGGGCAAAGCCCTGGCCGACGTCCCGGCGGGTCGGTCGCTGATCCCGGTCCTCGTGTCGCCGCAGTGAGGCCAGGCGTCAGGGCGAGCCGATCTGGACGTTGCCGACGATGTAGCCGAAGTAAGGGTCGTTGGGGTCCATCGGCTTGGTCGAGCCCATGAACCGACCGCCCTGGAACCAGCGGTCGACGATGCTTGCCTGCGCCTCGATGTTGAAGGAGCTCCACGGTGGACCCGGTGGGCCCGGGTCGTACGACGACTTGACGGCGCCGTTACAGATCCATCCCGGCACGAAGCCGTCCTCGAGGGTCGTGTGCTGCAGCTGCCAGGCATGCGTGAGCTCGTGGATGAACTTCTGGCCGGGAACCGGGTAGTTCGGGGGATCCGTTGCGACGATGGGGTTCAATGCCGCTGATCCGAGGTTGAGCAGCTGGTGGCCGTCGAGTGTCGGCGCCACGAAGGCTCGATCGCCGATCCCAAGCATGTTGGTGACGCGGACCTTGTCGAAGTCGATGGAGTCCTTGAAGACGTCTCGCGCGAAGCCCTTCTCGTGGCTGAGGAGCTCGCGTATCTGGACGTCGGCGTCGACGATCTCGCCGGCGGCGAGCCCGACGACGATCGCCGTCATCACCGCGCCCGGACCGAAGATCAGCACCGACCCGCCGACGACCGCGACTCCTACGAGCCCGCCGAGTCCGGGCAGCTGCGCGCCGACGTTGCTCAACTCGGCACCGGCGATCAGCGCCACTGCTAGACCGGGCCCGACCGTCTCCGCCAGGACAAACAGCCCCACCAGCCCTTCGGCGACGTCCAGGACAGTGCCCAGGGTGCCGCTGAGCTCGGAGGACCGATGGATCTCCATCGTGCAGGTTGAGAGGGAGGGCCAGGAGTTTCGGATGTACTTGATGACGTCTTGGTTGGTGCCGGGCAGGTTCCAATCCTTCTGGCGAGGGCCGGGGGAATCAGTACCGAACACCTCACCGCTCGACTGGTCGACGATCTGGACCCGGCCGTCGGCGCTACGCAGGACGGCAGCCACCCGGAACTCGAACGACGGAAAGCCGGTGGCGCGCATGAACCCGCTGTAGCGATAGGTTCCGTCGCGGTGCAGCTCATAGCGGGCCTCGCCGCCGAGGGCGGTCCCCGTGACGATCGCCTGGGAGAAGTCCAGTCGCTCGGGAAGGGCGGTCAGCCGAGCAGCCACGGCACGCACTGAGGTGGGGCGCGCGTCCATGCCCAGCCACCCCGCGACCTCACCCACGTTCACGGTCTTGTTCAGGGGGAAGCGAGGAGCCACCCTGATTGCCTCACGCAGCGAACTCATGGCGCGCTCACTGAAGGCTGACCAGGATCGGAACGAGACCCCGACCGCTCGTCAGTCGGCCCACGGCCTTGCCGAGCACCGCCCCGAACGCTCGCGACGGGTCGGCGGCGCGCATCGCGTGGCCCGGGGTCGACGAGCTGGTCAGTGGGTCCCCGACCTCGATGGCACCGAGGTCGGCATCGACGCGACACCAGACCTTGCCGGCCAGGGCAACCGGCCACCGCCGGCCTCCCTGAGCATCCCTACGGTCCAGCACGAGCCCGGGACGGTAGGCGCCCGCTCCCGATACCACGCCCGCGACGCGGCGGTCGTAGGCGCGGCTGCCCAATGTCACCGCGTCGTCACCGGTGGCCACCACAACGCAGCCCGGCTCGACGAAGCCGTCCCCCGCCACCTCGAACTCCTCGGCGAGGTCCGCGCCCTCGAGCTGCACGTCACCCTTCACGTGGATGTTGCCGCCCACGTGCACGTGCATGATCGTGTGGATCGACTCGTTGACGCGCAGCTCGCGGGTGACTCCTACGTGCCCGGTGAAGAAGCCGCCGAAGCCGTCCCCCGCATGGTCGCCGCGGATCGCTGCCTCGCCGCTCTGGGTTCGAGCGAACAGACCGAAGCCGGACTGCGACTCCCCGACGATCGCCGACCCGATCGCCTTGCCGAATAGCCCGACACCCACCTGATTGGGGTCAGTGCCGTTCGACGTACCCATCACGCCCGGCCCCATCGCACTCTCGCCGATCACGCCGGCACCGCCCGTCGTGGACTGGCCCATCACGCCAGCTCCGCCGCTGATGCTGTTGGTGGTACCGAAGACACCCATCCAGCCGCTGCTCTCGCCGACTACGGCAGCGCCGATCGCCTGGCCGACTACCCCCACGCCCCGCTGGTTGGGGTCCTCTCCCGTCGAGATGCCCACCACTCCGGGACCGATCTTGCTCTCGCCGAGGATTCCGGTGCCGGTGCTCTCGTGCGTGCCGTGGACCGCAGACGCAGCGGGGTCGCTCTCACTACCGGAGATCGAGGCCATCGCGCACCTCCCCGGTTGTGCCGCGGGTCTGGCTGCTGCTGAGAACGCTCATCGAAACGGCCTCCCTTCCTTTCCGAGCATGGCGGGATGCCCGCACAGGACGCTCGCGTCCACCCTGACTGGAGGACGCTTTCTAGAACACCGCTGAACGACCCGACTCGTGTGGGGCAAACGACTCAGGCGTCGAGCGGGACCGATGCAGGGAATCGAGGAATGGCGGCGTGGTGCCGCTTATGGCGCGAAATAGCGGCGAACGATGGTGCCGGAGGCTGCTCATGGGGCCAACCAACGAGCTCCTGACGCCGGCAGTCACCGGAGGTAACGGGGACCAGCGCACTCGTAATGGGTCGAACCCTACGGGGAGGCTCGCCACTGCTGTTGCAGCGTCCTCCAGCGATTGTTTTTAGCGACGGCCGGGCGGCGTGGGCATCGTGGCTCGGAGGCCGCGACTCTCGGGATACCACCTCGTCGTGGTATCGGCTGGTGACGCCGGCGTTGGGCCGTCCGATGTTCACTCGAAACGAGCGTCACCGGTGCGGTCTGGCACGCCTGAATCGCGTACGACGTCGACGGTGGGTCCTGATCGCTTAGTCGATGGCCACGTCGACCCAGACCAGGCGATGGTCTGAGGATGGGAACGGGAAGACCCCGGTCAGTCGGGACAGTGGATCGGCCTGCACTGGCCAAAAGACGCCGGCGTCCGACGGGCGGAGCGCCTTCGACGGCAGGACGTAGTCGGCTCGCAGGTTGCCGGGTGTTGTGTCGGCGAAGTCGGCGGTGTCGTAGGCCGGGTCGGTTTGGTGCGAGTCGTTCGCTCCCCCCTGCAGGGTGGACGCCTCGACCGCGCCGTCGGAGGTCGGCTCCGGGTCGACGATCCGGGGGTGATCGATGAGCTGCTGGACGGCGCCGGGCACCGAATCACCGTCGAGTGGGTCGCTGTTTTGGTCGCCGGCGATGACGAAGCGGGCACCGTTTGGCAGGCCGCCGTGATCGCCGGCGTCGTCGTAGATGTACGCCGCCCGCCTGCCACCCGACACGTAGTCGGCCCAGAACCGGATCTCGTCGAAGTTGCGGGTACCGTTGCGATCCTCGGGGCCGTCGAACACCGGCGGCGTCGGATGCGACACCAGGAAGTGGACCGTGCGGCTGCCGATGCTGATCGGCAGATCCCAGTGCGACTTGCTCGACAGCCGGAACACCTCGAGCTCGTCGGCGGAGTACCAGTCGGACGGCGCGCTGGTGGTCGGGTCGTCTGGCAGCATCGCGCCGGGCATGTCGGCCCAGCGGAACGTCTGGAACGTACGCACATCGCTGTCGGCGATCGGGTAGCGGGAGAACACGGCCATGCCGAACTGGCCGGGGAACGCCCCGAACCCGAACGCGTCGTCGCCGCCGCCGACCGTGCCGTCGTTGTTGAGATCGAACCCGCTCGGCACGCCGGTGTTGGACGGCGCGACGAACGCGTAGGGGTACTCGATCGGCTCGGCACCGTTTTGCGACCGCTGGAGGTAGTTGGTCCGGAACAGGTCGGCGGCCAATCCGCCTTCGACGAAGTCGAACTCGTTGACCAGCACCACGTCGGGCCGGGTGCGTTGGATGATCTCGGCCACCGTGGCGGCCTGGGCGTTCGTTGTGGTGCTCAGGTCGGCGACGAGTTGGCCGGCCGCGTTGCGGTTGAGTGAGGCGTTGAAGGTCGCGAACCGCACGGTCTCGCCGGCACTGTGCCGCGGTTTATCGGCATCCGGTCGGTCTGTCAGCGCCGGCGCCGCGGATGTGACGCTGGCTGCGGTCGCGACGGCGGCGAGGACGCCGACGACAAGGGCGGGAGTACGGCGCACAGGGGCCTCCTCGGTCTGGGCGCTCATGAGACGCCTGTTGTCTGGCACCATCGTGCCCCGCGTTGCGCGCGTCGTCTATGGCCATGCCTCGACGTCTGTCTACCCGACATATCTCACACGCCAGCCGGACATCTGGCTGTCATCCGAGAGGTCCAGAATCCTGCGCAACAAAGCCCGTCGGCTCGCATGGATCGGGGTCGTGTCTACCTGGCCCGACTTGGTGCGACAGACTACGCGGCGCAGGTGTCTCGCCTCCCAGCACCGGCGGCGACCAGGAGTTGGTTGACTGTCGCGGCATAGGTGACACCGTCAGCGATAATGTTCGTCGTCCTCTACGCGTCGCATGGCTTCTCCGCCCGCACCACGACTGCCTTGGCCGGGACCCTGTTCGGTTTGGTCCTGACCGCGCTGCTCGGGTTCGTCTTTACCGACTAGGCCCACCTTTCCGGGGTTGGCAGCGAGGACGACTTCGTGCTGGCCGCCGGCGCCCCGGACCTCAAGCTGTCGGCCGTCGTGATGACCGGCGTGGTCATCGCCGGGCTCGGTGTCCTCAACGATGTGACCATCACGCAAGCCTCCGCGGTCTGGGAGCTGCACGAGTCGTCTCCGACGATGGGTCCTGGACGGTTGTTCTCCCGAGCCATGCGCATCGGCCGCGACCACATCGCCTCGACCGTCTACACCATCGCCTTCGCCATGGCGGGCGCGGCGCTGCCGGTCCTGCTGCTCATCTACCTGTACAAGCAGCCGTTGGCCGACATGCTGCAGAGCGAGGCAATTAGCGAGGAAATCGTACGGACGCTGATCGGAAGTATCGGGCTCGTCCTCGCCGTACCGCTCACCACCGCAATCGGTGTCGCCGTGACGCGGCATGCCGGTCCGCGAGCCCGCCGACCCGCCGGACGTCGTCGCGCTCGCGGTGGCCGCAGCGGCCTCGACGACGGCGATTGGTAACACCTACGAGAATGGCCGGCGGTGCCAGAGGTCGCCGGGCCATGACACCCGGGCTATCACATCGGAGCACGGCTTCCCACGACACCACACGGTGCCACGCCGGCGTGTGGAGGTCCCAACGACAAGTCCCGCCTGTACCGCCGTGGCGGCGGCGAGCCCTGTCGCGCCCACCGATGGTCTCTGACCTGCGGAACGTCAGTCGTTGAGCACAGCATTCAGCGAGATCGTAAACATCTGAACAGGTGTTGCCTCGCAAGCGATCGGCAGGCGAGTACGGGCGCAGGTCGTCGGCGGTCTGCCGGCGGTTATTGCCTCAGTTCGGAGAGCGCATTCTCGAATGCGTGAAGGTAGCGGTCCGCTTCGTCCTCTGAGAGATGCTTCGATATCGAAAGCATCACGTTGGAGTCGGCGGTCCACACGTAGTCGCCCGTTTCGGGTCCGACCTCGTCTGCCAGACGCTCTGCTTGCTCCGGCGTGCGGCAGATAAACACCGCGCCACCTTCTGGGTAGGGCGCCCTCGAGTCGATTTGGTCGGATACCGCCTCGCCCCCGGCATGCTTGATCATGTCGAAGATCTGTCGGGCGGTCGCCTGCACGACGAAGTCTTCGTAGATCGCTGTCGGCAGGTCTTCGACATCTACGTCCGTGCCAGAGTCGACGTCGGCCCCGGTGTCCACGTCGGCTTCGCCGTCACCGGTCGACGTGGTGCCACAGCCTGCTGCCGTCAGCGCAAGACCAACCAGGACTGCTGCTGTGCGAACCTTCATGCTTCGGCTTCCAATCGTCAGTGCTGATAGATGGCGGTCTAAGGTGGACCGCTCGCGTAGTAGGCGGTCACGACCGCCACTTCGTTGGGTGGTGGGGAGTGTTGATCTGGTGTGCCGAGCGGCCCGACTCGGACTGTCCCAGTCCCTTCTCCACGGAGTCCGGGAAGGGCTCCGCCATGTGAAGGCGCATCTCTTCAGCAAGGGAGTCGGCCACAGGTCGCAGCGTAGAAGTTCGGTGCAGGTCCGTCGGCGCGAGCGCGCGCACAACGCGGCGTTTGGGGATGGCTGTCGTCCGGCGTGAATGCGGTAGACCAGGCTCGGGTGCTTGCCTTCTTACCCGCCAGGCGACGATCCGCGGTGGGGACCTGGTGCCACTGCCTGAGCGTCGGCGTCGCGACGCGCGTCCGGGTGGCGCGGTCGTGTGTTGGGCCTCCCGCCGAACAGAATCCGGCGTCAACTCAGATTCGCGTGCCGCCGGCCCGGGGCCCTGGCGCGGCTTCAGACAAGGCCCGTGCTTCGGTCTCGATGCCGTCGGCGATTGTCTGCACGTTCTCGACGATCGCGGGGTCAGCGCAGATGCCGAACGACAATGTGTCGCCGAGCGAGATCACCGCCACGCGCAAGGCGTGACGCTCGCCGATCTCGGCAATCGAGAACAGCGCGTCGACAGGGGCGCCGAGCAAGGTCACCGGGAGCCGGGGGCCAGGCACATTGGAGACGTTGACCGCGAAGCTGCGTGGGTTCCGCTCAATCCGCACGCACAGCCGCTCCAGCGAGGGCGAGATGTTACCCAAGTGTCGCAACAGCGTGTCCATCGTCTGGGCGTCGTCGTCGACCTTTCGTACCGAGGTCGCCGCCCGTGTCTCGCGCAGCCGGACCACTGGGTCCGGCTCGTTCAACGGCAGGCTGACGGTGAAGAAGGAGTCCCGGTTTGCGGCGTCGTCGCTCTCGTGGTGCAGGCTGACCGGAACCTTCACGCGGACGACACCGAGGTGGCCGTGATGCTCCTGCAACCAGCGCCGCAGGCCGCCGGCGACGCTGGTGAGGACGGCGTCGTTGAGGGTTGCACCGCACAGGGCCTTGGCCGCGCGATGCAACCGGGCCAGCCCCGTCGAGGCGAACGCGACCTCCCGGCGGGTCCCAATGAGCCCGTCGAACGGCGAAGCGTCACGGGTTGTGGCGAACTCCCGCATGAGGAAGCCGACCAGGTGTCCGCGGCGCCGTGCGTCGTCATCGGCATGCGACACGGCGTGGTGGTGGGCAGGTCCGGCGGCCTTCGGCGAGGCATCCCAGAGCAGGTCGTGGGCATACCGCATCAACATGGTGCCGTCTGCGAGTGCGTGGTGGACGCGCCAGACGAGTGCCACTTCCCCGCCCAGTACGGGTACGACGTCGATGCGCCATAGGGGCCGTGACCGGTCCAGCCGTTCGGCGAAGAGATCGGCGACCACCGACCGGAGGGCCGCACGCTCCCGCGGCGCACCGGGAACCTGGACGACGTGTGCGGTGAGATCGAACCGGTCGTCGGGCACCCACGCTGGCCCGGACGGGGTTTCCGCCAGCCGGCGGGTGAGGGCGGGCGTCGACCCGAGGCGCTCGGCGACCCTCCCCCGCAGCGCCGTCAGCCCGAGCGCCTCGGTCCCTACGCGGATGACCTTGCAGGTGTGCCCGACGACGGTGGAACTCTCCAGAGCAAGGATTGCCTGGTCCTCCGACGTCAGTGAAAGAGCCTCCACGCTGACATTATCGTCGTGTGCGGCAGGACATCGGCCTCGATCGGTCGAGGGACGGCGGGGGATGGCGGAGGGATGGGCGCGCGAGATTGACACGCCGTCTGAATGCACTCCCTCCTGGTGTCACAGACGCCGCGGAACAAATGCCCACCTTTCGGGCGGTGCCACCAAGTCGTGCGAACATCCTCACTTCGGCATGATCGCTCGATCAGCGGCATGAGCGGGCTTTCTAGCGATCGCGTCGGCTGTTGAGCCACCGCACCATTTCCGGGTCGTGGTGGTTGAAGAACAGGGTCTCCCCGGTGTCGAGGCTTGCGATGCGGTTCATGTCCTCGGGAGAGCCAATCAGCAATCCAGCGGAGTTGTTTGTTGAGAATGGCGAGCCCGTTCAACCGCCGATCTGAGTGGGCAAGGTCTGTCCCAGGAGGAGCTTCTTCGCAGCCAGCTACGCGTGGCGAGGCCGTGGAGCCATCGATGTCCTCCGCGAGCGTCAGGCGACGACTCCTCGTCGTCCCCGGGATACCTCGATCATGCCTTCGTCTTTGAGCAGCTGAACGGCTCGGTGGGCCGTCGAGGCGGCGACGTCATACCTAGCGCACAGCTCCGTGATCGCTGGGAGTGGATCTCGCGACCTAAGTAGTCCGCTTCGTATGCCGCCGCGGAGATCGTTGGCGATCGCGATGTGCGGACTTGCGGGGTCAGCGAGTGGTCCGATCCCCAGTTCGTTGGCTTCGGATGGCACTCGTCCGGACGGAGTGCACGCTGGCATGCGGCCAGCCAGAGTGGCAGCGGCGCGCTGCTCCGCGTCGCTCAGCCACCCAATGGCCCGGCGCGGAGGACGGGGCACCCGCAGCCCGTGTGCGGTTACGCGTGCAGTTGGCTCAGTCGCTCAACGGGGGAAGCACGTCGGTGACCATGACCGTCGCGCCGTTGACTGTGCCACCGTTGGTGCCTCGAGCTGCACATGCGAGGTCGTAGCCAAACTGCGCCGCCTCGCCTCCGCCGAAGACGACTCTATGACCGGCTGCGGCGACAGCCACTCCGGTTGGGTCGGAGATTGTCACCGTCCCGCCGGCCCGGCGGGAGGCTGTGTAACCGGCTGGCCAGAGGACGTTGCTTCTGCCGGGCGATGTCAGGTTCCCCAGGTATACGCAGCCGCTCTGGTCGACGCGTACGACACCGGAAATGCGAGCCTGCATCCAGAGCGTGGGGGCCTCGGCGTCGGAGCTCCACGAACTGGTGTTGAGCGTGATCGC
>Ga0190270_10001250_pt1 | contig 11697 bp, 8 predicted proteins | sample Popmic320T_FD_133748 | JGI IMG/M metagenome (GOLD analysis project Ga0190270, IMG submission 133748) | Populus adjacent soil microbial communities from riparian zone of Weber River, Utah, USA - 320 T | ecosystem: Environmental > Terrestrial > Soil > Riparian zone | place: USA: Utah | collected... | reverse complement strand
GATCCTTTCTGCCGGCACCTACAACTCGCCGCAGTTGCTGCAGCTCTCGGGCATCGGCGCGCCCGCGGACCTGGAGCCGCATGGCATCAAGGTTCGACATGCCTTGCCGGGGGTGGGCGCCAATCTCCAGGATCACCAGTCGTTAAGCGTGGACTACGCGGCCAGCGGTGAATTCTGCTTCGACCGCCAGTTGCGGCTCGACCGGCTGGCGCTGTCGGTCTTGCAGTGGAAGATGTTTCGCAACGGCATCCTCGCGCGCTCGCCGATTTCCGCACAGGGCCTGGTGCGCACCGCGCCGCATCTCGATCGCCCGGATCTGCAGATGCTGGTGGCGCCGGTGTCGATTTTCGCGCGGCCGTGGTTTCCCGGCTGGCGCAAGGGATGGGGACACACGGTATCCAATTCCTGCGTGCTTCTGCACCCGCAGAGCCGCGGAAAGGTTGCGCTGCGTTCCGCGGATCCGCGCGACAAGCCGAAGATCCAGCTCAACCTGCTGCAGGCCGAGGCCGATCGCGAGGGCCTGCGCAATATCGTCAAGTTCGTGCGCCGCTTCTATTCGGCCGCACCTGCAGTCGAACTCGTCGCGCAGGAACTCGGGCCCGGACCCGCGGTTCAGAGCGACGCGGAAATCGATGCCTGGCTGCGTGCCAATGTCCGCACCGCCATGCATCCCACCAGCACCTGCGCCATGGGGCGGGATGACATGTCGGTGGTGGATGGTCAGTTACGAGTTCACGGGTTGTCGGGTTTGCGCATCGCCGATGCGTCGATAATGCCCACCATTGTCGGGGGCAACACCAATGCTCCCACCATCATGATTGCTGAACGGGCGGTCGACCTGATCCTGGGTCGCGCTGCCTGAAGGGGATGCGAGTGGCCAAACCATTGTTCTACGGCTGGATCCTGTTAGGTGCACTGTGGTGCGTCTTCGCGTTCAACCTCGGGTTTCCGGCTTATGGCGGGCCGCTGATCAATTCGGCCATGGCCATCGAGTTGAATTTCAGCCGCGAGACACTGGGTCTCATCACCTCGTTCTACATCATCATGTCGGGCCTGCCCGGGCCACTGGTGGCCTTGGCGGTGAATCGATTCGGCGTGCGCCGCACGCTGATCGCCGGCAGTCTTCTCAATGTCGCTGGCGCGACCTTCATGGCCACGGTGGCGAACTCAGGTGCTGGTGCCTATCTCGGCTTCGGCCTGATAGTCGGTGGCGGTGTGTGCACCGGCGCGGCGATTGCGAGCCAGACGGCGGTTTCGCGCTGGTTCATGCGGCGCCGCGCGACGGCGATGGCCATCCTGTACTCCTCCGGCGCGATTGCCGGCTTCTTCGCGACGAAGTTCATCCTGCCCTGGGCCATGGCGGCCGGTGGTGGCTGGCGCGCCGGCTGGTGGGTGATCGTGACCTTGTCCTCGCTCGCCGGTTTGTTGGCGTTGCTGTTCGTGCGCGAGCGGCCCGAAGACATGGGACTCACGCCCGACGGCGAGGCGAGCGACGGGAGTGGCAATGCCCCCGCGCGGCCGCGGCCGCACTACATCACCACGACTCCCTGGGATTTCCGCGAAGTGATTCGCCGTCCGACCTACTGGCTCATCGTCTTTTCACTGGTGGGCGGCAGCGGTGGATACACCCTGTTCCTGGCGCACGGCATCGTGCATCTGCAGGATCTGGGTCATTCCGTCGAAGTGGCGCGCGGTGCACTGTCGACGCTGACCTGGACTGGTTTGCTGGCCAAGGGAATCATCATGCTGGTCGGTGACCGGCTCGATCCCCGCTACCTGTGGGCTGTGTTCATGCTGTTCTTCGGTGCTGGTCTCGTGTTGATCGTGGATGCGCGCACGCCATTGCTGGTGGACGCGTTCGCGACCTGCCTCGGCATCGGCTTTGGTGGCGGCGTCGTCTGCCTGATGACGGTGCTCGGAAACTATTACGGGCTGAAGGCTTTCGCCCTGCTTACCGGCGTCGCCATCGCCATCAACACCACGCTGTCGGCGCTGGCGCCGTACATCGCGGGCTTTCTCTTCGATCATGGCTACGGCTACGCCGGCACCTGCTTCTTCCTCGCCGGCTGGTGTTTCCTGGGAGCTCTCGTGTTGTTCGTGATTCGTAAACCCGTTCTTTCCGCCGCCCCGGCGATCGCTGCTGCATGAAATCCATCAAGGAAAGTGAACTGCTGTGGACGCCGGGCCGCGAGCGCGTGGCGCGCTCGCATTTGACGCGATACCTGAAATGGCTGGCCGAACGCGGCCGCAAGTTCGATGACTACGAAGCCCTGTGGCGTTGGTCGGTGAGTGATCTCCCCGGTTTCTGGGGTTCACTGGTCGAATTCTGCGGACTGGAGTTCTCGACGCCTCCGTCGAAAGTCATTGGCCGGCGCGAGATGCCCGGCGCGGAGTGGTTTCCCGGCGCAAGGCTCAATTACGCGCAGCACGCGCTGCGCCACGAGCGTCCCGGTGAGGATGCCATCGTGCACCTGTCCGAGCGGCGTCCGCTGGCAGCGCTGTCCTGGAGTGAGTTCGCACGGCAGGTGAGGGTGCTCGCCACCTGGATGCGAAACCTGGGCATAGCGCCCGGCGATCGCGTGGTGGCCTATCTACCCAACACTCCCGAAGCCATCGTGGCCATGTACGCCACGGCAAGTATCGGCGCGGTGTGGTCGAGCTGCGGCCCGGATTTCGGCGCGCGCGGTGTGCTGGACCGCTACTCCCAGCTCGGCCCCAGGCTCATCTTCTGCGTGGACGGCTACAGCTATGGCGGCAAGCTGTTCGACAAGCGCGATGAGATTCGCCAGATCCTGGGCGGGTTGCCGACGCTGGCGCACGTGGTGCACCTGCCGTATCTCGACGCAGCGGATCTCACGCCGCTCACGCCACGCTCGATCTTCTGGGCGGATGCACTCGCGGGAGCCGATCCCGGGCGAGATGTGTTCCAGTTCGAGCAGGTACCTTTTGCGCACCCGCTGTTCATCCTGTTTTCGTCGGGCACCACGGGATTGCCGAAGGCGATCATTCATTGCCACGGCGGCATCACGCTCGAGCAGCTCAAGCTGTTCCATTTCCACATGGACACGCACGCGCGCCAGCGCATGTTCTTCTTCACCAGCACGGGCTGGATGATGTGGAACTTCCTGGCGAGCTCCCTGATCATGGACGTGGTGCCCGTGCTGTACGACGGCAATCCGGCGTGGCCATCGCCCGACCTGCTCTGGAAGATGGCCGATGACACCGGCGCCAATCTATTCGGCGCCAGCCCTACCTACCAGAGCATTCTCGAGAAGGCGGGCATCGTTCCGAAGGATCGCTTCAAGCTCGACAAACTCGAGACCATCGTGCTCGCGGGCTCACCGGTCACGGCCGAGTGCCAGAACTGGTTTTACGAGAACGTGAAGTCCGATGTCTGGGCGCACTCGGGCAGCGGCGGAACCGATGTGTGTTCGGGCCTGGTCGGCGGAGTCGTCAATCTGCCGATCTACGCCGGCGAGATCCAGGCGCGCCAGCTTGGCGTGGCCGCCTATGCATTCAACGAACAGGGCGAAGCCGTGGTCGACCAGGTCGGCGAGCTGGTACTCACCGAGCCCCTGCCATCGATGCCTGTGGGCTTCTGGGGAGACAGCGACGGCAGCCGCTATCGGGAGTCCTACTTCGATCAGTGGCCGGGCGTGTGGCGGCATGGCGATTTCTTCCGTGTGAATGCCCGCGGCGGATGTTTCGTCCTGGGTCGATCGGATGCCACGTTGAATCGCCACGGCGTGCGCATCGGCACGGCCGAGGTGTATCGATCATTGCTGGGAGTGCCCGAGGTGGAGGATTCACTCATCGTGAACCTGGATCTGCCGGGCGGACGGTTCTTCATGCCGCTGTTCGTGAAACTCAAGGGCGACCAGCGGCTCGATGAGGACATCGAATCCCGGATCCGGGCCCAGATCCGTAGCGAGTACTCGCCGCGTCACGTACCCGACCGCATCTTCCAGGTGCAGGCCATCCCGTACACCCTGACCGGCAAGAAGATGGAGGTCCCGGTACGCCGGATCCTCATGGGTGTAGCGGTGGAAAAGGCTGCTAATCGCGCTGCAATGGCGAACGTAGATGCCCTGGAATACTTCATCGACTATTCCCGGACGCAGTCCGATTACCGACTCACTACTTGATAACCACCACGTAAGTCCCTGAAAACGTGACGAGCGTCTGGTTTACAGGGCCCCGCGTTCGGCTATGCTTTACATATGTTAACCGGGAGGAAACTCGACATGCGTAAGGCAATGGTTCTCGGAGTTCTTGGGCTTGCGGGATCGCTTGCCTCACCTGCATTCGCAGAGGACCAGTGGCGTGGCATCCGCCTGGGCCTGACCCTGTCCCAGGAAAACCTCGAAAACGATGTCGTGTGGAACGGTTACGGCGACGACTTCAAGGCCAACCGTCTCGGTTACAGCTTTACCGGAGGCTGGGGACTCAACAAGTGGCTGGCCTTCGAGCTGAGCTACAACGACGGCGGCGAGTTCAGCCAGGACCTCGAGACTGGCGACTTCACGGGCATGACCCGCGTGGTGCAACACACCGACATGCGTGCCTTCGTCGGTTCGGTCGTCGGTTCGTGGTGGTTCACCGATAATTTCAGCGTCTATGGGCGCGCCGGGATCTACTACTGGAAGGGTCAGACCACTTTCAGCGAAGACCTCGATACCACCATCGATATCCCGCCTCCGTTCCGTGAAACTTTCGAAGATGACGGCTCGGATCCGCTCTTTGGTATCGGCGTGCAGACTACGCTCGACGGAGCGCTGGTGCGTCTCGAGTACCAGCAGGTCGACACCGGTGACGTGACGGCCTCCAACCTGGACATGTTCGACAACAAGTTCGAAGCGCTGAATCTCAGCGTCGTCTGGATCCTGCGTTGATCCACGCGCACGGGTGAACGAGTGGGGACAGACTCAAGTCTGTCCCCACACATCCAGGTCCCCAATTCCCCGCTGCGCCTGTAAAAGGGGTCAGACTTCGTTGAGGTCTGACCCCTTTTGCTAGAAATTGGGGGCTGTCCCCATTTCCCCGCGCTAACGCATACTCCAAATCGGGGACAGGTTTATTTTCTCTCGATGCGGGACTTACATTAAGTCTGTCCCGCTTTCGCGAAAATAAACCTGTCCCCGATTTGGAGTATGCAGATGCGTTATCGCAAGCTCGGCAACACGGGCCTCATCGTCTCGGAAATGTGCCTCGGCGCCATGACTTTCGGCAGCGGCGAAGGCATGTGGGCCACGGTCGCCGGCGTTTCGCAGGACAACGTCACCGATCTCATCAAGACCGCGCTCGACCGCGGCATCAATTTCATCGACACCGCGGACTTCTACTCCAACGGACGCTCCGAGGTCGTCACCGGCAATGCACTGCGCATGCTCGGACTGCCACGTGACTCCTATGTGCTCGCCACCAAGGTGCTGCTGCGCATGGGTCCGGGGCACAACCAGATCGGCCTCTCGCGCGCGCATATCATGGAAGGCGTGGATGCCAGCCTGAAACGGCTGCAGCAGGATCACATCGACCTGTACCAGATTCACGGCCGCGATCCGTTCACGCCGCTCGAAGAGACCCTCGACGCTCTCGATGACTGCGTGCGTGCAGGCAAGGTGCGTTACATCGGCCTGTGCAATCTGTCGGCGTGGGAAATCGCCAAGTCACTGTGGATCTCCGACAAGAAGAGCCTGGCGCGATTCGAGAGCCTGCAGATGTATTACTCGGTCGTGGGGCGCGACATCGAGCGCGAAATCGTCGGGCTCGCGAAGGATCAGAACCTCGCCATCATGCCGTGGAGTCCGCTCGCCGGCGGATTGTTGTCCGGCAAGTTCTCGCGCGAGAACGAGAAGCCCGAAGGCGCACGCCGCGCAACGCTGGACTTTCCGCCGGTGGATCGTGAGCGCCTGTGGCGCGTGCTGGATGTCATGCGGCCGATCGCGGCGGACAACCTGGTATCCGTGGCGCAGGTGGCGCTGGCGTGGTTGCTCGCACAACCGCATGTCACCTCGGTGATCATCGGCGCCAAGAACCAGGAGCAGTTGCTCGACAACATTGCCGCCACGGAACTGACGCTGGCACCGGAACAGCTCCAGGCGATCAGTGAGGCGTCGGCGCTGCCCAGTGAATATCCGCAATGGATGCTGGTACGCCAGTCGGCCGATCGGCTGGGGCAGGTGAACGGTACAAGTTGAGGCGTGGCCAAGTCGCGCAAGACCGGTATCCGGCTCGGCATCGAGCGCCTGCTCATTCCGGATCTCCTGGTGCGCGGTTTTGAGCAGGTGCCGCCGATAAGGGAAGGCTTCGGGCGGTTTCGCCGGCGTTCCGAGCGCGGCTTCGACATCATCGAAATCGCTTTCAACAAGAACCGCACCTCGCACTTCTGCATGCACGTTGCCCAGGCCACTGGCAAAAGCGTGTGGAAGACCGTGCAGACACTGGAGGAGCAATGGCCCCTCGATGTCGACCCGAACTTCATGGTATTTCGTCGGGGCCTCGTTTTCCGCCGTTGGTTTGGCGTGCGCAAATACGCGCGCGAGGGTATCTCCGAAGCGGAATACGATGTGGCCGTGAAGCAGGCAGTCGACTACCTGCCCGTTATCGAGCGCTATTTCGCCACCGGGAAAACCACCTTGGCTATGGCGAAGTTTCCGCAAGGACCCTGGGACGACATGCGCTACGTCGGTTTATGCCTGGCTGCGGTGGTGGGGGCGCTTTTCGCGCTGCTTTGGGTCGCCGGCTGGCTCTGGCGGTATTTGTAAAGGCAAAAGTCCACTCCGACGGTCATTTCTGGTAGCGTTACCGCCGCTATTTTTCAGCGGCCTTTTGGGGTCGCGACGGATGCTCGAGGGGACTGCCGGGCGCCGACGGAATCCGCGTCACCGGTGCTGTGCCGGTGACGCGGACCTCTCGCGGCAGCTTCGCCATCACCTTCGACCGGAACTCGACAGCTTCAGCGAGGGTGGATGTACCTAGGCATCGATATCGGCACTTCGAGTGTCAAGGCCGTCATCGTCGACGACAAAGACACCGTTGTGGAGCAGGCCTCCGCGCCGCTCAATGTTTCCCGTCCGCATCCCGGTTGGTCCGAGCAGAACCCTGCCGACTGGTGGAGCGCCACCAACGCCGCGGTGAAAGCGTTGCCGGCCGATACGCGCCGCAAGGTTCGCGCGGTGGGCCTATCCGGGCAGATGCACGGCGCAACCCTGCTCGACGCCGGTGACAAGCCGTTGCGTCCCGCCATCTTGTGGAACGACGGCCGCAGCGAGCAGCAGTGCGCCGCGCTCGAGAAGACGGAGCCGCGTTCGCGCGAGATCACGGGCAACATCGCGATGCCGGGCTTCACCGCGCCCAAACTGGTGTGGGTGCGCGAGAACGAGCCCGCGGTCTTCAAGGAAACGCGCTGCGTGTTGCTGCCGAAGGACTACGTCCGTCTGCTCATGACGGGCGAGAAGGCCAGTGACTGTTCCGACGCCGCCGGCACGCTTTGGGTGGATGTCGCGAAGCGCAAGTGGTCGCCCGAGATGCTGGCCGCCACTGGTCTCGATGATTCGCACATGCCGCGTCTCGTCGAAGGCTCGGATGTCACCGGCAGCCTGCGCAAGGAAGTTGCCGCGGATTGGGGCATGGACGCGGTACCCGTTGCCGGTGGTGGTGGCGACAACGCCGCCGGCGCCGCGGGCATCGGCGTCATTCAGCCCGGCGATGCCTTTCTTTCATTAGGCACCTCGGGTGTGCTGTTCCTGGTAACGCCGAAGTTCCTGCCGAATTCCGCCAAGGCCGTGCACGCCTTCTGTCATTGCCTGCCGAATCTCTGGCACCAGATGAGCGTCATGCTGTCGGCGGCATCCTGCGTCGACTGGGCGGTGAAACTCACGGGCGCCAAGGATGCGGCGGAGCTGCTGTCGAAAGTCGAGAAGCGCGCGCGCCTCGACGGCCCGGAGATCTTCCTGCCGTACCTGTCGGGTGAGCGCACACCGCACAACGACCCTGCGGCGCGCGGTGTGCTCTTCGGCCTCAATCACGACTCCGATGCGGCGGCCATTGGCCAGGCCGTGCTGGAGGGCGTGGCCTTCGCCTTCGCTGATGGTCTCGACGTGCTCATCGAAGCCGGCGCCACCATTGACAAGATCTCCGTGATCGGTGGCGGCGCCCGCTCCATGTGGTGGGGCGGTGTGCTTGCGGCGGCCCTAAAGCGACCGCTGATTTACCGTGACGCCTCCGAAGTGGGCCCCGCCTTCGGCGCTGCTCGTCTTGCCCGGATAGCCAAAACAGGCGAACGGGCGGAGGATGTCTGTCGCCCACCGCCCGTGCGAGTGGTGGTGGAGCCCAACGAGCGCGACATTCAGCAGCTGGCTCCGAAGCGCAACAAGTTTTCCCAGATTTATCAGGACCTTCGACCAAGATTCCGAGGAGTTTGATCATGTCGACCGCACAACCTCTGCCCGCAACCACGTCTTATTTCGGCGCGGTGCCGCCAATCAAGTTCGAAGGCCTGAAGTCGGACAATCCGCTGGCCTTCCGCTACTACAACAAGGACCAGCTGGTGCTTGGCAAGCGCATGGAAGATCTGCTGCGCCCGGCCGTTTGCTACTGGCATTCCTTCGCGTGGAACGGCCACGACATCTTCGGTGCGGGCACCTTTGATCGTCCGTGGAACGCGGGCGTGATGGACAAGGACGCTGCGTGGATGAAGATGGACGCGGCCTTCGACTTCTTCACACGCCTCGGCGCGCCGTTCTATTGCTTCCACGACGTGGACGCGATGCCGACGGCTGCCAACATCAAGGAACATGTTGCCAACTTCGCGATGACGGTCGATCGCCTGGAGAAGAAGCAGGCCGAGACCGGCATCAAACTACTCTGGGGCACTGCCAACCTGTTCTCGCACCCGCGCTTCATGGGCGGCGCATCGACCAATCCGGATCCGGAAGTGTGGGCGTTTGCGGCTACGCAGGTGCGTCACTGCATGGACGCCACCAAGCGCCTCGGTGGTGCCAACTACGTGTTGTGGGGCGGTCGCGAAGGTTACGACACGCTGCTCAACACCAGCCTCAAGCACGAGCTCACCAACTTCGGCCGCTTCCTGCAGCTGGTGGTGGAGCACAAGCACAAGATCGGCTTCAAAGGCACGATCCTCATCGAGCCCAAGCCGCACGAGCCCACCAAGCACCAGTACGACTTCGACACCGCGACCGTGTACGGCTTCCTCAAGAAGAACGGCCTCGAGAACGAGGTGAAGGTGAACATCGAGGCCAACCACGCGACGCTCGCGGGACACAGCTTCGATCACGAAATCGCCATGGCCGATGCCCTCGGCATCTTTGGATCAATCGACATCAACCGCGGCGATCCGCAGAACGGCTGGGACACCGATCAGTTCCACAACGATCCGCTGGACATGACGCTGGCCATGTATCGCATCCTCAAGGCCGGCGGCTTCACCACCGGCGGCTTCAACTTCGACGCCAAGGTGCGCCGTCAGTCCATCGACCCGGCCGACATGTTCTACGGTCATGTGGGCGGACTCGATCTGCTGGCGCGCACACTGCTGTCGGCGGCGGCGCTCATCGAGCATGGCGGCATCGACAAGTTCGTGCAGCAGCGCTACGCCAAGTGGGATGGTGATCTGGGCAAGAAGATCCACGCCAAGGATGCTTCGCTGGTCTCGATCTCCGATGCCGCGGTGGCCGCGAACATCAATCCCAAGCCCCAGTCGGGCCGCCAGGAAATGCTCGAGAACCTGGTGAATCGCTTCATTTGAGTTGGTAACAATGCCGCGTCTACGTGCAATCGGGTTTGCGCTGATCCTGTCCGGCGCGGCATTAATGTCGCAGGCGGCAGCGCCGGAGTTGAAGGTGCTCACGGTCGGCAACGCCGCAATTTCCATCGCATGGGATCCGGCCTGGCAGGTGAGCGATCCGGCCCCGGATGCGCCGCCAAATTCCGCGCAATTCCAGGCGGCCAACCCGCACGACATGCTGGCCATGATCACGGCCGAGGCGCGGCCAACGGCGGACGCCGATGTCGAGGGCTACATGCGCCACGTGATCGACGCGACCGTGAAGGAATTCCAGCCGCAGAGTGTGGAGAAGGAGCTCGTTCCGAAAGCGTTCACGAACGGGGACGTCCACGGCTATCGCGTTTGCGCCACCGATCGCGCACCCAAGCCCGAGGAATACAAATACGTCTGCCAGGGGATCGCCACCAACGGTGAGTTCGCCGTGGTTTTCACGATTCTGTACAACGAGGCAGGCAAGGTGCAGGGCGAGAAGGCGAGTGCGGCGCTCGAGGCGCTGCAGGTCCCGAAGAGCACCTGAAGGCGCGCGATCGAAGCATACGTATGCATCTCACCCCGGCGCGCGCTGACTGAAGTAGAGTGCGCCAACTCGTTACGGAGGTGCGATGCGACGTTTCAACTCGTGCCTGGCCTTGTGCCTCGTGTCATTCGCGGCCCTGGGCGCCGACTATCGTGAGCGCCTGCCGGAAGACGAGATCGTCTATTTCGTGCTGCCGGACCGCTTCGAGAACGGCGATACGGCGAACGACGGCGGCGGGCTGCAGGGCGATCGCCTAACCACCGGGTTCGATCCGGCTCACAAAGGCTTCTACCACGGCGGAGATCTCAAGGGACTCACGCGGCGGCTGGACTACATCCAGGGCCTGGGCGCCACCGCCATCTGGCTGGGACCGATCTACAAGAACAAGCCGGTGCAGGGCGGTCCAGGCGAAGAGACCGCCGGCTATCACGGCTACTGGATCACCGACTTCACCTCGGTGGACCCGCACTTCGGAACCGACGATGACATGCACGCGCTGGTGGAGGCGGCGCACGCGCGCGGCATGAAGGTGTACCTCGACATCATCACCAATCACACCGCGGACGTGATCCAGTACCGCGAGTGCCAGAACGTGGCCTGTCCGTATCGTTCGCGTGCGGACTATCCGTATACGCGCAAGGGCGGAATCGGCGGTGCAGTGATAAACAATGGATTCGCCGGCGACGGCGTGCGCACCGTGGAGAACTTCGCGCGTCTCACCGATCCCGCTTACGCGTACACGCCCTTTGTTCCGCCAGCCGAGGCCAACATCAAGGTGCCCGAGTGGCTGAACGCGCCGATCTACTACCACAACCGTGGCAATTCTGATTTCTGGGGTGAGAGTTCGCTGCACGGGGACTTCGTGGGCCTCGACGATCTCATGACCGAGAATCCGCGCGTGGTCGAGGGCTTCATCGCCATCTACGGCGACTGGATCGAGCGTTACCGCATCGACGGCTTTCGCATCGACACGGCGCGCCACGTGAATCCCGAATTCTGGCGCGCCTTCGTGCCCGCCATGCTCAGGCGGGCGCGCGCCAAGGGCATTCCCAATTTCCACATCTTTGGCGAGGTCGCGGCCGAAGGTGTCGACGTGGCACAACTGGCGCGACACACACGCGTCGACAAGCTGCCATCGGTGCTGGATTTCGGCTTTGCCGGCGCCATGACCGAAGTGCTGGCGCGCGATGGCGGTACCGCGGTGCTGGCGCGCCTGTACGCCGACGACGGGATCTACGAAGGTGGAGCACCCGCGGCGCTGCGCCTGCCCACCTTCACCGGCAACCATGACTTTGGCCGCTTCGCATACCTGGTAAGACAGGCGCGGCCAACGGCGCGCGACGAGGAAGTCCTGCAGCGTGTGTTGCTGTCGAAT
>Ga0190270_10001249_pt1 | contig 11699 bp, 8 predicted proteins | sample Popmic320T_FD_133748 | JGI IMG/M metagenome (GOLD analysis project Ga0190270, IMG submission 133748) | Populus adjacent soil microbial communities from riparian zone of Weber River, Utah, USA - 320 T | ecosystem: Environmental > Terrestrial > Soil > Riparian zone | place: USA: Utah | collected... | reverse complement strand
CGTGCATATCTTCACCAGACCAGTGGGTCGCGGCCGCAGCGGCGCCGCGACATCCGCTCGACTGGTGAAGACCGGTCGCTGCGGCGTCGGCTCAGCAACGACCAAGGGCCGCGCAATGCCGGCGCGACAGTCAGGGCAGGAAGCGCACGACCACTGTCGTGTATGCGCCCGGCTTGCCGTCCAGTGACACCACCGCGACCTTGGAGTACCCCTGGGCCGCCGACTGCTCGCCGGTCCACGTCTCGAGCGCCGCTTTCTCGGCACTCCGGCCGGCGCCGGTCGCCTCGTTGAACTTCGCGAGGTTCGTGCCGTAGCTCCAGGAACCACGGATCGACTTCACCTTGCTGCCGAAGTGCATCATCACCCGGGCGAACTGCTCCTCGCCGCGCAGGAGCTCCGAGCGCTCCCCGCCTTCCAGGATCGTGCGGAAGCTGAGACTGAGCTCGCCATCGCCCTCCAGATGCGCCTCGGCCTTGAGCCGCGGGTTGGCTGGATCCATCACCAGGTAGCGGTCCGGCGTCGAGTGGTTGAGGATTCGGTCGGCGTAGCTCCGGGTGTCGCCCGCGACGTCGGCGGCATCCGTGACCCGGATCGGAGCGGTCGTACGCCCCGACCGGGGCGTCCGCGGTGGACGCGGAGGCAGCACCGGAGGTGGCGCGTTCCGGTTCAGTGCACGCAGGGTGGTCTCGGCCTCGGAGCGGAACATGTCCCAGTGCTTGTAGATGAACTCATTCGTGACCTCGGCCTGCGTGCCAGCGACCTGTGGGTGGTCGGTGACCCCCGCGCGACGTCCTTGACCGAGATAGACGTGAGCGGTCTCCTCCATGATCTCGCGATGAGTGCCTGAGACTGCCTCGCCATGGTTCTTGAGGTACGTCAGGGCTCTCGAATGGTGTCCGCCCCGCTCGGCGGCATTGGCGAACCGGGCGAGGTACTTGAACAACTCGTACTCACGTGCGGCCAACGCGATGTTTCCGCCCGCCTCATGCAGGATGTGCTCGATCATCTCCAACTGGGTCAGTACTGCCTGGTACCCTTCCTGGCGGGCCAGGCCGCTCACTCCGGAGGCCTTCAGCGACGTCGGCCCGATGTTCGCCTCGTGGGTGAAGAAGTTGGCCTCCATCTGACGCAGGGAGATCTGCTCAGCCAGTTCGACCTGCCGGGCTCCGGTCGCGGTCGTGTACTCCAGCTGCAGATCGTCGATCTCGGCCAGCAACACGTTCCGCCGACCGATGCGTGCCGTGTCGTCCATCGTGGCCAACGGCCGCAGCGGCTCGAGATCGACACCCATCGATCGGGCATGAGCCTCGACTCGACCGATCGCCGCCGGATCACTCCCGGCGTGGTGCAGCATCTTGGCGAAGTTGAGCCGCTCGGCCTCCCGTGTGATCCGGCCGGTCAACGCGGCCTTCTGGTTCGGACGCAGGGCGCCCATCACGTCCTGGTAGCGTGTCAGCCGACTGCCTTCGGTGTAGAAGTTCAGCCGGAGCATCTGGCTCCAATTGTCACCGAGCCGGGCAGCCATCAGCTGCTCCGCGACGACCAGGGCGCGACCGGCGTGCGGACCGCTGATCTGCAGGTCGATGTCGCTCGCTGCCTCGTGGCTGGCGGGAGACAATGGCTTGACGTCGACCGCGTCGCCCTCGCGGCTCAATCCACGCAACTCGGAGGAGACCTGGTCGACGATCGACTGGCGAAGCTTGGCCAGATTGTTCGCGATCGCCTCCTGCCCGCCGCGTTCAAGGCCGGTGACCAGCGTCTTCCACTCGCCATGGTGGATGAGGAGCCGGGTCAGTTCGTTGGGATCACCACTGGCGAGTGCGGCGTACGACGGATGCGTCCGATCGAGCACACCGGCCAGCACCGTCGCCTGCATCTCGCCGATCTCCTCGCCGCTCTTGGCGACCTTACGGCGCAGACCCGACATGATCCGTTCGACGAAGATGTCCTCGGTAAGACCGGGAGCGAGCTGGCCTTCCTGCTTCAGCACCTTGGCCTGGGCGCGCACGACTTCCTCGACCTGAGCCAGGGTCATCCTTGTCTGCAGCAGTTTTTCGCCGGAAGCAGCGAGATCGCCTGCGGCCTCACCGGATCGGCCGAGCACCTTCAGGCCGCCCGCCGCCTCCGCCGCCTTCATCGTCGACCTCATCGCGCGGAACGCCGCCGCGATTTCGGCGATGTCGACCACCATCATCGCGATGTCGAATGCCAGCCAGCCCCAGCCCGGCTCCTCCGAAGCGAGCCGGACGGCGGGATCCAAGGAGATCTCACCCGCAGCAGCCTTGCCGAACTTGTAGTCGCGCCAACTCTCCGCGACCTGTCCGCCGCTCACCACGGCGACGCCGGTGGCCGCCGCGGCGCCGAGGCCCTGGGCGATCAGAGACGTCCCGCCGGTCAGGGCAGCAGCGACCAGTGACAACCCGAGCTGGAGGGCCGCCATGCCCAGCTTGCGGACAAGTGAGTCCCAGGCGACGTCGTTCCGTTTGCCCTCGATCGCGTCATTCGCCCCCGTGCCGTCCTCGATCCCCATCAGTCTCTTGGTCTGATCGATGATCACCGGCAGCGACCAGATCTTCTCGGGCGAGAACTTGTCCCGGAACTCGTAGGTGCTCTCGATGACGGTTCGAGCTCGGCTCGCCGCGTACGATGCGATGTCACCCGGCTTCGCATTGGCGAGCTTGGAGTAATCCTGGTTCTTCGGGAGCAGGATGGGGAAGCGCTGGCCGTACACGTCCTTGAGCGCCCGGTAGCGCTGGGCGACCACCAGGACGGCCTTGCGGCGCTCTTCAAGCTCGGCGTTGATGGAGACCACTGACTCGTCGATCTTCTGCGTCTCGAGCTTGTCCAGGTCATCATCGAGGCCCTCGAAATCGACGGCGCGCATCGGATCCCGGTGAGCTCCGAACACCGACGGCACGCCTCGAAGTACTTCCCGTGCTGCGTCGGACAGCGCCGACACCTCCAGGATCTCCGCCTGGACCTTGGACAGATGCGTCGCCACGTCCCGCAGCTGGGCGGCGGCCTCGTTGTCGGTGCCCGGATCGCCGGCGTAGCGCATCACTTCGCTGAGAGCCAGTTGCTCGCTCTTGCTGACGATGTGCAGCGTGAGCTGGTGAGCCTTCCGCTGGAAGACCTCCGTCAGTTCGTTGCGCTTCTTCAGGTGCTCCCCGGATGAGGGCTCCCAGTCCTCGAGCGGATTCGACCCGAAGTAATCGTTCGACCTGGCGACCAGTGCCCGGTCGGCGGCCGTGGTGACCGGCATCGATTCGACGAACGGCTGGCCCATGGCGTCGGCGAGGGACTTCGCCGCCGTCTTCGACCGGAGCTCGAGAGCGGGGGCCTTCGACGGCTGCGGGCCGGAGCCGGTCGGGACTCGCTGCCGTGATCCGCCGGTCGCGGTCGGGATACGACGCTCAGGTCCGGACGCGATCGGCATGCGGGTTTCGCTGCCGCCGGCCGCGATCGGCGTTCGTGGCGGCGGCGGCTGCCGCTGCAACTCGACCAGGCGCTGGATGGCTGCGTTGCCGACTCGCGGTTGAAGCTGAGTGGTCACCGATTCCCGTGTCGCGGCATCACCTTGGTGAAGGAGAGTGGACAGCTGCGCCGGACTTCCCTGCACTTCCAGCGACGCGTCGGGGTCCCGGTTTCGCGGAGCGCTGGGGCGCGGTGAACGCGGCTTGATGCGTCGCCCCGTTGAGCGGACCTCGGCCACGCGGTTCTCCCGCCATTGAACACCCTGCTCAGCCAGTCTCCGCCCCCGACCGGGACTCGTCGAGGTTCCAAAGGGCAGTGTTGCGGTTGCGTTCGCACCTCGAAAGAGGACGACGTCAATGACGCTGCGCGCAGACGGCTCAGTGCCGCTCAATCTGAGGGCCGCGTCTGCGCGTGCTCATCGGGACAGAAGGACGCTGACCTGATCTCGGATGTCGGAAACGACTTCGTCGATGCTGAGTCGGGCGTTCGCGCTCGCAGCCATGCTGACGAACATGATCGCCGACACGATCCGAGCCAGGTTTGGGGCATCCGTTTCCGCTCGCCCGTCGTGCCGGCGAAGGACCGCGGCGATCCCATCTGCGGTACGCGCGGCGATCGCGAGGGCCTCGCCGTGCCGCGGCTCGGCGGCGTCGCCGAAGGCCATCTCTCGCAGGTAGCTGCGGCCGTTGTCAACGTGGACCCGGTTGCACTCGACGATCGGCCGAACGATGGCCATGACCGCGTCCTGGTCCTCGACCACGTTTTCGGCATCCGCGAGACCTCGCTCGAGGGCGTCCGCGTAGTGCGCGTTCTGCACGAGCAGCAGGAGCTCGCCCTTGCTCTTGGCGTAGAAGAACAATGTCCCGGCTCCGATATCGGCTTTGTCGGCGATCTGTTGGGTTGTGACCTCGTCGATGCGGTGAGCGGCGAAGAGCTCGCTCGCGGCAGCGATGATGCGGTCGAGCTTGTCCTGCTTGTTCCGCTCGCGACGCCCGACGGTTGGTGGTCCGACAGCCATGGATAGCCCTTTCGCGGTCCGGCTCCGTTCTGAGCGTAGTCACGAGTCTGCCCGGGTCTGTGCTGCGAGCCGAGCGAGGCCGCGCGCTCATGCGGAGAGGAAGCTCGCGGCGACCGGGGCGAACTCATCGTGGTACTGGAAGATCCCGCCGTGCCCGGAGTCGGCGTACATGATCATCTCTGATCCGTCGATACGGCGATGCAGGTCTTCGGAGAGCACGGAGGGCACCATGCGGTCGTTGTCTCCGTTTGCGATGAGCGTGGGCAGCGTCATCGTGGCTAGGTCCGACGGTGCGGAGCGGCCGAAGTCGCGGATGGCGCGCAGCTGCGTCCGGAAGGCGCGTGTGGAGATGGGGTAATCACGGTCGATCGTCCGCTCTTGCAGTCGGGCGAGGAACGCCTTCGCCGCTCGCTTGCCGACGGTGTTGCGGTTGAAGAACAGGAACTTCTTGGGGTCCGACCGGGTGAGGGTCGCGCGCAGCACGTTCCAATAGGTCGTGCCGACGACCTTGTCCATGTCCTTGCCGCCGCGTGGTCCGGTGCCGGTGAGCACCAGTTTGCGGACGAGCCCCGGGTGCGTGAGCACCAGATCCTGGGCGATCATCCCGCCCATTGAGAACGAGAAGATGTCGATCTTCTCAAACCCGAGCGCCGCGATGAACGCGAACGCATCGTCGGCCATCTCCTCGATGGTGCCCGGCACCGGCCCCGTCGACGCACCGACGCCCGTGTTGTCGAACGTGATGACGTGGCGGGTCTTCGCGATGGGATCGATGATGCGCGGGTCCCAGTTGTCCAGGGTCGCGGCGAGGTGCACGAAGAACACCACGGGGATGCCGCCCTTCGGGCCGAGCTCGCGGTACGCGTAGGTCGTGCCCGCTGCCGTGATTGTGCGGGTCGGCGCATACGCGTACGACGTGATGGGCTGGGGCATCGAGCTGTCTGCAGCGTTCATGACGTCTTCTCCTGGTGGCTGGTTGCTGCGAACCGCGCAGCGGTTCGGCGATGGCCGATCACGACGGCTTTGCCCCGGATGCCGCCGTGAGCGAGCGACCGGAGGGCTTGGGGTGTCTCCTCGAACGAAACGACCTTGCCGACGATCGGACGCAGGACGCCGTCGTCGATGAGCGTTGCGATCTCGCGAAGCTGGTCGCCGCTCGCGCGCATCAGAAGGAACTCGTAGCTGACACCGAGCTTTCCCGCCTGCCGGCGGACCTTGGCGCTCAGCGCGGCCATCGCCAGCCGCAGGAGGGCGTTCGCGCCGGACCGGCGGGCGAAGGCGGGGTCGGGCGGCCCGGCGATGCCGATCACCGTGCCGCCCGGCTTCAGGATGCGCAGCGACTTTCGCAGGACCTCACCGCCGAGGCTGTCCAGGACGAGGTCGTAGCCGCTCAGCAGGTGCTCGAAGTCCTGTGACCGGTAGTCGATGACGATGTCGGCGCCGAGCTCTCGCACGAAGTCGGCGTTGGCCGCGCTCGCCGTCGTGGCGACGATGGCGCCGAGGCGCTTGGCGAGCTGGATCGCGATCGAGCCGACGCCGCCCGCTCCTGCGTGGATGAGGACCTTCTGCCCGGGCCGGACGTCGCCGCGTTCGACGAGCGCTTGCCACGCCGTGAGTGCGACCAAAGGGAGCGAACCCGCCTCTGCCATGCCGATCGACACGGGTTTGAGGGCCAGGTCGGTCTCGGCGACGGCGATGCGCTCGGCGAAGGTGCCGATCCGCTCCTCTGCGGGGCGGGCGTAGACCTCGTCTCCGGCCGCGAAGCCGCGCACCTGCGCGCCGACGGCGAGAACGGTCCCCGCGAGATCGTTTCCGAGAATGACGGGCAGTCGGTAGGGGAGGATCCTCCGGAAGGCACCCAGGCGGATCTTCTCATCCAGCTGATTCAGGCCCGCGGCCTCGATCTGGACGAGGACGTCCCGCGGGCCGAGGGTCGGCTCTGCGACCTCCGCCTCGTGCAACGGCTGCCCGTACGTGCTCACCACGAACGCTTTCATCGGATCCTCCACTGGGTAGAAAACCGAGGGTACTCGAAAATGAGTGTACTCACAAACAGCGTTGTGCACTTCTCTCGAGCGGGCGCGACAAATGTCGCACTGATGTCGAGACATGCGACGGATGTTCCCAGCAATCCGCCGACGTAGCTTCAACAGCAAGCTCTCAACGAGGAGGTTGCTGGCCATGTCCAGATCCATTGCACGAATCGTCATAGTCGCATCCGCCACCGCTCTCGTCGTCGCCGGCGTCTCGGCATGCTCACGAGGTGGCGGAACGGCGGGTTCAGCAGAACCGGCTGCGCCGGGTGTAACCGATGAGTCCGTCACCATCGGCATCACCACGCCTCTGAGTGGGGCCCTCGCGGGACCGGGCAGCTGCACGCTCGCCGGTCTGGAAGCGTACTTCGGGGCAGCGAACGCTGCAGGCGGTATCGAGTTCGGCGACGCTCTAACGCGCACGGTGGAAATCAAGTCGTACGACGATGCCTACGATCCCGCGAAGTCGGTAGCCAACTTCCAGCAGATGCAGAGTGATGTGTTCGCTGCCGTTGGCGGCCTCGGCACGGGAACGAACCTGGCCATCATGCCGAACGCGACCGCCGATGAAATGCCGCAGGTCTTCGTCCAATCGGGCAGCAGCGAGTTCAGCAGGGATCGCGAAGCCAACCCGTACACGATCGGCTGGGCGCCGACGTACTTCAGCGAGGGCGAGGCGTTCGGGAACTTTCTTGCGGAACGCGACGAAGCGCTGACCGTCGCGATCCTGGCCCAGAACGACGACTTCGGAGCCGACTTCGTCGAGGGGCTCACTGCCGGAATTGAAGGTTCCGAGGTGGAGATCGTTGCCGAGGCGAGCTACGAGCCGACAGACACGTCGGTGGATACACAGGTCACCGAGCTCGCGGGGAGCGATGCCGACGTGTTCTTCGATGCGACGACGCTGACCCCGCTCGCGATCGGGTCGCTTCTGAAGGCGCAGAGCCTCGGTTGGTTGCCGGAAATCTTCCTGCCGTCGACCACGTCCGCGCCGGGGCTGATCCTCGAGCCCGGTGGCGCGGCCGCCTACCCGCAGATTTACACGACTGCGTTCGCCAAATCTCCGCTGGATCCGGCATATGCCGAGGATGAGCAGGTGACCGCATTCGTGGAAGAGCTCGGTGAGTATGCATCGGGCAACATCGCGACGATCGTCCCCCAGTGCGTGTGGGCATACGGCATCGGGGCGACTTTGGCTGCCGCATTCGAACGGATGGAGACGCCGACTCGTGCAGGACTGATGGAAGCGATCGGTGAGGTCCGCGATGTCGAGATCCCGCTTCTCCTTCCGGGCATCGAGGTCGACGCGACGATCGACGGCGTGCCGCCGGTAACGTCGACCCAGGTGCAGGTCTTCGACGGAACCGTCTACGTTCCCGCGAGATCAGACGACTAGGGAAATGCAGGAGCATGCCATGCAATACAAGGTGGAGTCGATGCGCACAGTCCCAGAGGGGTATGCGTGGAGCAGATTCGGCCAGCCCGAGTACACCGATTGGCTGGACGAAAGCCTGTCGTGGAAACAGACCTGCTACATCGGCGACTGGTCGTTTCTGTGGCAGCACCGCATCACGGGGCCCGACGCGCTCAGACTGCTGAGTGACTTCACCGTCAACTCGATGGCGTCGTTCGCGATCGGTCAGTCGAAGCACGCGATTCACACGGACGACGACGGCAAGGTGATCCACGAGGGCGTTCTCACGCGCTTCGGAGAAGAAGAATTCATGGTCCACGGTCGTGGCGGGTTCTGGTTGAAGTTCAACGCGGAACGGGGGAACTATCGGGCGGAGGTCACGCGCGATGACTGGTTCGTCCTGCAGGTCTCCGGCCCCGAGTCGATCAAGGTCCTGCGGAAGTTGGACCGCTCCGACGCACTTCTGACCACCAAGTACATGCACGTTGCTCCGATGACCGTGGCGGGCCACGAGATCCACGCGCTGCGACAGGGGATGTCGGGTGAGCTCGGCTTCGAATTGCAGGGTCCGGTCGAGTGGAAAGCGGATGTGTACGGGGCGATCATGGAAGCGGGAGCGGAGTTCGGCATCCGTCGAATGGGCGGTAGGGTCGCCCCGATCAACCACCTCGAAGCGGGATACCCGACCATCGCGACCGATTACATACCGGCGATCTTCGGTAACCCGGAGTACGTGGACTACTTCATGGCGTCCATGCCTCCCTTCGCCCTGCCGGCGTACATCGCGGGCAGCTACCGCGGCCGCGCGATCGACGAGTACTACCGGAGCCCGATCGAACTCGGCTGGGGCCGGGTCGTCAATGGCGACCACGAGTTCCCTGGGCGAGAGGTTCTCCTGAAGGAACGCGAGCGTCCCCGTCGTGTCCTGCGGACACTGGTGTGGAACTCGGATGATGTTGCGGACGTACTTGCGTCGCTGGTACGTGACGAGCAGCACTACACGTTCATGGAGCTGCCTCGCGATCAGCGCGGCTTCATGTGGGCGGACCGGGTCGAGCAGGACGGGCGCCTGGTCGGTGTCGCCACCTCACGGGGCTTCAGCTACTGGTTCCGCAAGACCCTCTCGCTGGCCACGATCGACGTCGAATCCGCCGAGATCGGAAACGAGGTCCAAGTGATCTGGGGCAACCCGGGTGACCCCGAGAAGCGGATCCGCGCAGCCGTGGCGGCTGCGCCGTTCAAGTCACCGCGTTCTCGCGGAGACCTCGCCCTCGCTGCCGGCGTCAGCACCGACCTACGATAGGACGTGTCGCTCCCCGAGAGTCTCGCCGACGACCTCGGCGAGATGGACTTCGCCCGCATGGCCGCCCTGGCGCGCAGTGCGGCGGGTCTGGCGTCTCGCGACGACCTCGGCTCCGTACTCGCGGCGCTCGCCGGCGAGCTGGGCAACTTGGAGGACGTCGCCGGCGCGCAGGTAGTGATCGCCGAGGGGAACGACTCCCTGCAGCTGATGGGGTCAGCGGGATTCGCTGCCGATCCGGAGTTCTTCGGCCTTCTGGCAGCCTGCCAGGAGCGAGGAGCCGATCTCGCAACCTTCCGGGCGCTTGCGGATGGCACGCAGATCGTGATCCCAGGCCGCAGAGCGCAGATGCTGGCCTCCGACGCGTGGTCGCCTCTGCACGCCTACTTGCGCGAAGTGGAATGGTCTGACTTCGTCGCCACGCCGTTCCCTCTGAACGGCGCGGGTACCGGCGTCATCAACTGCTATATGGCGGCCGGAGCCGCCGTGACGCCCGATGCCATCACATTCTTCCGCTCCATGGGAGCCCTGGCCGGTCTGGCGATCGACTACCACGACCTGATGCGACGGGATCGCGAACGCGTACGCCGTGAGGAGCGCGACCGGCTCGCCCGAGATCTCCACGACTCGGTCCTTCAGCGGATGTTCGCCCTGTCGATGCAGAGCAAGGCCCTCGAGCGAGCAGCGGATCGCATGGGGGATACCGGTGCAGAACTGGCAGCAGAGGCGCGCACGTTCTATGAGACATCGCAGTCCGCGCGTGCCGAACTGCGCGCCATCGTGGAGTCGGAGCGCACGACATCTGTCGGCGAGACAGGGCTGCTGGATGCGCTCGAGCAGTTCGCACGGCAATGGCGAAGTGACGCGCTGCAGATCGAGATCACCGCGGACGCGCGCACCGACAATCGCGATCCCGCGTTTCTGGAGGACGTCTACTTCATCGTGACCGAGGCGGTCTTCAACGCTGTCCGGCATGCCCGTCCCACACGGGTCAGTGCAAGCATCGTCGAGCAGAAGGGCGTCACGTGCGTGGTCAGAGACGACGGCACCGGCTTCGACGCGGATCGGCCGAATGCGGGCTTCGGGCTCCGATCCATCACTCAACGCGCATCCCACTGGGCGGGCTCGGTCGTGTTGTCGTCGGGGCGTCACGGCTCCCGGATCGAAGTCGCCTTTCCCGATGCCGACCGTCGCCCGTCGGACGGGCCGCGGACGTGAAAGTCCTTATCGTCGACGATCATGAGATCGTTCGTCGAGGACTCACCGCGTTTCTGCGATCGATGACCGATGTCGACACGGTGACGGAGGCGGCCTCCGGCGACGAAGCGCTGTCGTCTCTGCGCGGGTCGTCGGCCACCGATTTGCCGGACGTCGTGCTCCTCGATGTGCACATGCCCGGTTCCGGAGGCATCGCGACCGCGCGCGGCCTCGTTCAGGAGTTTCCGGGAATCCCTTTCATCTTTCTGACGGGCCACAAGGAGGCCGACGTGGTGCGCGGGGCCGTCGCCCTCGGCGCCTCCGGCTTCATCTTCAAAGACGCGTCGACGGACGACATTGAGGCAGCCATTCGCAGCGCGGTTCGAGGAGGCGCCTACTTCGACGCCGATGCCGCCGCAGCACTGCGCGCGCCCTCATCCGCGCCCGATCCGTTCCAAGCTCTCACCACCCGAGAAGCCGAAGTGCTGGAGCTGGTGGCGAAGGGCTTGTCGAACCGTGACATCGCGCACACGCTGCACCTCAGCGAGCGGACTGCACGTACCCACGTGAGTGTGATCATCGGAAAGCTGGGTGTGAATTCGAGGACGCAGGCGGCTGTCCTCGCCATGCAGGACCCGGAACGCGGGGAGGAGCGCGATCGCTCGTCGAGGAACCGCTGATGCAGGTCACCGGACGGATCAGGCGTTGGCTGAGCAGTCAGCTGACCAACGATGACCTTCACGCATCGTCGGCGTGGTCGAGACCGGTGGAAAGACCGAGGTGCGCGTCGGCCTGCTCGATGAGTGTCTGGCCCTTCTGTTTCACGGCCTGCACCGCGTCGGCGCCGGCCACCCACCGGGCCGGCGGATCGTTCAGCTCAATGACCTTCACGAGGCTGGCCGCGAGCTTCGCGGGGTCGCCGCTCTGCTTGCCGTTCATCGACTTCCACGCCTCGATCGTGCTCGCTGTCTCTGCATAGTCGTCGATCGACAGGTCGGACCAGAGGGTGGACGAGCCCTCCACGAGCAGTTCGGTGCGGAAGAAGCCCGGTTCGACGGCGGTGACCAGGATGCCGAACTGCTCCACCTCTTCCCGCAGCGACTCGGTCCAGCCCTCCAGCGCGAACTTCGACGCGCCGTACGCGCTGCCGAACGCTCCCGAGACGATGCCTGCCGTCGAGGTGATCGTGACGATATGCCCCGATCGCTGCCGGCGCATCACCGGCAGCACTGCGCGGGTGACGTTGAGCGGTCCGAAGAAGTT
>Ga0190270_10001248_pt1 | contig 11702 bp, 9 predicted proteins | sample Popmic320T_FD_133748 | JGI IMG/M metagenome (GOLD analysis project Ga0190270, IMG submission 133748) | Populus adjacent soil microbial communities from riparian zone of Weber River, Utah, USA - 320 T | ecosystem: Environmental > Terrestrial > Soil > Riparian zone | place: USA: Utah | collected... | reverse complement strand
GGAGTCGAAGCCGAGCGCGCCAAAGCGAAGCAGCTGAACGAAGAAGCCCAGAAGGCGTTTGCGGTCGAGCTGGCGAGAGTACGCGCCGAGGTCGAAGAGTCCCTCACCGCCCAGCTCGACGCCGCGCGCGCCGAAGCCGAACGGGTCCGGCTGGCCGAAGCCGAGGCGGTTCGCGCGCGTGCGGCGGTTGAACATCAGCTGAAAGCCGATATCGAGCGCCTGCGGTTTGTCACGGCGCAGACGCGGAAGGCCGATGAGACAGAGACAAAAAGGGCCGCGCAGCTAATCAAGCAGCTCGAGGCCGAGCTCGCGACCGTGCGCGCGAAGGCAGAGGAGCGGAAGGGCAACGAGCTCGAGGAGATTCGCGCCCAGATGGTGGAGATGCGCGAAGCCGCCGCCGAGCACGCGCGCGCCGCCGCCGCCGAGGCGATTGCTGCCGAGGTCGCGCGCGCCACGGCTCAGGCCGCGGCTGCCGTTCCAGTGCCGCGCCCCACCGCCGTCATCACGCCGTTTCCGTTTCCGATTCGTGACGAAGTGGACGAAGTGGAGGACGTGGAGGACGTGGTGGCGGAGCGCCACGTCAGCGACTACCTCAGATTGTGGGACACACAGACCCCGGCACCGGTGCGGCCTGCGGACGTTGACCGATCCGAGGCGCCCCTCGAAAGCCTCGTTGCGGCGGAGAATCTTCGCCGCCACGCGAAGTGGGCATTGCCTCTCGCCGCATGCCTGCTTGTTGTGGCGAACACGGGCACCGCGATCAGCACGGTGACGAGCCTCGTCAGGCCGGATGAGAGGCCGGCTCTCACGGTCCAGGCGATGCACGAGGAGCCGCCCTTTATCGAGGTCGTTGAGAAAAGAGTCGGTAGCCTCAACGTGAAATCCACACCGCCGGGAGCCGAGGCCATCCTTGATGGCAAGAAATATGGACGGACGCCGGTCACTATTCCGGATCTCGATGTCGGTCTGCACACGCTCGTGCTGAAAAGCGCGTCGGGGAGCATCACCCGGAAGGTCACCATCAAGGCCAACCAGGCGACGGAGCTGACCGAATCGATCTACTCGGGGTGGCTCGCGATCTTCTCGCCCATTCCCGTGTCGGTGACGATCGACGGTCAGCCGGTCAACTTGACCGATGACGCGCGCATCATGACCAGTCCGGGCCGCCACGTCGTCGAATTTCGCAACGATCAGTTCGGCTTACGGACGACGGAAACGCTGGAAGTACGGCCGGGATCGACGACCGCGCACACGCTGGTCCTGCCGAAGGGCACGCTGAAGGTGAGAGCTCCGGAGGGCGCAGAGGTGCGGGTGAACGGAGAGCCGGCGGCAGGGGTGCCGAGCGAGGGGCTGCAGGTTGCCATCGGCGCGCATGAAGTGACCGCCGTCCATCCGTCCCTTGGCGCACGCCGCGCGTCCGTCGACGTGAAGAACGGCAGAGTCACGGAAGTCACCCTGCAGTTTGAGCAGTAGGTCCTTATATATATGAAGCGAGATGAGCATCTCGTCGCACGTGATCTCGATACGGGACTGGTCGTGGCCAGCCGGGTGACCGTCGCGACTCGCCGGATTGAGCGGGCAGTCGGTCTGCTCGGACGCAGCCATCTCCCCGCCGGCGAGGCGTTGTGGATTGCGCCGTGTCACGGCGTGCACACCTGGTTCATGCGGTTTCCGATCGACATCATCGCCATGGATTCGGACGGCGTTGTCGTCGATGCCGTGTCAGTCCTCAAGCCGTGGCGGATGCGGCTGCCGAAGCCGGGCGCCTACAGCGTGCTCGAGCTCGCTGCCGGCACCCTCGCGTCTGCGTCAACGTCGATCGGCCACCGGATTCAGATGCGCCCGGCGGAATAGCGCGTTCGAACGCCGAGATACAGCAGCCACCCGGCTGGACCGAAGAGAAAAGTCAAAATCAGGCACGGCACCACGAACACGTGGCCGATGCCGCGCTCGCGCGCGTCGCGCGCCTCCCAGCTGCCGACGAGCAGGTCGAACGCGAGATAGTGAATCCAGCCCGCAAGCAGCAACCAGGGATTGGCGAAGAGCCGCGCCACGTCCGGGAGCGATGAAAATCCGCCCTCGCTCCCGAAGAAATGAATCGCGATGATCACGCTGTAGAGAGCGGCAAACGCGGCTGGAAGTGCGACACCAGCCACGACATGGGTCACCCATTTCTTTCGCGGCAATACGATCAGAAGCAACCAGCCGCATAGAGCCGCGGTGTTCGCTATCGAGAAGATCTGATTCGGAGTCATGAGCACGCTCCTCAATAAACGACCGCATGGACGCGCGCAGATGCGGAGCGCGAGGCGATGAGCCACAACGCCGCCGCCGTCAGCACGGCCCACGCCGCAAGCGCCGTGTCCGGCGCGGTCACCGATCGTCCCTGCAGCGCCTGCCACAGCAGCAGGGCGAACAGCGATACGTGGCTCGCAGCGATCGCCCACACCATGCGCACCCGCCGAATGTCCTGCCACCCGCGCCTGGCGAACAGCAGGGCCGCAAGCGGAAGGATCTGGAGCGCATGCAGGCCGAGGAAATGTGCGACGCGAATGTCCCCATGCTCGCGGCTCCAGCCGGTGCCCGGCAGGCCTGGCCCGCCGTCCGGCGCGCCCACGGTGTGAGCGCCGGAAACGAGCATCCGGTTGCCCGCCCGCGCGTCGTCCAGTTGCGCGCGCGTCGGCGGCGTCATCAGCCCGCCCGTTATCGCGCCGACGATCGTGATGGTCATGCCCAGGCGCAACGCCCACCCGAGTGCCGGGTCAGCGAAGCGCTGCCGCCACAGCGCGACCGCGACAGCCATGGCGGTGATCGTCTGCACGAGGATCGCGCTGCCCATGATGGTAAAGAGAACGCCGTCCAATAACGTGCCGACGTTGAAGTGGCTGGTCGTTCCGCGCCACGCCTGCAGGTCGATGATGACGATCTCGAGGAGCAGCGTGACGGTGGTCACCCAGCTCACGACGCGGCGCGTGCGGGGAAACTCGCAGAGGTAGGTGAACACCCACGCGAGCGTCAGGGTGTAGATGGCGATCGATGCGGCAAATTTCGCGGGCTTCATCCACGCGGGAGCGCCCGTAATCTGGCGCGGATCGACCAGCAGCGCGACGCCTGTGGCGGCCAGCAGCGCCAGCATGAGCACTCCTACGGCCGTCAGGCGGCGGTCGGAGTCCCAGAGCATTTTCATCGTTGTCTTTGTGTTCATAACAACCTCGCTTGCCTGGTGCGCGGCAACGTCAATGTTGCCGCTGTCAACATCAATATACGCACCAATGTTGACATTGTCAACATTGGTCGGTACCATCAGTTTATGGCCAGAAAACGAGCCGATCGATACCACCACGGCGACCTGTCGCGATCGCTCCTGCAGGAGGCGCTTCGCATTATTGAGAAAGGGGGGGTCGCGGCGTTGACGTTGCGCGCCGTGGGCGAAAAGCTCGGCGTGTCGCGCACCGCGCTGTACCGCCACTTCGCCGACAAGTCGGCGCTCCTGGCGGCCGTGGCGACAGAAGGGTTCCGCACACTGCGCCTGGAGACGCTGCATGCCTGGGAAGCCCACGGCGGGGGCCGGAATGGCTTCGAAGCCATGGGCGCAGCCTACGTGCATTTTGCCGTCGCGCATCCAGCGCACTATCGCGTCATGTTCGGAGGGTACGTGCGCAGTGCCGCGCCCGGTTCGGAGCTGTCGAACGAGGGCGCCGGGGCGTTTCAAGCTCTCGTCGACGCCATCATCGCCCAGCAGAAAGAGGGACGCCTGCGGCGCGACAATCCGCTCGAGCTTGCGCAGTACATCTGGGCGAACGTGCACGGCATCGCCATGCTGGCCATCGACGGCCAGTTGAAGCAACCGATCGAGGATGTCATCCGCTTCGCGAACGAAAGGATGCGAACTGGTATAGAGTCCAGCAATCCAAAAACCGAAGAGTCGGGGAGTCGCGGAGTCGGGGAGTCTCATGAGTCCAAGAGTCCAAAATCCAAGAGTCCAAAGTCCAAGAGGCCAGAGTCTAGGAGTCCAGGGTCTTGAGACGCGAACGGGCCTTGATCCATGGGTGCACGCGGAGCTGCCGGACGCGCCGGTGCCGATCGGCGTCCAGTGGCTGAAGGTCGTCGGCCCCGGCGTGATCGTTCTCGGGTTGTCGCTCGGCGGCGGCGAATTTCTGCTGGGGCCGACCGCGTTCGTCCGCTACGGCATGTCGCTTCTCTGGATCACGCTCGTTGCGGTGTTCTTCCAGACCATCTTCAACACTGAGCTGATGCGCTATACGCTGGCGACCGGAGAGCCGGTGTTTACAGGCTTCATGCGCACGAAGCCCGCACGTGCGTTCTGGGCGTGGCTGTATGTCGGTATGTATCTGCTGCAGGTGGGATGGCCGTACTCGGCCGGCCTGTCTGCGGGCGCGATCTTTTTCCTCGCGACGCGCCGCATTGCCGGTCCGGCGGATGCCTCCACGATCTATCAGCTGGGCGTCGGCACTTTTCTCCTCTGCATTATCTTATTGATGCTTGGGCGCCGCATCGAGCGCACGCTCGAGCTGCTCAACTGGGTGATGGTCGTGTGCATCCTGGGCGGGTTCCTGGCGCTTGCGCTGTATTTCGTCCCGGCCGCGACGTGGGCCGCCGCGGGCGTGGGATTTTTCGGATTCGATTTGCCTCGCGGCAGGTTCAGCTTCATGCCGGCTAACGACGACTTTCTGCTGCTGGCGGCGCTCGCCGGCTACTCCGGCGCGGGCGGCATGGTGAACATCGCGCTGTCGAGCTGGGCGCGCGACAAGGGATACGGCATGGGGCAGCGGGCAGGCTACATTCCCGCTGCGGTTGGCGGGCACAAGGTGAACCTCGCGCATACGGGTTTCATCTTCACGCCGACGGCTGAAAGCATGCGCCGCTGGCGCGGCTGGTGGCGCATCGTGAGCGCCGATCAGTGGGGTGTGTTCTTCGCCGGCGCCATGCTGGGAATGGTCTTGCCCGCGGTTCTCTACGTCACGCTTCTACCGAGCGGCAGCAACATTCAGGGACTCGGCATGGCCGCGGCCCTCGCGTCGGCCGTCGGCACCCGATCCGGAGCCGCGGCGGGCGCCGTCGTCGCAATGCTCGCGGCATGGATTCTCTTCAAAACGCAGCTCGACATCATCGAAAGCATGGTGCGCTCGATCACCGACATCGTCTGGACCGGCAGCCGCCGCGCACGCGCCCTGAGCCGCGGCGATGTACGCGTCGTGTATTACGGAGCGCTGGGGCTCGTGTGCCTCTGGGGGATTATCGCGCTCCGCCTCGCGCAGCCGATCATGCTGCTGCTGCTGGCGGGAAACATTGCCGGCATGGTGTTCACGGTTGCGTCGTTGCACCTTCTTTACTTGAATACGCGCCTGCTGCCCGCGGAGCTTCGCCCGCCGATGTGGCGCCGCGTCGCGCTGGTCCTGATGTCGGTGTTTTACGGCTTCTTTACGATCCTCTCGATACGCGCCCTCATATAACCACGAAGGCACGAAGGCACGAAGGCACGAAGGCACGAAGAAAGACTCAACACTGAGGCACGGGCCGCCGTCACGTGCGCTGGCCGCCTTGCGGCCAGCGCTGCGCGAAAACAAGCGCGCGCGTTGTTTTCGCGCGGCGCGCCCGTGGCGCGCACGTGACGGCCGCCACAGAGCCCGCTGACGCTGCCCACAGAGAACGGCATTTCTCTGCGCGACCTCGGCGTCACGGCGCCTCGGCGTCGAAATCGTCTTTGTGTCTCTGTGCCTCTGTGTCGAGACAACAAACGCTGCCGCGAAGTAAAATCTGGCCCCATGAGGCTTGCAACATTCGAAATACCCACAGCCGCCGGACCGCTGCGGCGCATAGGCGCTTCGGTCGACGGCCGGTTGGTCGATTTCGCGGCCGGCTATGCCGCGCATCTCGACCATACAGACCCCGGCTGTGATGCGCAGCGCCTCGCGGGACTGCTGTTTCCCTCCGACATGATCGCGCTGCTCGGCGCAGGCGATGTCGGCCGGCGTGCGGCGGATCAGGCAATCGAGGCAGCATCGAAGCACGCGGAGTCGTTCGGCGGGCGGACGAGCTTTGACGCGAGCGAGGTGCGGTTGCTGGCGCCCGTGCCGCGTCCTCGCGTGATCCGCGACTTCCTGACCTTCGAAGGGCACATGCTGAAGGCCGGGAAAGCCCTCGGGCGTGCGTCCATTCCGCCCGTGTGGTACGAAGTGCCCGCGTATTACAAAGGTGATCCCGACACGGTGTCCGGTCCCGACGACGTCATTGAGTGGCCGAAATATTGCGAAAAGTTCGATTTCGAGCTCGAGCTGGCCGTGGTCATCGGACGCCGCGGAAAGAACATCAAGAAGGCAGATGCAGGCCGCTATATCGCCGGCTACACGATCTGGAACGACTGGAGCGCGCGCGATCAGCAGATGAAAGAGGGGCCGCTCGGTATGGGACCCAGCAAAGGCAAGGACTTTGATACCGGCAACACGATCGGGCCGTATCTGGTGACCGCCGACGAGCTCGACGTCAGCAACCTGCGAATGACGGCAAAGATCAACGGCGAAACCTGGACCGACTCGACGAGCAGCGGCCGTCAGTTTTCGTTCGAGGATCTAATCGTGCACGTCTCGCAGAACGAGACGATTCATCCAGGCGAGTTGTGGGGATCGGGAACGACCACCGGTGGAAGCGGCCTGGAGCTCGATCGGTGGCTGAAGCCCGGAGATGTCGTCGAGTTCGAAATCGAGGGCATTGGCGTCCTGCGCAACCGCGTCGAAAAACGCTAGATCACATCTTCTGCCATTCGGCCGACAGCTTCTCCAGCAACGGTAACGGCGCATCGCCGTCGTGCACGACTACCCGATAGCGCAAGCGCAGCGTGTGTCCGCCGGGAATCGTGAAAGGTCCACCGGCGGTGATGACCGGATTGAGCATCCACAGGTGGCTCGAGTTGTGCCACGTCGTGTACGGATTGGTGGGGTGATCCATGACGGCGAAGCCGACGACCTTGCCCGACGCCTTCAGCCGGATGCTGAAGTCGTACCACGGCTCGGGCGCCCAGTTCAAATCGGGAAGCGAGTAGTGTGCGTCAGGCAAATCCAGCTTGCCCTTCGCGCTCGAGAACCACGACTCTCCGTCCTTGCGTCCCTGCACATCGAAGCCGCCGAATGACGCCCGGTTCAGCACGTATTCGACCGTCGGCGTAAGCCGATATTCCAGATCGAGCACGTACACGCCGTTTCGTTCGGCCACGATGGCCGTGTTTACTTCGTCGAGCATCTTGCGGCCGCGAACCGTCCAGTCGTTGCGAATTTCGAGCGCGGCATGTGCGGCGTCGGCACGCACCAGCTTGACGTCGCGCGTTTCGACGACGCGGCCCTCGCGTGTGGCAAACGATCCCCAGCCCCAGAAATCGGCCTTGGTGATGTTGAGCGCCCGCAGTGGCTTGTTCGGTCCGTAGTTGTCGAGATTGACGGGCGTACGGAATTCCGAGTCGTGCCATCCGAAGAAAATCCCTCGATGGTGCGGATGATCGTCTGGCGCCAGAGCGGTGACGGTTTCGCCGGTTGGCGTGTTCACGGGATGAAAGCACGCGACGCTCGGCGACGTCAGCGGGCTGCCGTCCGGCTTGCTGGTCAGATACTCCAGGACGACGCGGCCGTCCGGCGTCTTGAGCTGCATGCCGTACTTAGTGGGGTCGAGCTTGTACGCCGGCCCGGAAGGCGCCTGGCCGGCGAACAACAGTCCGCCGAGCGCAGACACGAACACTCCACACGCGAGCGTCGCGGACAAACGTCTCACGAGTCTCATCGCTGTGCCCCTTTCGTGGCTCGCGGCTTGCCCCAGAAGATGAACGTCCCCGTCTTCGTCGAGGTGACGATGTCCATCACTGCATCCTTGTTGAGATCCACCGCGAGAGCATCGGAACCGACGCCCGAGCGATTGTGCACCATCTCGGGGACGAACTCGGCGCCGCCAGGCGCCTTCGGGTTCCGCACGGTCTTATACACGTAGAGAACCGCCGGACCGTACGGGTCGGGATCGAGAAAATCGTCGCGGTGCGCCCAGAAACGTTTGCCGACGATGAAGTCCGGAACGCGATCGCCGTCGATATCGGCAAACGTCGAGCCGTGCGGCTGAGAGAACGTCACGCCACCGGCGTTCTTCGTGGAGAAGTCGTCCATGATCATGTGCTGGACGAACGAGATTTTTCCGGACGCGTCGCGCTTCTGCTCGTACCACGCCAGCCCCCACCCATGCGCCGACAGGGAAGTGACGACGTCGTTGCGACCGTCGCCATTGGCGTCATAGACGGCCATCACGCTTCCGCCCACGACGTTTCGGCTATAGCGTGCGAACGATTCCGGATGGTAGGTCCAGGCTCGTCGATCGGCGATTGGCGTTCGTCCATCGTCGGGCTGCTCCCACCACCCGAATGCGTTGACGACGTCGAGGCGTCCGTCGCCGTTGATGTCACCGACGCCCATGCCGTGGGCGGTCGAGTATCCAGGCCCGGAAACATCGCGGACGATCCACGTCCCAGTGGGGTTCGCCGGATCGGGCATGGCGATGCGCACCGTACCCTCGGCGGCATAAACAAGTTCGGGTTTCCCATCCCCGTCGACGTCTCTCAGTACCGCTATTTCGCTCTGGAAGGTGGGGACGACCTTGTGCCGGTCCCAGCGTCGCGGCTCGCCCTTGGGGTTCACGTACAGCCACACGCCGACAGCCCCCCTTTCCGGGAAAGCCGGGTTAGCCGCAAAGCTTGCGGTGATCACGTCGTCCCACCCGTCGCCGGTGAAGTCCGCGGAGAACTGCATCCAGCAGTCGAACGAATATTCGGTTCCAGGGTTTGACACGTAGCCCAGATAAATCTCGCGCCGCTTCGTGTAGTCGGGGCCAAGAAAGTAATAGGGGCCGGCCGCGACGTCGAGCACGCCGTCGTGGTTGAAGTCAGACGCGGCGGCTCCCCAGGCATAGTAGAAGTCGTTCAGGCGCTGCATGCGGAAGTTGCCGGATACCTGTTCCACTGCGGTTTCATGCAGTCCGAGATCCTTGTATGCGACGTCCTTGAACCTCACCTCGCCGGTTCCGCCGATGTACAACGCCAACGGCCCGAACCGCCCGGCATCGTCGTCTGCCACGGCGCCCGTCTCGCCGCTGTCGTTGAGAAACATGCGGACGATGTTCGCGTCGAGCAGCAGCTCGACGGAGTTCCAGTCATCCTGGAGCAGCGCACCCGTCGGTCGCGGAATCGGGAGGGTCACGGCCGGTGCGGCCCCGCCGCGTCCGCCGGTGCCGCGGGCCGGCGCATTGGGATCGGCCGGGGGCGCGATGCGCATCTGCCCGCCACCTCGCCGCAGCGGCTCGCGTTGAAGCTCTTTGCCTTCTGCGTCGAGCGTGACGCGGTAGGCCGCCATATCCTCGCCGGTCAGCGCAACGTAGACGCCCTTCATTCCTTGCGGCGTCTTTTCGGCGCGCAGCAGCACGCCGGTCTTGCACCCGCCCGTGCAGCGGAAGGACGCGTACAATCCGACATCCTGATAGGAACGATCGAGAACGAGCCATCCGCCGGTGCCGCCTGGCTTCGGCGTTCCGACGATTTCACCGTTCTGCGCCTTCCAGTCGGCCTGCCCAAGGGCACGCCAGCCCTCGAGACTCTTCACCGTGGCGTCAGGTCGAAAGCTCGGTCCAACACCGAAGACCGGCGCGAGCCATAGCAGTCCGGCAATCGCGGTCAGCGCGTACGTGCGTTTCATGATGTCCCTCCCTCGAATAGCGGGACTATAGATCGGATAAGATTCTTCAGAAAGGAGATACACAAAATGTACGTTGTCGCCGCGGAATACCTCACTCAGGAAGGCAAAGAGAAAGAAGTCATCGACATCCTCAAGAAGATGATCCCGCTCTCGCGCGCAGAACCGGGCTGCAAGCTCTACATGGTGAATCAGGCGCCGGATAATCCCCGCAAGCTGCTGCTGTACGAGCAGTACGTCGACGAGAACGGCTACAAAGCGCACCAGGCAACCGACGCATTCAAAGAGAACATTCTCGGCAAGGTCGTCCCGATGCTCGAAAGCCGCGTCCGCAACTTTTACGAGGTAGTCGAGCCGTGATGAGATTCGTTCGGGCGCTGTCGGTGGTACTTGTCACCGTGTCATCGGGTTTCGCGCCCTTCGACGCTGCTCAGGGCGCCCCGAGCGCGAGTCGAGGGGCGCAAGCCCCACCGCCCCCGGCCACTGGAGCGCCAACCGCGCCGGCGCGCGGACGTCAGGGCCCTCCGCCGCTGGGCCCGAACGGCACGAGAGATCCGTTTCCGAATCCCATCCCCGCGGAAGACGCCGTCATCAAGGTGAACTTCGTCGAGTTCGCCTCGATGCCGGACGTGGGCGTGAATCCTGCGCGTCCCATGCTGATGAGCTACGAACCCGGCACGAGGCGCATGTTCGTCAACGACATGCACGGCGCGCTTTACACGGTGAGCAACGATGGAAAGACGGTGACGCCGTATTTCGACCATCAAGATTCGCGGTGGAACATTCCGGTGCAGTTCCAGAACTTCGAGCGCGGTTTCCAGAGCTTCGCGTTTCACCCTGATTTCAACCGGCGGGGTGCTCCCGGCTACGGAAAAATCTACACCTACACCGACACCACCAACGTCACGCCCGTTCCAGACTGGACGCCGCCGCCGGGCGCGAAAGTGTCGCACCACGCGGTGCTCCTGGAGTGGACCGCGAAGAACCCTGCAGCTGCGACGTACGATGGCGAGGCCCCGCGCGAGCTGATGCGATGGCACCGCCCGTTCGTGAATCACAACGGCGGCCAGCTCGGGTTCAACCCGACCGCGCGGCGTGGCAGCGCAGACTACGGGCTGCTGTACGCAGGAAACGCCGATGGCGGCAGCGGCGGCGACCCGATGAATCTCGCGCAGAATCTTGGCAGCTCGTTCGGGAAGATTCTCCGCATCGATCCGCTGGGCAAAGACAGCACGAACGGCAAGTACGGCATCCCGAAGGACAACCCGTTCGTGAACGACAACGATGCGAATACGCTTGGCGAGATCTACGCGTACGGCGCGCGCAATCCGCAGCGCTTCGCATGGGACTCGAAGACCGGCGTCATGTACATGGCCGACATCGGCCAGGGCATTTCCGAAGAGGTGACAACCGTCACCAGGGGCGCGAATCTGGGTTGGCGTGTCTGGGAGGGCAGCTTCAGGTTCGTGAACGGATCCGAAGTGAGCATGGAGACGCCGCGCAGCGACCCGAAGGTGACCTATCCCGTCGTCGAGTTCGCGCAGCTCGATCCGCTGCTGCAGAACAGCTCTGCGGTGACGATGGGGTACATATATCGGGAAGGCCGCCTGAGGGCGCTCAGGAATCTCCTGCTGTTTGGCGATAACCCGTCCGGCGAGATGTTCTATATCAACGTGGACAGGCTGCCGCCGAATGGCGGCCAGGACGCGATTCGCCGCATTCTATTCAACGACAAGGGACAGGCCAAAACGCTGCTCGATCTTGTCAAAGCGAAGACCGCCGAGACGGGCAAGAAGCCGCCGACGCGTGCCGATCTTCGATACGGCGAAGGACCGGATGGGCGAATCTTCATCCTCAACAAGTGGGATGGCGTCATTCGGGAAATTGTGAATTAGGTCTGGGACCGCGCTCGGACGAATTGCTTTATATCCAATTCAAACACGAAGACACGAAGACACGAAGAAAATG
>Ga0190270_10001247_pt1 | contig 11719 bp, 2 predicted proteins | sample Popmic320T_FD_133748 | JGI IMG/M metagenome (GOLD analysis project Ga0190270, IMG submission 133748) | Populus adjacent soil microbial communities from riparian zone of Weber River, Utah, USA - 320 T | ecosystem: Environmental > Terrestrial > Soil > Riparian zone | place: USA: Utah | collected... | reverse complement strand
CCGTAGAGCCCGATCGCCGCGTCGGGCGCCGTGTCGAGGTCGCCGTCGCCGTCCGAGCCGCCGTTGCCCTCGACGTAGTCGTCGCCCTCGTCACCGTGCACGAGGTCGCCGCCGCCGCCCGCGTAGACGTCGTCGTTCCCCAGGTTGCCCTGGATCCAGTCGCCGCCGGAGTTGCCGGCGACCGCTCCGGCGGGGTCGAGCAGCGTCACGGCGCGCGCAATCGTCTGGTCCGGCTCCACCGGCGCGGCCGGCCGCGTGATCGTGCCGTTGTCGCCGAGAATCACGTCCTGCTCAGTGTTGCCGAGGATCGTGTCGCCGTCGTCGGCTGCCGCCGACGACGAGCCGCCGATGATGTCGTCCTGGCCGGCGTCGCCGTAGATGACGTCGCCGTCGCCGCCGCCGACCTTCGTCCACGCGCCGGTCAGGGCGTCCTTCTCGAGGTGGAGATCGAAGTTGACGGCGGCAATCGGGCTCGCCGAGTCGTCGAGCGGCAGTGCCGAGCTGTCGTTGCCGTTGCCCTCGATCAGGTCGTCGCCGCCCCCGCCGCGCATGAGGTCGTCGTTGGCGCCGCCGCGCATGTCGTCGACGTCGTTGTCGCCGTACATCTCGTCGTTGCCGGCATCGCCGTCCATGTGATCGCCGTTGGTCCCGCCGCGCATGTAGTCGTCGTGGGCGTCGCCGTGCATCGTGTCGACGCCGTCGTCGCCGTACATCTCGTCGTCGTCGTCGTTGCCGTGCATGACGTCGTTGGCCGGGCCGCCGTGCTGCTCGTCGTTGCCGGCGTTGCCGTTCATCGTGTCGACGGCGCCCTGGCCCCACATGAAGTCGCGATCGGGGCCACCGTGCATCGCGTCGGTCCCGCCCGCGGTGCCGCCGGCGACGTTCGGCGTCACGTTGTTGCTCCCGTCGCGCGTCAGGGTGCCGTCGTCGCCGAGCATGAAGTCGCGGCCGCCGTTGCCGTACATGACGTCACCGGCTCCGCCGTCGGTCGAGCCGACCATGTTGTCGTCGCCGCCGTTGCCGGACATCGTGTCCATGCCGGCGCCGCCCTTCATCTCATCGTTGCCACCGCCGCCGCACATCGTGTCGTTGTCGTCGGCGCCGTCGAGCGTGTCGTCCCCGCTGCCGCCGTGCATCTGGTCGTTGCCGACAGCACCGATCAGGGAGTCCCTGCCACCGCCGCCGGCGCCGTCGTTTCCGCTATCGGCGGTGCAGTCGAAGCTGAGCCCGCCTTCGTCGCCCCAGAGCTTGTCGCCGGCGCCGTCGGCGTTCAGCGTGTCGTTGCCGGGACCGCCGGTCAGCTCGTCCACCGACGTGCCCGGGTCGCCCGGCCCGGCTGAGAGGACGTCGTCCTCGCCGTCGCCGAACAGCTTGTCGGCACCCGGACCGCCGCTGACGACGTCGTTGTCGCCGTTCCCGTGGACGTCCGTGTCGTCGCCCGCGCCGGCGTCGATCTTGTCGTTGCCCGTGCCGCCGCTGATCACGTCGGCGCCGCCGCCGGTCGAGATCCCATCGACGCCCGCCTCCCCCTCGACGGTGTCGTTGCCATCGCCGGTCGTGATCTCGTCGTTGGCCGTCCCGGCCGAGATGTCCGCCCAGAGCGTGAACGGGATCGGCGGCTTCTGCTCGTTGGGATTGGACTGCTCGCCCTCCGCGCTGCCCGGCAGGAGCGAGATGACGTCGTCGCCGTCCTCGGCGTTCGCGACCAGCAACGCCTTGTCGGTGCCGACCTTGGCCGTCGGCAGGAAGTAGTCCTGCTGGATCCCGAACGCAGAGACCGAGAACCGCGTCTTGCCGCCGGCCGACTCCATCTGCCGGACCGTGAACTTCTCGTTGATCTCGCCTGCGGCGATTCCTCGCTGGGTTCTCAGCCCGCTGGAGCCCATGTTCAGGACGAGCTTCTCGACGTCGCCGGCGGTCTCGTTGTGCGCGAGCACGGGTTTGACGTTGCAGACGCTCAGGTCGAATTCGAGCAAGGTCACCTTGACGATCTGGATCGAGAACTCGACCGAGGTGATGAAGAGGTCGATCTTCACGAACGCAGAGAGAGCCGCCTCGATCTTCCCTTCGATGTCGAAGAGGCAGATCGGGTTGAAGATCTTCGCGATCACCTCCTCGATCCGCAGCTTGCCGTCCTGTGGCGCGTCCTCGTGGAGGTTGAGGCCCGTGGTGAAGATGATCTCGCCGCGGATGCCGACCTTGAAGATGTAGACGCTGACCGCGCCCTCGGCGTAGACGGTGCCCGTGAACTTGACCTCGGGGACGTCGGCGCCGTTCGCGTCGTAGTCGTCGAAGTAGATGCCGTCCAGGAGATGCGTGCCCGATCCGCCGGCGAGCACCTTGCGGAGGCCGGACGTGTCGTAGCCCATCGCGAAGCGACCGTCGACGCGGAACGAGCCGCCGATGCAGATCTGCACCGGGACCGGGCCGATCAGGATCGGCGGGAAGCAGAAGCCGAAGCCGGCGCCGGCGCCGAACGAGCCCGCGTCGTAGTGGATCAGGGTCGCGTCCTTGCCCATCAGGACGCCGAAGATCTGCCCGGCGTCGCCGAAGAAGGGGAAGGTGAGACCGCAGACGCCGAACGTGGCGCCCCGGTCGCACTCGGCCGGCTGCGTCTTGGCCGAGGAGTAGGGCGAGCTGTTGTCGCCGAGCTTGTCCAGCAGGTTCTTGCCGCCGTCTGGCTGGCCGCCTCCGACACCGGTGATGCCCTGGTCCGGGGCGTCGGGCAGCGGCGGGCTGCCGGTGGCGCGGTCGTTCGTGATCGCGAAGCTCCCGCCGCCGTCCCCGCTCCCGAGCGGGATCAGGAGGGCGCCGTCGCTCGGCAGCGAGTTGACGAACTTGATCATCTGCAGGATCGAGCGCATCAGCGAGAGGTCGTTGCCGCTGATCGCCTCCAGCACGTCGAGCACGGTCACGGGGCCCTGGCCGATGAGCTTGGAGAGGTCGGAGATGATCGGCACCTCGCCCTGGAGCAGCTCGACGACCGGCATCAGCGGGTTCGTGACGTCCTTGACCTGCTTGATCATCGGGCCGAGGAATTCGGTGATGAAGGTGCCCGCGTCGAGGTTGAGCCCGTCGAGGTGGACGTCGAGCGAGCTGAACGAGACCGGCTCGCCGGTCGTGATCGAGAAGCCCCAGAAGAGATGGAACTTGCCGAGGATGCTCGGGAAGCCGGCGCTCTGGTTGACGTTCAGCCCTGTTCGGATGCGGACGTCGATGTTGGCGGCACCGCTGAGCTTCGGCTTGAGCCCGAAGTTGCCCGAGATCAGGTCGGACAGGCCGACCGTGCTGCCGCCGGTCTTCTGGAAGTCGAGCGACGCGTTGAGGCACAGCGCGGTCGGCTCCTCGCCGCTGGCGGTGAAGAGCGAGTCGCAGTCGGCGTTCGGATCGAGCGTGCCGTTGCGGTCGCGGACGTTGACCTTGAGGAACGCGATCTGGCCCTCGAGGCACCGGATCCCGGTGAAGTTGGCGGCCAGGTAGTCGGGCAGGCTGCCGACCTCGTCGCAGGCGGTGGCTTCCTCGCCCATCGACACCATGCCCTTGAGCTGGAGCTCGGACGCGCTGCCCGTCGCCGGGGCATCCGGGGCGTGACGCGCGATCAGCTCGTACCCGTCCGTGCCGTTCCACGTCACGGCCGACGCGTCGTCGTCGAGCCCGAAGTCGGTGCAGAAGAGCTTGTGCTCCTCGACCTTGGTGACGCGGCAGCCCTGATCCGTACCAGTCTTCTTCAGCCACATCCCGAGCTCGACGATGTCGTCCGCCGGATCGGTGTTGCTCGGGCCGTTGAAGTCGGTGCCGTCATCCTGGAGGAACGGGACTGCGCTGTAGCAGTCGTTGCCGGGGTCGCCGTCGCAGTCGGCGTCGAAATCGCGGTCCTCCGTGCCGGTGACGCCGGGCTTGCCGTTCGCGACGATGTACGGGCCTGCCTGGAACGAGAGGCCCATGTCGACGAGCAGGCTCCAGGAGCCGCTGCCGTGCACGCCGCCCGTCAGTCGCAGCGGCACGCCCTTGAGGCCGATGTCGAACGGCACGTCGCTGTCGATGCCTTGCCCGATCTTGAAGGTGATGCGGAAGTCGCGGATCGTGGTGATCGACGCCCCGTTCGCGCACGGCACGGCAGGCGTGCCGCACAGCGGCGTCACGACGACGTCCGCCTTCGTCGGCGTCGTGCCGCCGACGCCGTTCGTGTCCTGGAGGATGTTCGCCGCCGACGCCGGCCCGAGGTTGTCGAAGATGAACGTCTGGACGAACTTGGAGGCGTCGTACGCATCCGCGGAGCCGTCGCCGTCCTGATCCGCCGTCGTCTTGATCTGCTGGACGAGGGTGTTGAACGGCGTGATCACCTTGGTGTTGAACGCGCCGACCACATCCGCGCCCGCGTCGAGCGCGTTCCCGATCAGCGGGAGCTTGACGTCCTGTGCCGCGCCGTCGAGCGTCGTCTCCAGCTTGGTCAGGATCTGCTGGGCGACCTGCAGGAGCAGCGTCCAGTCGAGCTCGGAGCCGTTGATCAGCCCCTCGAGCCCCGCCGGCAGTTCGGCGTCGCAGTCGGGGGCGCCGGCGACGATGTTGCAGCTGATCTTCAGCTGGCCCTGGTCGACGCCGAGCAGCGCGACGTTGAGGACGGCACAGGCGTGTCCGGTCGTGTCCGGCGGCCCGCCGTCGCAGTTCTGCGTCACGCCTTCGAAGCTCGCGTTCGAGCCGATCGCCGTGAAGAAACCGCCGAACGACATCGTCTTGTTGTTCGGGACGTCGTCGTCGTCCGACGGCAGGCCGAGCTTGGCGCCGAGCTTGCCGACGCCGGTGCCGCCCGTGACCTTGGTGCCGAGCTCGACCGACACCGGCCCGATCGCCGCGGAGAGCCCGATCGGAGCGTCGACTGCCGCCTCGAGCGAGGCGCCGCTGGTATCGAGGACCGTGACGTCCGGGATGCCGAGCTTGATCGGGATGCCGACGTCGAACTGCGCCCGGGCCGCGTAGTCGAGCTGGATGCTGGCGTCGGCGTCGACGGAGACGATGTTGGCGAAGTCGTCCTTGACGTTCAGCGGCGCCTCGAGCGCGGGCACCGGACGGTCGGTGGCCTTGCACGGCTCCGAGAGCACGCCGCCGGAGCAGAAGCCGATGCCCAGCCGGACGACGAGATCCTTGGTGTTGTCACCGACGATCTCGTACTCGTCCGCGGACGGCGCCCCGTTCCACTGCATGTTCGACCCGGCCGCGCACGTCACCGTGGTCGCGGTGACGGCGGTGACGGAGCAGTAGGTCTTGTCGCTCTTGTTGACGACGAGGTTCCCGATGAAGACGCGGTGGTCGTCGTCGCCGGAGAGGAAGTCGCCACCCGTGTCCTCGAGCACGTTGTCGGCGGTGACGCCGGCGGTGGCCGTCCCGCTCTTGCGGGCGCCGGCACCGGCCTTCGGCAGGTCGAGCACCTCGAGCTTGAGGACGTTGTCGATCCCGAGCTTGTCCTCGATCGTGTCCGCCAGCTCCTGGAGGGAGGTCGGGGGCGAGGAGGTCGGGAATTCGGTGTTGTGGTTCCCGGCCGCGTCGGTGAACTCGACTTTGATCTGCCAGTCGCTGATCGCGATCAGGGGCACGGGACCGCTGACCGGGATCTGCGTCGGATCGCCGACGGTGACCTCGACGCGCCCGCCGGGGCTCGAGCCGACGGTGTCCAGGCTGTCCGCTCCCGTGCCGACGGTGACGGCGTTCGCGCCGCCCGGGCTCTCGAGCACGGTCCACTCCACCGCGGTCGGGACGACCGTCGTGATCGTCTTGCAGTAGATCTTCGTACCGCGCGGCAGCTGCGTCAGGTCGAAGCCCTCGTCGTTCGGGGCGTTCGGATGCTGGGTGCAGTCGATCTGGCCGAGCGGGGAGCCGCGTAGCTCGTCCGTCGTCTGCTTGATCGCCTTGATCTTGCCGACGAGCTCCTTGGTGGAGATGCCGACGAGCGGCAGCTCCTTGTCGGTGACGCCCGGGGCGAGCTGGTCGACCTGCTCGACGAGCTTGTCGAGGTTGTCGAGGATGTATCCGAGCCAGGCGAGCGCATTGCCCTCGACCAGGTACTCGTCGCCCTCCATCCACTTGTTCGCGTGAGCGGCGTCGCCGGCGCGCGTGCCGCCCGAGAGCGTGCATCCCAGCTCGTTCGCAGAGACCGTCAGGATCGTGCAGCTGGCGCCGGTCGTCTTGTTGCGGAGCGTCAGGTTCTGCAGGTTGTTGCCGCCCGTCGGGCTGGTCGGCGCGCCGATCGTGAAACCGACCTTCGTGAAGTCCTTCGTGTCGTCGAGCAGGTGCTCGTTGTCGCCGTCCCCTGTGTGCTTGCCCGTCACCGACGGGAAGGGGTCGAAGTCCCGGAGGCTGAGGTCGAAGTCGTCGTCCGCGTCGACCACGAGCGTCGAGAAGTCCGGTTCGCAGGAGTCGGCCGCGAAGACCGTCGGCCAGTTCACGGCCACGGAGCCCGAGGCGAGCGTCTTGCCGTCGACCTTGGCGCTGATGCCGAGGCCGGCCGTCGCCTTCATGTTGCAGACCGCGCTGACGTGGTCGCTGTCGAGGTTCGAGAGGAGCTCGCCGACCCCGACGGCGTCCGGGATCGTCGTCGTCGCACCGCCCTGCACGACCGTGAACGTGTTCGGCGTCTTGATGTCGACGGCGAGCGCCGGGTCGGCGCCGTCCGCCTTGGTGATCTCGAACGCCTTCTTCGGGTTCGTCGACGTGAAGGTGTTCTTGGCGCCGTCGCCGCCGGCCTCGATCGCAACGAAGCCGACCGTGCCGCTCAGGGTCGCGTTGCCGTCGAGCGAGATGTCGCCGACCGAGAGCTCGGGGGCGCCCGGGTTGACCTTGACGAAGAAGCGGTCGATCAGCCCGCCGTCGACGTCGTAGCCGTCGGAGCCGGCCCAGGTCGGGTTCGACGGGCCTGCGGCGCACGTCAGCGTGTGCTCCGCGATCGTCGAGATCGTGCACTGGCCGATCGGCGCGGTCGTCTTCTTGACGACCTGCCCGAGCTGCGGGTCGTTGACGCCGTCCGTGAAGTTGGCGTCGGCGTCGGTGAACGTGCCGAGGCCGCCCGAGTCGGCGCTGCCGCGGAGCGGCGTGATGTCGCTCGTGCTCTGGTTCAGCAAGACGCCGAACGTGACGTCGAAGTCGACGTCGTCGACGTCGGCGTCCAGCCCGGCGCTCAGCTGCTTGAGACCCGCCAGGTTCGTCGTGTTCCGGAGCAGGTCGCCGATGCTCGCGTCGACCGAGACGCCGGCCGGATCGAGCACCGTGTCGGGCTTGAGATGGAACGTCAGCGACGTCTTCGACGCGTCGTAGCCGAGGTTGAGCAGGTCGTCGTCGAGGCCGGCCGCATCGGTGAGTCGCGCGAAGAGCTCCTGGGCGCTGGTGGGCCGGGGGATCGCGGACTTCGCCTGGCCGCCCGACTCCCAGGTGGCGTTGACCGAGAAGTTGCCCGGCGCCGTCATCGTGAAGACGGCGTCCAGCGTCGGGTTCTGCGCGATCGTCGCGTCGTTCGTCCCGTTCGACGTGACGGTCGCCGAGACGTCCGCCGGGACCTGCCAGTCGACCGAGTTCGAGTCGACGGGCCCCTGCGTCTGCGCGCGGCAGAAGACCGGCGTGTCGGTCGTGAGGTTGTCGACCACGCCGGTCGGGAGGTGTGTCGCGTCGCCCGGGATCGTCCCGCAGGCGACCGTGGCGCTGATCAGCTTGTCCGTGTAGTCGAGCAGCGGCTTGACGCCGTCGAAGAGCTCGGTGAGCGACTTGCCGACGAGCGGCAGAGGAGCGTCCCCCTTTCCCTGGGCCGCGGAGAGCGACGAGACGAACTGCGCGAGGCCGTTGGCGACGTCGCCTGCGGTGATGTTCAACCAGGCCTGCAGGCCGTCGCTGATCGAGACCGAGGGCGTCGCTGCCGGGTCGCTCGAGAGATCCGCGTCCTGGAAGCGGGTCGACGCGTCCGCTGCCGTGCTCGTCGCGAAGGCATCGCCGTTCACCAGGGAGGCGTCGGCGTAGAGCTTGACGTCGAGATCGTCGCCCGACGGGTTGCCCTTGATGATGTCGGCGTGCGCGATCAGCTCCGAGAGCGCGTGCGAGGTCCACTCGTCGAGGGTGATCCCGCCGGTCGAGTCGGGATCCTGGAAGGCGACGTCGACGCACGCGTGCAGCTTGGCCGTCTCGGTTTCGGCCGTATTCGGGTCGTCGGTCGAGACCTTGACGTCGGTAAAGCCGAAGCGCGCGGTGAAGAGGCCGACCGAGCCGGTGGCATTCGCGCAGAGGTCGATGGTCGGCGGCACGAGCGACACCGCCGTCGCGGGTGCGGCGTCGGCGTCGGAGAAGGCGGTCGTGTCGACGTTGAACGTCAGCGTCGTGTCGAGGACGAAGTCGACGCCGAGGCTGCCGCCCGCCATGTCGACGGAACCGAACTTGAACTCGAGCGGCTGGTTGACGGTTCGCGTCACATGGATCGGGATCGTCAGCGAGCTCGCGGTCGAGCTGACCGCCGGCTGGCCGAACGCCCCCGACCCGAGCTGGACGGTGACGCCGCCGTAGGTGCCGTCGAGGCCGTCGACCTCGCTCGCGAGGTCGGGCATGTCGTCGAACGTGCCGAGATTGGCGGGCGTGAAGATGCTGTCGAGCAGGTTGCTGAGGTCGAGCGCTCCCGGATCGCCGGGAGCGAGATCGGTCAGCGGGAGGCTGTTCGCGAGATCCTGGTACTCGCCGAGCGCGTCGCTCGCCGAGGCGAGCCGGTCGCCGAAGCTCTCGAGCGCGTTCCCGACCGCCTCGGCATCCTGGTTGGCCGGTGTCGCCTGGGCCGAGCTGATGAGGCCGGCGAGGACGAGCGCCATCGCGGAGAACACGGAGGCCCGTGCGAGGCGGCGTCGGCGACGGCTTCGGACGGACCAGGGCGACATGGCCTAGAAGCGTCCTACCGGTGTCTCGAACCCCAGCCCCGTCACTGACGCGCGAAGCTACTCCTCTCTTCATGAGAAATCAACACTTTCGTCAAGTTGCGTCGCAATTTCCCTCGAAAGAGGGACTTTCTTCCGTTCGCCAAATGGCAACAGGGCCGCTGCTATTCAGTCGTCGGCTCGCGGCGCATCAGGTTGCCGACGAGCTCGTGCAGAGGCTCGCCGCCGAGCACCGCGCAGACGCCGTTCGTGATCGGCAGCTCGATCCCGAGCCGGTGCGAGAGGTCGCGCAGCACCGGCGCGGTCGTCAGCCCCTCGACGGTCATCCCGATCTGCCGGACGGCCTCGTCCGGTTCGACGCCCTGGGCGATCAGCTCGCCCGCGCGGCGGTTGCGGCCGACCGGCGACCAGCAGGTGACGACGAGATCGCCCATCCCGGCGAGCCCCGAGAACGTCTCCTCCTTGCCGCCCGCCGCGACCGCGAGCCGGGCCATCTCGGCGAGCCCCCGCGCGACGAGCGCCGCCTTCGCGTTGTCACCCAGGGCGAGCCCGTCGGCGCCGCCCGCCGCGAGTGCGATTACGTTCTTCGCCGCCGCGCAGAGCTCGACGCCGATCACGTCGTCGCTGCTGTAGACGCGGAAGGTGACGGAATTGATCGCCGCCTGCAGGTCGAGCGCGAGCTGCTCGTCATCGCTCGCGATCACGGCCGCCGCCGGCAGGTCGCGCGCGATCTCGTCCGCGATGTTCGGGCCTGAGAGCACGGCCACCGGCCTCCCCGTGACGAGCGTCGAGAGGCGCTCACCGGTCGCGGGGTCGAGCCCCTTCGTCAGCGACAGGATCGGTGCGTCGCCCCGCAGCGAACCGACGACGTCTCCGAAGACCGCACTCGGGACGGCGACGACGACGAGCTGTGCAGCGGCGAGCGGCGCCTCGTCGATCGTCGTCGCGGCGACGCCGCGGAGGCTGCAGTGGGTGAGGTAGCGAGGATTGCGGTGGGTCTCCTCGATCGCGGCGGCCTGCTCGGCGTCGCGGCAGGCGAGCGTGACGTCGTGCTCCCGGTTCGCCAGCACGCGCGCGAACGCCGTGCCCCACGACCCCCCGCCGACGACGACGACCCTCACGCCACTACCGCGCCGCCGCGCAAAGAACCTTGTGTTTCTGAAACACAAGGTCGCGCTCCGGCCGGGCGAACCCGCACAGCTCCATGGGTCGACCGAGCTTGTGTTTCAGAAACACAAAGTTTCACGAGCGTTGGACGAAGTCGATCGAGACCGGCACGCCGGCGAGGTTAAACCGTTTGCGCAGCTCGTTCTCGACCCAGTACGCGTAGTCGCGGGTGACGAGGCCGGGGTCGTTGACGTAGATCCGGATCCGCGGCGGGCGCGTCGAGACCTGAGTGCCGTAGAGGAGGTTGAGGCGCTTCCCCTTCGAGGACGGCGGCTGCCTCGCCTGGCGCAGCTCGGCCAGCGCGTTGTTGAGCGCGGGCGTCGGGATCCGGCCGGTGTGCTTCTCGAACAGGTCGGCGATGTAGGCGAGCAGCCGGTCGAGCCCGCGGCCGGTCTTCGACGAGACGGCGATCAGCGGCGGCCGCTGGCGCAGCTTCGCCTCGATTCTCGGGCGGACATCCTCGATCGTGACCGTGCTCTCGTCCCACTTGGCGAGCACGACGAGCGTCGAGTTGCCGGCCTTGCGCGCGACGTCCGCGACAGCGAGATCCTGGTCGACGATCCCCTCGCTCGCGTCGATCAGGACGAGCGCGACATCGGCTCGCTGGGCGGCCTCGAGCGCACGGAGCTCGGAGTAGTACTCGATCCCCTGGCGCTGCTTTCGCTTCCGCCGCAGTCCGGCCGTGTCCACGAGCTGGTACGTGCGGCCGTCGCGCTCGAGGATCGTGTCGACCGTGTCGCGCGTCGTCCCGGGCACGTCCGAGACGATCACGCGCTCCGCGCCGACGAGCGCGTTCAGGAGGGACGACTTGCCCACGTTCGGGCGGCCGAGGATGGCGACCCGGATCGCCTCGTCCCCGACCTGCACCGGCCCCTCACCAGGGAGCATGTCGACGACGCGGTCGAGCAGGTCGCCGGTGCCGTGGCCGTGGAGGGCGGAGAGCGGGAACGGATCGCCCAGGCCGAGCTTGTGGAACTCGACAGCCTCCAGGTCCTTGCGCGGGTCGTCGATCTTGTTCGCGAGCACGATCACGGGCTTCTTCGCGGCTCGCAGCGTCACCGCGAGTTCCTCGTCGCCCGGCGTGATCCCGTGTCTGGCGTCAACGACGAAGAGTATGAGGTCGGCCTCGCCGATCGCGGCCCGGGCCTGCTTGGCGATCTCGGGGCTGAACGGGTCGGTCGCGAGGTCGTCGACACCGCCCGTGTCGATCAGGAGGAAGTGCTTGCCGTTCCAGTCCGCGAGCAGCTCCTTGCGGTCGCGGGTAACGCCGGGCGTCTCGTGCACCACCGCCTGCCGCGACTCGGTGAGCCGGTTGATCAGCGTCGACTTGCCGACGTTCGGGAAGCCGACGATCGCGACCGTGCCGATGATCTCGGGCTGCCCGGTCGGCGGAGCCTCGGGCTCGCTCATGCGGGCGGTGTCGCGTGCCAGGGGCGTCCGAGCTCGTGCATCTCGGCGAGCCACGCATGCAGAGCGTGGATCCGTCTTTCGATCGCGGTCGATGCCTCGCGGTACCCCTTGGCGCCCTTCGGCAGCCCCTCGAAGCGGAGCGGCTGGCCCCAGGCGACCGAAATCGGGCGGTAGTTACCCGGCTTCCACTCGTACGAGCCGTAGATCGCGGCGGGCACGACCGGCACGCCCTCCTGGAGCGCTACCAT
>Ga0190270_10001246_pt1 | contig 11723 bp, 8 predicted proteins | sample Popmic320T_FD_133748 | JGI IMG/M metagenome (GOLD analysis project Ga0190270, IMG submission 133748) | Populus adjacent soil microbial communities from riparian zone of Weber River, Utah, USA - 320 T | ecosystem: Environmental > Terrestrial > Soil > Riparian zone | place: USA: Utah | collected... | reverse complement strand
GTCTACCCCCGGCAGGTGGCGATGTATCTCTGCCGCGAGCTCACCGACAGCTCCCTGCCCAAGATCGGGAAGAAGTTCGGCGGGCGCGACCACACGACTGTCATCCACGCGACGTCCAAGATCGCGAAGCTCATCCAGGAAGACCGAAGTGTCTACAACCTCGTCCAGGAGCTCACGGCGAGGATCAAGCAGCCCCGGTGAACAACGTCCTGTGCATACCTTGCGAAAGCTGGGGAAATCACCGGCCCCCGAGCTTCCCCTGTCGACAAGTCCCCCTTGTCCACAAAAACCTTCCACCGGCGATTCCCAGCAACCATGCGGAAGCAACCCGTCTTCCCCGTCGTTCACACTCCCTATGACTACGAAGAGGTTTTTTTAAATGACAAGCATCGATACCGTTGTTGGTACGACGATGAAGGTCACGTGCGGTAGGGACGAGCTCGCGGACAAACTTCAGCTCGCCGGCCGCGGGGTGTCGACCCGCACACAAAGCGTCCAGATCCTCGGGGGGATCATGTTGCGCGCCGGCGAGGGCCAGCTCCACCTCTCAGCGACGGACATGGAGATCTCACTCCGGGTTTCGCTCGCTGCGCAGGTCGAGGATGAGGGCGCCGTGGTCGTCCCGGGGCGGCTGCTCGTGGACATCGTGCGCCTCCTTCCTGCCGGCGAGGTGACCATCGGCCATCGCGCCGAGGAGGGTGTCGCCGAGCTGACGTGCGGCTCGGCGACCTACAAGCTGCACACGTACGCGGCCGAGGACTTCCCCCGCCTTCCGGAGATCGACCCCGAGACCGCGTTCACGGTCGACAAGGAAGCCTTCATCGAGACCATCGCCCGCGTCAGTCGCTCGTCCTCCCGTGACGAGTCGCGCCCGGTCCTCACCGGGATCCTCGTCCGCTTCGAGGGCGAGAAGCTCGTGATGGCCGCGACGGACTCCTACCGGCTGAGCGTCAAGGAGACGGCGCTCGACAAGGGGCCCGGGCAGGACCTCGAGGCGATCGTGCCGGCGCGTGCGCTCTCCGAGCTCTTGCGCATCGGCCAGGGCGGCGGGCCGGGGACGATCTCGATCGGCGTGCAGGAGAACCAGATCGTCTTCGGGGTCGACGACGTCTGGCTCACCGCGCGGCGGATCGACGGCCAGTTCCCGAACTACAAGCAGCTCATCCCCGAGACCTTCGAGGCCGAGATACAGCTTCCGCGCGACGAGTTCGTCGAGATCGTCCGTCGCGCGTCGCTTATGGCGCAGCGGAAGTCGCCGCTCCGGCTCCGGTTCGAGAGCGGCGAGCTCACGGTCTCCGCCCAGACGCAGGACGTCGGCGAGGCGCGGGAGTCGCTCCCCATGTCGTACTCCGGCGACACGATCGAGATCGGCTTCAACGCCGAGTTCCTGCGCGACGGCCTCGAATCGGTGGCCGACGATGCGGTGCGCTTCAAGCTCATCAGCCCGCTCAGGCCGGGGCTCATCCTGGGGGAGTCGGACGACTTCCTGTACCTGATCATGCCGATCCGGCTCGCCGGCTGATCGTCGGGCACGTCTCGCTTCGGAACTTCCGCTCCTACGCCGAGCTCGAGCTCGATCTCGTGCCCGGGCTGGTCCTCGTGACCGGCCCCAACGGCGTCGGGAAGACGAACCTGCTGGAGGCGCTACACGTCGGTGCGCAGGGGTTCTCCCCCCGCACCCGTTCGGAGCCACGACTTGTCCGGTTCGGCGAGGACGCGGCGCGTGTGCGACTGCAAGGAACGTCCGCGCAGAGCTCTTTCGAGACCCAGGTCGACCTCGCGCCCGGATCCGCGAAGGAGGTGCGCTTGAACGGCGCCGCACTCGCGAGCGGCGAGGAGCTTCGCTCGAGGCTTGCCGCACTCGCCTTCACTCCCGAGCGCCTCGCGGTCGTGAAGGGCGGGCCGATCGTCCGCCGCGCCTATCTCGACCGCATGCTCGGCCGAGTTTTCCCCAGCCGTGCGGAGATCTCGCCGACCTATGGCCGCGCGGTGGCGCAGCGAAATGCAGCGCTTCGACGGGTGCGCGCCGGTGAGGCCGGTCTGGACTCCGTGGAGCCCTGGACCGCGCAGGTGGCGACGCTTGGGACCGAGCTCGACGCCGCGCGGTCCGAGCTGGCGACGCTCCTCGGGCCGGGGTTCTCGAGAATCGCCGAGTCGCTCGCCCTCACGGGAGCTCTGCTCAGGTACGACGGTCGCGGCCTCACCGTCGAGGAGCTGGACGAGCGGCTCCCTCGCGATCTCGAGCGAGCGGTCACCGGTGCGGGCCCGCACCTCCGCGACGCGTCGATCACCGCCGGCGGCCGCGAGCTACGCGGTTTCGGCTCACAAGGAGAGCAGCGCACGGCCGTGCTCGCGCTCGTCCTTGCCGAGGCGGAGCTTCTGGCCGATCGCAGGGGCGAGCCGCCGCTACTTCTTCTCGACGACGTCTTCAGCGAGCTCGACACTGAACGGCGCGGCGCTCTCCTCGCTCAACTGCCGGCGTGCACTCAGACGGTGATCACCGCGACGCACACACCGGGCGTGGCCGAGCCGGACCTGATCGTCGAAATCACTCCCGGAGCGGCGAAGGTGGCGGCGTGAGATTCGGCCCGCTCCGGCCGATCGAGGACGAGGTGCGCCGCGAGCTCGCCCGCTTCGGCCCGGCTGCAGGGCTCGGGGACATCGTCGCCGCATGGCCCGAGTGCGTTGGAGCGGGAATCGCCGCGAACGCGTGGCCGGCGCGCCTCGCGCGGGACGGGAGCCTTCACGTTTCCACGAGCTCGAGCGCGTGGGCCTTCGAGCTCACGCAGCTCGCGTCTTCGATCCTGTCGCGGTTGCAGGAGGGCCTGGCCGAGTCCGCGCCGGCCTCGCTCAGGTTTGCTCCGGGCCCGCTTCCGGAGGCCGGACCGGAACCTGTGGAAGCTTTGGAACGGAGCGTGCCGAAGGTCAGCGACGCCGATCGCGCAGAGGGCGCGCGGATTGCCGCGGGTATCGAGAATCAGGATCTCCGAGAGGCAGTTGCACGGGCCGCCGAGGCCAGTTTGGCGGCCAGTTCCAACCGCTCGATCTGATAGACTTGACTAGGTGCAGAAATAGCCAATTAGCAGGGCTTTTTGATGGCGAAGGACACTTACACAGCTAAAGACATCACCGTTCTCGAGGGCCTCGAGCCGGTCCGGCTTCGGCCTGGCATGTACATCGGCTCGACCGGGGCCCGCGGGCTCCATCACCTCGTCTACGAGGTCGTCGACAATTCCGTCGACGAGGCCCTCGCGGGGCGCAACGAACGCATCGAGGTCACCCTCCATCCCGACAACTCGGTCACCGTTCGCGACTACGGATCGGGCATCCCGGTCGACGTCATGGCGGACCAGGGACGCCCGGCTCTCGAGGTCGTCCTCACGAAGCTCCACGCCGGCGGCAAGTTCGGGGGCGACGGCTACAAGGTCTCCGGCGGCTTGCACGGCGTGGGCGTCTCCGTCGTCAACGCGCTTTCCGAGTGGCTCGTCGCCGAGGTGTACCGCGACGGAAACGTCTACCGCCAGGAGTACGAGCGCGGTGTCCCGAAGGCCGACATGGAGGTCATGGGGACGACCGAGGAGACCGGGACGACGATCACGTTCCTGCCCGACGCGGACATCTTCGAGGAGATCGATTTCTCCGTCGAGACGCTCGTCCAGCGCCTGCGCGAGACCGCCTTCCTGACCAAGGGCCTGGCGATCGTCCTCATGGACCTACGCGAGGGTGACGACCGCTACGAGTTCAAGTACGACGGCGGCATCCGCGACTTCGTCGTGTACATCAACGACAGCAAGGATCCGATCCACAAGCGGATCGTCTACTTCGAGTCGGAGAGCGAAGACGGCACGGTCGAGATCGCAATGCAGTGGAACTCGTCCTACGTCGAATCCGTGTTCTCCTTTGCGAACAACATCAACACGCACGAGGGCGGGTCGCACCTCTCGGGCTTCAAAGCCGCGCTGACAGGCACGCTGAACAAGTACGCGCGAGACAAGGGGCTTCTGAAGGACAAGGAGGAGAACCTGGAAGGAGAGGACGTGCGCGAAGGGCTCGCAGCCGTCATCTCCATCAAGCTCCGCGACCCGCAGTTCGAGGGCCAGACGAAGACGAAGCTCGGAAACCCGTGGGTGCGCGGGCTCGTCGAGCAGGCCGTGAACGCGAAGCTCGCCGAGTTCCTCGAGGAAAACCCGACCGACGCACGCCAGGTGATCCAGAAGGCGATCGCGGCGCGAAACGCGCGCCAGGCGGCACGGAAGGCGCGCGAGCTCACGCGCCGCAAGGGTGCGCTCGACAGCGCCTCGCTCCCCGGGAAGCTCGCCGACTGCCAGACGCGGGACCCCGCTGAGGCCGAGCTCTACCTCGTCGAGGGGAACTCCGCCGGCGGCTCGGCGGTGGACGCGCGAGACCGGCACTTCCAGGCGATCCTGCCGCTCCGCGGCAAGGTCATCAACTCCGAGAAGAACCGCATCAACAAGGTGCTTTCCAATGCGGAGATCCAGTCGATCATCACCGCGGTCGGCACGAGCATCGGTGACGAGTTCGACCTGGAGAAGCTCCGCTATCACCGCGTGATCGTCATGACCGACGCCGACGTCGACGGCTCCCACATCCGCACGCTGATTCTCACCTTCCTCTACCGCCAGATGCCCGAGCTCGTCGAAGGCGGCCATGTCTACATCGCCGTGCCACCGCTCTACCGCGTGAAGGTCGGCAGCCGCGAGCTCTACATCGAGAAGGAGTCCCAGTTCGAGGACCTGCTGGTCCGCGAGCGCGTGAAGGACATCGAGGTGGCCGACCGCACGGGTCAGACGTTCAAGTTCACCGAGGCGAAGTGGAGGAAGTTCACGAAGTCGCTCAACGAGTTCGACGGCTGGCTCGCCAAGGTCAACTCCGAGTTCCGCGACTACGCAGCACCCGCGAACTTCGCGGTCGCGCACCGCTTCGTCGAGCACGCCATCGAGGATGTCGCCACCGCTCGGAGCGCGCTCCCCGACCTGAACTCGAACGGGTACGAGCTCGAGGAGGTCGAGGCGCGGATCGACAACACGTTCCGGCTCAAGGTGACCGAGCGCTCCACGAGCGCGGCGAACCATGTCGACGTGCCCGGGGAGCTCTTCGGCTCGCCGAGCTACGGGAGCCTGCGCAAGGCCTACGAAAAGGCCGCCGAGGTCGTCGGGCTGCCTCCGTTCGCGATCACGCTCGGCAAGAAGTCACGCCGGGCCGAGACGTTCGACGAGCTCAGGTCACTGACCCTCGAGCTGGCGAAGGAGGGCATCCAGGTCGCGCGCTTCAAGGGTCTCGGCGAGATGGACCCCGCCGAGCTGTGGGACACGACCATGGATCCCGCCCGGCGGATGCTCATGCGCGTCGAGGTCGAGGACGCTGCCGAGGCCGACCGCATCTTCTCGATGCTGATGGGCGACCAGGTCGAGCCGCGCCGCGAGTTCATCGAGCAGAACGCCCAGGACGTGAGGTTCCTCGATGTCTAGGCGCCGGCACGGTTTCGAAGGAGGGGGCTCATGGGGGAACCACGGGTTCCCCCATGCTGAGAACGCCCAGGATGTGAGGTTCCTCGATGTCTGATCTCGAACGCCTCGGCGCGGGACGCATCGAAGGTCGCGAGCTCGAGCAGGAGATGCGCTCGAGTTTCCTGGACTACGCGATGAGCGTCATCGTCTCGCGTGCCCTTCCAGACGTGCGCGACGGGCTCAAGCCGGTGCACCGCCGGATCCTCTACGCGATGGAGGAAGGCGGCCTGCAGCCGAATCGGCCGCGGGTGAAGTCGGCGAGCGTCGTCGGCGACGTGATGAAGAACTACCACCCGCATGGCGACTCGGCCATCTACGACACCCTCGTCCGCATGGCGCAGACGTTCTCGATGCGCTACCCGCTCGTCGACCCGCAGGGGAACTTCGGGAACATCGACGACTACCCCGCCGCGGCGATGCGCTACACCGAGGCACGCCTGGCGCGGATCGCGACCGAGCTGCTCCGCGACATCGACGCCGACACCGTCGACTTCGTCCCCAACTACGACGAGCGACGCCGCGAGCCCTCGGTCCTACCGTCGCGGTTCCCGAACCTGCTCGTCAACGGATCCGCGGGGATCGCCGTCGGCATGGCGACCAACATCCCGCCGCACAACCTCGCCGAGGTGATCGACGGGGTGGTGGCGATGATCGACGACCCGGACATCAACGTCGAGCGTCTGAGCAAGCACGTCAAGGGACCCGACTTCCCGACCGGCGGGATCATTCTCGGCCGCGAGGGGATCCGCGAGGCGTACCGGTCCGGCCGCGGGCGTGTCGTCATGCGAGCGCGGGCGCACATCGAGGAGCTGCGCGGCGGTAAGACCGCGATCATCGTCAGCGAGCTCCCATACGGGGTGAAGAAGGGCGGCGACGCCGGAGTCATCAAGAAGATCGCCGAGCTCGCGAACGACAAGGTTCTCCCGGAGATCTCCGACCTCGCGGATCACTCGGACAAGTCGGGAATGCGCATCCAGGTCGAGCTCAAGCGCGAGGCAATTCCGCAGGTGGTCCTCAACAAGCTCTACAAGCACACCTCGCTCCAGACGACCTTCGGCTACAACGCCGTCGCGCTCGTGGATGGGGTCCCGCGGACGCTTTCGCTCCTCGAGCTCGTCCGGCACTACCTCGACTTTCAGCGCGTCGTCGTCACGCGGCGCTCCAAGTTCGAGCTTCGCAAGGCCGAAGAGCGCGCCCACATCCTCGAGGGTTATCTCACCGCCCTCGACAACCTCGACGAAGTCATCGCGCTCATCCGCGGGTCGGCCGACCCCGATGAAGCGCGGGCCGGCCTGCAGGAGCGCTTCGAGCTCACCGAGATCCAGGCGCAGGCGATCCTCGACCTCCGTCTTCAGCGCCTCACCGGTCTCGAGCGCAAGCGAATCGAGGAGGAGTACTCCGATCTCCAGGAGCGCATCGCCGAGCTCCGTGCGATCCTCTCCGATGAAGTTCGCATCGACAGCCTCATCCGCGAGGAGCTCCTCGAGATCAAGGACATGTACGCCAAAGGCGACGACCGGCGCACGGAGATCATTGCCGCCGAGGGCGATCTCGAGCTCGAGGATCTCATCGCCGAGGAGGACATGGTCGTCGCGATCACGCGCTCGGGGTACGTCAAGCGCCTACCGGTGACGACCTACCGCGAGCAGCGGCGCGGCGGCATCGGCGTCATGGGGATGGAGCTGAAGGACGAGGACTACATCGAGCATCTCGTCGTCGCCTCGACCCACGACTACCTTCTCTTCTTCACGTCCGTGGGGAAGATCTACCGGCTGAAGGTCCACGAGCTGCCGCTCGGAAGCCGGCAGTCCAAGGGCCGTGCGCTCGTGAACCTGCTGCCCCTGGCACAGGGCGAGAACGTCCGCACGCTGATTGCCACCCGAGACTTCGGCGAAGCCGAATATCTCGTGCTCGCGACGAAGAATGGTGTCGTCAAGAAGACGCGCTTCGCCGAGTACAACACCCCGCTCAAGGCCGACGGGATCATCGCGATCAAGCTCCGTGACAAGGACGAGCTCGTGGCGGTGGTGCACTCCTCCGGCGAGGACGACATCCTCATGGTCTCCCGCAAGGGGCAGGCGATCCGCTTTCAGGAGAGCGCTGCGCGGCCGATGGGCCGGGCGACCGAGGGCGTGCGCGGCATGAGTCTTCGGGAGGGGGACGAGGTAATCGCGGCGAGCCTGGCCGAGGACGAGGCGGACGTGCTCGTCGTTACCCGCAACGGCTTCGGCAAGCGCACGCCGATTCGCGACTATCCCGTGAAGGGACGCGGCGGTCTGGGCGTCCAGACGGTGAAGCTGACCGAGGCGCGCGGTGAGCTCGCGGGCGCGCTCGTCGTCCGCGACGGCATCCAGATCATGCTCATGTCTACGGGCGGCACTGTGATCAAGGTCCCGGTCGAGGACGTGAAGCGGCTCGGACGCTCGACGCAGGGCGTCATCGTCATGCGCATGCGCGACGGGGAGGAGGTCTCGACCCTCGCGCCGGTCGTTGACCAGGCCGACATGCCGGAAGTGGGCGAAGAGGAGGCTGCAGAGGCCCCCGCCGAAGCGCCCGAGGCCCCCGCCGAAGCGCCAGAGGCCCCCGCCGACGCGCCCGAGGCCGCCGCCGAGGCGCTCGCGGAAGCCGTCGCCGAACCCGGCGCGGACGAGTAGCCACCCCGTCTCCCCCGAGGGGAGATTTCGGCAGGATTGACCTTCACAAAGCTCGGCCTCGGTGGTAGCTTCCTCCCGAAGCGCCCCTCCGATTCGAAAAGAGTGTCTTCATGGCGGTTTCTCGGCAAGTTGACCTGCTTGAACCGATAAACCTGTCCGAGCATCTCGACAAGGTCGAGCTCTATCTCGGTCAGGTGTGCCAGGTCGCGGGCATCTCGAAGATGCAGCTCGACTACTGGACGAACAAGGCCCAGATCCCCACGAAAGGCAAGAAGCAGCGCATCTACGACATGGACGCGCTCGAGACAGTGATGCTGATCAAGCAGGGGAAGGACAAGGGCCTCAACCTGTCGACGGCGATCGAGGCGGCGAGCAAGTTCAAGGAAGAGCGCTCCCCCCGGCGCGTCCTGGCGGAGGTCTAGGCCCCCCGCAGCACGCCGGCGGCCGACTCGGGCGCAAGCGTATTCACGAAGTAGCCTGCGCCGAGCTCGAGCCCGGCCAGGACGGACAACCGGGGCACGACCTCCAGGTGCCAGTGCCCGGATGCGTGCAGCCACGCGTTCAGTGGGACGGGCCCCTCCGCGACGTGTAGCCGGCGGATCCCTTCGGAGAGGAGGCGCAGAGCGGCGGCGAGCTCCGAGCCCTCGAAGGGATCCTGAGTGCACTCCCGAGGCACGATGACCATCTCGTACGGCTGCCGGCTGGCGAAAGGGCAGAGGAGGAGCAGGCCGTCCCGCTCGTCGACGATGCGGATGCGTTGCTTTAGCTCCTCGGCGAGGACGCGGCAGAGGACGCACCCCCCTTCCGCCTCCTGCGCAGCCCGCTCCTGGGCGACCAGCGGCGGCTCTTCCTCGAGCCAGAAGAGCTGCGAGTGGCTGTGTGCGAGGCTGGCTCCGGCTGCGCGGCCCTCGTTGACGAGCGCCTGGACGTACGGGAAGCCCTGCTCGCGCGCCGCGGCCGCGCGGTTCTGCCACGCGGCGGCCACCTGTTCGAGCTCGCGGCCGGTGAGGTCGGAGAACGTGCGCACGTGTCGCGGCGAGTGGACGACGACCTCCTGCCTTCCCCGCGCGGCCCGCCTGGAGAAGAGGCCGGTCTTGTCGCCCTCGTCCGACCAGGGTCCGAACGCGGGGAACTTGTTGGGCACGACCCGCACCCACCAGCCGGGCGCGTCGGCCGGGCGGCCGGGCGGACCGATCGCGAATGTCTCGGGAGGCGTGGCCGATTCGCGGCCGGCGCAGAAGGGACAGCCGGCGACGTCATTGCTGGACTCGTCCGCGTCAGGCCTCCCTGCGCCGGGCCGGTGGGCCCTCGCCGGCGCGATCACCACCCAGCGGCCGGAGACCGGGTCGCGGCGAAGCTCGGGAGGAGTCTCGGTGCTCAGCTAGGCCCGTTGGATCCGCTCATGAACGGTTTCAAGAACTCGAGCGGCAAGGGAAGTATCAGCGTCGACGACCGTTCGGACGAGATCTCGAGCATCGTCTGCAGGAAGCGGAGCTGGAGCGTGATCGGGTTCTCGCTCATCACGTTGGCCGCGTCCTTGAGGCGCTCGGAAGCCTGGAACTCGCCCTCGGCGGCGATGACCTTGGCGCGGCGCTCGCGCTCGGCCTCCGCCTGCCGCGCCATCGCGCGCTGCATCCCGGTCGGGATCTCGACGTCCTTGACCTCGACGATGGAGACCTTGATCCCCCAGGGCGAGGTGGCCTCGTCGATGATCTCCTGCAGGATCGCGTTGATCTTGTCGCGCTCGGAGAGGAGCTCGTCGAGGACGTGCTGGCCGAGGACGCTCCGCAGCGTCGTCTGGGAGATCTGCGAGGTGGCGACCATGAAGTTCTCGACCTGCACGATCGCCCTCTCCGGGTCGATGATCCTGAAGTAGGCGACCGCGTTCACGCGCACGGGGACGTTGTCCTTCGTTATCACCTCCTGCGGCGGGATGTTCAGGGTCACCGTCCGCAGGTCGACGCGCACCATCTTGTCGACGACGGGGATCAGGAGGAAGAGGCCTGGGCCCTTCGGGGGAGAGTGGAGCCGCCCGAGCCGGAAGATGACGCCCCGCTCGTACTCCCGCGTGATCCGGATCGCGGCCGAGAGCAGGAAGAGGATGATGACGACGACTGCTGCGATTGCGATGAGCGCAGCGAGCATTGGGCTCCGTTTCCTCGGGGGGTCCTATCCTATGCCGTGACAGGCACGGCGGCTTCCGCTCGCCGCACCTGGATGACGAGCCCCTCGTCGATGGCCGTGACCACGACTTCCTCGCCGATGCCGATCGACTCGTCGTCGGAACGCGCCTGCCAGAGCTCGCCGTGGATGAACACGAGCCCGGCGGGGTCGAGTGCCTTGCGGACGACCCCCACCTGGCCGACCAGCTCCTCCCGTCCGGTGACCGGCCTCCGTCGCCGTGCCTGCACGATCTTCGTGAGGGCGAACACCATGAGGAGCGTGAAAGTGCCGGCGATGGCGAGCGCGACCCAGATCGACACCTGGTAGCCGGGCCCGGCCGGGTCGAAGAGCATGAGGGAGCCGATCACGAAGCACGCTGCGCCGGCGAGCGCGAGCGCACCGTGGCTCATGACGAACGGCTCGGCGGCGAAGAAAGCCGCGGCGAGCAGAATGAGCAGAATCCCGGCCGCGCTGACGGGGAGCACTTGAAGGCCGAAGAACGCGATGATGAGCGAGATCGCGCCGAAGGTCCCCGGGAAGATGAGGCCGGGGTTGAAGAGCTCGACGGTGATCCCGAGCGCTCCCAGCGAGAGGAGCAGCACGATGATGTTCGGGTCGATGATCGTGTCGAGGATCCGCTTCCACAGCGACATGTGGATCGTCGTCACGTCGGCCCCCGCGGTGTGGAGAACGAGTCCCTTCGGCTCGGTCTTCGTCCCATCGATGTCGTTCAGGAGGGTCGGGAGGTCGGGCGCGACGAAGTCGACGACGTTCTGGTCGAGCGCCTCTTCCGCGGTGAGGTTCGAGGCCTGGCGGACTGCCTGCTCGGCCCAGTCGGCGTTGCGCCCGTGCGTCTCCGCGAGCCCGCGGATGTAGGCGGCAGCGTCGTTGATCACCTTGCGGCGAAGGTCGCTCGGGATGTTCCCGCCGCCGGTCGAGATCGGAGTCGACGAGCCGATGTTCGTGTTCGGGGCCATGGCGGCGACGTCTGCTGCCATCGTGATGAAGACTCCCGCCGAGGCGGCGCGGGACCCCTGGGGGTAGACGTAGACGACAACCGGGACCGTCGACGCGAGCTCCTTCTTGATGATGTCGCGCATCGAGGAGTCGAGCCCTCCGGGGGTGTCCATGAGGATGACGACGGCGCCGTAGCCGTCTTCCTCCGCCTGGTCGATCGCCCCGGTCAGGTAGTCGGCGGTGACCGGGTTGATGTCGTTCTCGAACTCGACTGCGAGCACCCGCGGAGGATCGGCTCCAATCGCCGTCCCGGTCAGTGCGAGGGCGGCGGAGAGGGCGCAGAGAAGCGCCAAAAAACCCCGCAGGAGCAGCATCTTCGAGTGTAAGAATTCTATCAGGGTCAAGCTTCCGCTCTTGAGCG
>Ga0190270_10001245_pt1 | contig 11727 bp, 16 predicted proteins | sample Popmic320T_FD_133748 | JGI IMG/M metagenome (GOLD analysis project Ga0190270, IMG submission 133748) | Populus adjacent soil microbial communities from riparian zone of Weber River, Utah, USA - 320 T | ecosystem: Environmental > Terrestrial > Soil > Riparian zone | place: USA: Utah | collected... | reverse complement strand
GGCTGAGGCGCGAGGGATCGGCGGCCGAGACGCTCGCCGCGAAGCCGGGCTCGACCATGCGGCTCATCTCGCCGCTCAGCGTCGCGACCTCGACGCGGCCTTCGCTGACCGCGACGGTGGCGCCGTCCTCGCCGACCGTGACCGTGAAAACCGTGCCCTTGACCAAAGCGACGAGGTGGGGCGTGCGCACCCCGAAATGCGGAGTGCCGCGCCGCTCGATGCGATATTGCGCGCGGCCGGACGCCTGCAGCATCCGGACATGCTGCGCGCCGCCCGCCTCGGCCGCGCCGGGGACACGGAGCTGGGTGCGAGGCGAGACGATCACGAAATCGCGTCCGCGCACCAGCACGGCCCTGCCGCCGGCGCCGGTGCTGATGAGATCGCCCGGCGCGACGGTCGCGCCGCGCCGCGCCGCCGCGACCTGCGCTCCGCGCCTGACCTCGACCTGCCCCGCCGCCTCGGTGACGCGCCAGGACGCGCTCTGGGCGAAGGCGGCCGGGCTCCAGATCAGGAGCAGAAAGGCGATGAGCGCGCGCAGGTGCATCGATAGTCCCCCAGGACGGCAGGTCCGGAAGCGTGCGGCATAGGCCCAAGACCTTGCGCGCCGGTGAAGGCGCTTGGAAAACAGCCGGTTAAAGCGGGGGCCCCGCGCCCTCGCACTTTCGCGCCGCTCGTGTACCTAAGCAGGCGTGGAACCGCACGGAATCAGCCTCGGCGAAGCGGCCCGCGTCTGGGCGCGGATCGCACTCTTGAGCTTCGGCGGCCCGGCCGGCCAGATCGCGGTGATGCACCGCATCCTCGTCGAGGAGAAGAAGTGGATCGGCGAGGCGCGTTTCCTCCACGCGCTCAATTATTGCATGCTGCTGCCCGGGCCCGAAGCGCAGCAGCTCGCCACCTATGTCGGCTGGCTGCTCCACCGCACCAAGGGCGGGCTGATCGCCGGCATATTGTTCGTGCTGCCCGGCATGGTTTCGATCATGGCCTTGTCCTGGATCTACGCCGCCTGGGGGCGGGTCGGCGCGGTCGAGGCCTTGTTCTTCGGCCTGAAGGCGGCGGTGCTGGCGATCGTGCTCGAAGCGGTGCGGCGGATCGGCGCGCGCGCGCTCCGGAATTGGATGATGCGCCTCGTGGCGGCGGCGGCCTTCGTCGCGATCTTCTTCTTCGGAGCACCGTTTCCGCTGATCGTCCTCGCCGCCGGCCTGATCGGGTTCGCCGGGGCCAGGCTGGGAGGAGCTGCTTTCTCGCCGGGCGGAGGCGATCACGGCCTGTCCACGCCAGCGGCGATCCCGGACTGCGCAACCGCGCTCGGAGAAGCGGTCCCCGACCATGCGCGGCCGAACCTGCGCTGGTCGCTCCGCGTCTCTTCCGTCTTCCTCCTCCTCTGGCTGGTCCCGATCGCCGCGCTCGCCGCCGCGCTCGGGCCGGACGACGTTTTCACGCGGATCGGCCTGTTTTTTTCGCAAATGGCGGTGGTGACGTTCGGCGGCGCCTATGCCGTGCTGGCCTATGTCGCCCAGCAGGCGGTCGAGACCTATCGCTGGCTCGCGCCCGGCGAGATGCTCGACGGGCTCGGCATGGCCGAGACGACGCCGGGGCCGCTGATCATGGTCACCCAGTTCGTCGGCTTCATGGGCGCTTATCGCGATCCGGGCGGGCTCGATCCGATGCTGGCGGGGACGCTCGGCGGCCTCCTTGCCACCTGGGTGACGTTCACGCCCTGCTTCCTGTGGATCTTCCTCGGCGCCCCGTTCATCGAGCGCCTGCGCGGCAACCGCATGCTCGCCGCCTCGCTGTCGGTGATCACCGCGGCGATCGTCGGCGTCGTGCTCAATCTCGCCATCTGGTTCGCGCTTCACACCCTGTTCCTCGAGGTCCGCCGCGTCGAGCAGGGGCCGCTGAGCTTCGACGCGCCGGTGCTGAGCGCGCCCAACGTCCCCGCTCTGCTGCTCGCGGCCGTCGCCATGTTTGCAATGTTCCGGATGAAGATCGGACCGGTCCCGGTACTGGCGGGCTGCGCCGCCGCCGGGGTTGCGCTCAGGCTCGCCGGCATCGCCTGAGGCGGCGCTGGCGGCCTTTTCGCAAACATGTTAGCTTTTCGCTGCCGCGCATCAGACGCGAAAGAGAGCAGGGAGACGCAACATGGCCCCGAACGAGATCGTCACCGAAGCTGAGCTCGGGAGCGACCTGACCGAGCCGATGACTTTCGCCCAGACCGACGACGAGAACGAGGACTAGAACGCGCTCGCGGTGCCTGCCGCGGCAGCGGAGGGCTTCTTCAAGATCGTCGCCGGCCACGGCCGCGCCTGCGGCGTCACCCGGCTCGCCGACATTACCGGGCTCGACAGGATCGGGTTTCCCGTCTGGCAGGCGGTTCGCCCCGCCGGCAAGGCGCTCAGCGTCCACCAGGGCAAGGGCGCCAGCGCCACGGCCGCGAAGATCGGCGCGCTCTGCGAGGCGATCGAAAGCCATTGCGCCGAGAACGCGCAGGCCGACGGACCCCATTGCCGCTTCGAAGACCTTCCCGAACGGGAGCGGGCCCCCGAATTCGCCGATTATGCACGGAGACGCGAGGACGTGTCGCGCCCCGAAGCGGTACGCTGGTGCATCGCGCGGGAGCTGGTCGGCGACGGCGATATCCACCTCCCGCACGACCTCGTCTCGCTCGACTTCACCGAGCCCGGGCGCTCCTGGTTCGACCGGTCGAGCGCCGGCCTCGGCCTCGGCGCCGACGCGGACGCGGCGACCCTGGTGTCGCTGCTCGAGCTGGTCGAGCGCGACGCGGTCGGCGAATGGCAGCGGCAACCCATCGCCGCCCGCCTCCCTTCGGCGATCGACCCCGGCAGCATTCCCTATGGCTGGTTCGGCGAGTGGCGCCGGCGCCTGGCAGCGCGAAGCATCGACCTCGTCGCCTTCGCGCCGGCGGCGGTCGTCGACGTGCCGGTCGCGGTCTGCTGGATCGGCGGCGGCGAGGCGTTCGGCCCGGTCCGGCGCAGCTTCTCGGGATCCGCCTGCGACCCCGATCCGGAGCGCGCCCTGTTCAAGGCGTTCGCCGAAGCCTTGCAGTCGCGGCTCACCTTCATCGCGGGCGTGCGCGACGACATCCTGCCCTCTCATTATCGCGAACGCGGCTCCCCTCTGGCTCGGGCGCTGGCGGCGGCCGGGCGGCCCTGGGAGGACGTGCGCCCCTCCGCACCCGGCTGGCGGCCGGTCGCCGACGCCCTTGCCGTGGCCGGCTACGACCGCATCGCGCTGAAGCGGCTCGACGAGGATCTGGACGGCATCGCCGTCACCAAGGCGTTCGTGCCGGGGCTTGGCTCGCTCAAACGGAAGCGCCGGGTGCCGCGATGACGATCATCGTCTTCGCCGGACCGTCGCTCCCGGGCGCCGACCGCGCGGCCCCGGCACCGGTCGACTGGCGCCCCCCGGCCGAGGCGGGCGACCTGCTGCGCCTCGATCTCGGCCCCGGCCTCACCATCTGCCTGATCGACGGTTATTTCGACCATCGCCCCGCCGTCCGCCACAAGGAGATCCTGCTCGCTTTGGCCGAGGGCGCGCGGGTGATCGGGGCGAGCAGCATGGGCGCGCTGCGGGCCGCGGAGATGGCGGGCTTCGGAATGGAGCCCGTCGGCGTCATCGCCCGCGCCTTTGCCGGCGGCCGCCTCAGCGGGGACGACGAAGTCGCGCTCGTCCACGGCCCCGCCGAATGGGACTGGCGGCCTCTCTCCGTCCCGCTCGTCGAGGTCCGGGCGACGCTCCGCAGCCTGCGCCGCCGCCGTCTGATCGCCGCTTCCGAAGCGCGCCGACTGTTCGAGACCGCACGCGCGGTCCATTTTGCCGACCGCTGCTGGGCGTCCATCGGCGAAGACGAAGCGATGCAGAGGCTGATCGAGGCGGAGCATGTCCCTCTCAAGCGCCTCGATGCGATCGAGGCGGTGCGCGCCGCGCTGACGCCGGCATCGCCCGCGCCGCGGCCGCAGGCGGTCTCGACTAGCTTTTTGCGCGCCCTTGCCCGCGAGGTCCGGGTGCCGCCGCGCTGAGCGCCCGTTCGAGCAGCTCGGTGAACAGCTCGCGTTCGGGCGCCGCCTGGAACGGGTGGTGGAACAGCACCCAGGCCTCGAGCCGCGCCGCATCGAGCGGCTCGGGGCCGCACCAGCGCTTCTCCATCCCCGCCCGCCACGCGCCCGCGCGCGGGCCAAGGTCGTCCGAGCCCCGCCCGGCGCTGGCAAGCAGGGTGTAGAGCTCGCTCATCACGCTCGGCCCGCCGGTGGCGCAATCGTCCGGATGAGTGCGCGTGGCCAGCGCGAGCCGCTCCGCCGCCTCGGCATATTCGCCGCGCAGCAGATGCAGGAACCCCTCCTCCTCATAAGGCGCTTCGGTGGCGAAGGGCGTCAGCTTGCGGCAGCGCTCGAGCAGCTCCGCCGCCTTGTCGAGCTCGCCGAGGAACATGAAGGCCGTCGCGATCTCGATCAGCCGCGCCTTGTTATAGGGATTGAGCTGCAGCGCCTCTTCGAAATGCTCGCGCGCGCGCGCCGGCCCGCCGGCCCAAAGGTCGCACCAGCCCTTGACCGTGTGGAGGTGCGATTCGCCGGGGTCGAGCGCAACCGCGCGCCGCGCAAGCTCGTGCGCCCGGCGGCGCTCGTCGGGTCCGCTCGCGCCGAGGCCGGTATAGCAGAAGTCGGTATTGTAGAGCCGGACGAGCGGCGGATAGGCCTGGACGAAGCGCGGATACTGCTCGATCAGGCTCTCCCAGTCGGCGGCGAGCTGCCGCGCCTCGGCGACCCCGCCCACGCTGCGCATCCTCAACTTGTTGTGGAAATAGACATCGTAGACGGCACTCGGCTGGTCGGGAAGGTTGCGCATAACGTCCTCGTGGAGCTTGGGCAGCGCCGCGGCGGCGATTCGCCGGACCAGCTGCTCGACGCATTGGCCGACGGTGTCGGCGGGAAGGTTGACCGTGTCGGCCCAGACGATCGCCTGGCCGCAAAGACGAGTGAGGCGCGCGAATGCGCGGATCGCGCTGCCGATGTCGAGCAATTTGACCGACAGCTCATAGTCGCGCTCGCCATAGCTCTCCGCCGCCGGCGCGGCGCTCGTCTCGACGTCCGAGACGAGCCTGATGTCGCGGAAGCGCGACAAAGCGAACAATATCTCCTCGCGCAGCACCAGCGCCAGATGCGGGTGGCTGCCGCGCAGGGTCTCGTCGTCGATGGCGGGGATGTAGAGCAAAGCGGCATCGCCGAGGCCGGAACCGACAGCGCGCGGCTCGGGCGGACGGGCCGGCGCGGGCTGAGGAGGCGGAGCGGCGGCGACGGCCGCGTCGGCCTCGGCGACTTCGGCGATGAAGCGGTAGCCGCGGCCATAGACGCTTTCGATGAAGCGCGGCGTCCTGGTGTCGTCGCCGAGTGCGCGGCGAAGCTCCTTGACCGCCGATGTGAGGGCCGCCTCCGAGACGATGGTCCCGTCCCAGACCGACGAGAACAATTCTTCCTTGGTGACCAGCTTGCCGCGCTCGCCGACCATCTGCAGCAGCAGGCGGAAGGCCTTGTTGCCGAGCTTGACCGGCCCCGAAGGCCCGCGCACCCGCTCGTCCGCCGGGTCGAGGATGAACTCGCCGAACGCAAGCTTGGCCGATGAGCCTGTGCCGCGAACCGGCATTCCTGTTCTCTTCTCCGACACAAGGTTTCGAGGTCACTTCGTCTAGCACGCGCGGGCGACGAGTTCGACAGCGATCGCGGGCGCCCGAATCTGGGAAGATTCTGGAAAGATCGGGGGCCAGCATCTTTCCAGCGCCCGCTCAGGATGCGGCGCGGCCGGTCCGGTAGATCGATGTCACCGAGGCAATGACGCCCCGGCCCACAGGAGACCCACCATGATCCGCAAGACCGTCCTCGCCATCGCCGCCTCGTTCATGACCTTGAGCGCCTTCAGCGGCACCGTCGCCATCCTCAACGGCAGCGGCCCGGCCGCCACCGTCCAGACCGCCTGAACCTTTCCCGACCACCCACCCACCCAGGAGACACACCATGTTCCGCAAGACCGTCCTCGCCCTCGCCGCCTCGTTCATGACCTTGAGCGCCTTCAGCGGCACCGTCGCCATCCTCAACGGCAGCGGCCCGGCCGCCACCGTCCAGACCGCCTGAACCTTTCCCCAACCACCCGCCCACCAGGAGACATGCCATGATCCGCAAGACCCTCGTCGCCCTCGCCGCCTCGTTCATGACGCTCAGCGCCTTCAGCGGCACCGTCGCGATCCTCAACGGCAGCGGCCCCGCCGCCACCGTCCAGACCGCCTGAACCATCCCTGATCCCAGCAAACCCAGGAGACACCCCGTGATTCTCAAATCCGTCCTCGCCATCGCCGCTTCGCTGATGATGCTCGGCGGCCTGAGCGGGACGTCCTCGATCCTGAACGGCGCCGACGCGGCAGGAGGCCAGATTGCCTGACCGCGCGGCAGCCCCTACGATCCGCAGTCTGTTCGGACTATGTGCGGGGACTCCTCAAGGCGGCGTCCGCCTGGCCCGGACCGAAGAGTCCTCGAAGATCGCAAGGACCCGCGGCTTATGGCAGGAAAAGAGCTGGGGCCGGGGCTCGAAACTCGGCGCCTCATCCTGAGAACCTATACGGCGGACGATCATGACTGCGTCCACCGGCTCGCCTCCGATCCGGAAACCTTCCGTTTTTCGCACCACGGTCCGCTCGGCCCCGAAGAATCCTGGGCGATGCTGCTGCGCCATGTCGGCCATTGGAGCCTGCGCGGCTGGGGCGTGTTCGGCGTCGAGGAAAAGGAAACCAAAGCGCTGGTCGGCCAGGCCGGCCTCAACGATTTCCGCCGCCGCCTCGGCCCCGATTTCGACGGCGTACCCGAGATCACCTGGTCGTTCGAATCGAAGGTCCACGGCCGCGGCTACGCCACCGAAGCGGCGCAAGCAGCGCTCGACTGGATCGAGCGCACCCACGGCGCCGCGCGGACCGTCTGTCTGATCCATCAGGACAATGAGGCCTCGCTCCGCGTCGCCGACAAGCTCGGCTATCGCGAGTTCCGCCGCTGCGACTATCGCGGCTACCCCGCGATTTTGTTCGAACGGCTCGCCAAGCGCTGAGCGCGCGCGCCTTCCCTTGTGCCGCGGATCAGCTAAGGGGCGGACAACATAGCAGAAGAGAGGGCTTCATGGCGCGCGAACCTTCCTATCCCGAAGACGCCCCGGTCGGCGAGGCTCCCGAGCCGGGCCGCGCGAGCGAGGCGGCGGAAGCGGCGGCCGCCGCCAAGGCCGCCGGCCCGCGGCGCACCCGCCACATCGTCACCGGCGCCGCGATCGGGATCGGCTCCGCGGCTCTCGTCGCCGCCCTCCTCTACGCCAACCGCTCCCGCAAGGGCGACAGCTAGGGTCCGTACCCGACCCTAGGCCTTTCTAGCGAGCGGCAGGGGACCGCCGAGCAGGATCGGCACGATCGCCTCGGTCGGCCCGTCCCGCTCGGGAAAGCGCAGCGCGGCCGCGGCTTCGACGATCGCATCGGCAAGCCCTTCCGCGCTCGATCCGTCGCCGAAGGCGGCCCGGTCAAGCACCAGCCGCGCCGTCTCGACCTCGCCCGTCGCTGCGATCGCGAGCCGGACCACGACAGGCCCGTGCGGATCGGCGCTCATCGGCCGTGCGTCGAGCGCCTCGTTCGCGGCTGTCTCGACGACGGCGCCGACTTCCGCCGGGGTCAGCGCCCCGCGCGTGCCGGGGCCGGTCTCGCTGAGATGGCCGTGAAGGACGAACCGGCCCTCGCGCGGATCCATCGAGCCTTCGAGGCGCTGGACCGCGTGGGGCATGCGGTCGTCGAAAATGGTGAGCCGGTTGAACGCGGGCGCAATCGAATCGTAGAATCCGCCGGGGCCGGCCTGGGCCGTGGCGAGATTGTCGCGGAACAGGTCGCCCTCGCGCATCACCAGGGTCTCGCCGCCGCGCGTGTCGCGCGCATCGTGCGTCAGCGAATAGACGAAGCCGAAGCGGCCATTTTTCGAGTCGTTGTGGAAGGCCTGGGCGCAGCCGGGAATGTAGAGGCTCAGATAGGGGAATGTGACCCGGCCCATGCCGAGCATGTTCCACGACCAGGCCGTGAGCGCGGCGTAGAAGCGGTCGACCAGCGCCCGCGGGATCACCTTGTCCGGCCTTGTCCTCAGATAGGTGTAGAGATTGGGGACGTACCAATAGTTCCAGACCTGGAAAGGCTCCGCGCCCTGGCGGTAGGGCTCGGCGAAATGGGCGTCGATCGCCGCGCGCATGTCCCGCGCGAGTTGCGCTGGAAGGAAGCCGTCGACGACATGGTGTGGCGCACGGAGCGGCGCCCGCTCGTCGGCCGGCGCGATCGCCGGCCCCTCGCGCTCGCGAAGATCCTTGGCGGGAACCGTGATCAACATAGGTGCGCGCTCCTACGGCTTCGGTACGATGATAAGAGCAGCGCGGCCGCTGTCCAGCACAGCGCGACGTACAAGCTGGCGGGCGAGCCGACCGACGCTATAAGGGCGGCTCAGCATGGGGGGTGACTTGCTCGGACCGACAATCGAGACCAGCCGGCTCGTTCTGCGCCCGCCGCAAGAGGCGGACCTCGACGGCTGGGCCGGATTCTCGGCGGACGAGGAGAGCTCCCGCTTCGTCGGCGGCGTGCAGCCGCGCGCACTCGCCTGGCGGTTCATGGCGACGATGACCGGGAGCTGGGCGCTCAAGGGCTTCGGCATGTTCTCGGTGATCGAGAAAGCGAGCGGGTGCTGGATCGGGCGGCTCGGCCCGTGGCAGCCCGAAGGATGGCCCGGCACCGAAGTCGGCTGGGGCCTGGCGCGCGATCACTGGGGCAAGGGCTACGCCACCGAGGGAGCGGCGGCGGCGATGGACTGGGCGTTCGACGTGCTCGGCTGGGACGACGTGATCCACTGCATCGATCCGGCGAACCTGGGCTCGGTCGCGGTCGCGCAGCGGCTCGGGTCGACCAACCGCGGCCCGGGACGGATGGCGCCGCCCTTCGACGAGCATCTTGTGGACATCTGGGGACAGACGCGCGACCAGTGGCGCGCCCGGCGGCAGGCGCGATGATCGATTTCTATTCCTTCAGCCTGCTCGATTTGCTGCCGTTCATCGCGATCGGTTTCGCCGCGCAGCTGATCGACGGCGCGCTCGGCATGGCGTTCGGGGTCATCTCGAACACCTTGCTGCTCAGCCTCGGAATGCCGCCCGCCGCCGCCTCGGCCAGCGTCCATGCGGTCGAATGCTTCACCACCGGCATTTCCGGCATCAGCCACGCCTTGTTCCGCAACGTCGACTGGCGGCTGTTCGGGCGCCTCGTGATTCCGGGCGTCGCCGGCGGCGTACTCGGCGCCTACGTGCTCACCCAGGTCCCGGCGGAGACCGCCCGGCCGCTCGTTTTGGCTTACCTCACCGCAATCGGGCTCTACCTGATCTGGCGCGCGACCGGGCACCCGCCACAGCCGCGGACGCCGCGCATCGTCGGCCCGCTCGGCCTCGTCGGCGGCTTTCTCGACGCGGCCGGCGGCGGCGGCTGGGGCCCGGTCGTCACGTCGAACCTGCTCATCCAGGGCGCCGAGCCAAGGAAGGTGATCGGCACCGTCAACACGGCGGAATTCTTCCTCACCGTCACCATCTCGGCGACTTTCATCTTCGCGCTCGGGGTCGAGGACTTCACCTTCGCGGTCGTCGGCCTGCTGATCGGCGGCATCGCCGCCGCGCCGCTCGGCGGGCTCATCGTCAAAAAGCTCCCGCCCGAGCGGCTGCTGCTCATGGTCGGCATCGTCGTCACGATCACCAGCCTCTACGGGATCTGGCGCGCCCTCTCCTGATCCCGCTTCGGGACTCTCGCAAGATTCCCCGAGAATTATGGTTTCCGAGCCGTTAACCTGATTCGGCGGCGACTCGGCCGCGCCATATTTTCGGGAGCGTGGTTGCGATGAGAAAATCCCCGATCCTGCTGGCCGGCTTCCTGCTGGTCGCCGTGGGGGCATCCGCACCGAAACAGGAAGCGCGCCTCCGCTACGACCCCGGCGCCGGCGCCGACGGGCCCCATGAAGCGGTCGCGGAATCGGACGCGAGCAACGTCTCCGGCTATCCGCCCTGCTCGCGCCTCATCACGGACCGGTGCATCCAGCTCTACGAGCGCCGCGTCCGCCTCGCTCTGCCGCCCCGGCCGCGGGCCGCGATGGGCGGCCCGATCGAGGGCAATGCCGCCTATCCGCACTGCTCGCGGCTGATCACCGACGAATGCGTCCAGCTGTTCGACCGGGCGCCGCGCCCGGCCCGCGCCGCGCCGCGCCGCGCACGACCGGTCTCTCCCCAAAGCGAGCCGAGCACGCCCGGCATCTGAGCGGGGCTCATTCCCCGGGTCGCCGCCGCACGGTCGCGTGCGGGCAGTGGCGCGATTTACCAACATTTGGTGGACGAGGGCTCGCTCGGGGTCCCGCGAGCGGTGGAGAAATCCAGCAAGCAATTGACCTCGCTCGGTTTCCTGAATCTGGCACGGCCCCTGCTTTAGCTCTCGCGAAGGCGGGCCCGACGGCCCGCGAGCAATGGGAGCCGATCATGTCAGACACCAATATGTTCATGCGCGACGACACTTTCTTCGGCGTCTGCGAGTCCCTCGGCGAGGATTTCGGATTCAATGCGAACTGGCTGCGGCTCGCTTTCGGCGTGTCGCTGCTCCTGAACCCGGTGGCCGTGATCGGAACCTATGTCGCGCTCGGAGTGCTGGTCGTCTTCTCGCGGCTCGTGGTTCGCAACCCGCGCTCGGCCCGCGCCGGAGCCGGAGCGCTCCGTGCGCCCGCCGTCCAGACCGGGGCGGAGCGGCCCGTCGAGGTGCAGGAAGAGCTGCAACTCGCCGCCTGAGCATCCTTTCCACCACGCTAATGCGCCGTTCACGCCGTTTTTACGCGGTTGATCTAAGTCAGGCCTGGAGCGGGGCTGCTGTCGTCGCTCCGGGGAGGAACGGCATGGCTTCAGTGAATGCGGGCGAGGCGGGACGGAGCCGGATCGGCGCGCTGTTCGACGCCGGCCTTGCCGGCCAGGGCAGCGCCTCCCACGCTTTCCCGGCAAGCGAGGAGCTGCTGCGCGGCGCCAATGCGGCGCGCAACCTCGCCGACGCCGTCCATTTCCTGTGCATCCTCCACGGACGCCACCCGGGGGTGATCGACCTCGCCGCGGATCGCTGCGTGGATCCGGCCGCCCGCGCCTGGCTGGCGCAGAACGGCGAGGCGTTCGCCGCCGAACGCCGCTATCTGGCCAGGCTCGCGGTCGCGGCGGGGCCGGTCCCGGGCACGCCCGGCGGCAGCGCCAGCGAAGCGGCCGTGGTCGGCCAGCGCGCCGCGATCGCGACGCTCGCCTCGTCGGAGCGCAGCGGCTGCGCGCTCGGTGCCGCTCTGGGCCTCGCCGCCGACTGGGTCCACATCCGCTTGGTGCTCGACGCCGCCGCCCGCCGGCTCGGAGTCGAGCCGCCACCCTCCGGCCTGTCCCCCCAGAGCGAGATCCGTCGCACCGCCGAGGCGGCGGCTTCCAGCCCCTCGATCGAGCGCGCCTTGCTGTTCGGGGCGGAGCAGATCCTCGTCCAGCATCACGGCCTGTGGGCTTTGCTCGAGGCCCGCGAGCAGGCCCGCCGCGGCAACTGAGCGGACACGGCCAGCTGCCTCAAAGCGAACCCGGGCTTCGACAGGCTCAGCCCTAGCGGATTTCCAAAGCCGCCAGCTT
>Ga0190270_10001244_pt1 | contig 11727 bp, 11 predicted proteins | sample Popmic320T_FD_133748 | JGI IMG/M metagenome (GOLD analysis project Ga0190270, IMG submission 133748) | Populus adjacent soil microbial communities from riparian zone of Weber River, Utah, USA - 320 T | ecosystem: Environmental > Terrestrial > Soil > Riparian zone | place: USA: Utah | collected... | reverse complement strand
CTGCCGCGGTTCGCGGCCGGGAATCCGCCGGATGTGGTGCTGAACTCCGGCGACGGGCGGCTCGAACTCGGGCGGCTGGTGGGGCAGGGCCAGTTGGCGGATCTGCAGCCGCTGCTGGCGGCTCCGGCCTGGGACAACGCCGACGTGACGGTGCAGGACGCCGTACTGCCGGGGATGCTCGACGCCGGGCGGTACGAAGGGTCGCTGCGGAGCGTGAACTACATCGCGACCGTGTACGGCCTGTGGTACTCGGCCAGCCTGTTCCAGCGGTTCGGCTGGGACGTCCCGCGGACCTGGCCGGAACTGCTTGCCCTCGGCACCGAAATGAAGGCGGCCGGGCTCGGCCCGTTCGTGTACGCCGGTGCGCACCCGTACTACCTGCTCGAGCTGGTGCTCACCCTGGCCGCGAAGACCGGCGGTCACGACGTGATGAAGCGGATCGACAATCTCGAGGACGGCGCCTGGAAGGACGAGAGCGTCACCCGCGCGATCACCGCGGTCGGCGAACTCGCCAAGCGCGGCCTGATCGCACCGGGCAGCACCGACTTCGACCACATCGCCTCGCAGAAACGCTTCCTCGCCTCGAAGGCCGGCCTGCTGCCCTGCGGCAACTGGCTCGAGAACGAGATGAAGCCGCTGATCCCGCGGAACTTCGCGCTGACCGTGACCGGTGTCCCACCGCTCGACGGGTCGTCCGCTCTCGCGCGTGGCCTGCACGTCGCGGCCACCGCGCCGTACCTGGTGCCGGAGAAGGCGAAGAACAAGGCGGGTGGGCTCGAGTACCTCCGGGCGATGCTGTCCAAGGACGTCGCCACCCAGGTGACCGAGGAGTCCAACCAGCTCACCATCGTGCGCGGCGCTGCCGACGGCCTGGAGATCGGTACGGCGCTCCGCTCGGCCCGTGACCTGTTGACCGCAGCCGGTGACCAGGTCATCACCTGGTACTTCGCCGACTGGTATCCGGACTTCGCCACCACCGCGGCCCAAACCACCGGACAGTTCCTGGCCGGCGGTCTCCAGCTCTCCGAGTGGACCGCAAGAATCCAGGCCGCCGCCGACAAGCTCAAGCAGGACAAAGCAGTCACCAAGTACCACCGCGACTGATCGCCGTCCTCGACCAAGTCGTGCCGAAGCTGGCCACGGCGGTCGACGGGGACCCGGCCACCACCGCTTGATCACGGGGAAAAGATCTCGCCGTCGGCCGCGAGCCGTCGTAACCTCGAAAGAGGGTGGTGAGATCGATGGAGTGGATAGCTGTACTGCTCCTCTTCTTCGGGTTGTGCACGTTGCTCAACCTTGTGTTGCCGCAGCCGCCGCCAGCGCGCTGGCGTCGGCGGCTGCACAGGTCCGCGGACCGTCTGACCGGACGGCTCCGCCGCCGTACCGTGCCCGAGCCGGACCCGTTCGACACGCTCCGCTTGCAGACTAGGCTGGGTCACCTCGCCGGGAAGATCCGGCGGGTCGAGTCCACCCCGCGCATCTATGCGAAAGCGCATCGGCTGATGGCTCTCGAGGCGGCCTACGACGACCTCCTCGACGAGGCCTGCCGGATGGCCGGCGTCTCCACCGAGGCCGACCTGAAGCGCGGCGAGGAAAAGCGCTGGCAGGAGGAGCAGGAACTGGCCTCCCGCGGCTGGTCCTGGTGACCTAGCGGCGCCACACCACCTGGTCCAGGAAGTCCTCCACCGCGGTCGCCACCTGCCCGAGGACGGCGGCCGATGCCGCCAGCCGGCCCGGCACGTACATGCCGTGGTCGGCGTCCGGCACCTCCAGCACGTACGGCGTGAGTTCGCGAGCCAACGTGGAGTTCCACGGCGGGTCCGCCGTACCGCCGACCAGCAGGAACGGCTCGGTCGACCGGCGCAGGCCGTCGACCACCCAGTCGCTGGTCAGGTTCGGCGTCAGCCAGACCGCCGGCAATTCACGGTCCGCGGCGAGGACTGAGCCATAACTGCCGAGTGACTTCCCGATCAGCAACACATCGCCGGTGACGCTCTCGACGGCCTTCGTGGCCTGCGGCAGCACCCACAACCCGCGTTCCGGCTCGGTCAGAGTCAGCGGGCGGTCCGGTTCGTTCCACCAGACGCGAACCACGTCGGCACCGCGGCGTTCGGCGGCATCGGCGGCGTACATCGGCAGCGGAGAAGCCGGGCCGTACTGCCCGCCGGGCAGGACGATCACTGTCCGCGAAGTCATAGTCGGCAGTCTATGGGGGCAGCGGACCCGCCCCGGTGTGGGTCGGACCTGGGGCGCTGGCAGAATCGGGGTCATGTCTGTAGCTGCGTCTGACCCCTCCGCAGCCGGTTCCCAGCGTCGCCCTCGGGTGCTGTCCGGGATCCAGCCGACGGCGGACTCCTTCCACTTCGGCAACTACCTCGGTGCGTTGCGACAGTGGGTGGCCCTGCAAGACGACCACGACGCGTTCTACTGCGTGGTCGACCTGCACGCGATCACGGTGGAGTACGACCCGAAGGCACTGCGGGACCGGACCCGCCGCTCGGTGGCGCAGCTGCTCGCGGCCGGGATCGACCCGGAGCGGTCCACCCTGTTCGTCCAGTCGCACGTGCCCGAGCATGCCCAGCTGGGCTGGGTGCTCGGCTGCCTGACCGGGTTCGGCGAGGCCAGCCGGATGACGCAGTTCAAGGACAAGTCCGCCAAGGGCGGCGCCGACCGGGCCACCGTCGGCCTGTTCACGTACCCGATCCTGCAGGCCGCGGACATCCTGATCTACCAGGCCGACCGGGTCCCGGTGGGTGAGGACCAGCGCCAGCACCTGGAGCTGACCCGTGACCTGGCCGGGCGGTTCAACCACCGGTTCGGCAAGACCTTCCGGCTGCCCGAGCCGTACATCGTCAAGGAGACCGCGAAGATCGCGGACCTGCAGGACCCGACCGCCAAGATGAGCAAGTCGGGCTCCTCGCCGGCCGGCATCATCGACCTGCTCGACGACCCCAAGGTGAGTGCGAAGAAGATCCGCTCCGCGGTCACCGACTCCGGTCGCGAGGTCGTCTTCGACCCGGAGAACAAGGCCGGCGTGGCCAACTTGCTGACCATCTACTCGGCCCTGACCGGCCGCAAGATCAGCGAGCTCGAGGACGAGTACGCCGGTCGCGGGTACGGCGACTTCAAGAAGGACCTGGCCGAGGTCGTGGTCGAGTTCGTCACCCCGTTCCGGGAGAAGACGCTCGGCTACCTGGACGACACGGCCCAGCTGGACGCGATCCTGGCCGCCGGGGCCGAGCGCGCCCGCGCGGTGACCGAGCCGACGCTGCAGCGGGTCTTCGACCGGCTGGGATTCGTGCCCGGACCGGCCCTCGGATCGGGCCGGTAGGGCGCCGGATGGCGACGATCGGTGTCGCGATCCCGATCGCGGAACCCTACGGCTCGGAGTTGCAGAAGTACCGGGCCGAGTTCGGTGATCCGATGGCCTCGTCGATCCCCACCCACGTGACCCTGCTGCCGCCGACCGAGGTGGCCGACGCCGATCTGGGCCTGGTCGACGCCCACCTGCTCGAGCTGGCCGCCCGGTTCCCGAGCTTCCGGATCCGGCTGCGCGGTACGGCGACGTTCCGGCCGATCTCCCCGGTGGTGTTCGTACCGCTGGCCGAGGGCATCTCGTCCTGCGAGGTGCTGCAGTCGCAGGTCCGGTCCGGTCCGCTGCAGGTGGAGCTCCGGTTCCCGTACCACCCGCACGTGACGGTGGCGCACGACCTGGACAAGGAGGCGCTGGACCGCGCGTACGACGCCCTGTCGGAGTACGACTGCGCGTTCGACGTCGACGCCTTCAGCCGATACGAACACGGCGCCGACGGCGTGTGGCGCCCCCAGCGCTCCTTCCCGCTGGCAGGCTGAGTCTCCGCACCAGGCTGAGGCTCGGCACAAGGGGGTACAGAGACACATGGGCATCATCCAGCGGGGTCAGGCGATCTGGGCCCGGTTGAGCCGGACGCAGTTGTGGCGAGTCCAGCAGCGGTACGCCGACCGGCGCGGCAACCGGTTGGCAGGGGCCACGAGTTTCTACGGGTTCCTGTCGCTGTTCCCGCTGATCGTGCTGGCCGCGGCGATCGTCGGTTCGCTGCTGGGCGAGGACGCGATCGACAAGTTGACGGACGCCCTGGAGCAGCATCTGCCCGTGATCGGCCAGCGGATCGACCTCGACGCGCTGATCGACCGTGCCGGCACCATCGGGCTGATCGCGGGAGTCTCGCTGCTGCTCACCGGGCTCGGCTGGGTCGACTCGATGCGGGCGTCGATCCGGTCCATGCACGAGCTGGACGACATGCCCGGCAACATGGTGCAGCGCAAGCTCGTGGACTTCGGGGCGCTCATCGGTCTCGGGGTGCTCGGCCTGATCGCCACCGGCGCCTCGTCTGTGCTGACCGCGCTGTCGGCGCGCATCGTCGAGTGGGCCGATCTGGAGGGGACCTGGCTGGCGAGCTGGGGACTCGACGTGATCAGCGTCGTGCTCGGCGTCGGAGCAGGCGCCATCCTGCTGCTCTACATGCAGACGGCCCTGCCGCGGATCGTCCTGCCGTTCAAGGTCGCGCTGATCGCGACGCTCGCCGGCGGCATCCTCTACTTCCTGATGCAGAAGCTCGGCAACGTCTACATCACCTACGTCATCGGCAACAACGCCGCGTACGGCGCGCTGGCGTTGCCGCTGGCGCTGCTGGTGTGGATCTACCTGATCACGCGAGCGATCATGTACATCGCCGCCTGGGCCAAGGAGGCGACCATCGACGCCCGGGTGGAGGAGCCTGCGGAGGACGTCGAAACCGCGAAGGACGTCGTACCGGAGCGCGTGGAAGAGCCGCTGTTGCCGGGGCCGCCTGGCAAGCGCTTCAAGGTCGTGCCGGTGCCGCAGAAGAAGGCCGACACAGTCGCGGTGGCTGCCGGCGCATTGCTCGGTGTCACGGCCAGTGCCCTGGCCGTGCAGTTGGCCAAGGTCGCCCGCTCCGTCCGGCGCTAGTGCCTTCGTCTCCGCAGCGATCGTGGTCGTCGGAGGAACAGTCCGAGGAGGAGGACCGGCGGTCCGGCGTAGGCCCAGGCCGGGACGCGGAGTGCCAGTGACTGGACGGCTTGCCCCGGGTTGAGGACTGTGCGACTGCGCGGCGGCTGCGTAATACCGGATTCCGTCTTCTTCTCGGCGGTGCCGGCCGCTTTCGGTGGTGGGGCGGCGGGCTTGACCAGGGTGCCGACCGGGTCGAGCTGGTTGTAGTTCTTGAACGTCCAGGTCAGCAGGTTGGTCGCGTCCTCGGTGATGCCATGGGGTGCGTTCATCAGCGTCACCACGAGCGTGTGGCCGTTGCGGCGGGCAGCGCCGATGAACGTGTTGCGGGCGAGCGTCGTGTAGCCGGTCTTGATGCCCAGTGCGCCGTCGTAGTTGAACAGCAGCTTGTTCTGGTTCGCGACCTGGTACGTGCCCTTGTTGCCGACGTTCGGGAAGGCCGTGAACTTCGTCGACGCGTACTCGGCGAAGTCGGGCCGGGCCAGGCCGGCCTTGGCGAACAGCGCCAGGTCATAGGCGCTGGAGTACTGCCCGTCGGCGTCGAGCCCGGTCGGGTCGGTCACGGTGGTGTCGAGCGCGCCGATCTCCTTGGCCTTCTGGTTCATCCGCTGGATCGTGCCTTTGACGCCGCCCGGGTCGTGGGCACACAGTGCGTGCACCGCGTCGTTTCCGGACGCCAGGAACATGCCTTGGAACAGCAGGTCGACGCTGTAGCGCAGGCCGGGGTATACGCCGACCTTGCTGCCCTCGATGCCCGCGTCCGCGTCGGTGCCGGTCACCACGTCCGACTTCTTGAGTCGCGGCAGCAGGACCAGGGCTGTGAGGGTCTTGAGCGTGCTGGCGGGTCGCAGCTTGGCGTGGGGTGCCTTGGCGGCCAGTACGGCGCCGGTGTCCAGGTCGGCCACGACGTACGCGGATGCCTGGACGGCCGGCGGCGTCGCCCCGTCGGCGACCACCGTCGGCTTCGTGGTCAGCAGGTCGCCGCCGACCGGGCCTTGTGGGCCCTGATCGGCGGCGGTTGCTGCGAGCGGGCCGCTGACCACCAGTGCGGTGGTAGCGGCTGCCGTCAGAAGCACACGCATCGGCGGCACTCTAGACGGCCCAGGGTTTAGACGTCACGCCCGGTACGCAGTCCACATGTTGCTGATGCGGGTGCTCTGACCGGGAGTGAACTGGTTGTAGCAGGAGTCGTACGAGTAATCCATGTAGTTGTGGATCGGGTCCAGACCGGATAGCGAGCAGGAGTCGCGGCCGGTCGGGCAGCCGCTGCTGGCGCTGCCTTGCGCCGGGGTGTCCGACACAGAGTCGTTCGTGGTCGTGCAGCCACCCTGGAACGTGTGGTAGAGCCCGAACCAGTGGCCGGCCTCGTGCGTGGCGGTCTTGCCGAGGTTGAAGTTGGTCGCCGAACCACCCGGCAGCGAGCTGTACTGCACCCGGATGCCGTCGATCGACGGGTTGCTCGCGTAGTCCCACGGGAACGTGGCGATCCCGAGGTAGGAGAAGTTGACCAGCCAGATGTTCAGCGCGTTCTTGCCACCCTTGCGGGTCTGCGCGCGGTACGTCGTACTCTGGCCGTCGCGGTGCCAGGTGCTGTTGTTGTAGCGGTAGGTGCCGGCCAGGTAGAAGCTGAAGCCGGTGTTCGCCGCCTGGGACGACTCGCCGCCGGCGAAGTCCTGGTTCAGCTCGGCGATCTGCTGCGAGATCTGGGTGTTGGTCACGTCACCGGCGCCGGAGCTGCTGCGCATCACGTGGATGTACACCGGCACACTCGCGGCCGCCAGTTGGCCGGCCTTCGGCGCGAGGCCGCGGGCGGCCTTGGCCGTCAGGATCTGTGCCGTCTTCGCGTCGATCGCCTTCTGCTCGGCTGCCGACAACTCCCGGTGATCCGCGCCGTGGCCACCGCGCGCCGAGGGTCCCTCGGCAGGGGTGAGACACGGGTTGCTCAGCTGGTCGGCCGACGGCAGCTTCGCCGTTGCCTGACCACCGAGCGGACTGAACGTGAGCGCCGTACCAGCCACCAGAACGGCCAGGGCGCGGGGACGGGTGATGAAAGATCGCATGATGCGTCCTCCGTGATCGGGCCGCTTGGGCGGTGCGGCCGAATCCCCCGATTTTGCGCATGATGCCGCGTTGCGCATAGCCGTTCACTGTCCGTCCAGTGCCAAGGCACCACCGCGCCGGAGACCTGCTGGTAGTCGACGTGGGCTTTCTTCGGGCTCATCGCGGGACCTCCGAGGTGTCGACCGCCAATGGTCTAGGGCTATACCACTAGGAATGGCCAAGAGGTTCCTCGCGTCCGGCCCCGCTGTCAAGGGAAAGTGCCGGTTGCCAGGGGGCGGGCCGGATTGACATCCGCCCCGACACTTGCGTCAATGGACACGTTGCAGACCAATAGAATTCTGCGATCCGTCCAGTCCGACCGACCCTACGGGAGCGACCGTGGCCTCGAACACCGGCAAGCTGACCGAGCAGGCCCTCCGAGATCTGGTCGAGGCCGGGCAGATCGACACCGTGCTGGTCGCGATCACCGACATGCAGGGCCGGCTGCAGGGCAAGCGCTGCGGCGCGCGGTACTTCGTGGAGGAGGTGCTGGCGCACGGCACCGAGGGCTGCAACTACCTGCTCGCGGTCGACGTCGACATGAACACCGTCGAGGGCTACGACATGTCGTCCTGGTCGCGCGGTTACGGCGACCTGCTGATGGCACCGGATCTCGACACGTTACGGCTGGTTCCCTGGCTCGAGGGGACGGCGATGGTGCTCTGCGACGTGCAGTGGCTCGACGGCAGCCCGATGCCCGCATCGCCGCGGCAGATCCTCAAGGCACAGCTGGAGCGGCTGGCTGAGCGCGGCATGAAGGCGTACGTCGGCACCGAGCTGGAGTTCATCGTCTTCGACGACACCTTCGAGTCGGCCTGGGACAAGCACTACCGCGACCTCACTCCGGCCAACCAGTACAACGTCGACTACTCGCTGCTCGGCACCGCGCGGATCGAGCCGCTGCTGCGCGACATCCGCAACTCGATGACCGGCGCCGGCCTGTACGTCGAGTCGGCCAAGGGCGAGTGCAACCTGGGCCAGCACGAGATCGCGTTCCGGTACGACGAGGCGCTCGCGACCTGTGACAACCACTCGATCTACAAGACGGGTGCGAAGGAGATCGCCTCGAAGCACGGCAAGAGCCTGACCTTCATGGCGAAGTACGACGAACGCGAAGGCAACTCGTGTCACATCCACCTGAGCTTCCGGTCCACCGACGGGGACGCCGTCCTGGCGGGTGATCGCGACCACGGGTTCTCCGAGTTGATGGAGTGGTTCATCGCCGGTCAGCTGGCCTGCCTGTCGGACTTCACCTACCTGCTCGCCCCGAACATCAACTCCTACAAGCGTTTCGTCCGCGGCAGCTTCGCGCCGACCGCGATCGCCTGGGGTCTGGACAACCGCACCTGCTCGCTGCGCGTCGTCGGCCACGGCGAGTCCCTGCGCGTCGAGAACCGCCTCCCCGGCGGGGATGTGAACCCCTATCTCGCCGTCGCCGCGATCATTGCCTCCGGCCTTCATGGCATCGAGAACGAGCTGGAGCTCGAGCCGCTGCTCGAGGGCAACGCGTACGAGTCCGACAAGCAGCACGTGCCGACCACGTTGCGCGAGGCGGCCGCGCTGTTCACCGGCTCGAAGATCGCCCGCCAGGCGTTCGGCGACGAGATGGTCGACCACTACGCCAACGCCGCGCGGGTCGAGCTCGACGCGTACGACGCCGTCGTCACCGACTGGGAGCGGGTCCGTGGTTTCGAGCGCCTCTAGGCCCCGCATCGGCATCACGACGTACCTCGAACCGACGATCTGGGGCGTCTGGGAGCGCGACGCGTCCCTGCTGCCGCGCGTCTATCTCGATGCGGTGGTCGCGGCCGGAGGGGTGCCACTGCTGCTGCCCCCGGTCGGCACCGATCCGACGATCCTCAACGTCCTCGACGGCCTGATCATCGCCGGCGGCTGCGACGTCGATCCGTCGACGTACGACGCCGCGCCGCACCCGGAGACGGTCGACACCAGGCCCCGGCGGGACGAGCACGAGAAGATCCTGATTCGGGCGGCGCTCGACCGGGATCTGCCGCTGCTCGCGATCTGCCGCGGCCTGCAGATGCTCAACGTCACGCTCGGCGGGACGCTGCAACAACATCTGCCCGACGTGGTCGCGCATGACGAGCACCGGCCGTCGCCCGCGATCTTCGGCACCACCGAGGTCAAGGTCGAGCCGGACACCCTCACCGGTCGCCTGTTCGGCGAGCGCGCGAGTGTGCGCTGCTATCACCACCAGGCACTCGACGCCGTCGCACCGGGTCTGCGGGTGACCGCCCGCGCCGGTGACGGGACCGTGGAGGCGGCCGAGGTGGACGGCCATGACTTCGCCCTCGGCGTGCAGTGGCACCCGGAGGAGAACCCCGACGACCTGCGGCTGTTCACCGCACTGACCGAAGCCGCGCTGAGAAGAAGGACGCCATGAGGTACGACGTGATCAACCCGGCCACCGAGAAGGTCGTCCGGACGATCTCCCTGGCCACCGAGCAGGACGCGGACGCCGCGATCGCCCGGGCGGCTCAGGCCTTCGACACGTGGCGAGCTGTGGCGCCGGCGGATCGCGGCCGGTTGCTGCGACGGTTCGCCGACGCGGTCGACGCCGACCTCGAGAACCTGGCGGCACTGGAGGTCGAGAACGCCGGTCACACCATCGGCAACGCCCGCTGGGAGGCTGGCAACGTCCGCGACGTGCTGAACTACTACTCGGCCGCGCCGGAACGCCTGTTCGGCAAGCAGATTCCGGTGGCCGGTGGCATCGATGTGACCTTCCAGGAACCGCTCGGCGTGGTCGGTGTGATCGTGCCCTGGAACTTCCCGATGCCGATCGCCGGCTGGGGTTTCGCTCCCGCACTGGCCGCGGGCAACACCGTCGTACTGAAGCCGGCCGAGCTGACGCCGCTGACCGCGATCCGCCTCGGTGAGCTGGCGCTGGAGGCCGGCTTGCCGCCGGGGGTGTTCGAGGTCGTCCCGGGGAAGGGCTCGATCGTCGGGCAGCGGTTCGTCACGCATCCCGCCGTACGCAAGGTGGTCTTCACCGGGTCGACCGCGGTCGGCAAGCAGATCATGGCCGGGTGCGCCGAGCAGGTGAAGCGGGTGACCCTCGAGCTCGGCGGGAAATCGGCCAACATCGTGTTCGCCGACGCGGATCTGGAGAAGGCCGCGGCCCAGGCGCCGTCCGGTGTGTTCGACAATGCCGGGCAGGACTGCTGCGCGCGGTCGCGGATCCTGGTCGAGCGGTCGGCGTACGACCGGTTCATGGAGCTGCTCGAGCCGGCGGTGAAGTCCTTCCGCGTCGGCGATCCCAGTGATCCATCGTCGGACATGGGACCGCTGATCTCGGCGGGTCAGTTGGAGACCGTGGCGTCGTACGTCGAGGATCCCGCCTTCCAAGGGACGGCGCCGCAGGGGCCCGGATTCTGGTTCCCGCCGACCGTGCTGGCGCCGGTCGCGGCCGACGCGCGGGCGATGCGTGAGGAGATCTTCGGGCCGGTCGTGGCCGTTATCCCGTTCGAGGACGAGGCGGACGCGCTGCGGATCGCCAACGACAGCGAGTACGGGCTGTCCGGGTCGATCTGGACCCGTGACGTCGGCCGCGCGCTGCGGGTCGGCCGCGGCGTCGAGGCGGGCAACCTGTCGGTCAACTCGAACTCGTCCGTGCGGTACTCGACACCGTTCGGCGGTTACAAGCAGTCCGGGCTCGGCCGCGAGCTCGGCCCGGACGCGCTGGACGCGTTCACCGAGACCAAGAACATCTTCATCAGCACGGAGGACTGAATGGACGTGAAGGCAAGCCGGTTGGAAGGCCGGGTCGCCGTGGTGACCGGCGGCGCGAGCGGGATCGGCCTGGCCGCGGTCCGGCGACTCGCGGCCGAAGGAGCCAAGGTCGTCATCGGCGACCTCGACCCGGCCGCCGGCAAGGCCGCCGCGGACGAGGTCGGCGGCTTGTTCGTCGCGGTCGACGTGACCGACGAGGCCGGGGTGGAGAACCTGTTCCGGCAGGCGTACGACACGTTCGGCAGCGTGGACATCGCGTTCAACAACGCCGGTATCTCACCGCCCGACGACAACTCGATCCTGGACACCGGGCTGGAGGCGTGGCGCAAGGTGCAGGAGGTCAACCTGACCTCGGTGTACCTGTGCTGCAAGGCCGTCATCCCCTACATGCAGCGCCACGGCAAGGGCTCCATCATCAACACCGCCTCGTTCGTGGCGGTGATGGGCGCGGCCACCTCGCAGATCTCGTACTCCGCGTCGAAGGGCGGTGTACTGGCGATGAGCCGCGAGCTCGGCGTCGAGTTCGCCCGGCAGGGGATCCGGGTCAACGCGCTCTGCCCGGGCCCGGTGAACACGCCGCTGCTGACCGAACTGTTCGCGAAGGACCCGGAGCGGGCCCAGCGGCGGCTGGTGCACGTCCCGATGGGCCGGTTCGGCGAGCCGGAGGAGATCGCGGCCGCGGTCGCCTTCCTGGCCAGCGACGACTCCTCCTTCATCACCGCCAACACCTTCCTGGTGGACGGCGGAATCTCGGGTGCCTACGTGACACCGCTCTAGTCTGTCTTCATGGTTGCCCAGGCAGACGACGCGTTGTTCCGGCCGGTCCGGACGGGTAACCCGTTCGAGGAGACGGTCGAGCGGTTGCT
>Ga0190270_10001243_pt1 | contig 11727 bp, 9 predicted proteins | sample Popmic320T_FD_133748 | JGI IMG/M metagenome (GOLD analysis project Ga0190270, IMG submission 133748) | Populus adjacent soil microbial communities from riparian zone of Weber River, Utah, USA - 320 T | ecosystem: Environmental > Terrestrial > Soil > Riparian zone | place: USA: Utah | collected... | reverse complement strand
CGGAGGCGCGGTCCCATTCATCAGAAAGCCCAGCCCGCCATAACTCAATGGCGCCGGGTCCCGCTGAAACGCCGGCCCATTGTAGGCAGGCGTGGTCCAGGTTTCGAGAAAGTCCGGGTCCATGGCAACTGGATCCACCTGCGCGGAGGAACCAGGCTCAAGGATCATGAGCCAATCCCACTCCGCATCGAAGGGAACCACTTCCGCCTCCTCCGATCGCGCCGGAGCTGCGGATAATAGCAGGGCCGCAGCGGACGCACCGTGGCAAAGACAACGGAAAATCATCCCCCAAGTGAATCAGAATTTCCTGCTCCGTCATCTGCTTTTCTTTCTCCGCCACCTTTCATTTGCCGAAAGGTACCCGCGGCACACGATGTGCGGTATGTTCACGCGCGCCTCCGCCGCGGTTCACGGTTCCCCGCATGAGTTCTGATTCCCCGATTTTCGACGCCTCCGACGCGTTTCTTGCTCCGCTGGTGCAATACCTCCGCCGCCACCCGAAGCGGATCGTTTTTCCTGACGGAAATGATCCCCGCATTCTCCGCGTGGCCGCGGAACTCGTGCGGCTGGAGGCGGTGGCTCCGATCCTGCTTGGCAGACGTGAGGAAATTCACGCCATGGCCCGCAACCTTGGCATCAAGCTCGATTTCATCGGGGTCATCGAGCCGGAGCAAAGCACGGATTTCACACTCTTCTGTGAGCGGTATCGCAAAGTGGAGCGCTACCGCCGGGTGAAAGTGGTGGACCCTGGAGAAGTGATGGCCAAGCCGGCCTACTACGGCGCGATGATGCTTCAGTATGGTTATGCCGACGGCCTTGTCGGCGGCAATGTGATGCTGCCCGCCGCCTTCTTCCGCGCGCTGTTCCACATGATCAAACGGATGCCGGGCCTTGATAGTGCCGGAAGCTGTATGCCCGTGCGCCTTCCGCTGCGTCCCGGCCTCGGCACGCAAGGCACGCTCTTTCTGGCGGACTGTGCCGTAATTCCCACGCCCACAGTTTCGCAACTGGCCATGCTCGCTGTCGAGACCGCGCGCGTCGCGGGAGGCCTGCTCGATGAAACGCCGCGCGTGGCCATGATCAGCTTTTCCACCCGCGGCAGCGCGCAGAATGTCTCCACGCAGCGCGTCATTGCCGCCACCAGCCTTGCCCGCGACCGCGCCCGGCAGCAGCTCGTCGAAATGGAAATCGACGGCGAGATGGAAGTCGATGCCGCGATCAATCCTGCGGCCGCCGCGCGCAAAGCGCCGAACAGCATTCTCGCAGGCCGCGCCAATGTCCTCATCTTTCCGGACCTCAACGCCGCGCACTCGGCCTATCAACTCCTCGAATGGGCCGCCGGCGCGCAAACCGGCGGCCAGCTCATCCTCGGTCTCGCCCGGCCCGCGGCGCAGGTGTCGCGCGTGTCGTCGGAGAACACCATCTTCCGCGCGGCCATCGCCACGGCCATGCGTTCCATCGCCTACCGCGAAGTGATCGAAAACGAATGATGCGCGCTGGCGCCCCCCCCCCCGGCCGGGCCGGTCAACCGCCTGCCCCTCCCTTTGGCGCATGCGCATCCGTCCAAAGTCGCGGGCGCATACTACTTTCGGCGTATAGCCGGAATCCGCGGCGGGTGCATCATGGCAGGGTCCTCACAAAACCCTCTCACTTCCATGCACACACCGAAAATCATTATCCACCGTCTTGATGCCCCATGGCTGCGCGAGTGCGGACGCCCTCGTCGCCGCTTGCACCGCAGACTGCTCATCACTGCCGGGGCCGTCGCGGGCTGCGCGATCATCATCGGCACGCTTGCCGGGGCCGATGATCCTGACATCACACCCCATGCTCCACCGGTCCGCCTTTCGCTCACTCAGAAATAACCCAACCACATACCCGACACCCGCCATGAACCAACCCGCCATCACCGCCGCCAGCCGCATTCAACTCAAACTGGAAGATGCCCCGCCCTTCGGTGCCGGTGCCATGCCCGCTGACAAAGAGCGCACCTTCGCCATGCTCGCACATTTGTTTCCGCTCATCGTGTGGTTTTGGAAACGCCGCGCCAGCCCCGTCTTGGACGCTCATGGCAAAGAGGCGCTGAACTTCTGTATCACCGCGATCATTTGCCTCTTTCCTGTGAGCTTCCTTGCCGGATTCCCCGGCCTCACTGTCGCCCGAATTGTCAGCCTCGGGCTGATGGTTGTCGGCCTCGGCCTCCTGGCACTCGTGGTTTTTGCGATGGTCAAAGCCCGCGAGGGCAAGCTCCTCCGCTACCCGGTGAACTTCCGGCTCATCAAGTAGCGCGTCCGTTTTCCCTCCAACCCAAACCCCAAATCCACAGGCGGCGGCCGTCATGGCCGTCGCCTGTTTGCTTTGCATCCGCGCTCGATTATGGAATGGACAATGATCCCGCCACCACGCAACGAATGGCCCGGGTTCTTCAGCCGCCTTAATTGTGAGCACATTTGTTCCGACTCTATCCGTTCCGTCCCGCCTGCGATGCTGCATCGTGGCGGCGGCAATTGTCCTAACTGCCACTGCCTGCCCTGCCGAAAATGGAAACTGGATCGCCGTCGTCGCTCCCGGGCTGCGGGAGGCGTTTCAGCCTTTGGTTGAACAGCGCAAGGCTGAGGGCTGGGAGGTCACGGTCATCCAGGCCCTGCCCGATCCCGCGCCGGCCATGCAGCAGATTGCTGCCCTGGCGGCGAAAGGGCAGCCTTGCTGCGTCGTGCTGGCGGGCGATTTTTCAGGAGAAGCCGGTGAATGCACGGTGCCGCAGGGCAAGGGCGTGCATTTGCGCATGAACGGCAGGCCGACCGACCTTCCGTGGTCGGCATGCGCGGAGGGCTTGCCGGTGGAAGTCGGGCGCCTGCCTGCGCGCAACGCAGACGAGGCGCGCGTAATGACGCGCAAGATCCTCTCATGGTCGAAAACTGACCTGGCGCGCCATGCTTCCCCCTCCGCGCGACTCCTCGCAGGGCATCACGGCGCGCCGCCAGCGTTCGAGAAGATGGCGGGCGGCCTGACAAATGTGCTTTCGCAGCGGCTGATCGGACGGCTGCCGCCGGCGTGGAGGCTGGAGGCGGCTGTTCATGTTGACGGCAGCTTGTGGCAGGTTTCGGGAACTGATATTACCAGCGCTGCAAAGCAAATGATGTCCGCACCCGTCACTCTCCTCGCTTACATGGGCCACAGCGGACCGGACGCTGCCGTTTCCAAAACCGCCGCGCTGCTCTCCGTGTCCGACTGGCACTCACTGCCCGCAGACGGCCCGCGGCCCGGCCTGTTCTTCACCTGCGGATGCTTCAGTTGTGAACTCGACGCAAAGCACGAGTCCTACGGCATGGCTGCCATGCGCGCGCCGGGCGGGCCACCGGCAGTCATCGGCAGCCACGGAGAATCGTGGGCCGCAATGGGCTATCTCGCGATGTCAGGACTCATCGGAAGCCTCTCTGCCGATCCCTTGCCGGTGCGCCTCGGATCGCTGTGGCTCGGCGTGCAGCAAGGCCTCGCCAATGGCGAAATCAGCGCCACAGAATTCGCCCTGTTCGACATGGCTGACGGCACGCAGGGCAAGGTGCCGCTCGAGCAGCAGCGGCTGGAGCACATGGGAATGTGGATGCTGCTCGGCGATCCCGCCATGCGGCTGCTGCCTCCGCCCGCTGAGATCAAAATCGATCCGCCACCCACGCCGGAGGCCGGCAAGCCCCTCACGGTCACCGGCACCGTGCCTGACAAATTATCCGGCGCCGCGCTGCGCATCACCTTCGAGCGCCACCCCGGCACCGCCCGCCGCGATTTGCCGTCCGTCCCTCCGGACGGTCCGAAGCGCCTAACCGCCGCCCGCGAACGCCGCCGGCTGTCCAATGACGCGGTGCTCGCGTCCGTCGAAACCAAAGCGGCCGGCACGAAATTTTCCGCTACCCTCGCCTTGCCCGCCGGGTTGCCTGACAAACCGTGGACGCTGCGGGTGGAAACCGCGGACGACACCGTCGCCGCCGGTGTGTTGCAGGTAAACTAAGGAACTTGCCTGCCGGACTCTATCACTGGAGCGTGCAGGCCGTGGACACTGCGTATCGCGGCGGCGCATTTTCCGGCAGCAGCAGCTTTCCCGCCGGCAGCGACCAGGAAATCTGGCGCTACCGGCAGTTTGGCACTTTCAGCAATTCCGGCAACGCCGCCGATCCCGCTGACCCTGATCACGACGGGCGCACCAATCTGGAGGAATACCACGCGCTCACCGATCCGAACGACGCATTCAGTGTCTTCACTGCGGCCGTTGCGGTCAACGGTCCCCTTATCGTCATCACCTTCCAGTCCGCCTCCGGGCGCCATTACACGCTCCAGCATTCCCCAGACCTTTCATCGTGGTCGAACACCGGCACTCCGATATTCGGCGATGGCACGATGCTCTCATTCACCATTCCGGGAGACGCGCTACGGCAATACTGCCGGGTGCTGGTGAGTCCGTAGCCGGCCGCGATGACGCATCCCGGCGGCGGGCCACAGGCCACCGGCACGGGCGCGTATGTGGGATGGACAAATTCCGCGGCACGCGACAAGTAAGGGTCCCGGCTGTCCTTCCGTATGCCGGTTTCTCATTTCCCATGACTGCCAGCCCCCGCTCCCTTCTCCACCGGTGCCACCTGACCATGACCGCAGCCCTGTCGCTCATGACGGCGGCACCGTCGGACGCCCAGCGCGATCTCAAGGAAATCCCTTCCACCGACCCTGCCGTCGAACTCGCGAGCTTTCAACTCGCTCCCGGTCTGGAGGCGAATTTGTTCGCCGGCGAGCCGATGATCCACAAGCCCATCCAGATGGCATGGGATGAAAAGGGCCGGTTGTGGGTGGCGAGCAGTGCGATTTATCCTCACATCAAACCGGGCCAGGAGCAGACGGACAAAATCATCGTGCTTGAAGACACGGACCGTGACGGCAAGGCGGATAAGAGCACCGTGTTTTATGAGGGCCTCATCATTCCCACGGGCATTCTGCCGGGTGATGGCGGAGCCTACGTGGCGAACAGCACGGAGTTGCTGTTCATGAAGGACACCGACGGCAATGGCCGGGCCGATGAAATCAAAGTGCTGCTCAGCGGATTCGGTACGGAAGACACGCACCATATTCTCCACGGCCTCAAACGCGGACCCGACGGCTGCCTCTATCTCATGCAGAGCGTCTATATTCACACGCACGTCGAGACACCTTTCGGTGTGCGGCGGCTCGCCGGCAGCGGCATCTGGCAATACCGCCCGGAAACAGGACGGCTGGAAATCTTCAGCATGGGCCACGTCAATCCATGGGGTCACATCTTCGACAAATGGGGCCAGAGTTTCGCCACCGACGGCGCCTTCGGAGAGGGCATCAACTACATCTTCCCCGGCGCGACGTTCTTCTGCCTGCCCAATCAACTCCCGCGCATTCTCAAGGGCCTCAATCCCGGTCAGCCTAAACACGCGGGCCTCGAAGTCATCAGCGGCCGGCACTTTCCTGACGAATGGCAGGGCCATCTCATCACCAACGATTTCCGCGGCCACCGCGTGAATCATTTCAAAGTCACCGACCAGGGCAGCGGCTTCGCCTCGCAGCAGTTGGAAGATGTCATCCGCTCGAATCACGGATCGTTCCGCCCCATCGACGCCCGCATGGGCCCCGACGGCGCGCTGTATATCGCTGACTGGTTCAACCCTATCATCCAGCACGGCGAAGTGGATTTTCGCGATGAACGCCGAGATCACACCCACGGCCGCATCTGGCGCATCACCGCCAAAGGCCGGCCGCTGTGCCCGAAGGTGGATTATGCGAAGAAGAGCGTGGAGGAACTGATCGCGCTGCTCAAGGAGCCGGAGCAATGGGTGAGGCTGGAGGCAAAGCAGGAGCTGAAGCGGCGCAAGCCGGAGGAAGCGCTCAAACTCATTGAGGAGAAGTTCGCAAAAGCAGATACCAGCGGGTTTTTGGTGGCCGAATATCTTTGGGCTCTCCAAACCTGTGCCGCTGAGAAGAACCTGGACACCGTTGGCCTGATTCACACGCTTGCCACAAATCCCGCCTTCCCGATTGGCCCGGAGACAAAATGCGCCGCGGTCAGGGCTTTACGAACAAGCGTTATGTTCGGGGGAGGCCACGTGAACGACTCGGATTTAGAGTCTGTCATAACGCACCCGGAGCCCCGCGTTCGGCTTGAGGCGATCAATGCGTTAAGAGCATTTGGCCATGCGCGTTCCGTTGAAGTCGCCACCCAAGTCCTCGACCATCCGATGGACGAAAACCTCGACTTCGCCCTGTGGCTCACGTGCCGGGAACTGGCGAACGTGTGGCTCCCGGCATTCCAGAAAGGCGAGATCACTTTCGGCGGCAACGTGGCACACATCGCGTTCGCCCTGAAAGCCGCGGACAAGCCGGAGGCGGTGGGTTCGCTGCTCACGATGGTGAGCGAAGGCAAGGTGAGCGGTGATCGCGTGAAGGATGTCATCGGCCTCGTCGGCGCGCTTGGGAGCAAGAACGACCTGAACAAATTGCTGGCGCTGGCCACGGCACCGGCAGCCAGGCCGGAGATGCTGCCGGTGGTGTTAGACGCTCTCACAGTGGCAGCGCAGCAGCGAAACGTGAAGCCTGACGGCAGCACAGAGTTCGTCGTAAAAGCATTGACCGGCGGCAGCGATGCGGTGAAATCCGCCGCGGCTAAACTGGCCGGCGCATGGAAACTCGAGGCCGCGCGCGAGCCGTTGCAGAAGTTGGCGGAGGCCGGATCGGTCGCCGCGCTGCGAGCGGTGGCTGCTCTCGGTGGAGATGCCAGCCGCGTATTTTTGATGACGCTGGCGCCAAAGGCCACGGATGCTCCGGCCAGGGCTGAGGTCATTGCGGCGCTCATTGGGCTGAGCCCGCTGGCGGCCGCGGCGGAGAGCGCCGCCTTCCTTGGTTCGCTCAGCGATGCGACACTGGCTGCGCCGGTCTTCGACGGCTATCTCGCGAGGAAAGACGGCCCCGGCATTCTCGCTGCGGCGCTCAAGGACAAGAAGCTCCCCGCCGCCGTGGCCACGGCGGGCGTACAGAAAGCCAGCGCCGTGGGCGGCGATACAAAGGCACTCATCGACGCCCTAACCATCGCGGGCGGACTCCAGCCGGTGATGGCGCTGACGGCGGAGCAACTGTCGCAGATGATGGCTGAGGTAAAATCCGCGGGCGATCCCGTGCGCGGCGAACTCGTTTACCGCCGGCAGGCGCTGTTGTGTCAGACTTGCCATGCCATCGGCGCGGTGGGCGGAATTATCGGGCCGGACATGGTCAGCCTCGGAGCGAGCGCACCGGTGGATTACATCATCGAGAGCCTGCTGGAGCCGTCGAAGAAAATCAAAGAGGGCTACGCCACGACGATGGTCACCACGAAAGCCGGCGGAGTGCACAGCGGGTTCCTCGTACGAGAGGATCAGCGCGAAGTTCTGCTGCGCGACGCCACCGGCAAGACCGAGTCGATTCCGACGGCCAGTGTGGCGAAGAAGGAGAATATCCCCGTCTCCCTCATGCCGCCCGCCCTCAGCGGTACGCTGCGCCGCGATGAATTCGTGGACCTCGTGCGCTTTTTGTCTGAGTTAGGCAAGGAGGGCAGCTACAAAGTCCAGGAGGACGGCACCCTGCGCCGGTGGCGCACGGCCCAGCCGCCGCCTGAGGCATGGCGCTGGATGAATCTCAAAGGCAACAAAGGCTTCCATGAAGCCGCCGGCGAACTCACATGGCTCCCGTTCTACAGTCACGTGAATGGCATGGTCCACGGCGAAGAGGCAACGCTGATCAAGGTCGGCACCAACGAATGGCGGGCCATCGAGTCGGAAATCCAGGTCAGCGCCGCCGGCAAAATCGGCCTGCGTTTGAATGATCCTTCCAACTTGCAAATCTTCGTCGCGGGCAAAGAAATTCCGCCTGCGAACGAAGTGCAGGTGGACGCCCCCTCAGGAAAAGTGCGCGTGACGCTGCTCTTCGACACTTCCGTCCGCAAAGCCCCGGTGAAAGTCCAAGTCTATGATCTGCCGGATTCACCGGCGAAAACGAAGGCTGTGGGCGGAGTGTGAATCGCTGAGCCGAAGGCTCCATGGACTGCGCCGCGGGATGACTTACGACGCTACGAGCGCCTCGCGCTCGGTGAGCAGACCGCCGGTTTTTTCCATGTAGTAGTCGTAGCCGCCCGGATAGGGATTCACGCCGCCGTCCACGACGTGCAGGACTTTGGTGGCGAGTTTGCGGATGAAGTGCACGTCGTGGGAGATAAAGACGAGCGTGCCATCGTAGCTGGAGAGCGCGAGGATGAGACTCTCGACGGTGAGGATGTCGAGGTGCGTCGTCGGCTCGTCCATGAGGAGGAGGTTCGGCGGATCGACGAGAAACTTGATGAGATTGAGCCGGCTCTTTTCGCCGCCGCTCAGGACGTCGGTTTTCTTGAAGACGTTTTCCTTCTTGAACAAAAACGATCCCAGAATGCCGCGCGCCTCGTCCTCTTTGATGGTCGGAGCCGCCGCGAGCACCTCTTCGAGCACGGTCTTTTCCGGATCGAGTGTGTCGCTGCGGTGCTGGCTGTAATAGCCGATCTTTGGATTGTGCCCGAGATTGCGCGTGCCTCGCTGGAACGGGAGCACGCCGGCGAGTATTTTGAGCAGCGTGGACTTCCCGGCTCCGTTGGGACCGACCAGCACGGTGCGTTCGCCGCGCTCGATGGTGAGGTCAAGATGGTCATAGACGACGAGGTCGCCGTAGGCCATGTGAACGCCCTCAAGAGAAATGACGCGCTGGCCGGACCGCTCGGGCTGCGGAATCTGGAAACGGAACGGCTTCTTGGGGAGGATCGGTTTTTCGATCTTCTCCATCCGTTCCAGTTGCTTCAGCTTGCTCTGCGCCTGCGCGGCTTTGGAGGCCACGGAAAGAAAGCGCGCGGCGAATTCCTCCAGCGCCTTGATTTCCTTCTGCTGGTTCTTCCACGCCGCAGCCTGACGTTTGAAATTCTCCTCCTGCTGGATGAGAAAGCGCGTGTAGTTGCCGGTGTAGCCGGTGACGCGCTGGTCGGTGATGTTGTACACTTTCCCCACGATGGCGTCCATGAACTCGCGGTCGTGCGAAATCATGAGAATCGAGCCGGCATAGGACTTGAGATAGTCCTGCAACCAGAGCAGCGATTGAAGGTCGAGGTGGTTGGTCGGCTCGTCGAGCAGGAGCAGGTCCGGCTGCATGGCGAGGAGACGGGCAAGGTGGGCGCGCATGATCCAGCCGCCGCTCATCTCACGCACGGGGCGGCGAAAATCCCTCTCTTTGAATCCGAGGCCGCGCAGCATCTTCTTGGCTTTTGCCTCCAGCGCCGGGTCCTGCAGCACGTCGAATTTACTCTGCACTTCAAAGTACTCGGGCTCATGGACGCTGCCCTCCTCTTCCAATTCGCGAAGGCGGCTCGTGAGGGCGTCCATTTCCCCGGCGCGACCGGTGGCGACTTCAAGGACCGTCTCTTCGCCGACGGGTTCGCTCTGCTGCGGCAGATAACCGGTGACCGACCATTCATCGCGAATGATCTGGCCGCTGTCCGGCTCCTCCTTGCGCAGGATCATGTTGAACAGCGTCGATTTTCCCGATCCGTTCTGCCCCACGAGCGCAACACGATCACCGGCATTGATCTGAAGGGAGGCGTCCGAGAACAGAGCCTGCCCGCCAAACGATTTGGAGACTTTCTTGATGGTGACCATGTCGGTAAAAGGAGGAGAGTTAGGCGCAGCCGCCAAAATGGAACACCGGGCCAGTGAAGACCCGGTGCCGGAGAAACCGCCTGGCAGCGGCAACGATGGCGCGTTCGACAGGGGAACGCGCGGCCCGTCTGGCCGCCTTCGCCAGTTTCGGCTGCACGTTGGGGACGGCAGGTCCGAAGGGCTGGGCAAAGTGGCACTTGGACCGCAGCATGAGTGTGCCGAGGCACAGATCAGCCAGCGGAAAGACGACGTTGTAATTCTTCTTCATATAGCGGTGGTGCAACAGGTGATGGCCATTCAGCCGGCGGAAAACCCACGAGCGCTCGATGCGCCGGGACTTTGGCAGGTGCATGCACCAGTGCATGTATTCGTAGGCTCCGTAGTAAGCGGCGAGTGCGGCAAAAGCCCCGAGGGCGATACCCCACGTGCTGAAAACGATAGAGCCAATGATGAAGGGAGTGACAAAGAATGCGATGAGGACCGGCCCGTTCCACCACGCCATGGGGATGGTGGCCTTGTCCTTGTCATCGGTCAGATGATAAGAGTGATCGGCCTTGAAGACCTTGTGGTGGATAAGGGTGTGGGTTCGGTAGGCGTAGGTGAACTTTCCCACCGGGCGGTGCATGACGAAGCGGTGGAGAGCCCATTCAAAAAATGATCCGATGACGGCGGTGGCGGCAAAACTGCTGAGAAACCAAATAAGAAACGATTGCATTGAGGTCGGAGGAAACGATAAGCCGCCCGGCGCGGAAGGACGCGGGCGGCAGGCGCGCATGGTCAGGGTAAAAGCGCCCGTCGCAACGGGAAATGTGTGCTGATTTCACCCGATACACTTCCGGATATACTTGTATCCCTCGCGGTAGACCTCCTCCTCGTTTTTGAAGAACGGACGCCAGACACGGGTGGCCGCGGCGAGGTCCGGCAGGGCGCTGCCGAACGCTTCGACGGTCAGGTAACCTTTGTACTTCTTCCGTTTCGCGAGCTCGATGACCGGTTTGATGAGTCCCGGGCCGTTGTGGGTCTTTCCGGGGGTGCCGCGGTCGTTGGCGGAGATGTGAATGTGGGCGACGTCACCGAAGCTCTTTGTCAGGGCGCCAAGGGGATCGCGCTCCTCGATGTTGCTGTGGAAGGTGTCGAACATTGTCTTGAAATTCGGATGGCTCACGAGCTTCACGTAGGCGCTGGCCTGCTCCATGGTGTTGAGAAAGTGGCTCTCGAACCGGTTCAGCGGTTCAATGGCCAGGGCGATGCCGGCCTTTGCCGCGAAGTCCGCCAGCGGACGGTGGACATCGGCGGCGCGCTTCATTTCGTCAGACGTGGGGCCTTTGCCGGTAAAGACCCCGAGCACTTGATAATAGGGGCCGCAGAGCAACTTGATGCCGGCGTTGTTCCCGCACTCGATGACGCGCTTGAGGTTATCGAGCGCGCCCTTCCGGTTTTTGGCAACGGGGCTGATCGGATTGTGCTCCTCGTCAGGGGCCACGGTCACCGCGGTGGATTCGAGGCCGTTGTCTGCGAGAGCCTTGCCGGTGTTCTTGAAATGGTCCGGGTCGCTGGTGTCGAAGATGGGAATCTCGACGCCGTCATAGCCGGTCTTTTTGAGCTTTGTGAGGATGGGGAACTGGGCTTCCACGAAATGCGTGGTCCAGAGAAGAAGGTTGAAGCCGATTTTCATAGCGGGCCGAGTGTGGGAGCGGGGTGCGGACGTGGCAAGAGAAATGGCGGCCCGGGAACTTTTCAGACGTGTTGGCCCGTTCCGCAAACAAGGGGGCGAAAGGAGACGCAAGGGACGGAAAAATCCCGCAGTCTGAGACGTTCTCCCTTACTCATGATCCCCCGCTTCCCTGCCGCTCCCGCAACGCGCGCCGTTTCCGTCGCCATCGCCGCAACGTGCGCATGGCTGGGGACGGCGTCACCCCTTGCGGCGGAGCCGGCGCCGGTTTTCGCGGCGGACATCAAGTCCATCATGGAAGCGCACTGTTTCGACTGCCACACCGACGGAGCGAAAAAGGGCGGGGTG
>Ga0190270_10001242_pt1 | contig 11733 bp, 12 predicted proteins | sample Popmic320T_FD_133748 | JGI IMG/M metagenome (GOLD analysis project Ga0190270, IMG submission 133748) | Populus adjacent soil microbial communities from riparian zone of Weber River, Utah, USA - 320 T | ecosystem: Environmental > Terrestrial > Soil > Riparian zone | place: USA: Utah | collected... | reverse complement strand
GAGCCGAAACAAGCTCCATGGGCCAGAGGAACCGATCGGTTGGAGGGCCCATCTTGATCAGCGAATCGAGTGCCTTTTGCTGTTCGGCTGTGGCCGAAGCCGGATAGTACCATTTGAGCGCTACAGGCTTGCCATCGAGCGCTGCCTTGAACACCTCTCCCTGTCCCCCGCCGCCCAAAAAGTTTTCGACGACGCAGTCCACCCGCGATGACGTGGTGCGTACTGTCTGACCAGCTTTGAGAATCTCGTCCATTTATTTGAAATTCCTGACCGATGCTAGCCCGATGGAAAAGTACATACGATCCGCGAAATTACACGAACATGCACTAGCTGCCTTTCGCGTTGACTCGGATCGTTTCGTGGATCGTCATTCGATCCACTTGAAATTCCTGACTCGACCACAGAATACCGAGTGTCACGTCATCACCGCTTCCCGCATTCGTCGAATCTTTTAACCAGCCTTCGAGGTCCTGGCCCACTTTCTGGAGTCCCTCAGTTTCGATTATTGTCAGAATATCCGAGCCGACTTTTAGAAAGCCTGCTTCATCGCGAAACGAATTGGGATAGCCATCGGTCGAGAGCAGGATCAGCGCCGGCTCCATCTGTGGCCGGTGCTGAAAGCTGACGCGGAAATCGCGCCACGCCTCGGGTGCGCAAAGGGAAGTTGTCTCATTAGCAAAGAGCCGATCGTCTTTGCATAGCGGCCTTGATACCTCGCCGCGCGTGGTTACCGTCAAAATCTCACCGTCTCCAAGTTGAAGATAAAGGACAAATGATTCAGTCACGGCGGTGGCGAGAATGGTAGTGCCGTAAGCTATCGAGAGCTTCTCATTGATTGAGGACGCCAGGTCGCTCCGATTGCCTCCCAAGGCATCAAGCTCCACATCGGATAAGGGATGCACGCTGGCGTGTTCGGCAACGGCTGCCAGCCACGCACGCACGAGCGCACCAGGCAGCCACTCTTCGGCAGCACGTTTGGTTAGCGACAGATTGTCCGCACCTGTCTGGCCGGCGACAAACTCATACATCAATTGTGCGGTTGTTTCGACGGCGAGACTGGCGCCCACGTGACTGCGCGAATACTTTGCGCTGCCATGCCCGTCGGCCACGGCTAAAACTAGAGATGGACCCGCCCCGGATTCAGGCAGCCAACGAATCGCGTCCTGGTTCGGCAGCCCGCTTCGTTCATGAGAAGCGCCGCGAACACTATGACCGACAACTTGCCATTGCGATCGGTGGGGGTCACTCATTACCACACATCATCCGTTGAAGATGATGTGGCAGCCGGGATGGCCGGGATGGGAACATTCAAGCCGGCCGCGACAGCAAGGGCGCTTTGGGTTGCCGGAGATGAAGCGGATTTGAGAACTGCGGTCGACACCCACCTGATGTACTTGGTCAGCGATTCGGGATTGTTCGCTTGAAGAGGTTTGAGCTCCGGGTTGGCAATAAATCTTTCGAGCACTTCTTTGTCTGCATCTTCGCCAATAGCGATTGCGATCCGCACGGCTTTGCGGCCCCATGGCTCGTTCATCAAAGCCTGTAAACCGCCAGTGAAGTCATCCGTAGGTTGGCCGTCGGAGATGAGTACCAACACTGGCGGCAGCGCACGGTCAGTCATCGGCGGAATGCGAAGTTGCTCGGCAACAATACTAAGAGCTTTGCCCATGGAGGTGACGCCGCCTGCTTCCAGATCGTCCCACTTGAAGTCTGCGACATCTGTTGGCTGCGAAACGTGCCACTGCGCGCCGTCGGAAAACTTCACCGCGCGCACGAGTACCTGCGCGTTGGGATTCTCATCGGCGACATCCTGCATATTGGGAATGGCTTCTTTGATAGCGTTGTTGAGCGACTGTATCTTGCCGTCAACCGCCATCGAGCCGGAACAATCCGCCATCCAGATAAAATGAAGGGGACGTGTTGCTAACTCACCACCGGGTCGCATGCTCATTAAGATTCAACCCTCCTCTGGAATCGGATCATCGACATCGGACACATTATGCACCAAGGACTCATCTGCCGGTCAGGAAATCCGGTCCATAGAATATGGCTCAATCTAGCTTTGGCCGACGCGGTGGCAGCGAGCAGGTCGCGATGACCACGGCACTAGTCCCAGGCATGTCCCATCACGATCACTGTCCCATCTACTGCTGTCCCGCTGTCCCTCACTCCTATCACGAGGTGAGCCGCTTGTGAGTCGACCTTTAGCTGACTAATAAACTCGATGATTTCTTGCAAATGCTTAACTAAACCTATCGGCTTGAAGGTAAGGAGGACATTTTGTGGCACCTTTTCCTTTTTACCACCTTTGCCCGTACGCGCTACCGTCCTCGCTTCCTGTGTCTGCATATGCTTGAAACCGAGCTCGATCGGCTCCATCTTCACACACTTCCAACCCACTCTTTCCGCTAGCTCAATGATGTTCCATTGCTTTATGTAATCTTGGAGGACCACTAGTTGCACCTCCCCTTCCTTCTCTAGCCATTCGCAAGCGTTGGCAAAGAATCGTCCAAGAAGATCGATATTACGGTAAACCGCGATGACCCAGGCGGTCTGCTTCATAAGGCCAAAAAGCTTGTACTGCTGCGATTCCGGTGAGGTCTGCAACCACTGGATTAGGGGATATGGTAGACGCAGCTTAAATAACTGACGTCCACTACGTACCCATAATTCATTTTCGTGCTCATCCAATTTCTTTATCGCCGGTACCAACTGAGTATTGATTGCACTAGCGAGGTCCTGATTTCCTATATTCGGGTTTGTGAAACGCAAAATCGCGGTCTTGAGTTGACACGGCGCCTTAACCAGACACGTGGCGTCCACACCAAGAAGGACTGCATTATTAGGGGAGGTCCCGTTTTTGCACTTTTCCTTCCATAGCTTTAGAAACTGGAGACCCACCAGCACGCCATAGTTTTCAAAGAGTTGATCTAGCGACCGGTACTCAGTAAACACGCCGCTATTGAAAGAAGCCCACAGAGCAACAGCGGAGCACATAGGACCGGCTCCAAGCTCTACAAACTCGTACGTCCCAGGAGATTGTCGCGGTTTTAATCTGGGAATCGTTCTGTGGACCTCCCGCTCGTAAATCTGGAGGAGAGTTTTGGACGTTATTGCGAGATTCGAAATGTCCTCGACCTCCAGAGAGGAAAATACTGACTCCGCTACTTCGCCGGTGCCAAGAACGTGTTCCAAACTGGACGGCCGGTTCTGTTCCATGCACTGCACAGTTTTGTCGCGCTGAGGTTGAGCCCGATAGACCGGAGGTGCGATAGGCTGACGCGGCGCTTGACCTGTATGTGTGCTCTGACTGGATGCGCGCTTTGTCTGTAAGACTTTTGGCAGTGATTGAGGACGATACACAGGGGGTGCGATCGGCTGGCGCGTCGCCGCTTGTGGGCTTGCGGACGAATAACTTTTTTTCTGCAAGACCTTCGGCACCGGTTGCGGACGGTAAATCGAAGGCGCAACGGGTTGTTTGGTCCTCTGCGAAGAGACGGCGCTTTTCAATTGCGCTAACGCAGGCCTGAATCGATGATTGGGTACGGCCTGATGCTTAAGCACTGGAGGGATGTGCTGTGCTTTTGGCGATTTCTTGTTTGTCGGATTCACGCCGCAGCCTCAACCTTTTTTTCTAATGTGCTCGCCTTTGAGTATCTGTTGATATGAGTAGAAGTGGTCCATCGGTAGACTCGCCTGCTCAGCGTCTTCTACATAAGGTTGATAGTGGCCCGAGCCGTTGGACCACCATTCAAGCTGTCCATTATTAAAAAAAATCTCACCGGCATAGAGCACCTGCTTGCCTTCGGCAATCGAGGGATGGCAATACCGGCTGTGCAACAGCATGTCGCCCTCGCGCGTGCGCACGAAGTTGTATTGCTGATTCGGAACGTTGACACCATGGCTGTTTACTTTCTGAAGCCGGTACTGATTGGCAAAACTGTTCAGACGGAAGATGTTGCCAGGGTCGATTGGCTCGACTGCGCCCGGATGCAGATTAGGATAGAACTTCACAGCCTGCACCACGCGCGAAGTGAAGCGCTGTAACGTAAAGTTCTCGCCGCGCTGTGTGGAGTTCTCGCCCCGCCCGGTGGAATTCTCGCGGTTCTCGGCCCGCCGTTGAACCGGTGGAGCTTTTGCTGTGGAACCGCTTCGGAACACTGCCGGCGCGCAGCCGTTTTTCGACTCGATGTGTGCTGCCTGATCTGACTTTCTCTGCAACACTTTGGGCAGCGGCTGGGGACGATACACCGGCGGCGCTGCGGGCGTCGGTTTCATCTGAACCGCAGTCTTGCGCTGCACCAGTCCAGGCTGCCGCCCTGTCGTTTGACTTTGACGGTGGTCATGCGCACCAGGCCTTCGGCCGTTGTTGTTTTGCCGTTTCATTGAAATCGAATGCAAATCCCCGGCGCCATCAGATTTGTTGCAGTACCCACTGGATGTCATTGCGAGGTACCCCGGCCATCTCTAATCTGTCTTCAATAAATCGCTTAAAGGACTGTTTGTCATTAAACCTGCAGCGTGCAAGATCGAGCAGCTTCATCAGATATTCCCGGTCTCCCGTCTCTAACCATTTCTTAAGGTAATGCCCTTCGCCCTTCCCCGCCGTAGACTTATGGGCGGCCCTATTGCCTGTCTTCCAGGAGGAAGTCTGGTAAGGATGTAGTTCCATTAACTCGCGCATCTGATCACAGGTGGTATCAAAATCCAACTGAGCGTTGATGCCCTGCTCTGCCTGATCATACATATCCTCGTATGTTTCGAGATATCTTTCTCGTCGGGCTTTCATACTGGTATTTAAGTTGGCTGTTTGTTCGAAATCCAAAGTAGCTTGAACGTCAGAAATGTTGGGAATCTGGGTTCCCCACACTCCACCCAACATGTCCCAATCCTGATCTTCCGTCGCCATGTTAAAGCCGTGACTGACAAATGAATGCGCGACCGTATGCGGGCCTTGTGGGGTTGGATTTACCTGGCTTGTCGGCCGCGTGGTCATATGCGTGTAGATTGTCGGGTAGCTAATGCGATTGTGCTGCTCCATCAACTGGACCGTCTTGGTTCTGTGCTCAACAACAGCTTGCCCTCGGTTCATCCTGGCCGGTGACTCAACAGTGCGGCGCCTGATAGAGGGACGCCTGGTTTCTTTTAACTGTACCGGCGCGACCTGCGCACGTTGTGTTGGCCTCGGCTCCGGACGATACACCGGTGGCGCATCTGCGCGGCCGACTGCTGGTGTCGTTCGCGATTGCTTACCGACGGCCTTCGTCTGTAACACCTTCGGAATCAGCATGAGACGGCGGGCAGAAACGGCTGCTTCAGTTGATTGCAATGCACTTCGGTGTGCGTCTGTATTTCGCTGCAAGACCAACGGCGTCGGCTGCGGGCGGTAAACCGGCGGCGCCGCTGGAGGCTGCATCTTTCTCGGGGCTTTAGTCATATGCGGCGCGTGACCAGAAACTGATTTACGCTGCAGCGCGTTTGGCGGCGTTTGCGGCCGATGCGGGGCCGATGACAGCAACGGGCGAGCACTCCGTTGACTGAACACCGTTAGAGGCGGAACCGAATTGGCACGTTGAGCTAACTCCTTTTGAGGCACAGTACTGCCGCCTTGTAATTCCGAGAGCCGCTTGTTACCTCGCGTTGGTTTCATAACTCGGGTTTACAGTTTCCGCTCCATCAAGGCGCTCCCGCGCTGAGATTTTCCGACGCTCTTAAAACCTTTGCGGCGATACATCGCGACGAGAGTTTGCGGTGTAATGCCGTTATCAGAAGGCCGCGCTTCGAGACTTGCGGCACTGAAACCCTGACGGCGCGCGGTGTTTATTGCGGCATCGATCAGTTTGGCGGCGACACCGCGTCGTCGATGCTGCTGGTCCACCTTTAGATTTGAAATGTATGCCTTGCCTGGGCCGATCGCACTGATCTCGACGGAGCCGGCCACTTGCGGGGTTCCCTGGATGGTCGCCCTGATCTGCTGACTACGTCCGCCGAGATGAATCGGTGGTTGGACGTTGTAGTTGGGCGCTCTGGGAGTCGCTGCAGCAGTTGGGCGATTCGGCCCATGTTGATTAAGCGCAGCGCCAGGACGATTAGCGGCCACTCGCGGCAGTGCGCCGCGGGTCTGAATTGCCGCACCCTTTGGCTGAGCAGCGACATTTGCTTGAGCGCGTACACCCGGCGCAGCGGGAGCGCTACTATGCATCGGCAGAGCCGATCCCGCGGCGTGCGCCGGCAGAGTTGGAGCCCGACTCTGTGCGGGGCCCGGTAATAGAAGTCGGTTTGATCTATCTCTCTGCTTAGGAGAGTTCCCTGGCGGTTTCATTCGCAGCCTCCGCTAATCTCAACTGCTAAAGATTACCTTTCAGCCTTCCTTACTATTTGCGTCAGCGCAGCCTTGATTCCCATGCGGTCCGCTTCGGCTTCCAGCGCGTGGTCCTGAACTACCGCGACACCGCCGCCAAATGGATTCTTCACCCGCCCATGTTTCTGTTGGACCACGTGCCAGAGCTCATGGCCCAAAAGCTTTTGTCCCTGGAGCGTATGCGGATTGTACTGGCCGGGAGCAAAGTGTATGTTCGTGCCCCACGTATAAGCGATGGCTCCCAATGATGAAGCTTCGCGCCCGATATGCACCCGCACGTCAGAGAAGTCAGCGCCGAAAGCCGTCTCCATTTTTGCACGGACATCGTCGGGCATAGGTAGGCCACCGCTCTTGGGTCGCAGCGGAACTCGAAATGCTTCAACGCCCGGAGCAGTTTTGCGCTGTATGGCTCGGGAGCCGTTAGATGCGCCCGTCGCATGTACTGGATTGTCACCGATGTCCTGGCCAACCGTTCGATTAGCTCCGCGAGTCAGTCTGGTGTTCCATAACTTAAGGCGGGCCTGGAGTGCATGATTCCCGCCCACGACGTTAGCTTGCAACACTCCCCCAGCCGAAGTTGCTACGGCACGAGAGTAGCCAGGCTGGGCGGAGCCACGCATTTTCGGTTGCAAAAGTTTGGACGAGACTTGCATCCCAACTACTCCAGGCGCGATGGGTGCGCCACCATTCTGATGCGTGCCGAGCGAACACTGAACATTTGCCGCCTTCACTGCCAGGGCGTTTCGAGGTTGAGGGCCCGCTGCCTTCGGCTGCCGGCTTGATGAAACTGCACTGACTGTATGTTCTGGCTTATTCATCCGATAACCTCCACTTGCGTCTTGAAGCGCTGACGCTTTCGGTTCCAGTTCTGCCTGAGTTGCGATCTGGTCTATCGCGAAGCGCGTGGCGTGTTTCCAAAATACCCGACATCTTCGTCCGCCCCTGGCGCGCCAGTCTCATCCTTATCTCAACTGATGTAGCTTGACGAGTGATCTCTCAGCGGTTTCGTCCCATGGCCCATTCCAAAACCAACCTGCACAGCCTGTTGTTCTCGGTGCCATCTACTCGCCTCGTTTCTTGCAATATCACGGTGACTGGCTTCCGCCTGCAGTCGGAGAGTCTTGTTGGCTTCGCGCGTAATGCCCTCGCGCTCTTCGCGTTTGGCGGCTTCCTTTTTAAGTTGCTCGCGAAACACGTCCTCCGGAACGTGAGCGTATCGCAGGCCTTTATCCTTGTTCTCGGCAAGGGTTTTTTCCAGCTGGTCGTTGCGAATGTACCACCAGTCGTTACCCTTCGCGCTGTAATAACGTGTGTAGCCACCTTCGCCCCAACTTTCAAGAGCATCAAGCGCACTGCTTCTTGTGTAAGCTGCTTCCCAATGAGGGCTGAGAGATGTTGTCCATAACTGAGGACGTAGAATATCGACGTACGATCTTCGTCTCTCGGCAGCGGCCCGATGTTTTTCGTTCTTGAGACTCCTAACAGATACATCGAGAATCGTGGGTTCATAGCCGCCTATGGCAACCCGCGTCCACTTACCTGTATCCTGACTCCACATCGAGATATCGGAGTCCAGCAACTCACCCCCGGTCTTCGTATAGTGGATCTTCTCGGCAGCTTCGAGACGGCTCAAAACAAACTCAAATTCCTCGTCCGAAAACGGCTGCGTTGCGCTGTCAGAGTTCCCGCGCTTAGTCATGAAGTCGAACAGTTGCTCGTACATTTGGGACCGAGGGGTCAAGCCACCACCTCGCGTGCGATTCGGATCAAAACCTCGGCTCGGGTCATCTTCACGGGCGCCCGAAAGAGGGCCGACCGTAATATTCGAGCCGAGATTCTTTAAGGCAGTAGCTTCCGAGGATGGCGCCAGGTCGAGTAGTTGTCTGGCCAGCTGTCGCTGCGAAGGAGTCATCAAGTTGTATATTTGCTGAATCATGCTCTTAGGAAGCTTATGATGACCAGTATTGAACTGCTCGCCGAGCGCTCTTCTAATCTCCTCAAAGGCTTTGTCGGTGCCGCCGTTCCTCCATGAAGCTTGTATTGTGGGAGCTTGCCGCGGCGGCATCGGAACATTTGAAACCGGACGTCGATTCGACGGACCGCAGGATGCGCCGGAAGAAGAAAGCTTCAAGCCACCGATCTTGATGGCCCCATTCGTCGGCATCACAGTCGAGCCGCTTTGGGTTTGTCGTCGAAGCCCAGGCATCGAGTGTGCGGGACATCGCGACGGAGCGGAGCGGCAGGGCGATGATCCTGAAGCTGATTTATGTCCACTGGCGAAATGGTTATGCACGACCGGATAAGCCTGAGTCCGGACGTGCAAAGAAGTTGCTCGATCGGTTGCATTCGCAGCCTTATGAGGCGTCGCCATCTTCGGCTGCACGATTCTTTTCCGTTCTGGTCGATAGACGGGCGGGGCAACCGGCAGCCGGCGTGATCGCGCCTGTTCAGTCATCTGTCCAGACGCGACCCTTCTCTGCGAAACTTGGGGTTGAGGTCGATAGACCGGAGGGCTGGCCGGCGCACGGCTGGTTTGATTAGTCGGTTGATGTTGAGCGGACATCTCTCTCTGTAGCACTTTAGGCACCGGTTGGGGTCGATACACGGGTGGCGGAGTCGGGTTTTGTCTCGTCTGAAAAACCGCAGACGTCTTTGTTTGCACAACTAGCTGCTTGAAAGGTTGCCGTCGCATTGAGTGCGGACGGGATGCTTCTTTCGTTCCGTGACGCTGCATTGTTTTGTCTCTGCCGAATTCGACGACCTGGTCAGCGCTGACGCGAAACCAATGCCTCAGCTCAATTGCACATATCGTGTCGCACTCAAAGCGATCCCAGCGGTCGTACAGTGGCTTTGATCAATTCCTGCTTCGTGAAATTTGCCGCTGCCGCTGCCGCCTGGTTTTTGTCCGAATACGCGCCGATCCGGATCGCATACCACTGCCGGTTTTCGGAATCACGATCGGCGAAGAAGCTGGGCGAGTATCCCTTACGCTCCATTGCCTGGAGTAAACGACTCGCTTCCTGCTGCTCGAGAAACACTCCGACCTGGACCGTGAAAAATCCGGATTTGCCGGTCGCATTGTTCCCGGCTGTTAAAAACTCACTCGCCTCGGCTACATCCTGATCGATGTTTCCGCGTACGCCCGCCGGATGAGCTTGTTCCTGACGGTTAACACTCTGGTCCATGGTGGTTTCGGGCTGCTGTGCCAGAGCGATTACTGATTCGGGAGATCCAACTTGAGAAGTTGATACACCGGGTATCGAGCCGGGGATTGCCTTTGGAGCAACAGGGTCAGGCTTTGCTGTTTCCGAGGCGGTCTCCGGGACGGCAATAGCTGAGTCAAGAGGTTCCTCGATTAATACAGGTTCTTTCGGCAGAGCCTCTCGATCAGTCGCAGGCGCCGTCTTTGACGCAGCGGCCGCTGATGTTGGAGAACCGTTGGTCCAATAATTCCCGCCTACCCAACCAGCCGCGAACAGCAGCACTGCCAGAACGAGCGACGCTGCTATCAACGAAATCATTGCTTTCTTGTCCAGCGAAAAATCGTAAGTCATAGCTACCTCCTGCAAAACCCTTGCGGACTGAGACAGACAGGAATGTCTGTCCTGCAGACATTTCAAGGAACCATCACAGTCATCTGTCCGGGATTCAGAATCTGGATAACACCACCCCAGGCGCACATTAACTTGCAGTTGTTATTGAGTGTCGGCAAGCCGGCGAGCATTACGGTGGGCGAACCGGGAATCCAGGGAGCTGGAATTACGGGAACGCAAGGCATCGGCGTCAACACACCCAATGCTGCCGCCGTCGCCGCCGCCACCGTCGGGTTCGACGGCGATGTGCACATGCCGAATGGAAGAATGTTGACCATCGGTTTATTGTCCATGATGTTTGCATCCGGAGTGCCGGTCATCGTGCGGTTTTGAGGCAACACCATTAATGTGCTTGGCGCCATGCCGAAGCTGCATTGAAGGGTCGCGCCCATGCACACTTGAATTGCCATGATCAAATCCTCCTTTCAGCTAACGCGGAGTTTGTTGCCCCTGCTCCGTGATCTGCGGTTGTGGTTCGCCCGCCTTGAAGAGAACTGTGGCCTTAATCTTCGCGTCTTCGGTGTATTCCACCTTTTCGCCGTGAAGCTTGTTGGCCTTGTATTGCGATCTCGTTTGCGGCCTGCCGCTGGGGTAATACTCGACTGTAACGCCCTCGAGTTTGTCTTCGCGAAACTGCGACCTCTTCAACACTCGTCCCTGTTTGTCATACCAGGCAGAATCGCCGTTTAGTTTGCCGTCCTTGAATTGCGCTTGCATTACAGGTTTGCCGTTTTCATCGAAGGTGGTCGAAAGTCCGTCCAATCTTCCCTCTCTGTAAGCCGACTTCATCAACACGTTGCCTCTGTCGAAAAAGACCATCTCGCCGTCCATCAAACCGTCGCGGAAATTGACTCTTTGCACAACCGAGCCGGTCTCGTCATAGATCACTGTTTCGCCTTGCAACTTCCCGTTCTTGAAGTTGGATCTCTGCTTAATTGCGCCGGTATCGTCAGTCGTCAGCACTTCGCCGTCTAACGGAGACGGGGCGGTTTCTTGTGACTCGAGCTTTAGTTCCGGTTCAGCCATGGTCCCGTCGAAAACTGTCGTTTCAGTGACGCAGTTTAGAGTTCAAGCTTTAGCTTGCGTATCGAAGACAACCTGACGTTGAACCCTGACTGCTCGCTTCGGGTCGCATCAGTTGATCTTTACCAGCGCGCCTTTAATGGTTGTGATGCCACCGCTTTCAACGGTATTCATTGCGCTGCCTTTATTCGTGATGGCCGTTTGGGCCTCGTTTGTTATCGACATGCCCTTATTGGTCATCGCCATCTGTGTCTCATGCGTCATTCCCATTGCCGATTTGATGGTGATAGATCCGGTCACGTCAATCGTGAGATTACCCGTTACCTTCAGCACATAGTTGCCGGTGACTTTTTGTGTGAAGTTTCCTTTATCGGTATGGGTTTCATCACTAGTAACCGTCACGTCGCGAGTACCCTTCACCTCATAAGTCTCGTTGCCGGTTTTGACTTGAAAGGTGCGGTTACCTTTGTCAACGACGTAAGTATCGTTACCCTCTTGAATAGTTGTGGCGCGGTCCTTCTTGATGGTGTTTGTCTCGTTATTGAGGACCTTCTTCGTGCGATCATGCTCCACTACTATGTTGTGATCTTTTTGCGCGTGGAAATAGAGTTCTTCCGACTCCTTCTTGTCTTCGAAACGAATCTCATTGAAGCCGGCGCCGCCTTTGGACGTATTGGTCTTGACGGTACTTTTGGTCTGCTGGTCTGGGAGTTTGTAAGGCACAATTTGCTCGCTGTTGTAGACAGCGCCGGTAAT
>Ga0190270_10001241_pt1 | contig 11744 bp, 10 predicted proteins | sample Popmic320T_FD_133748 | JGI IMG/M metagenome (GOLD analysis project Ga0190270, IMG submission 133748) | Populus adjacent soil microbial communities from riparian zone of Weber River, Utah, USA - 320 T | ecosystem: Environmental > Terrestrial > Soil > Riparian zone | place: USA: Utah | collected... | reverse complement strand
TCAAACCAAGCAAGATCGGTACAGTACCGCGCGCGTAAGCAAGCGGCTGACTGATGGGACGGCCGCTTGCTTACGCGCGCGGTACTGTATCGGTGTCCCAATGTTGCCTGCCCTGATTTAGAACCCTCTTTCGGTTGGCCTGTGCATACCGAATATCCAATCCGACTTTTAGACGCTTGCGCTTACAAGAACTATCTATTGATAGTTACTGATTTTATGGACAAATAGTCCACTCGTCAGTTTGGCAGTAAACGGAGACTATAGACTCCCGCCAATCCCAAGTATTCTAGATTCTTCGCCGCGTTGTGGTCCGCATCGTCTTCGTGCCCACAACTCACGCATCTGAATCTTTCTCCCTTGCGATTTCTGCTATCAATCTTGCCGCATCTGTGACACCGCTGCGAGGTCTTGTAGGGCGACACGAACTTTATGCGGACTCCCTTATCCTCACAGCAGCATCTCATCCAGTTGACAGCCCTGGTTAATGACCAAAAAGATAGCAGCCTGTTGACTTGTCGAGAGAACGTCCCTCGTTTTCCGTGCTTGATGTACCTCAGGTCTTCAAGCACGATCATTTTGACGCCTTCCAGCTTCAATCCCTTCAGACATCGAAATAATTCTGTCCTGATATGGTAATAAGAAGTTTTAGAACGCTTGCCCTTGCGCCTGATTTGAACTCTCAATTCGGCGCCGATCTCCTGGCAATCTGATGTGACAAAAGCCTTCCTGAAGCCTCGATCTATCCCGATAACCTTGCCTTCTGTCCGCAATTCGGGGTGCTTTTTCTCGAAGATCAATTCGATCCAGACGCCTCGCCTGTTCATTCCGAGACGAATCGTCGAGCTAGTATGCCAGCCGTGGCCCCAAAAGCGATTCATATTCCCGGTTTGGTTGATCGGAATCGTGATCTTAGGCATTCCAGAAGCGAAACTAAGGCCCAGGTCAAAAGCGGCGCCTTTGAACTCTTCGATTTTCACAAAGCGATTGTCAAGCGTGGCTACCTTGCGACGCAGCAAGGGCATCGTCTTGACCTTTCGTTCTTTCTGCGAGCGAACGATTTCCTTGGCCTGCTTGGCGGCGCACTGAGCCAGACGGGCGGTGATCTTGAACCGATTGACGGCGCGGTGGGTGATGACTTTATCGGCGAGCGCGGGAGTGAAATCCTCCATCGACCAGAAACGCTCGATGAAATAGTTCACCACATTGACGTAGAGCAAGAAAGACCTCTTCAATGCCGCGACCTTGCCGACATTGGCGTGAGTCAAGTAAACGCGTGAAGCGCGACGCATTGAGCCGCTATTTTTTTCTTTTGTGCGCCTTGATCATCTGTCAAACCGGCAATGATCTTTTTGGTTATTCGCTTCAATGCGCGCTGTCTCGAAACGCGAGCGCAAGTTATTTTGCAGAATGAGCCGATTTTCCTGAATAGATTACAATATATGTCCGTAGTTGCCCATAGAATGAAAGTTTGAATAAGACACTTCTCTTTGAGGACAAGGATCTCTGTGGCGAGCGATATTCTGGAAATGAACAGGGACCGGAAAAATAGAAAGAACGCTGAGAAGATGGCCATAAGAGTCGAGCGAAGGATTTCCGATGAGGGTGACGGACATGAGAATAGAATTGCCGCCTCCTCAGTTAAATGCAAGGAAAATAAGGCTGGATGGAATTTTTACCAGGGACAACCATTTACACGATCGGTCACGGCCGGCATCCCCTGGCGTACTTCGTCGAACTACTGAAACGGTATCACATCGCCCTGGTGTGCGACGTGCGGAGCGTCGCCCGCTCGCGCTGGCCGCAATTCAACGGGGCCGTGCTGGCGGACGCGCTGCGCGAGCGCGGCATTGGCTATGAACATTTGCCGGAGTGCGGAGGTAAGGCGCCCGCGCCCCCGCCGGAGTTAGCCCGCGGACTGGATCGCATCATGGAGCTTGCCGAGGAAGGGCCACTGGTGTTGATGTGCTCAGAATCACAGCCCCTGACCAAACACGCCCGCCAGAAGCGCGCGAACTGCCACCGCGTCGGCATGCTCGCAACGCCACTGCGCGCTCGCGGGGCTCGCATCATTCATATCCTACCCGACGGAACCTCAATCGAATTCGACGAATCGGCAGTGCCCTCTATTTGGTAACCGAGGGCTGGTAGGCGCGCTCGCGCCCCATTTTGCCCTTCTACCCGGTTCTATCTTGCCCCCTCGGTCTCACTCCCAGTAGCGCGTAGTACTTCTCTTTCGGCTCCCCAGTCCAACCGTTGATCCCGTGGCGCGGTAGCCACCAGGCATGTACGTAGACGGCCCCAAGCCCCAACGCGCTGATCAGTCCATACGCGACCCACCGCAGCCCCAGATACGAGAGCGCCGCCGTCAAGCCGACGACCAATCCCACCTTCAGTAACCGCAGCGCCTTCGGCTTGTGCTCCTCGAAATGACCGAACAAAATGTTCCCGACCGCAAAGACGCTCATCACGACTGCGATGTCAAACCAGACTGTTCGTGTGTTCCACATGGGTAGCTCCAAATCTCTTCGCCGTTGATCACACGGCCCTCTAAATGCCGTCCGTTGCTGGCCGCCCGGAGTTTCAGCGCCCCGTTGTAAGCCGGCGAGCGATGCCTGGCCCGCGCGCCCTCAGTGATTCACCAATCGCTTCGGCAGCGCCTCTGGCAGGTCGGCGAGCGCGTAGGCTAGAACGGCCATGACGGCCGCGTTCTCCGCGAGTTCGCGCGGGTTGATCTTGTCGAAGGTGTCGGCGGGCGTGTGGTGATAATGGAAATAGCTCCGCTCGTCCTGGATGGGGGCGAACCCGGGGACCCCGGCGTTCTCGAGCGGCGAGATGTCCGAGCCCACCGAGTCGGGCGTGACTCGGATCACCCCTTCTAAAACGTCGGCGATCGGCCGCAGCATCGGCAGGGCTTCCGACATAACATGCGCAAAGAATCCGACCGGGTGGCCTGCGCCGAGGTCGCTCTCGATCGCGGCGATGTGGTCGGCCAGGTTCGCGGAATGGTTTTGAAAATAGGTCGCGCCGCCGCGGCCCCCGTTCTCCTCGTTCATCCAGGCGATGACGCGGATCGTGCGCTTCGGCTTGAGGTTCAGCCGCTTGCACAGGTTCGCGACCTCCATCGCCACCGCGACTCCCGCGGCGTCATCGATCGCGCCGGTCCCCAGATCCCATGAATCCAGGTGCCCAGAAACGATGACCACCTGGTCGGGAAACTCCGCGCCCTTGAGGTCCGCGATGACGTTAAAGCTCTCGGCGTCGGGCAGCGTCTGCGGCGTCAGGGTCAGACGCATTTTCACTTCTCCCTCGGCCGCGAGACGCGCGATCAGTTCGGCGTCTTCGTATGTAACCGCGGCGGCGGGAATTCGCGGCGCGCCCTCGGCGTATCGCAAGGCCCCGGTGTGCGGCAGGCGATAGGCCCCGCTGCCCGCCGAACGATTCAAGGCCGCTACCGCGCCGAGGCGGGCCGCCGCTGACGCGCCGCCACCGCGATACGCCACCGCCCGGCCGTAGGCTTCGAGACCCGCGCCCTGCGCCTCCAGACGCTCGTCGAACTTCGCGTTGAAGAGGACGATCTTGCCCCGGACCTTACTTTCGCCGAGCGCGGCGAGTTCATTGAAGTTTTCTACCACGACCACCGGCGCGGTCAGCCCCTCGGGCCCGGTCGCGACGCTCCCACCCAGCGCCGTCAATACGATCTTTTGCGTCGTCCCCGGCGCCATCCCGGGGAACTCGGTCAGCGCGCCGGTCTCCACCCCGCGGACCCAGTGGGGGACCATCGTTTTTTCGAGCCTCACGTCGAGCCCCAGCTTGCGCATCTCGTCCGCGACGTATTCGACCGCGCGCTGCGCCTGCGGGGAGCCGCTCAACCGCGGGCCGATGTTGCCAGTCAAATGCGCGGTTTGTTTGAGCGCGTAATCGCTCCCGAGCGCCGCCTCCCGCAGCCGCCTCATCTCTTCCAGCAGTTGGGGCGGGTAGACGTAGGTCGGGCTCTGGCCGCGCCGCTGCGCGGTCGTCGAAACGGTCGCGATAAAACAGAGTAAGACAATCGTTGTAATGACAACGAATCGGTTTTTGTTCATAGGTTCATTCAGCCCTTCTATAGTTCAGAAGCCTCTTTCTTTCAATTGTAGCAGTCCGAAAACTTCAACATACCCCTCAGATGCGTTTCGTTGAACAAGATCATCTCAGTCGGAACGATATCAAAAACTGGCTTTCCGAGATTCTTGAGCGCGCCAGTTTCGCGTACCATGCGCATGGGCGTTATAGTTGTGGCCTGTCGGCACTACCGGCTTCCACTGCCGTTGCATCTGTTGAAAGAATTCCACAAGAAACCAACTAAGCCATAAACGGGCTTGATCAGCCTTCGTGAGGTTTCGGCAATCCGGATTGCCGAAACCTCACTATTTACTCGCCACTTCACGAATATACACAAGGGCAGCCTGAAATGAATTATTGTGACACTTGAGAAACCGGCACATCACTCCCGGCTCCGGCGCAACATTCTCTGTAATATCCGCCACGTCGTTAACTACATGACACAATCGGGAGGTATCAAAAATTGAGAGTCGTTCTTCAATCCTCCCGACTGCCGTTGGGGAATTCAACACGCAAAATAAAGAAGTCGAGCTCGGGAGAATGACTTATGAAGAGATTTACCCTCGTCTTTGCCGCGATGCTGTTAGCGCCGTTTTTGTTCTCGCCTGTTCGCACGCAGGTCAACGGCAATCTTGCAGGCGCCATCTCGCAACTGTTGGACCATCCCGCGCCGCCGCCACCGCCGCCAAAAGATCTGGCCGAAGTTCTGTCAGCGATGGAGGAGGCTGCTATCAAGGCCGGCGCCGACGATCCGCCCGATCCGGGCGATGACGCGCCCATCATGGTCCTGATAGATTATTGGGAGAGACAAGCCAGAGGCGGGATGGGCAAACAGCCTTCAGAGAAAGTCAGCCAACGATTGCTGTTGGCTTGTGAAGTGGGGCCGGGATTTCCCCCTTACTTGCTCTACTTTCTACCCAACACGCCTGACGCGCACGCTCGGATCAAACGAATTTTGGACGAGGAGCAGAACGATTGCCTCGGCCCTCTTGACTCATCTCAGCAAGAGTTCAGGAGGAGTTTGCGGGAATGGTTAATGTGTAACAGCGAATATCTGCGCGATGAATTGATCCGCGGTGTGAGCGACGCCAGTGACGATAGCCCCGAAATGAAAGGTCCAAAACTCGCCGCGTTGGCGCGCCTGGATTGGAAGACGGCCGAACCGCTGCTGAAAGATTACGCCGTGGGCGCCGCGCCGTCTACCGCAGCGATTGCGCTGAGCCTGCTCTATGAACACGCCGCTCAAAATAACAAATTGGCGGAAGCGGGCGCCTACCGTGACCGGCTCAAGCGCGGCGCCAGCGACTCACAGTCGCCGGATGTCGCGCGCATGATAGCGGTGGCGGCCTTGATGAAGACAGATTGGCAGGGACGCGATGAATGGTTCCTTTCCCTCTTCGCCGACCCCATGTTTAGCGAGATGAAGGACGGTTCTCTACCTACTACAATGATCGACGCGCTGGCCATGCCGGTCAGCCGCGATCCCGATCGGTGGATTCCCGCCATCAGCCAACTGATCGGCCACACCGACCGCAATGTTCACAATGCGGCTGCGCTCTGTCTGGCGAGCAATCAGGAGCGCAAGGATGCGCTCCTGCCGTTGCTGCCCTGGTTGTCCGATCCTCAGTGGGTGGATGGCTCGGGCGAATTCGAGAGATTGGAATTGGCGAGGAGCGTGGGACACTTAAAGGTTCGTGAAGCCTTGCCGGGATTGATCTGGATGATCAGAAATGAAAAGGGTGATCTCCGCTCACGGGCGATCGACTCGCTGGCGGAGATGCGCGACTGCAGCGTCGTTCCTTTTTTGCGCGAAATGCTTCAGGCAGGAACGAAAGACCAAATCATCTCATCATCCGGCCTGATCCAACCGTCGATCGCCTGCGGCGGATTGACGATTGACGAGACGGTCGCCGCGCTTGAATCCTGCGCGGCGAAGGCAGGCGCAAAAGGGGAAGATTACTGCTGGAATCGACAACTCGACATTTACGCTTCATCTGTCGGCCTCTCCTATCACTCGGAAGGGTTCGATATCGAGGTGGCGCGGACCGTCGCCAAGCAAGAGTATGCGTCTGAGGCTTTGGCGGAGGCGGTCGTCGAACGCTTGAAATCGCTGCGAAAGGAGAAACCGAAGGTCGCGGCGAAACTATGGCTGATCGCGCAGCAATGGCGTTTTCCGGCGGTGGACGCCGCGATTGTCGAACGGATCGCCGACGGAAGCGCGAATCTCGATACGCTGCTCGCGGCTTGCGAGCGGTCGCAGGATTTGCGCGCTAATGCTGACGACGCGCTGCGCGAATTGGTCGCCGCGGGTGGTTATCAAGCCGGCGTCGGCGCCGCGCTGCTCGGCGATCAGTCGAGCGAACTCGACATTTTGAAAGGTAATGACCGCGCGGCGCGGTTAGCTTTACTGGCATGCGCGCGCATGTTACGGAAGCCATTGCCGGTTGATAAGACAGGCGCGCTGCTCAAATCAACGGACAAATTTTTGGCGCTTGCCACCGAGCGTTATCTCGAAAGTGAGGATGGCGCGGAAGCGCGCCATCTGATTCTCAGTCTCCACCATGGCGAAGCCTTGATCCTGGGCGCGAGAAGCTGGTTCGGCCAAGGGCCGGGAGAATGGGATGATTTGATTCGTTGGGAAGACAGTCTGCGCGAAGATGTAAAGAAAAACCATGCTGACGAAATCTTCGCCACTTTTGAAAAGGATCGGTCAGTCGGTGTGTCTAAAGATAGCCATACGGCGATTGTTCGTGTACTCCGGGGAAAAGCTGAGTTATGCAAGCAGAAAGTCGTTATGCGCGAAGAATGCCGCCAACTCACCGAAAGCGAACTGCAAGCGTTGCGCGAGCTTTACGAAGAAGTCTCGTTTGACGATTTGGGGCCGATGATCCTGGATGATGCCTTGTCTCCTGATAGGTTGCGTGAGTTTATCAAGCTGGACAAAAGCGGGGGACGGCGTGTCTACACGGCCGAACTGCCCCGTCTGAAACATTTTCTTCCCTGCGAGGCGAAAAAGCCGCACGTTAAACTTGAGACATTCTTTGACCGGTTATGCGCCACCGGCGAATTCGAGCTGCGTTACGCGCTCAAGGCGAAGATCAAAGAGTTGGAAGCGCTCGCCACCGACGACAAACATCCGGTCAAATATGTCTGTAAGCAGGGCGACGAGATTCGCGCGCTGGTCAAAGAGAAGGATTCGGGATGGAATGAAACGGCTGGCGCCAGAATGTGGGAAGAAGAGGTCTGGCGCTGGCATTCAGTCGTCAACAACAAGCTCGGCGAGATCGCGGACCAGCCCGACGCCTGCCCAATTCTCAACACTCAAGAAGATATGCCTGAAGAAATGCGAAAAGGCCAGCATAACTTTGAAATCGGTCTTTGGAAGAGAAGGTCGGGACGCTATTTCGTCCGCGCCGGCTGGTGGAAAAATAAAAATCAGAATGGGCTTTGGTTGTGCGCGCCGGGCGCCGAACCGAAGTTGATTGTGGAAGGGGATTACTCGGCGCCTCTAGTGACGCCGGATGGAAACTATCTGGTGGCTGTGAGAAGCGGCGCGTTGATGAGAATTGACATTCGCGGGAAGCAAGCGCCAAAAGTCGAAACCGATCATGTCCACGATCCACTGACGCTCGTGCCAGGCTCCGGCAATGTCTACTTCCAGGTCAATCGCGGAGAGCAGACGGAGCATATGATACTCGATCCGGCGAGTGGCAAGCTCGAATCGGTACAGGGAGATCTCGAGCCGCTTGGCCATCAAAACTTACGCCCGCTTCAACCTGTCGCCGGATCACAAGAATACTGGGCGGCCATTCCGGACTCCGAAAAGAATCTGACCAGAGTCGGGCGCTATGATACGCGTGCGTTCAGTTTCAAACCGCTGATGGAAATCCCGGAAGTCCGCTTCACGAGCGAGGCCATGTGGGTAGATGAAGCGGCAAAGCGAATATATCTGGTTTACAACGGACATCTGCTGCGTCTGCCATTGGTAGTCGATCAGAAGTCATCCAACAAATAAATCTTGTCCCTTCGGCGCGTCGGCGCTTTCTTATCTCAAAGGGTTCTGTTGCAAAGCTTGGGCGGGGACGCAAAAAGCCCGGTCCTGACATCTCGTCAGACGGCAACCTTGAAGAGATCGGCCACGAATCTCACTTGTCCGCGAATGTCGCCTTTCCCGATTCCTTCAACCTGGCCCTTCCGAATCATGTTCGTGACCTCATACCCACCGATGGTCCCCCGCGCCGTCTTGAAACTGAAGAACCCGAGTCCGGGATTGACTCGGCGTTTTATGAATCGGTGATCCTGCTCGATGATATTATTTAGATATTTGCATTGGCGTAATTGAGTGGCGACGGACAGGACTCCTTCATCCTTCAGTTCTTCGACCGCGGGCGGGTAGGCTTTGTTCTGATCGACGTTGATGACTCGAGGAGATGAGTGTGACGGGGACTTGAGCATCTTGCGGAAGAAGCTTTTGGCGTCCCTCGCGTCTCTTTTTGCGCTCAACATGAAGTCAATCGTCTGGCCTGTGGAATCGACCGTGAGGTAGAGGTAATACCATGCCGCTGAATATTTCGGCGGCTGTTGCTTGATTTGTCGGTTAGACAATCGCCAGGGGATCGGGACGGAGTAAAATTTGGCGATCTAAGCGGGGTAAAAAAAACGCGAAGCGTTGTCGATTTTCTAACGGCTCGTTCGTCTATCTCGTGTTAGAAACCGGGGTTGAGGCCGGCGGAGCGTCGTCCTCAACGCGACTAATTCCCAACCATCAGGAGATCATTATGAGCGACCTGGATAAAGCGATCGCGACGCAACTAGCAAACATTGAAAAACGCAGCGGCAAATCGCTGGACGAACTCGCCGCCATCATCCGCGCCAGCGGCCTCGCCAAACACGGTGAAATCCGCGACATGTTAAAACGCGACCTGGGGCTGGGTCACGGTGACGCCAACACGCTGACTCATCACGTGCTCAAATCCGACGGGCAAAGCGCCGCCTCCTCCTCCGGTCTCAACGTTGACCATGTCGTGGCGGGCCTGTACACGGGGCCAAAAGCCTCCTTGCGCGCCATTCACGACAAGCTGATGGCGGAGATCAACAAGTTCGGCGCTTTCGAGATCGCGCCAAAGAAGACATATGTCAGTCTGCGTCGCAAAAAGCAGTTCGCAATGATCGGCCCGGCGACCAAAACGCAGGTGGAAGTCGGTTTGAATGTTAAAGGCCTTGCCCCCGCCGAGCGGCTGATCGAACAACCGCCGAACAGCATGTGCAATTACAAGGTTAGACTGAGCGCGGTCGCGGATGTGGACGCCACTCTGATTGCGTGGATAAAGCGGGCGTTTGAGAGCGCGGGTTGATTATGCGCGATTGCGCAGCGCGCGGGACTCGGACTGACGCTCATCGTCTTGAAGCCTAAAGGGGAGGCGGTTGATTTCCGCCCCCCTGCTTGATCGGATATGACGATCTAAGGCGGGGTTCCAAAGCGCATCAAGTCCTGAATCGGCGGCTCGCCCTGTTCGACGAAGTCGACTTCAGGCGAACGGGTTTTCGTCAGCGCTGCGGCCATAGATCACCGGAACCGGGACGTCAAGCAGCCGCAAATAGACTGACAACTGGCCGCGATGGTGATACCAGTGATTCAGCATCAGCGATCGGATCACCACGCTCCTCGGAGACGTGAATACCTCTTTCCCCTTGAAAGTAAGGCGCCAACTCTCCCGCGCGGTCTGTTCGTCCACTCCGCCGAGGTAATCCTGAGCGACTCTAAGGCTCGCGTCATGGGCAGTGAGTATTTCTTCTACGATGCCGGGAGTCGGCGGCGTTAAATTCGCTTGTGAAGCGTCAAACTCGTCAGCCTGCACGAGCCTCGACAGATTGCCTGGAATACTCGCGACATGCATCGCCAGTTGACCGAGCGACATCGATTTCGGATGCGGCCTCCACTCCAGCTTGTCTCCCGACACACGTTCGAGGACTCGCCGCGTGACGGCCGCCTCCTGGTAAAGTTCATTCAGCAATGTATCAGGCATGTGTTTACACCTCTTATGGCTCGGCGCCAGGTCAATTTGCGTTTGTGGGGACGGCAAACTCTCCGGTTTGCCGTATCCGAAAAGAAGACCAATCTAAACTATCTTGGCGCCCTCGGGCGGTTGAGGCTCGCCGATCGTCTGGTAGAACCAGATCTGATATCCGAATGGGTCCATCACGGTAAATGTGCGATCGCCCCACCATTGGTCAGTTAGGGGGTGGTGATTTTGACTTTGTTCTTCATCAGACGGTCGTGATGAGCGTTAACGTCGGTTACCTGGATGTAGATTTCCACCGGTCGTTTGGAAGAGGTTGCGCCGGTACCATCCATACTTTCCTGCGGGCGCATGAACATGACTTTTGCGCCACCGAGTGTGACGGTGCAGAAGTCAAGGCGCCCGTCTTTTCCCAACATGCCCATCATGTGGTCGAAACCAAGTTTCTCGACATAGAATTCCCGCAATTCGTCGACGGAGTCGACGGAAATCATCGGCATTATTTGAGCGTTTTGTTTCATAAGGTTGTCTCCTGAATGTGTTTCTCAACCATCGCGCGCGAGAATATCGGACGCTTCATTTACTTTCAACTACTTAATGTAGTAGAAAAGCGTTCATGCGTTGGCAGGAACTGGAGCTGTTAGAACAAGTCGGCCTCACAGGTTATGAGCGAAAAGCGCTTGTGGCGCTGATGGTTCGCGGGGTGGCGGACGCCGAAACGCTATGCCGGGAAGGCGATGTGCCGACGTCGAAAATCTACCGGGCGATGGAGAAACTGAGTCAGATGGGACTAGTAGAAATCCAGCCCACTCGCCCCAAACTTTACTCCGCAGTCTCGGGCGATGAGGTTGTAAACCGCCTGATTGAGATCGCACGCCAAAATGCGGAGCGATTTGCGCAGCAAGCAGAGGGGCTGAAAGAGATGTTATCGGCCCTACCGGAACGAGTGCGAGGGCGAACAACCTTTGTCGATCTGGCTCTCGGAATGGAGAGCCACATAAAGCGACACGTCATCCATCTTGCGGCCGCACAGGAAAGAATCTGGTCGTACCTCGAACACGGCGACCTGGCTGCGATTGAACAGGCGACCGCCGGCGGCTTCCCGATTCTGCGTCGGATCGCCCGCAACACGGCCGAGAGAAAGATCGATCACCGGGTTGTCTTCGGGTTCGCCTATCACAGCGCTCCGAAACTGATGGGATTCCTACGCGCGAATAAGGCGCATCTGGAACATGTGACCGGAGTCCGATACTCGGGGGAGCTTGGCCATCCGTTTCACATCGTCGACGACGAAATAGTAATCCTGTGCCTTGACCATCCATTCATTCCGGAAGGGCGGTTTGCTTCACTTTTAGTCCGCGACAAGGATCTGGCGCGACAGCTTTCCGACGGATTCAAGGAGCTATGGAGCAAAGCGATGCGAGACCTTCGGGAAATTGATTTCCACCCTCAAGGTTCCGCCAGGCAAGGGTAAGTAAAGAGATTCGCAGATGCGGAAACCATCCTAAATCAAACCAAGCAAGATCGGTACAGTACCGCGCGCGTAAGCAAGCGGCTGACTGATGGGACGGCCGCTTGCTTACGCGCGCGGTACTGTATCGGTGTCCCAATGTTGCCTGCCCTGAT
>Ga0190270_10001240_pt1 | contig 11752 bp, 14 predicted proteins | sample Popmic320T_FD_133748 | JGI IMG/M metagenome (GOLD analysis project Ga0190270, IMG submission 133748) | Populus adjacent soil microbial communities from riparian zone of Weber River, Utah, USA - 320 T | ecosystem: Environmental > Terrestrial > Soil > Riparian zone | place: USA: Utah | collected... | reverse complement strand
GTCCTCCCCGCTTTGCTCGAGAACGGGGCCCTGCTCGATGTGGAGTTCGAGGTAGGCGCCGACTCGGTCGACTCCGCGCGCCTGGGTCAAGCGGTCGAAGTCGAAGCCGGCGCGCGCCATCGCATCGGCGACGCCGCGGCGCCGCCAGTCCTCGAGGTCGAGCTCGCCGCAGAAGGCCCGGCTGCCGAGCATCCCGGTCTGGAAGCGGCTGCCCTCCTCGTCGTTGAAGGACACGACCCAGAGGGGCCGCCTCGGCTCGACCCCTTCCGCCCGCAAGGCGCGGACGGCTGCGAGGGCAGCCAACACGCCGAGCGCGCCGTCGTAGCGGCCGCCGCGCGGCACCGTGTCGAGGTGAGAGCCGACGAGCACCGCCTGCCCCTCGCCCGCGTCCCAGCGGCCGAAGACGTTGCCTGCCGGGTCGAGCTCGGTTTCCAGGCCGAGGTCCTCGAGCCGGCGCATGAGCCAGTCGTTCGCCTGCGCGAGCTCTGGGGACCACGCGAAGCGGGAGACGCCGCCGCCGTCGTCGCCGATCTGCGCTGCAGCCTCTAGCTCAGCCGCGAGCGAGGACACCGCGCCTCTTCAGCCAGCGATAGAGCTCGACCCCGCCCGTGATCGCGAGCGCGATCCCGAACGCGAGCAAGAACCCCTTCCACGGCTGCTCCTCGAAGGCCCGCCCGCCGAAGTAGCCGAGCATGGCCGCATAGCCGGCCCAGAGGAAGCCGGCCACCACGTCGAAGCGGATGAACCGATGCCACGTCATCTCGAGAAGGCCGCAGGTGAGCGTCACCACGGTGCGCCCGCCGGGGATGAAGCGGCCTATGAGGATCAGGTAGCCGCCTCGCTCCTGGATCTGCTCCTCGGCCCAGTCGATCCGTTTGCGGCGCTCGCCCTGGAACCACCGAGCGACGATTCGATGACCTGCCTTTCTCCCGATCCAGTACGCCGTGTTGTCGCCCAGGATGGCGCCGCCCGCCGCGCAGAGAATCACGAGCCAGAGCATGAGGTCTCCGGTCGAGGCGAGCACGCCCGCGAGGATGACGGATGTCTCGCTGGGGACGAACGGGATGAGCACGTCGAGCGCGGCGACGGCGAAGAGGAACGCATACGTCCACGGCGAGCCGGAGACGTACTGCGTGAGCGCGTCGAACATTGCCCGCTAGTGACGGTGCTCTTCAGGAAGCCCGAAGCGGCGCGCGGTGCCTTCCTCCGAGTCGAACTGGATCAGCACTGCGGCCTCGTCCCCAACGACCCAAGCGTCGTGCCCGGGCTCGATCGTCACGATCTGCGGCGCCACGTACTCGAACGTGCAGCCGTCGGCGTACTCCCCGGCGATGTGGCCGCGGGCGAGGAAGCCGACGTGCGCGTGCATGCAGAGCTCGGTCTCGACGTTGGGGCGCATGTGGGTCGACCAGCGGAAGCCCGGCGGGTAGACGACCCGCTTCACCCGCCCGTTGCCAGCACGCGCGACGTCGATCTCGGCGCCGCCGACCTCGCGGTGGTCTGCTCCCTCGATGGGCGCGGTAAGCGGGTCCATGAGGGGCACTAGCTTAGTCGGCGGTGAAGCGCCCCGGATCGAAGAGCGCGGCGTCTCCGGCGGCGAGGCGCCGGCACGCGGCAGGCGCGGTCACCATCCCGATGGAGGAGAAGCCGCCCGCCACGACGAGGCCTTCCACCCCTGGAACGGGCCCGACGACGGGCAATCCGTCGGGAGTGTGGGCTCGGCGCCCCGACCAGGCGGCGATCACGGGAACGTCCTCGAGGGCAGGCGAGACGCGGGCGGCGCGCTCGGCCAGCCGCCGAACGGTCTCCGGCCCTTCCGGATCGTCCAAGAGCGAGCGCCGGAGCGACGTGCCGATGAGGCAGCGACCACCCGGGCGCGCACCGAGCAGTAGGGAGACGACGCCCGGCTCTTCGGCGGCGCCCTCCGCGACCTCTCGCACCGTTGGTGCGCCGACGACGCTCACCATCTCGTCCTGCATCGGCCAAAGCGCCTGCTCGATCGCGTAGCGGGGGGCCGGATCGACGCGACCGGTCTCGAGGAGCCACCCGCGCGAGGACGTCACGGGAAGCTCGATTCCCAGCGGCCGCAGGAGGAGTCGCAGCCACGGCCCGGTCGCGAGGACGACCCTCTCGCACGGGAGCACTCCCTCGTCAGTGGCGAGTCCGGTGACGCCCCCGCCCTCGACGAGAATCCGCTTCGCCTCGCAGCCGAGCCTCAAGTCCACGCCTTCGCGCCGGGCCGCCTCGGCGAGCGCCGTCGTCGCGCCCATTGCGTCGAGCGTCCACCCGCCCTCGACCACGAAGCCTCCGGCCAGGTCGTCCGCAAACCACGGGTCCGCCCGGAGGTCGACCTCCTCGCCTCCCACGGCCTCCGCATAGCCGCGCGCCGCCTCGAGCTCGTCGTCCTCCACGGCCAGCACGAGCATCGGCCACGGCGTGAGGTCGAAGGGAACGGGCCCGGCCGAGACTTCCTCGTAGATCTCGAGCGACTCGGCGAGGAGGTCGTTCACCCAGCCGAGCGGCTGGCGGAAGAGAAAGCCGCCGTTTCGGCCGGATGCGCCCGCGCCGATTCCGCCGGAGTCGACGACGACGACCCGCGATCCCTCACGCGCGAGGAAGGTCGCCGCTGCGCAGCCGGCGACTCCCGCACCGACGACGACGGTGTCGGGGCTCAGCTGTCGGCGGGCGTGTCGCCCGAGTGGCGCTTGCGCCAGAACATGAGCCCTGCCGCCACGGCGCCAACGGCTGCGATCGAGGCTGCAACCGCGCCGCCCTTCTTCGTGCCGGCCTTGCGCGCGGCTGCCCGAGCCTTCTGCTTCGCGACCGGCTTGGCCAACGTGACCACGAGCCAGCCGATGAATGCGTTTCGTCTGTTGAACACGCTCATCGCTTCCCTCCTCTCAGGCCTTCGCGGCGGTGCGCCTGCGGGTGGCGACGTGAATCGGACGGCCGAGCGCCACGAGACCCGCCTCCTTGATCGCCTCGGATAGTGTCGGGTGGGCGGTCATGCCGTCCGCAACGGTCTCGATCGTCGCCTCGGCGTCAAGCGCGACGACCCCGGCCTCGACCAAGTCTGTCACGTGCGGACCGACCATGACGAGCCCCAGAAACTCCCCGTAGCGCGACTCGTGGATGGTCTTTACCCAGCCGGTCGTCTCGTTCTGCATGATCGCCCGCCCGTTGGCGACCCACGGGAACGAGCCGGTGACGACGTCATCGCCGTACTGCTCGCGCGCGGCCTGTTCGGTGAGGCCGACGCTCGCAATCTCCGGGTCGGTGTAGATCGGGCGCGGCACGCCGCGGTTGTCGACGACAGCGTCGTGGCCCATCGCGTTCTCCGCCGCGACCTCGGCCTCCCGGAAGGCGGTGTGCGCGAGCTGCCAGTAGCCGGCGCAATCGCCGGTCGCGTAGATGTGCGAAACCGTCGTGCGCCGGTGCTCGTCCGCCGCGATGCCCTTCTTGCGGTCGAACTCGACGCCGATCTCCTCGAGCCCGAGCCCTTCGACGTTGGGCCCTCGCCCGGTCGCGACGAGCATCAGGTCGCACTCCTTGGTCTGACCGCCGAAATGCACGCGGATGCCGTCGCCCGTGTCCTCGACCTTGTCGCACTGCGTCTCGAGGTTGAGCTCGATGCCGCGCTTCTTGAACTGCTTGGCGAGCTCCTTCGACGCGTCGTCGTCCTCGAGCGGGATGAGCTTCGGGAGCATCTCGACGATCGTCACCTCGCTGCCGAACCGCGCAAGCGCAGAGGCGAACTCGCAACCGATGATGCCGCCGCCGAGGATGACGATCCGGCGCGGAACTTCCGTCTGCTCGAGGAGGCCGGTCGAGTCGACGCAGCGCGCCGAGTCGATGCCCTCGATGGGCGGCCGGAGCGGCGACGATCCCGTCGCGACGATCGCGCTCTTGAACGTGATGTCCTCGGCGCCCTCGACCGAGAGGGTGTTCGCGTCCTTGAAGCGGCCGACGCCTTTCACCCACTCGATCCCGTTCGCCTTGAAGAGTGTCGCGACGCCGCCGGTCAGCTGCTTGACGACGCCTTCCTTCCACTCCTGTGCCGCGCCGAAGTCGAGCTCCGGGGGGCCCACCTTCACGCCGAGCTTCTCGAAGGTCTCGTTCGCCTCCTTGAGCGCGAGGGCGGTCTGTACCCAGGCCTTGGTCGGGATGCAGCCGACTCGGAGGCAGGTGCCGCCGAGCTCGGCCTCCTGCTCGACGCAGACGACGCTGGCGCCGAGCTGAGTCGCCCGGATCGCCGCGGGATAGCCGCCCGACCCGCCGCCGAGAACGGCAACGTCACATTCCATCTCCTGCCCTTTCGCTCGCTTCGGTTTCCAGGATCGATCCTACCCGCGAGGGCTCATTCTGAGAGGTCGGGAGCTTTCCCTCGTTCCAGGGATCACCGGCGGCCGCGCTTCTGCCGTTTCCTCGGCTGACCGGATTAACCCCGGGTCACGGCGAGGGCGGCATACCAAGGGAAGCCGCCCTCCCGCTTTTTAAGCGAGCTCGAGCCAGTCTGCGGGCGGGCCCGAGCCGAGCAGAGAGAAGTCGCCCCGGTCGCGGATCGCGGTCGCTGCTTCGACGAGCCTTTGCACCGCCGCCCACGTGAGCGATCCGCCGACGCTGACGCGCTGGGCTCCGGCGTCGGCGAGCTCCTGAAACGTCAGGTTCGGACGGGCCAGCACGTTTACCGGCTTCGAGACGGCGCCGCAAACCGCGCGAACCTCATCCAGATCGGACAGGCCGGGGGCATAGAGAACGTCCGCGCCCGCGGACTCGAACGCTTGCAGACGGGCGATCGTGTCGTCGAGGTCGGGGTTGCCGCGGAGGTGGTTCTCTGCCCTCGCCGTCAACGTGAACGGAAAGCCGACGGCACGTGCCGCGGCCACTGCTGCGCGAACCCGCTCGACGGCCTCGTCAAGGCCGTACAGGCGCTCTCGATCCCAGTCCTCGATCGATCCACCGACCGCGCCCGCCTCCGCGACGCGGGAAATCGCGACGCCCGGGTCGGCGCCGTGGCCGTCCTCGAGGTCGACCGAAACCGGCAAGTCCGTTGCGCGAGCGAGAACAGCGACGTGGTCGACCACCTCGTCGAGCGTGGAGGTGCCGTCGAGCCGGCCGAGCGTGAACGCGAAGCCGGAGCTGGTCGTCGCGAGCGCGCGAAAGCCGAGCGCAGCAAGGACGCGTGCGGAGCCGGCGTCCCACGGATTCGGGATGACGAACGGGTCGCCGGCGTGCAGCGCGCGGAATGCTTCGGCCTTCTCCTCAGTCGTCGCCGATACGAAGCACGACCTTTCCCTGTTTGCCGCGCTCGCCGACGCGGTCGAAGGCCGCGCCTGCTTCCTCGAGGGAGAAGACCGAGTCGACTGCCGGGGTCAGCCCTCCAGCGTCTGCGCGGCGTCCGAGCTCGACCAGCTGTGCGCGATTCGGCTCGACCACGAAGTACGTCGCGCCGTCGGCCTCCTCCGCAATCGAGACGACTCTGCTGCCCGACCCGACGGCATTCGTAAGCTCATCGCCGCCGACCGTGTCGAACACGAGGTCCGGCGTCTCGTCGTCGGCGGCCAACCGACTCTGGACGAGCTGAACGGCGAGATGGCCGACGCCGCCGTTCGCTCCGAGCACGCGAACGCGCTCACCTTCCTTCAACGCACCATGCTCGAAGATGCCCTGCCACGCGGTGAGGCCCGTCATCGGGAGCGCGGCGCTCTCGACGTCCGTGAGGCTCATTGGTCGCGGCGCGAGCACAACGGCCGGAACCACGGCGTATTCGGCGGCGACGCCGTCGCGGTCGAATGGCGTGAGCGCGAAAACCTCCTCGCCCACCTCGATGTCGTCCACGTCGGGAGCCACGTGGGCGACCACGCCCGACAGCTCGTAGGACGGGATCGCCGGAAGACGGTCCACGGGCCAGGTCAGCTCATCGCGGGTGATCGCGGCAGCTTGAACGCGAATCAGCGCCTCGCCCTCGTGCACGGTCGGGACCTCGATTTCCTCCACGGCGAGTCCGGTGTCGTGCAGGCGGACGGCACGCATCGCCCTCACCGTGTCAGACGTCTTCGGAGAGCTGAATGCGGTTGCCGTCGGGGTCGAACACGTCCAGCAGGCGGATCGCGCCCGGGATCTCGAGAACGACGCCGACCTTGACGCCGGCGTCGCGCAGGCGGTCGGCCTCCGACTTGATGTCCGTGACCTCGAGAGTGGCGATCACGTCTTCCTCGCCTCCCTCGCCGCCGCCCTCGAACTCACCCTCGGCGATCGCGATCTCGAGGCCGTTACGGACCATGCGCGCCCAGCGGTCCTCCTCGTCCTTGTAGACCTGCTCGAAGCCGAACGTGCGCTTGTAGAAGTCCTGGGCCGCCTCGAGATCCGTGACGCGGTACCAGATGTTCATAGCGCGAGGCCGGGCTCTTCGAGGAAGGACTTGACCGTGGCGAGGAACTCGGATGCGGTGGCGCCGTCGACCGAGCGATGGTCGATGGTCAGCGTCAGGTCCATCCGCGGCTGGACCTCGAGGTCGCCGCCGACGACGACGGCCCGCTCCTCGATCGCCCCGACCGCGAGGATGCCGGCCTGCGGCGGGTTCAACACCGCCGTGAAGCGCTCGACGCCGTACATGCCGAGGTTCGAGATCGTGAACGTGCCGCCGTCGAGGTCCTCGGCGCGTAGCTTGCCCTCGCGGGTGCGCGAGACGATGTCCGCGCGCGCCGCGGCGATCTCCGGGATCGTCAGCCGCTCACACCCCGGAATCACCGGGACGACCAGGCCGTGCGGGATCGCGACGGCGATGCCGATGTTCGCGTTCGGGAAGAGCTTCACGGAATCGCCGGCGAAGTGGGCGTTCACGTCGCGATGGCGCATGAGCGCGAGCGCGACGACCTTCGTGAGGATGTCGGAGTAGGTCGGCCGAACCCCGCCCTCCTTGACCTGGGCGAGCAGAGCCTCGCGCAGGCGGACGGAGCCGCTCATGTCGGCTGACATGGAGATCTGGAAAGCGGGCGCCTCCCACGCCTCGGTCATGCGGCGGGCGATCGTCTTCCGCATCTGGTTGAGCTTCACGACCTCGACCTCGCCCGTCGGAGCTGCGGCGGCGGGAGCGGCGGCGGCACCCGTCGCGGATGCGCGCTCGACGTCCTCCGCGACGATGCGACCCTCCGGCCCGGTCCCGCGAAGGGCGGAGAGCTCGATCCCGCGCTCGCGGGCGATCCGCCGCGCGAGCGGCGAGGCCTTGACCCGGCCGCCGTTCGTGCTCTCGAGGCTCTGCTCGGGCTCGGACGGACCTTCGGGCGCTTCCTCGCGACCCCGCTCGCGCTCGTCCTCCCGCTCGGGGGCGGGGGTGCCTTCCTCCTGCGCATCGTCCTCGGAGACCTCGGTCGGGTCCTCGGCCTCGCCTTCGGGCACCTCTTCGCCCTGCTCGCCGATGACCGCGATCGCCTTGCCGACCTCGATCTCCTCCCCCTCGCCCGCGAGGATCTTGAGGAGAACACCGGAGGCCTCGGCCTCGACCTCCTGCGTCACCTTCTCGGTGTCGAGCTCGTAGAGCGCCTCGCCCTTCTCCACGCTGTCGCCCTCGGACTTCAGCCAGCGCACGATGGTGCCGGTCTCCATCCCCTGGCCGAGGCGCGGAAGGGTGACCTGGGAGCTCATTCCTTGCCGACGGTCTTCTTGATCGCCGCGAGCACGTCCTTGGCGTGAGGAATGACCCACTCCTCCATGACGGGCGCGAACGGGATCGGGGTGAACTTGGCGCCGACGCGCGCGACCGGCGCGTCGAGATAGTCGAACGCCTTCTCCTGGACGACGGCCGCGACTTCGGCGCCCCAGCCCATCCGCGTGACGGCCTCGTGGGCGACGACAGCGCGGTTCGTTTTCTTGACGGAGGCGATGAGCGCGTCCTCGTCGAGCGGCTGCAACGTGCGTGGGTCGACGACCTCCACGGAGATCCCCTCCTCCGCGGCCTGTTCTGCCGCCTTCAGCGACTCGTGCACGAGCCGGCCCGTGGCGACGACGGTCACGTCCTCGCCCTCGCGATGGATCCGCGCCTTGCCGATCTCGATCGGCTCGATCTCGTCGGGGACCTCGCCCTTGATGCCGTACAGCGTCCGGTGCTCGAAGAAGACGATCGGGTTGTCCTCGTAGATGGAGCTCCAGAGGAGCCCGCGGACGTCCTCGGGTGTGGACGGGAAGACGACCTTGAGCCCCGGCACGTGGACGAACCACGCCTCGAGCTGCTGCGCGTGCTGGGCGCCCGGCGACCAGCCGGCGCCTCCCTGGGTGCGGATCGTGAGGGGCACCTTGATCTGACCGCCCGACATGTAGCGGTGCTTGGCCGCCTGGCTGACGATCTGCTCCATCGCCAGGGTCGTGAAGTCCTGGTACATGATCTCGACGATCGGGCGCATCCCGGCGATCGCGGCCCCGATGCCGGCGCCGACGATGGCCATCTCGGAGATCGGCGTGTTGCGCACGCGCTCGGGGCCGAACTCCTCGAGCATCCCTTGCGTCACGCCCATCGAGCCGCCCATCTCGGCGATGTCTTCGCCCATGATGAAGACGTCCTCGTCCCGCCTCATCGCGGTCGACATTGCGTCGCGAACGGCTTCCCTGTAGGAGAGCTCGGCCACTAGTGCCCCTTCCGGTAATGCTGCCCCGCTTCCGGGTCGCGAGCACCGAGCCAGAGGCGGCACTCGCTTGCCGCCAAGGCCGAGAGCCTTGGCAAGAGCGAGGGACGATTCTGGCGATGCGTGATCGCGGGCTGGAAGCAGGCGTGCATTGCGGGGAGGGGCACTAGGAGTAGACGTTCTTGAGGGCGTCCTCGGGCTTCGGGTCGGTGCCGTGCTTCGAGAACTCGACGGACGCTTCGACGATCTTCACGATCTCCGCGTCCATCTCCTCCCAGTCGGAGTCGGAGAGCTCGAGCTTCTCGCGCGCCTTCGTGACCGGATCTTGCGTCTGGCGCAGCTCCCGCACCTCCTCCTTCGGCCGGTAGACCTGCGGGTCGCCGATGTAGTGGCCGGTGAGGCGGTACGTCTCGGCGAGGAGGAACACCGGGCCCTTCCCCTCGCGCGCGTGTTTGAGCGCCTTTTTCGCGACGTCGTAGACCGCCTCGACATCCTGGCCGTCGACCTTCATGGCCGTCATGCCGAAGGCCTCCGCGCGCTTCGTCAGATCTTCGATCGGCAGCTGCTGCTTGGCGGGAGTCGACTCCGCGTAGTGGTTGTTCTCGCAGACGAAGACGACCGGCACCGTCCAGAGCTGCGCGAGGTTCAGCGACTCGTGGAACGTGCCGATGTTCGTGGCCCCGTCGCCGAAGAACGCGACCGCGACACGCGGTTCGCCGCGCATCTTGAAGGCGAGCGCGGAGCCCACGATTCCGGGCAGCCCGCCGCCGACGACTGCATTCGCGCCGAGATTCCCGCGCTCCATGTCGTAGAGGTGCATGGAGCCGCCGTAGCCGTGGCTCATGCCCTCGACCTTGCCGTAGAGCTCCGCCATCACCTCGTTCGGATGCGTTCCCTTGGCGAGCGTGTGCCCATGCGCGCGGTGCGTGGAGGCGATGACGTCGTTCTCCTCGAGCGCCTGACACACCCCCACCGCGACGGCCTCCTGGCCGATCGCGACATGGAGAAATCCGGGCAGCTCACCGGCGCGGAAGCGCTCCTCCACCTTCTCCTCGAAACGGCGGATGAGCAGCATTTCCCGCAGGAATTCCTTCAGGCGCCCACTGGACGAAACCTGCCCCTTTTCCTCAAGCGTGGCCACGCGCCGACACGCTAGCAACGAACAGTGGTTGCCGTCCCGAGCACGTTCCTTGCTCGCCGGCGAAGGCCGGGCAGGCCCAGGACGCAAGGAGCCCGCGTAATGGCATACGCGGGCGACCGAGGACGACGGCCTGGCCACGTCTGCAGGCGGCGAGGAAGACAACCGTGTTCGGGATGGCAGCCACGTAGACTTGCCCCGGTGCTACTCGCCGACCAGTGGCAGGAGATCGAGACCGCCCTCCCGCAGGGCTGGAGCTCGGCGCAGCTGTCCCTTGCGGTGGCCGAGGACGCCGACGCCGACCGCGTCGCGCTCATCCTCGCCTCACTGACGCCGGGGCGCATGGGCACGAGTTTTCGGCTCGAGGTGACACCTTCGCGCAACCCGGAAGGCATCGTCCGCCGGCTCGATCAGGAGGGCGTCCGGGGCCGGCTCGACCTGATCGGCACCGAGGCCGCGGCGGCCGAGATTCCCGTGGCCGAGCCGCGGCATCGCCAGGCACCGCTCGCGCGCCAGTGGGACGAGCTCGTCGGCGATCTGCCCCAGGACTGGTCGGAGCTCTACGCCGAGGTCGAGCTCGCTTCCTCCGATTTCCTCCCCCGGGCCGCGTTGCTCCTCGCGCCGGTGAATCCCGCCCGGTACGGCGGTGTCGCCGCCCTGCGCTTCAGGAGCGCCAGAGTGACCGGCTACGGAGTGGCGCCCGAGATGACACGACGCTGCTTCGAACGCCTTGACTCCGAAAGCATCACCGGCTCGCTCCGCGCGCTCCGTGTTCTCTCCCACACCTCGCACGTATCGACCCAGGGGCCCGTCTGGCGCGTCGGGGGGCGGTCGGTTTGAGCAGCCCCGAAGAGCCTCAGGTCTCCTGGAAGGTCATCGACTCGGGAGCGGAGGTCGTTTCGTCCGACGGCGAGAAGACGGCCAACGTGAGCCGGGTCGTCGGCGATGCCGATGCTGACGTCTTCACCGGGCTCGCGGTCACGGTCGGCATCCTGGGCGGCGAGCGCTTCATCCCCTCGGAGCACGTCCAGGAAATCCGGCCCGACCGTATCCAGGTCGACCTCAGCAAGGCGGCCATGGAGTCGCTGCCCGAGTACGAGGATGCGCCCGTGGTGCGCCTCGAGCCGGACAAGCCCGGGTTCTTCGCGCGGCTTTTCGGCCGGCGCTAGACGCGCGCCCTGCGCAGGTGCAGAGGCAGGACGGCGTAGGCCGCGGCCTCACGCAGCAAGAGTCGGCCGCTCCAGCGAGGCGCGCCGAACGTGCGGACGTCGATCCCGGTTCCGAACAGCGCCCGCCGGAAAAGGACGCCGGTGCGGCGGCAGTGCCACCACGACGTGACGGCGACCACCTCTTCGACGCCGAGCTCTCGGGCGAGATGCGCGACGTGCACCGCGGTCTCGGCGGTCACGCGCGCGCCGTCGTCGCAGAGGACACGGTCGGGGCCCCCGGGCCAGGCTTCCAACATCAGCTCGGCCTCCGGGCGCCCGCTGAGCAGGACGGTGTCCTCCTCGGAGGCGAACTCAGCCGCAGCGAGCACTCTGGCCTCGCATACGGGATGCAGGCCCGCGCCGCGCCACGCCGAGTAGCCGAGGACGACGACCAGCCTCACGTACGCCTCTTCATCCAGCGGTAGAGCAGGATCGTCCCGGTCAGGGTGAGGACGAGGCTCACGGCCTTCTTCCCGGAGATGCGGGACTCGCCAGCCGCCCGCTCGCGCATGTTGACCGGAACCTCCTCGACCACGAGGCCCGCGTCGGCGAGTCGCAAGAGGCCCTGGACCTCGGGCGCCCCTGTCGTGTAGGGCTGCGCGAGGAACGGGAAGGCGGACGCGGCTGCGGCATACATGCCGCTCGTCGCATCGGCGAACGGCCGTCCGAGCTGGAGCCGGAGCGCGCGCCGCAGCACGCTGGTCCCCAGCCTGCGCGCCGGGCTCGGCTTGTAGCGGTACGGCTCGTAGCCGTCGCCCGAGACGAAGCGCGAACCGACCGCCACGTCG
>Ga0190270_10001239_pt1 | contig 11754 bp, 8 predicted proteins | sample Popmic320T_FD_133748 | JGI IMG/M metagenome (GOLD analysis project Ga0190270, IMG submission 133748) | Populus adjacent soil microbial communities from riparian zone of Weber River, Utah, USA - 320 T | ecosystem: Environmental > Terrestrial > Soil > Riparian zone | place: USA: Utah | collected... | reverse complement strand
CATTTCGAGTAGATTTCTTATTTGAGGCAACGATTCACTTTCGAGTAGATTATTTGTGAGGCAATTCGCTCCGTTGACACTCATCGCTGCCTCACGTTAATCTGTTACCCCGTGAATCACACGGGCTCAAATCCTCCAAACAATCCCAAATTAAAAGCAATCGCAATTATTCCAGCCCGCTACGATTCTGTTCGTTTGCCGGGCAAACCTCTGCTGGAAATCGGTGGAAAGCCGATGATTTGTTGGGTGGTCGAGCGCGCTTTGGCTGCCGGAAACGTTGAACGCGCCATTGTAGCTACTGACGACCAGCGAGTGTTTCGCGCAGTCATGGCAGCCGGATACGAAGCGGTAATGACACGCGCCGATCATTCAAGCGGCACGGATCGGATCGCCGAAGTTGCTGCTTCACTCGAAGACGCCGAAGTCATTGTTAATGTACAGGGCGACGAACCTCTCATCTCGCCACAGACAATCGAACGAGCGGTGGATGAGTTGGTGCGCGACACGGAGAAGGGAAGGTTCGCGGAAGAGCAGATCGGAATTGTAACGACGTGGGAACCGATGAATACGGCCGACGAGGTGCTCAACCCGGCTGTGGTGAAGATTGTTCTCGATGAACAGGAAAGAGCCATTTACTTTTCTCGATCGCCCGTGCCTTATCCTCGCGACGCAATAACGAAACATGGGACTCTCGAAGCTGCGCTACAAAAGGAGCCTGCTTGTTTGACCGGCTTTCGTAAACACACCGGCATGTATGTTTACCGTCGTGAAGTGTTGCTCGAGTTTGCAAAGTGGCCACAAACGGCCCTGGAACGCCTGGAATCGCTCGAGCAGTTGCGGGCGATGGAGAATGGCGTAAGAATCAAAGCTATTAAAGCGAGTAGTTCGTCGATCGGCGTGGACACTGCGGAGGACTTGCAGCGGGTTCGTGCGCTGGTTGAGGCGGAAGAATTTCAAGCGATGGCCTAATCATGAGCGATTGGATAGGACTAGCTGTTATTGGTTTCCTGATTCTGTGCGGGTTGTTTGGCCTGTGGTATATCGCCAGGCCTTACGAGGTGAGCGTCGACGAGTTTGAAAAGCGCGCGGCGGAGGCGCCGAGTATGCTCAGCGCAGGTTTTGCAGGATTGCAAAAGATTCTCGACCCTGCCGCCAAGAAAGCGATTGAAGCGCAGGAAGATTTCAAACAAGGCCGCTTCGACGCCGAGCAGGGCAAGGGTGATGGACCAGACGCGGGAGACGAGGATGAAGAAGGCAGCAGGAGGCAGTAGGCAGGAGGCGCACTAGGCGCAAGGCAATAAAACGAGGGCAGACGTTTTGGGAGAGATCAAGCAGATGACTAAATACATTTTTGTGACGGGTGGCGTGGTTTCCAGTTTAGGAAAGGGTTTGGCTGCTTCTTCGATCGGCTGCCTGTTGGAGGCGCGCGGTCTCAAGGTGGCGCTGATTAAGCTGGATCCTTATATCAATGTCGATCCCGGCACGATGTCTCCGTTTCAACACGGCGAAGTTTTCGTTACCGACGACGGGGCTGAAACCGATCTTGACCTGGGTCATTACGAACGCTTCACTCACGCACAGCTCTCGCAGGCAAACAATTGGACCACCGGCCGAATTTACCTCTCCGTGATCGAGAAGGAACGCCGCGGCGACTACCTCGGCAAGACCATCCAGGTGATTCCGCACGTCACCAATGAAATTAAAGATGCGGTGCGTGCGGTCGCTGAAAAAGACATGCCCGACGTGGTCATCGTAGAAATAGGCGGGACTGTCGGCGACATCGAATCTTTGCCGTTTCTCGAAGCGATTCGCCAAATGGGAAATGAAGAAGGCGCCGGCAACACCCTTTATGTTCACGTAACCCTGGTTCCGTTCATTGCCGCGGCCGGAGAATTGAAGACAAAACCGACGCAGCACTCCGTTCGCGATCTGCGAGAGATTGGTATCGCCCCTGACATTCTTCTATGCCGTTCCGAAAGGCCTTTGTCTTACGACTTGCGATCCAAGATTGCGCTTTTCTGTAACGTCAAAGAGTCCGCGGTAATCAGCGCTCAAGACGTAGACACCATCTACGACGTACCACTCGCGTTTCACGAACAAGGGCTGGATGAATTGATCGTCACTCAACTTGGCTTCGGTGCCCGCGCCTCTCAGTCTGATCTGGCCCAGTGGCGTGATCTTGTGGGAACGATACGCGAGCCGTCTGGCGGAGACACACGAATCGCAATCGTAGGTAAGTATGTGGAGCTGGAGGACTCGTATAAATCCTTGCGCGAAGCGTTGACCCACGGTGGCGTGGCAAACAATCTTCGCGTCGGAGTCAAATGGATAGAATCCGAGGATTTGATGGAAGACGACTACGAGTCACGTCTGCGCGATTTCGACGCGATTCTTGTCCCCGGCGGTTTTGGTAAACGCGGTACAGCTGGGATGATTCGCGCCATTACATATGCGCGCAAGAGCGGCACGCCCTATTTCGGCATATGTCTGGGAATGCAGACGGCGTGCATCGAGTATGCGCGGAATGTTTGCGGGCTGAAGGACGCCGACTCGACGGAATTCGATGGAGAAACTCCTTATCCGGTGATCTTCAAATTGCGGGACCTGGTTGATGTTGAAGAGTTGGGCGGAACGATGCGACTCGGCGCCTGGCCTTGCGATCTGGCTGAGGGCTCACTGGCGAAAGAAGTTTATACAACGGAAGAGATCAGCGAGCGCCATCGTCATCGATATGAATTCAATCCGGACTTCCGCGAAACCCTTGAACGTGCGGGATTAGTTTTTAGCGGCGTGTCACCTGATGGCAAGTTTGTCGAGATGGTGGAGCTGCCTCGCGATATTCATCCATGGTTTCTTGGTTGTCAGTTTCATCCTGAGTACAAGTCGAAGCCGCTGGGTGCGCATCCGCTGTTTGCTTCCTTTGTTAAGGCGGCTTACCAGAACCGTTTGCGAAATGAAACGTCGATGGATAAAAACGGCGAGACTGAGATTTCACTTCCCGAAAGAGCAAGCGTTACCAGCGCGGACTAACCCATTACAGAACCGAGCGCGGTAGCGCCGGATGATGCAGCTGATAGGTCCTGGACAGAAAAGAGTACCCAAGTGCCCGATAACAACCTTGGCGACGAGCGTTTTCTTAAGGTGCTCAGTGATCTCGTGAAGCACTTCATAACTCTCGCTACCGGGTCAATCGTAATTTTATTAGCCTTCATAGAGAAGTTGGCAACCGGCGTCCGTTGGAAGTTCCTCATCGCCGTGGGTATTCTAAGCTTTACCTTGACGATAGTAAGCTCGACTCTGATTTACAGCGCAAATTGCTCGACATCTTTTCAAGCAACGTACACCTGATGACATCCGCGAGGATGTCCGCGTTTTGGGATTGGTAATTCAATTGGCGTGGTACTCATTTCTAACAGGAATCACGATGCTGATAATAGTCGCAATAAGGAATCTATACGCATAACGGTAGACTCTGGTCTCAGCGCCAAAGGCGCGAAATGTAACAGCCTGGGGCAGCGCCCCAGGTCAGCGTTCACAAAGTTTTGGAAGCGCTGAAGCCGCGGAATGACTAATTAGCTACCGAGATAATTGCGATTTTGGTACCTCCCAGCAACATTTCGCGCCTTCAGCGCTCCGAAGATATATGACCTGGTACACCTGGGGCGTTGCCCCAGGCTGTTACATTTCGCGCCTTTGGCGCTGAGACCCGGAGCTTCATCGTCAATTCGGGTTTTCGATTTTGTAACCGTTTACCTCGACGCCGCCTCTGGCATCCGGCGCTACCGCGCTCGGTTCTGTAAGACAACTAATTTCATTCATCGGATGCCCTCCCAGTGCATCTAACCCCATTTTGCGGGATAATCGTTTCAGATTTCTCTCCCAACAGTAAGTTATGCTTCATTGCCCCACATGCGGACGACAGTATTCATCCGACTTCGAGGTGTGCCCGGAGGACCACGCAACATTACAAGCCGATGCAACCGTCAATGATGCCCTGGCAGGTGATCCGCTGCTGGGTCACACGCTCGACGAAAAGTACCGGCTGGAAGAGCGTCTCGGCGTAGGCGGCATGGGCACGGTGTATCGCGCGCGTCATCTCTTAATCGACCGACCAGTCGCAGTTAAAGTCCTCAATCAACGTTTTGTGGAAGACGAGGCCGCTCGGACCAGATTTAGTCGTGAAGCCAGAGCGTGTGGCCGTCTGCAGCATGTAAACGCCGTCACTGTTACTGACTTTGGCCAGTCACATGATGGATATGTATATCTTGTTATGGAGTTGTTGGAGGGCCGGACACTCCGCGAGGTGCTTGCGAAAGAAGCCCCACTCGATGCGGCGCGCGCCGTGGCTTTGATGTTGCAGATTTCCGCGGCAGTCGCGGCGGCCCACGAGGCTGGAATCATTCATCGTGACCTTAAGCCGGCCAACGTTTTCATAGTGCAGCGAACTGATGTGCCTGCAGTCGTGAAGGTCCTGGATTTTGGTATTGCGAAACTCGCGGCCGACTCTCTCGACGAAGATGATCGGATGACCTTGACCCAGTTTGGCGCAATGATCGGCACGCCGCGTTACATGTCGCCGGAGCAGTGTGACGGCGCTGAGCTGACACCGGCCGCAGACGTCTACAGTCTCGGGGTCATCCTCTACGAGATGCTTACTGGCGCGGTACCGTTCAGCGGCACAACGCCGTTGGCGATTGCGATGAAGCACACCTCCGAACTTCCGCGAAGCCCTCGGGAGATCGTCGCCTCTATCCCACCGGCTCTTGAAGAGCTTGTGCTTCACACACTGGAAAAGAATCCCCAAAATCGGCCGCCGGATGCGGAGGCTTTTGGACGAGAATTGCTGGAGACGGCTGATCGACTCGGACTCGAACATGCGGCTATTGTAACGAGTCCTAACATTGCAGCCTTGCGAAACGCCGGAACAGAATCTCCATCCGGGCGGCTCGTGATAGACATTTCGCGCTTGCGCGAAAGTATGGCTGCCAACCCGGATCTCAATGAAGTAACAGTCGTCCGTCCCACGGCCTTGGCCCCGGCGGAAAAGCCGATCGTCCTCGCCGCTGGAGGATCGTTACTCGCCAAGCCGGCATTCTGGCGACGCACCGTGCCGCTTCGTCGCTCGTTCACGTCAAAGCACCAACTGATGGCCCTGGCAGTGATCATTGCAGCCGCGTTATTGGTCGGCGCTACTGTGGCACTTCGAATTCGTGATGCGTCGTCAACTCAAGCGGTGGTGGCTGCCACTCCCACGCCGACAGTGGAGCCATCACCGTCACCCTCGCCATCGCCGTCTCCAACACCGCAACGCGTAGCCAGACCGGCTCCGACGCCGAAGAAACAACCGAAAGGTGGTTTGATGAATAAGTTTAAGCGTATATTGAAAAACCCATTCTAGTATCGAAGACCCCGATAAGATGACAGACAAACCAGCGAAGCCCTTCCAAGTCGGGAATACAACTTTTGGCGATGGACGACTTACGATCATTGCGGGCCCCTGTGTAATCGAGTCGCGCGAACATGCTTTGATGATGGCGCGCGAATGTGCATCGCGAGCCGGCAAGGCGGGTCTCGACTTTGTCTTCAAGTCATCGTTTGATAAAGCAAACCGTTCGTCGTTGCAGAGTTTCCGTGGCTTAGGCATGGACGCCGGGCTCGATGTTTTGCGTGAAGTCAAAGAACAGGTCGGCGTGCCGGTGCTGACGGACATTCACGAGGTTTCACAGGTGGGACCGGTATCTGAAGTCGCGGACATACTTCAAATCCCTGCGTTTCTCTCGCGGCAAACGGACTTAGTGTTAGAAGCAGCAAGATCGGGACGAGCGGTCAACATCAAGAAGGGGCAGTTTTTGGCGCCGCTTGACGCGCGCAACCTGGTAGATAAAGCGCGCGCGGTTGGATGTGAACGATTGCTGCTCACCGAGCGAGGCGTTAGTTTTGGTTACAATAACCTGGTAGTGGACATGCGATCATTTCCCATCATGCGCGAGTTTGGAGTGCCGGTGGTATTCGACGTGACGCATTCACTCCAGCTTCCGGGCGGGCTCGGACACGCAACCGGCGGCCAATCTGAATACATCGAACCACTTGCGCGCGCAGGAGTCGCATGCGGGGTTGACGCGGTTTTCATGGAAGTGCACGAATGTCCGGAACGTGCCCTGTCTGATGGCCCCAATGCGTTGCCACTTGAACGGATGGAATCGTTATTATTTGTCCTGCGCGACATTCATCAGTTAGTGAGAAACGTCGAGCAAGCGTGACAGGCGTATAGAGTAGAAGCTTTAGCTTGCGTCGTGGTTAAGAGACGAGTCTGTGAAGTGGAAGCGGCAACCTGAAGGTTGTACTCGATACGCCTGTTGCTCTGAATTCCTGTTACCCGGAACCAACACGCATTTTCTTGTACATATGACTAGAACACTAATCGCACGTCTGGTAATCCTTTCAACTCTTCTTCTTTCATCTTCTGCAACCGCTCAGGAAGAGGCGCGCGCCGTCTGGCAAATTACTCACTTCGACATCACGGCAAATATTCAACAGGCAGAGCGCAACCTGGGTGTGGTGGCCGTCCTCAGCGCTACAAATGTTGGCCGCGGCGTAGGGTCATCATTTACGTTTCGCATTAATCCCAAGGCGACTATCAAGACCGTAACGGTCGGAGGTGCAAACGCAAACTTCCGCACGGTTCCGGAAACGCAGGGAAACGTGCAGAGAGTAACGGCCACACTGCCTAACTCGGTCGCTTCGAACGGGAACCTGGTGATAAACATTAGCTACAGCCTGCCGGTGGAGCTCAATACGGGGCTCACTGCAATCTCGCCAATAGGTGCACAGTTTCTGCCGCTCGCTTTTTGGTATCCGACTCCCAGCACTGCGTTTTCTTTGCGAGGCGCGGACACGGCGCCGTTCCGCCTGGTCGTTAACGCGCAGAATGTAATCAGCTCGGGAGTGGAAAAAAGTGCCGGCGCCGGGTCCACCGTTTTCGAACAAACACTCAACGCGCAACCGCTTTTTGTTCAGGGCGAATGGGACCGGGTCGAGGGCACAGCCGACAGCAGAAACATCACTGCTTACCTGCCGCGCGGCGCGACCGCGGAAGAAAAGAAACAAGCCGAAGCTCTGTTAACCCTGGCAGCCAACGCACGCAGCTTCTACACCGGCTTGCTCGGGCCTGGTCCAGACGTTCCGATTCGCCTCATTGCTGTCCGGCGCGGCTCGGGGCTCGGTGACGCGGGCGCCATTCTGATTGAGCCTGCGGCTTTTCGTCGTACCAGGCTGGATTCAACCACTTCGCAACTAATCTCGGAATCAATCGCACGGTTATGGATCGGAGCGCAGACGCCGGTTCGCGGTGAGGGAGGCGGCGTTGTGCGCGAGGGCTTGTCGCGCTTTCTCGCTACCTTGTTTATCGAGAAGCAATTTGGCCGGGACGCCGCACGGGAAGAATTACTACGAGAGCGTCTGGCATACAGCACCATCGCTAAGCGAGATGGTCCATTGGCACGGCTCACGCCGCTCGATGCGGCTTACTTTAGTTCAGTACCAAACAAGGGCGCGATGTTTTGGAGGTTAGTGGATAAAACTCTGGGACGCGAAGCTTTAACCGCGACAATCCGGGAGCAGCTTCAGTCGGGTAAAGGAACTGGGAACGGGATCAGCCTGGTTAGTTTGCGAGCAGCACTGGCCCAACAGGGTGGTGAGCGTGTTAAGAGGCTCATGGATCAGCAACTGGATGAATTAACGGATCTCGACCTGATGATTGGCTTGCCGCAACAGCGCGGCGCGGAGTGGATTTCGGCGTTAAGAAATTTCGGAGCCGCCGACCTGACAACTCCAGTGCAAGCAACAACAGCTACCGGGGAGCAGTTATCGGTGGATGTGACTGTGCCGGGCCGGAGTTTCAGTGAGGCCGTTTTCAAAACTACCGCGAAAGTGGTCCGCGTCGAGGTTGATCCGGAAAAGCTTTATCCGCAGTTGGATTATTCAAACGACAGCGCCCCTCGCACGCGCGATGTGCAGGAGTCTATGGCCGAAGCGAGTCGACATTTTGGGGCACAGGACAATGTGAAAGCCGAGGCGATCGCCCGAGAGATTCTTTCGGTCACCACCTTCCTACCTGAAGCGCGGATCTTACTGGCGCGCGCGCTTTTGGGTCAGAACAAATTGGATGAGGCCGAAAAACTTTTCAGGGCCGCTCTCGAAGCGCCGCTGCCGACGCCCGCAACGCTCGCCTGGGCCAACGTTGGTTTGGGTGAAATCAGTTTGAGGAAGGGTCAGCCGGACGAGGCAGCGAAGCGATTCAACGATGCGGTTCGTGCAGACGCTGAATATGGGGCCACGCTCAACGCACGCGCGGGGCGGATAAAGGCTGAAACGGCAACTAATCGTTTGCAGGTCGACCCAGCCGTGAAAGCGTTTGTCGCCCAAATGGACCAGGCGATAACCGGTGGAAAGAAAGCGGAGCTGGAGTCGCGCATTGTATCCGGTGAACTGTTGCGGTTCATTGGCGGAATCGTCGGTACTCAACCTGAAGTGTGGCAGACGCGAGTTATCCGGACGGAACAACTGGATGCCAATCTCATAGCTGCAGATGTCACACTCGATACGAAAGAACTAGGTCGCCAACAGGCCGGGACGGCAGTGCTGATCATCTCCCGCGCCGGCGGCGGGATGAAACTTGTCGGAATCGATCTGTTTGAAGTGAGGTAGAACCGACCGACGACCGACGACCGCCGAGACAGGCCATTACCTCAGCCTAGCATTTGCATATTGTTCGTCGTCGGTCGTCGGTCGTCCGTCATCGGTCGGTACCTAAATGGAAGATCTTGCCTCGATTGAGCGTCGCGCATTACGCATCAAATTGCTTTTGATGGATTGCGATGGTGTGCTCACCGACGGTCGTTTGTGGCTGCTTGAAAGCGGCGAGGAACAGAAAAGTTTCCACACCCATGACGGGCTGGGATTATCTTTGTTGCATCGCGCGGGATTGAAGTCAGGAATCATTACCGGACGCAGCTCACAAACTGTGACGCGACGAGCTGCTGAACTCGGAGTTGAGTTTGTTCAGCAGGGCGACGCCGAAAAGACAGACGCCTTTGAACAAGTATTGCTGCTCGCTGGAGTTGTTGAAAACGAAGTCGCTTTTATCGGCGACGACTTGACTGACATTCCGCTGATGCAACGATCGGAATTGGCGGTTGCCGTTGCGGACGCCAGACCCGAAGCGATTTCAGTGGCCCACTACGTCACCGCGGCCCCAGGCGGAGGAGGCGCTGTTCGTGAAGTCGTCGAATTGATTCTCAAGGCTCAGGGCCGCTGGAATGAAATCGTGGAACATTACCTAAAGCCTTAAGTAGGTCAGACATTCCTGTCTGTCTGCCTTTCCGCAGACGCTCGTGTCCTTTCCGCAGATGTTAGTAACGTAAGAAGAGAACGATGTTCCATATGGCATTTTCCATTTCTCATTCTCAATAGGAACCTTCCAGGGTTGCCGATCATAGCTCCACCCAGATTGACAGCAAGTGCATGGTTAACTATCTTTCGCTATCGTAAGTTGGGATTCAGGCACTACATCCTCGATCCGTCTGCCGGGAATCTTTTCGACTGAGCGGGTGTAACTCAATGGTAGAGTGCCACCTTCCCAAGGTGGAAGTTGCGGGTTCGAGTCCCGTCTCCCGCTCCAAATCTCGCGAAGAGGGGACTACCGGGCGCTCGAACCTTTCACGTTAGTGATGGTGGCGGACCACGAATGCCTTTCCAGGTGGCATTCCCAATGCCCGGTGTTTTCGCTTAAGCCCAGCGGATGACAATTCGAGTAGTAATTCGTCACCTCCGACTGCTTAAGCGATGACGGACGCCGCGGATAAAATTGCGGCCATTACCGAGCTCTGCGATCCATGATCGCCTACAATTTTAGGGCGCGTCGTCACCACGTTTCACTACTTATTGAAAAGTCTTAGAGATAATAGTCTTTGCTTCCAGCAGCCATGATGCCTCCGTCTCGAGCTTCGGTAGGCCTTCATTGTAAGTGGTATATGAGGCCGGCCTGGTAGATCAAATATGCTTTAGTCCTCAACCGAAAATGCCATGGAAAACAAATCCCCCAAGCCTGACGACTATTGGTTTTTTCTTAGCTACTCCAGCTCTGACAACGACGAGAATCTTCGCACCTTCTGGAAAGATTTAGCCAATGAACTTCGGAAGCCTGCGCTGATCCACGCTTCAGTTGATGAAGACAAGATCGGGTTTAGAGATAAAAAGGAGATCGACGTTGGAGCTAACTGGCGTAAGGCTCTCTCCACAGCGCTTCAACATAGTAAGGTGCTTCTCTGTCTTTACTCAAAGGCCTATTTCAACAGTGAGTACTGTGGAAAGGAGTATGCAATCTTTCGCTCTCGCGTGGACTCGTATGTATCCACGCTGCCTGTGGAGGCTAAAGAACCAAGACTGATTATTCCGATTCTGTGGGACCTGCCGAAGAGACTCCCTGAATCTCTGCCTCAAGCGGTCCAGTACATTCAATACAAGGACGAGAATTTCGGAGATTTGTACGCGCGTTACGGGCTCTCGTACCTAATGAAAATCAAAGAGGCGGAAAATGATATCGCTTACCTCAAGTTTGTTATCGAGATGGCAGACATCATCTACGAGCAAGCCAGTGCTCATCAATTGAAGTCCGTTCTACCTGTTCCCCCCATTGAAAACATCAACAGTGCCTTTCATGTCTCCGCGGCGCCGCCGATCGCGGTGGCCCCAGAGGTTGCAACCCAATTACCGGCGGACGCAGCCGTGCCTGCAGCTAAAGGCTATGACGTGGCGTGGTTTGTGTATGTTGCTGGGCGCGACGCAGATTATCAAAATATTCGGAAATCCCGAGAATCCTATGGGAAACAAGGCGGCTTCGACTGGACCCCGTACCCGGTCGAAGAAAGGGTCGGCAGGATTGCAACAAGCGTTGCCTCAAGGAACAACTTTCAACCGGAAACGCTGTTGATGAGTCGAAATCTGATTAAACACCTGAGGGAGGCCGAAGACAATAACACCCCCGTGGTACTGATCGTCGATCCGTGGGTTATGAAGCTGCAGTCTTACACCGAAACGATGAGTGAACTTGATAAGAACCGGCTGGCAACCAGTGTTGTCCTGATAGTTTGGAATGACGAGGATCAGGAGACAAGCCAACAAGCGGATGCGTTGCGAGAGATTCTTCGAAAGACCTTTCCTCGAAGCATGGATTCAAAAGAAGTTTTCCGTACCTCGATATCTTCGGGAAAAGAGCTGAGGAGAGAGGTTCGCAGCATGCTCAAAAGCATGAGCGACAAAATCATGCAGAATCCGACCCCGCAGCTTCCGGTGGAGACTACCGTGGGCTCTTTCCCACAACTAAACGTGCCCGCTGAGAACCGGGCGAGCGAGACTTTACCGGCGGACGAAGCAGGTCCCGCCACCGGTCAGGCGGGAGAAGTCGTATGACGAAAAAGCGCTCTCCCGGCAAGATCATAACTTTCTATTCATACAAGGGCGGCACTGGACGCTCGATGATGATGGCCAACGTTGCCTGGATCCTGGCCAGCAGTGGAAAGAAGGTGCTGGTTATTGACTGGGATCTCGAAGCTCCGGGCCTTCATCGGTACTTTTATCCCTTCTTGGCGGACAAAGACTCCTCCTTCTCGGACGGAGTGATTAATTTTGTCACCAACTACAAACTCAAAGTGATGCGGCCGCCGGCGAAGGGAGTGACGGTACCTGACGATTGGT
>Ga0190270_10001238_pt1 | contig 11759 bp, 3 predicted proteins | sample Popmic320T_FD_133748 | JGI IMG/M metagenome (GOLD analysis project Ga0190270, IMG submission 133748) | Populus adjacent soil microbial communities from riparian zone of Weber River, Utah, USA - 320 T | ecosystem: Environmental > Terrestrial > Soil > Riparian zone | place: USA: Utah | collected... | reverse complement strand
TCTTGGATCTTTATTCCCCGCATTGCTAATCAAGAAAGGACGCTCGGTGGCCAGGTCACCGGGCTTCACGGTTATTGCACACGTCCAAAGCGAGCTGGTGCTCCCGGTTTCTATGGGAAGTATGTTGGAGATCACATATGCTCCCGGCTCAATGTCCGTGAAGTATCCAGTGCCATTACGATCAGTCCTCACTGATGACACTTTGCCCGGGGCCTGTGCAAGAAACGCTTGCAGCCGCTGTTGTTGAAGCTTGTAGAAACCGCTTCGAAGCTCATTCGGCAGGTTGACCGTGATCCACTTTCGTGCCAGTTCACGACTGCCGAATTCCTTCTCTCCGGCGGCGACAGCGCGTTGAAACTCAGGCACAGCCCCGGCGCCTTCGATACTCTTCTGATCCACCTCTCCGCAATAAACCGACTCGCAATCGTTTTCCTTCAGCCACGCGATGAGCGCGTCGCTCGCGCCCTTGCTGCGGTAGTAACATTCGCGGGTTGCCACCGGCTGGTTCGCAAGATTTTCGAGCAACGCTTTGTTCTCTTCTAGTGTTCCTTTGATCAGGAAGAAACGCTTGCGTTGAAGGCCTGTTGCTTTAGGCCCCTGGGCCACTCGCACACGCAACCTGATTACTCCGCGAGCTTCGGGCGGCGAGGGAGTTTGAGAAACCCCCGCCATGGCAAGGAGCAGCAGAATCGAAACGGCGATTATCTTGGGTAATGCCCTCATGTTTGGAATTCGATGCGGCCGAAGCCGCAACCAAGGCTTATGCTCTGGCTCCGGCGGAGCGGAATGTTTATAGAAACCGGCTGGCAGCACGACCTGCGCTCCAGCGGAGCGCAATATTTCCGGCAATGGTACCAACGTCGGGCATCCATTTCGCTCCGCTGGAGCGAGGAGAAATCTTTTGAGTCTCGCGCGGTCTATAAACGTTACGTCCCTACGGGACGGGAATAGGGTTAGAAAACCCTTCCCAGGAAAACATGAACTTACTCCTTATGAATTACAAATTCGGACTACGCGGAAACTTCAAGAACGGCAACCTCACGCCACGCACAAACACCTGGTCTGATCGAATAGCGGCCGCGGGAGCATAGCCGTTGGCGCCCGCCGCGCCGATGATATCGTCCTGGTCCACTCCGTCGCCACTGATTCCGATGGCGCCCACCAGAACGCCATTCTTATAAATCGGCACACTGCCTGGAAAAACCTGAATGCCATTTCGAAGGCCGGCGATTGAAGTGCACGGCACGTTAGCGCCGACAATCGCCGCCTGGAAATTTGTCTTGATCAAATCCTGTTGAAGTCCAACGTTGAATACACTCCACTGATTAATCTCGGTGCTGAACGGTCCGGCCGCCGTGTCGTTTATGCCGTCCGGGAAGAACGGCCGGTGCAGAAATCCCATCGCGCGATCACTAAACGCCACTGAGCCATCGAGTTTTATTCCATCAGCGGCGGCCCTGTTCACATACGATCCAAAGCCGGCGCCGGTAAGCAGCGATCCGGCGCCGGCGCTTGAAAAGAAGGCGGCCGTCCTGGCTTTCTGAACCGACACATCGAACCCAAAGACTGGGGCATCCTGCTGACGGAAAAGACCGAGCACGACGCCGTTGGTATCCACCACGGCCATCGTAACGCGGGCGTTACTACCCAGCGGCTGCCGAATAGCCGCGCGCGTAATGTTTGACTGTTGCGCCGCGTGAGAAATGATCAGATTGACGTCGCTCGTTGTGAGTGCGTTGGCGCCTCCCGAAGTTCCGGCTATGAACGGAAAGAAACGCGGATCCGATTCACCGGCGATGCCGCCGACAGTTACGTTTGTGAAAGCTGACGGTTGTGCGGCGCGGATCGGAAACAACGGATCGACCGCACCCGGGAGACTAATGAATGGAATCGCAGGTGGCTGCAGTGGCGTCGCGTTAACAAACGGCAACCGAATACCGTTCACCAGGATGTTATCTCCCCTGATCGTCTGGGGAGGTTCAAACGATCGAACCGCTGAAAGTGCGATGATCTCTTCAAACGGCTGGTCAAAGTCTGACGGATCGCGATCAATTCCATAAACGCCGTCTCCTTCAATTCCCACACCGCCCTGTGCAATTCCATTCTTATAAATCGGGACGCCACCGGGATCGGCGGAGAGTCCTAAAGGCAAACCGGGTATCTTGATATCTGAGCAGGGAAGTGAAGAATATTGAACACCGTAAAGTGGACCGCCAGCCTGGAAAGAAACGCCAGGAGGAAAGTGCTCCTGGATGATAAACCCGGCCGTGCGCGTGGTGAACGCGTTTCCGGAAGTGCTGAATAGCGCCGCCGTGCCGGCCTTTGAAATTGCGCCAAGCGTTGACGGCAGGCGAGTTCCTTCCAGACCAACCGGAACCAGGCCGGTGATTGGATCCGGCGTTTCCAGTGGCCCACCACCGCGAATCTGCATCATGCTGGGAGCGCCCGTCATACTAAAGACGCCGAGCACGTTGCCTTCGCGATCGGTGACGGCCACCGTTACCAGTTTGTTCAGCGCCACCGCAGCGGACACCGCCTGAGCGATGATGGTCTGCACTTCACTCGAGGTCAGCGTGCCTGCCGTTACCGCGGGGTCTAAAACTTTGCCGGCTGGACCCGGTGTGGGCACCGCGCCCGGATCATCCGGCGGCCCTCCACCGACATGGCCCATACCCACGCGCACGCGATTGCTGGCGTTACCCTTGTAATAGATCCGCACCAGCACGTCACCGAGTTCGGCCATCTGATCGTCAAGCTTCACCACGACAGATGTGGCCCAACTGTGTTCAGGCACAGGGCCCACATGTTCGACTTTCAAAGGATAGACGTGGTGCGACGCGTCCTCAGCGTCGGCGCTTACCGCTTCCGGCCCCTCGCCCTGGGCCAGTTTGAGATTTCCAGCAATGAGAATGATCCGCGTGCGGTTGTCAGCAGCAAATGAGATTGTGGCGATCGGAGAGAAAGGCTCGCGTTTACTGGTTACCGAATCGATAACTATGGCGCGAGTGGAATCAGGCGCAGTGAAAAGAACCGGACGAGCCGCTGGGTTTGTTTGCGCCGATACGATATTTGTCCTATCGGAGCCCGCCCACAGCAGGATGAGAATACAAAAGAACGGCCTTACGTAGAATAGACATTCCTGTCTGTTGAAGATTCGCTGAAGGTTGGTGTAATTCCACCCCGCTTTTTGGCAACGATAGACAGACAGGAATGTCTGTCCTACACGGAAGGAATTTTCACGATAACCGGCCATGATTTGATTACGAACTTGGTCGACAATTTAACACAAAAGAGAATCAGTCAAAGACTGTTTATTGGTACTGAGAATTCGGAGGGATAAAATGCTTGACTCCAGTTACAAGCGTAAACTACTTTTCAGTTAATTAGTGTTTGGATAAATACAAAACCTATACGATCCACGAAATCACACGAACTAACACGAAAACATTATTAGCGTGGTTTGGTGTGATTTCTGGATGAATCTCGTCGCTCCTCTCGGTTCCGGAATAATACGGACCGAAGAGTTTTGTAACTTGAGACCGCAAACTCATCCGTTGAGGCTCATGACAGGAACAACTGGGCCGTGTTTACGGCTTCTGTTGCTAGCTGTTTTTACGCTTGCTGTGTCCACCGTCGCCCTGGGCCAAAGCTCGGGCCGCCTTAGCGGGACTGTTCGCGTGACCTCTGGCGCACCGGTTCCGAATGTTCAGGTCGTAGTAACTAATCAGGTCACCGGCAAATGGAAACGTGTGCGCAGCAACAGCGAAGGGAAGTATTCTTTCCAGTTGCCGGCCGGCGCCTATCGTTTGCGAGTTAACGCCCCGCATCGCGCAAAGTTTGAGAGCGGAAAAGACTACGGCGAATTCTCAATCCCCAAAGGTGAGCTACTCGAAAATGTGATCGTGGAGGCAGGCAGGGATATTGTCATAGATATTCCGCTGGACCAGGTCGAGAGTAAGGAAATACCAAAACAGCCTGGAGACAAACCTACCGGGCATGCTGGAGATGAAACGGTCTCTTCCCAGCCGCAAACTGATCCTACGCGACGCGAAGCACGCGATCGTTGGCGTATTGGTTTCCCTGAATACGACCGATATGGCGACCGTGCTGCTCGCGGTCGCGATATTCCTTTCACCCGCGGGCGTTGGTGGGATCCGTATAAACAGAGCGTCTTGAAAGGCGATTACCCGATAAAGGGCAACAAGCTTTTCATGGTTCTGTCGGCAGTTAGCACCTCCACGATCGAGCAGAGGCGCGCACCCAGTCCTTCAGGAGTCAGCACAGACGAGCCAGGAAGCGCCGAATTTTTCGGTCAGCCGGAACAGCTTGCCGTTAATCAGACCCTGCAGTTCAGTTTCGAATTGTTTCACGGCGATACAACCTTCAAGCCGCGCGATTGGGCCATTAAGATTTCTCCGACCTTTAGTATTCCGAATTACCTAAACGCACGTGAAAATGGGGTCGTCAATATCGACGTGCGTCGCGGCACTAATCGGACGGATACACACATTTCGTTTGAGGAAGCTTTTGCCGAAGTAAAGCTTGCCGACATCAATGCCAACTACGATTTCGTTTCCGTGCGCGCTGGGATTCAGCCTTTCGTCTCCGACTTTCGCGGTTTTATTTTTTCCGACAACAACCTTGGCTTTCGCTTGTTCGGCGCGGCCGACAACAATCGCATCCAGTACAACGCCGCGTATTTCTCAATGCTCGAGAAGGACACGAACAGCGGGTTAAACCGCTTCGACACGCGTCATCAGAATGTCTACATCGCCAACATCTTCAGGCAGGACTTTATTCGCAAGGGCTACACCATCCAGGGAAGCCTGCATTACAACGACGACCGGCGGGGAGTTGAGTATGACCGCAACGGATTTCTGGTCCGTCCTGCGCTGATCGGCGACGTGCGGCCGCATGCCATCAAAGTTGGATATCTCGGAATCAGCGGCGATGGACATCTGGGCCGTCTCAATTTGTCGCACTCGTATTATTACGCACTGGGTCGCGACGACCGGAACCCGATAGCCGGGCAAGACGTACGCGTTAAGTCGCATATGGCCGCGGTGGAGGCCTCGGTTGATAAGGACTACATCCGCTTCAAAGGATCGTTTTTCTGGGCGCAGGGCGACGCAAACCCTACCGACAATAAGGCCACGGGCTTCGATGCGATCTTTGACGATCCGAATTTTGTGGGCGGGCAGTTTTCATATTGGACCCGCAATGGAATTCGTCTGACGCAAACGGGCGTTGGTCTGGTGCAGCCAAATAGTCTATTGCCGAGTTTGCGCAGCAGCAAGATTCAGGGACAGGCGAATTTTGTTAATCCGGGCATTTTTATTTATAACGCCGGCGTAGATGTTGAGGTAACGCAGCGTATCAAGGCCGTCTTTAACGCCAACTACCTGCGGTTTCATCGCACCGAGCCGCTCGAGTATGTCTTGTTTCAAAATCGTATCCGGCATGACATTGGATTCGATTACAGTTTGGGCGTGGCCTACCGGCCGTTTCTGATAAATAACGTGACTATGACATTCGGAGCGGCAACGCTGCAGACCGGACGCGGCTTTCGAGATATTTTCACTGACCGCTCGCGCAACTGTCCGGCAAACGTTAGCGACTTCTGCGAGCCGGATGTGATCAGCCCGAGGAAGCCTCTGTATACGTTGTTTGCGCAGTTGAAGCTGATCTTTTGAAGAGAGGGATCGAGACGATCCACGAAATCACTCGAAAAACACGAACACTTTTTTAGTGTCGGTTCGTGTGAGTTAGTGGATCGTTTTATTTAAACGCGTAGTTTCGGTTTTGGGTGGAGAGAGGATGCCGTTAACTAAATCCTTGCATGCAGAGAATCAGGATCGTAAAGGCGCGCCGTTGCTTTTTGACATCGCATTGCGCTTGAATTGTTTGATTTCTATCCACCACAGAGACACAGAGAACACAGAGGTTGCACAGAGAAGACAGCCAGTGGGGGAAAGTACCTCTCAATCAGCTAACGCACCAGGTCATCGGCGCGGCAATCGAAGTGCACCGGACGCTTGGGCCAGGATTGCTGGAATCGGCTTATCGAAAATGCTTGTGTCGAGAGTTACTCCTGAAGGGCGTTCCCTTTCAGAAGGAACGTCCACTTCCGCTCGAGTACAAGGGAATTCGGCTGGAATGCGGATATCGATACGACATTCTTGTCGACAAACGAGTGATCGTTGAGGTGAAGTCAGTTGAGGCATTGGCTCCAATTCATGAGGCTCAACTAATAACCTACCTTCGTCTGGGTGGATGGAGGTTGGGCCTTCTGATCAATTTCAACGTGGTCTTGCTTAAAGATGGAATTAGAAGAAGAATTTTGGGTTATGAGGACCAAGCCATAGATAGTCATTGAGCCGTCCGAGCATAGGTTCAACTCTCTGTGCAACCTCTGTGTGCTCTGTGTCTCCGTGGTGGCTGACCGTCACTAGAATCATCGATGATGAGTTCAAACAAAATACTCAGAGCAGTCTTACTATTAGTCCCGGTCGCGATTGTCTCCGTCTTCGTTTTTCGCGCATCGTCTCAGTCGGTCCCAGTTGCGGGAAGGGGACCAAATATTCCATCCGCCCGTCCCGGTAGTTTCACAATCACAAATCTTCAAACCCAACCGACGCCCGCGCGGCTCGAAGGCTGTGTCACTTGTCACGCTCAAATCGAGCCGATGCATAAATACGGCTCGACCGGAACGCTCGAAAAACTGAATGGCGACAAAGACGCCGTCCTGCTTACCTGTACCGCCTGTCATGGCGGCAACCCGATCCCACGCAAGTCCAGCGACAACTCAACCGACATCGAACGAATCAAGAACGAAGCGCACGTCCGTCCCAGGTTTCCCGAAGAATGGAAACGTAACGGCAAGTACACCGGCGCCAATCCGGAACGGACCAATACGTTGCTGGCGCGCGAGAGTTGGGAGTTTGTTCGTTTCATTAACCCTGGTGACTTACGCGTTGTCGACAAAACCTGCACCGGCTCCAGTTGCCACAACAGTCACACTCAAAACGTCGCACGCAGCATGATGGCCCACGGGGCAATGCTTTGGGGCGCCGCGCTCTACAACAACGGCGGCTTTCCTTTGAAAGATGTGCGTTATGGCGAAAGCTATAACGAAAACGGCGCCCCCCAAACACTAATCCAGTTACCGAAACCGACATACGAGGAGCGCCGCACGAAGGGCCTTCTCGAATTTCTCGATCCAATACCTCGATGGGAAATCGCGCAGCCCGGTAATGTGCTGCGCGTGTTTGAGCGAGGCGGCAAACGCCGGTTGGAGGTGGGCTTGCCAGACAAAGAAGAGGAGCCTGGCAAACCTGACAAGGGACTCAGCCCACGCGGTTTTGGTTCAAATCAGCGCACCGATCCGGTCTATCTGGGTTTGCAAAAGACACGTCTGCTTGATCCCACCCTGAATTTTCTAGGCACCAACGATCATCCGGGCGACTACAGATCGTCAGGCTGCTCCGCATGTCACGTGATTTACGCGAACGACCGCGACCCTTCGCATTCGGCCTTCTACGAGTCCGCGGGAAATCTTGGTTTTTCGAAGACCGCCGATCCAAGTATTCCAAAAAACGTTTCGGGTCATCCTATCAAGCATCAATTCACCAACCAGATTCCCACCTCGCAGTGCATGGTCTGTCACATGCACCCCGGAACAAATATGGTCGCCAGTTATCTCGGCATGACCTGGTGGGACAACGAAACCGACGCCGACAAAATGTATCCAAAACGGCAGCGCATGCCTTCAGCCGATGAGGAACGCGAGAAGCTCAACCGCAATCCGGAAGCCGCCAGCGTTCGCGGCCTTTGGTCCGATCTCGAGTTTCTCGCGCAAACAGGAACGACGGAGTTCAATGCCGGGCTACGGAATACTCAGTTTGGCGATTCTCACGGTCATGGCTGGCTGTTTCGCAAAGTCTACAAACGCGATCGAAAGGGCAATCTGCTCGACGCCGGCGACAAACTCGTTTCAGCCGGCGATCCGGATAAGTTTAAGAAGGCGGTCCATCTCAACGACATACATCTCGAGAAAGGGATGCATTGCGTCGATTGCCACTTCCGTCAGGATGCGCACGGCGATGGGAATCTCTACAACGAGCCGCGCGCTGCAATTGAAATTGCTTGTGAGGATTGTCATGGTTCGATTCGTGCAAAGGCGACTCTGATTACGTCGGGCCCTGCTGCGCGGGTTGTTGCGGAAGCCGGTAAGCCGCCCGTTGTTGGGCGAAATCTTCTCCGCGGTTTCCAAACTCGTGATGTAGACGGCAGCAAGGTGAATGTGTTTCGGCGCCAGCCACGAGACGGAAAACGAAAAGACGAGAGCGGAAAAGAAATCGAGCTGAAGACCGGCGACATCGTTCAGAACTCTCTGGTAGTTCCCGGTCGTTGGTGGCGTGTGCCCCAAACACTCGAAACAATCACGCCCGGCTCACCCGATTACAACGAAAAATCGCGTTACTCCAAAACCATACGCAAAGACAACGCGACGTGGGGCGAGCTGCCGAAAGACGACAATGCGCTCGCACATCGCGACAAAGATATGACCTGCGTGGCCTGTCATTCATCCTGGGTGACGAGTTGCTTTGGTTGCCACCTTTCGATGGAGGCAAACCGCAAGATGCCAAACCGCCACAACGAAGGCGGCGACTCGCGCAACTTCACTCAATACAATTTCCAGGTCTTACGCGACGACGTCTTCATGCTGGGCCGCGACGGCACGGTCACGGGAAATCGCGTGGCCCCTGTGCGTTCATCTTCGGCCGTGCTGGTCAGTTCACAGAATCAAAATCGCGAGTGGATCTATTCGCAGCAACAAACTACCTCGGCGGAAGGCTTTGCCGGCCAGGCCTTCAACACCCACATTCCCCACACTGTTCGCTCGAAAGAAACAAAAGCTTGCTCGGATTGCCACGTCTCATCTAACAACGACAACAACGCCTGGCTGGCCCAACTACTCTTGCAGGGCACAAACTTCGTCAACTTCATGGGCCGTTTTGTTTACGTAGCCGCCGGCCATTCGCTGGATGCTGTTGTGGCGACGGAACGCGGCGAGCCGCAAGCGGTTATCGGCAGCACGCTTCACCGCATCGCTTATCCGGATAACTACGCAAAGTTTGTCAAAGAGGGAAGTGAGCTCAAGACTTTTTACGAACATCTGGGAAACCCGCAGGTGTTGCAGGTGCAGTTGCGGGGCGAATACGCCTACGTGGCCGCGGGTGAAGGTGGCTTGCGCGTTTACGACGTGGCCCAAATCGATCAGAAGGGTTTTTCCGAACGAATTGTGACTGCACCGGTTTCGCGGTTTGGACAGAAGTTCTGGGTGAAAACTAAATACGCGACCGCCGTTGCTTCGCCGACGACACTCGCAGTTGATCCGGCCCGTTGGCGCATGAAAGCTGACGGGTCGATGATTGATCCGGAAAGCGCGGCCAGGTTGACGGGCGATGAGCGCAAGCAACTCGTAAATGAAGAACAGGCGATTCATCCGTTGTACGCCTATCTCTACGTGGTGGATAAATACGAAGGACTGATTCTGGTTAATGCGGCGACGCTGCTTGATGGCGATCCGCTGAACAACTATTTGCGGCGCGCGCTGGATCCGAAGAGGTTTCCGAACGGCGCGTTTAATCCGGCCGGAGCGCTCAACGATGCGAACAACATCACGATTGCGGGCAAGTATGCTTACATTACTACCGGGCAAGGCTTGGTGGTTGTGGATCTCGATGATCCCCTTAATCCCAAGCTGGTTAAGCGAATCGGCGCAGACGAGCTTCGTAACCCACGGGCCATCGCGATCCAGTTTCGCTACGGTTTCGTGGTCGACGATGAAGGATTAAAGGTGATTGATGTGACGCAACCGGATGAGCCAAAGCTCGTGAAGGGCGCGGTGGTTCCGCTTGCTCATGCGCATGACGTTTACGTTGCTCGAACTTACGCTTATGTTGCGAATGGACCAGAAGGAATTGCGATCGTGGATGTGGAACGTCCGGCGGCGCCCCGCCTTGATCAGGTCTACAACGCTGACGGCAAACTGAACGACGTGCATCAGGTGAAGGTGGCTATGACCAACGCCAGCCTCTTCGCTTACGTCGCTGACGGGAAGAACGGTTTGCGAGTACTCCAATTGACTTCGCCTGAAACGATGCCTGAATACGCAGGCTTTAGTCCGCGTCCGAAGCCTGTGCTAATCGCAACGTTTCAGACGAAAGGTGAAGCCCTGGCGATTTCCAAGCCGTTGGATCGCGATCGCGCGGTGGATGAAAGCGGAAATCAGGTATCCGTGTTTGGCCGTCGCGGCGCCCGGCCGTTTAACTTCGACGAGATAATGAGGTTACTACGAACCAACGACGGCAAGGGTGATTGGTTTACGGTAAGCGATGCGCCACCCCAGAAGAGTCTTAGCCGCAGATGAACGCGGATGGACGCGGATCAGAAAAGATATTCAACATCGCCATGGCTCCCTTACTCGAAAGCAGGGATACGATCCACGAATCACACGAATCTGCACGAAATTTTTTAGTGTAAATTCGCGTGATTCGTGGATCGCACTTCGTCTTCGTTTTCAACTAAGAGGGTTACGTGGCGTGAATATCTCTTCCTGATCCGCGTTTGTCCGCGTTCATCTGCGGCTAAATTCCATCCTCACATCATGCGCTCGCGGAGTTTGCGTAGCAGGTCCTTGGCCTCTTCCGGCGACAACTTGTCGGGATCGACTCGCAGCAATTCTTCGACGACTTTCTGATTGGCTAAATCAAATAGCGAAGCCTGTGCGGCGGCTTTCCTGCGGCCCGCCCGGCGAGTGGCAACGTCTAAGGCATCTCTTGACACGACGGTAGAAGATTCATTTGCGCCGACACCCTGGGCCGCCGCGCGAGCTTCAATGATGGCAGCCGGCGCCGCGACCTCATCATCTGCGAACACGTCCAGCTCATAACGCTCCAGCCGTGCCAAAACGTCGCGTGCATTCGCCAAGACTGCAGGAGGCATGCCGGCCAGACGGGCCACCTGGATGCCATACGACTTCGACGCCCGGCCCCTTTCCAGTCGATGCAGGAAAACCACTTCGCCTTCGCGCTCGGCTGCAGTGATCTGATAATTCTGAGCACCCGGTAGTCGCTCGGCCAGTTCAGTGAGCTCGTGATAATGGGTTGCAAACAGAGTCTTGGCCGCGTGTTCGGGCGAATCATGAAGATACTCCGCTACGGCCCAGGCGATGGATAGACCATCAAAGGTGGCAGTCCCTCTTCCGATTTCATCCAGCAGCACCAGCGATCGCGGCGTGGCGCTGTGAAGAATCGCGGCCGTCTCCGTCATCTCCACCATGAACGTGCTGCGCCCGCGCGTCAGATCGTCGGAAGCACCTACGCGTGTCCAAACGCGATCCAGCAGCGGCAGACGCGCTTTCTCGGCGGGGACGAAGCTGCCCATTTGCGCCAGTATGCTGATGATTGCCACTTGCCGCAGCACCGTGCTTTTACCGCCCATGTTTGGACCAGTAATGATCAGCAAACGATCGGTCGAATTGTTTAGATAGATACTGTTTGGCACAAACGGATCTTCACTAAACACTTCGATAACAGGATGCCGGCCCTGCACGATTTCAATCTCATCGCCCTCGTGCATCGCGGGCCTGACAAAGCGTCGACGCGCGGCCGTTTCAGCGAGCGAGGCCAGGGCATCGAGGGCTGCCAACGCACGCGCTGTTGCCTGGATGCGTTTTGTTTCCGCAGCTACCT
>Ga0190270_10001237_pt1 | contig 11765 bp, 12 predicted proteins | sample Popmic320T_FD_133748 | JGI IMG/M metagenome (GOLD analysis project Ga0190270, IMG submission 133748) | Populus adjacent soil microbial communities from riparian zone of Weber River, Utah, USA - 320 T | ecosystem: Environmental > Terrestrial > Soil > Riparian zone | place: USA: Utah | collected... | reverse complement strand
CGCCATCAACCCCGGGACAAGGTTCGCAAGATGCGGCGTGCGTCCATTCTGCGCACGTAAGCCGTTTCCTGCCAAGTGCGACTTTGGCGGCCGGTACGATGGCTGGCGCGCGGCGCGGTGGCCGAGAGGTTAGGCAGAGGCCTGCAAAGCCTCGTACACCGGTTCGAATCCGGTCCGCGCCTCTAGGTCCCGAACTCCTTGCAAAGTGCGGATTTTTTCATCGTGCGCTGAAGTCACTCATTCGTCCAGCGGGCACCGGCGCGCACCATTCCGCGCACAAGATCCTCGTTCTCGAGGTGCCCGTAGACGTCCACCGTCGTCGAGACGGAGGCGTGGCGGGCGAAGCGTTGCGCCAGGGCTAGGTCGCCGCCGTTCGCCCGCAGAAACTCCGTTACCGCCGTATGGCGCAGCTCGTGCATGGGGAAGTGAGCCATCCCCGCTTGTCGCAGGCAACGCACCCACCAGCCCAGAAGGGCGCCGGCGCATTCGCGATCTGCGCGGCAAACTCGCCGTCGGCACGGGAGACGTTCTCCCGAAGGTGGAAGCGGGGAATGTCCGTGCCCCAGCCTCCCCGCGTGCGTGGCGACGCCAGGGAAGATACTGGCGAACCTCCCTAGGCCGTCCTTGCGGCGCTCGAGGGCCTCCGACGTCGCCTCCGGCTCGCCGCGACGTCGAGGTGCTCAGGTCTCCATCCCCGAACTCGCTGTCCTCAAGCTTCGCAAAGGTGACCGTTCTCCGAGCGAAAAGTCGGCGGGCATCGTTTTGCCAGAGCTGAACACGTTCGCGAGACGCTCCGCGATCGGCGGGCCGTGCTTGAACCCGTGGCCCGACCCACCTCCGACGATCCAGACGCTCGGGTGCTCGGGGTGCGATGCCGCGATGAGGCGCGTATCGGCGGTGATCTCGTAGCGGCACGAACGGGCGCCGACGAGCGGTGCGTCCCCGAGGGCAGGAAAGCGCTCTCGCAGGTACGCCCGAACATCCGCCTCCGTCCTGGTCGTGCTTGGTAGGTCGGAATCGGGGTCGACCGGGGGCCCCTCGTCGTCCAGCGCCGCCTTGATGCCCACTTCGTCGATATCCGCCGTTCCATAACGAGAAAGCTCGTAGTCGCACCAACCCGGCAGTCCGAGCGCGCGCCAGGCGGGCCCACCGTCGAAGAACAACAACTCTTGCTGCGTGACCTTGAGCGAAACGAGGTCGGGGAAGAGCTTCGCGAGCCACGGGCCGCAGGCCCAAACGACCACATCGCCCTCGAGGCGTGTGCCACCTTCGAGGACAACCGCAGCCCCATCCTGCAGCGCTCGGCCGCGAACGATCCGCGCACCATGGGCGACCGCTTGGCCAGCGAGCGCGAGCATCGACCGCTCCGCACGTAGGACTCCGCCCTCCGGCTCGAGGAGCACGAACGCGAGATCGTCACCGCGAAAGCTCGGGTAGAGCTTGGACGCCTCCGCTACCTCCAGGCGCTCGACCGGGATGCCCTGTTCGATGAGTGTTCGCTCCGACTCGACTTCCCATCCGTCTTCACGGTGGGCGAACCACGCCATGCCGCACTCGACGAGCAGCTCTTCTCCGGACTCCTCCCCGAGCTGGCGCCAGAGCGTCTGCGCCCGACGCGCCATGGCGGTGTATTCGCTATCCGGACCGTGCGCGCAGCGGTACAGGCGCGTTTCGCCTCCGGAGGAGGCCCGGGGATCGCCGGGCCCAAATTGGTCGACCAGCGTCACGCGTTCCCCGCTTCGCGCGAGCCACCACGCCAGCGACGATCCGAACGTCCCGGCTCCCACGATCACACAATCCATCGGAGCGAGACAATATGTCAGGGGAACCCTCATCAATACGATCAGGCGCCTGTAGACCTGACCTCGAACCGGTTTCAGTCCGGTTCGCGGCTGGTGCCTTCGAGACGCTGAAACGCTTTTTCTGTCGGGCGCTACGCCGGAACCGGAACGCCAGGCCCAAGCTCGGCGGGAAGCTCGCTCCGCGAGTCCACTTGCAACTTGCGGAAGATGCTCGTGAGGTGACCCTCGACCGTGCGAGTGGTAACAAAGAGGGCCTGGGCAATCTCACGGTTGGTGAGACCCTGGCTGGCGAACTCGGCGATCCGGCGCTCGCTGGCGGTCAGCGAATCGAGCCCTGTGAGGACAACTCGGCGGGGGCGGGCACCGGTGGCGCGAAGCTCGGTCTCGGCATATACGGCGAGGGGTCTGGCGCCCGCGCGGTGGGCGGCGTCGAGTGCCTCGCGGAGGAGCTCTCGCGCTTCGGTGCGGCGATTGCGTCTCCGAAGCATGGCGCCGAGATCAGCGAGCGCGCGCGCTCGTTCCAACGTGACGTCGCCGCGCTCGAACGCGTCGATGGCCTCACGGAGCAGCGAGGCTCCACGGTCACCGCCGGCCACCACGCCGGCGGCACGCAGGGCCACGCCGAGTGCCCGTGAGGCGCCGAATGCCCGCGCAAGTCGAAGCTCCTCTTCTGCCAGGCGTTCCGCCGATTCGAGATCGCCGAGCGTCAGATAGGTGAGCGCGGCTTCCGATCGCCAGGGGACGTAACTCGGGCAGGTCACCATCGCACGCGTCAGGCTCACCCCTACCCCGAGGAAGTCCGCGAGCCCTTCGGCGACTCGTCCCTGGCCGACCCTCAGCCGGCCGCGGGCTAGGCGAAGAGGTGCGGCCGTGACCATTCCGCCGTCTACTTCCGAGTCGAGTGGTGCGAGCGCCCGCTCTGCCATGTCGAGCTCGCCCTGCTCGACGAGCGCCTTCAGGAGCACACCGCCGTTCATGACGCGGTAGAGGGGTGGTGCGGGGAGCTCGGTGGCCGCAAGGGCCATCTGGGTGTCTGCCTCGGCGGCGCGCAGATCGCCCCGGCGGAGCGCGAGCCAGCCGCGGATCGCCAGGCTTACGGCAAGCCGGCCCCCGTCGCCGGTCGCCCGCCCCTGCTCAATCGACGCGTCGACTACGGGGCGCATCTGCCCATACCGCTCGGCGCAGAGCAGCGCAAGCATGGCCCGCGCAAAAGTTAGCTCAGCGAACCACGGCCTGTCCGCCGAGCCTGAGGATGCGCTGACTCCGGCCAGAAGCGCCCGGGTCGCGAGCTCCGCGCCGACCTCGGCGGGCTCGTTCGTGAGGATGGACGTGAACGCGGCCACTGCCAGCAGCTCAGGTGGTGGGGCAGGATGGTCGGCCGCCCGCTGGCGTAACGTCTCAGCGCGGAGCGCCGCCGAAGGTGCGGTGACGGGATCGTTTAGCCCCGGGATGACGGCTGCGGCCTCGAGCGGGAGCGCGAGCTCAGAATGGCTAGAACCCACCGACGAAGACGCACGATCGAGAACCTCGACCGCCTCGGCGAAGCGTTGAGCGCGACTGAGCGCGAGCCCCAGCACCATAGCTGCCTGGGCGGCACCGGCAGCGTCCGGCGCGGCGTCCATGGCCCCCTGCAGATGTTCGGGCCAGTCGGCGAGCCCGGCGCTCGCCTCGGCCATTCCGAGCTCCAGGAGCACTCCAGACAGGTCGACCGGCGGCGGCGGTTCAGCAAGCGCTCGGCGGAGGAAGACGGCTGCCGACTCGGGAGCGCCACTCCGCTCGCCCACCCGCGCAGCCTCGACGAGCCGCGCGACGACCCAGCGGTCCGCGGCGGGCTCGCTGATCAGCAAGTGCTTGGCGACCCGCTCGTTCGCGCCGGGGTGCTCGGCGAGCAGCCCGGCGGCACGGCGGTGGACTTCCGCACGCTCTGCGCCGGTGAGATCGGCGTAGATCCCGCTGCGGACGATCGGATGGATGAACGTCAGCGGCCGGCCGGCCTCCAGGATCCCGGCGGTCGCCAGCAATTCGGCTGCCTCTGCTGCCTCGACCTCGTCAAGGCCCGCGAGTCGCGTCGCCTGGAGGAGGTCGCTCTGCTCGAGCACCGCCAGCGCCCGAGCCAGCCGCCCCGCATGTTCAGGTAGCCGACGGAGCCGGAGGCGAATCGAGCGGCCTACCGTTCGTGCTCCGATTCTTTCGACATCGCGCGCAGCCTCCGCGGTCGGAGCGATCCGCGCCTCGTTCAGCGCTTCCACGAGCTCGTGCAGCAGGAACGGCATTCCCTGCGTTGCCCGCAGGCAGGCGTCGACGAAGGGTGGATCCGGGACCACGGCGAGTCTCGATTCAACAAGCTGGGCGACAGCCGCTCTTGTCAGCGGAGCAAGCCGGATCACACCAGCGGACGGATCGGTCGCCAAGGTCGCCAACAACTCGGCATCGGTGCCCGCCTCGCGAGGGCGGGTCGCCACGACGAGCACGGCGTCCAGCTCTTCGAGGCGCGTGAGCAAGAAGGCGAGGTAACGCAGCGACGCGGCGTCCGCCCAGTGTGCGTCGTCGACGACCAGGCAGAGGGGGCCGGCGGCGGTCAGATTGGCGCACAACCAGTAGAGGCCGTGCAGGATCGCGAACGAGGGATCGACACCGGACGAGGGCGGGTCGTTCGCAGTGGGTGCGCCCGGAAGCCCGAGGAGGCCAGCTGCAAGGCCGGCAGTCCCTTGCAGCAGATCGGCACGTTCGTGGTCCGAGGCCTCGGCCAGTGGCGTCTCGAAAAGCTGACGGACTACTCCGAAGGCGAAATCGCGCTCCAGCTCGGTCCCTCGCGACCGCAGCACACGCATCCCTTCGGATTTCGCCGCCCTTCGCGCAGTCGCAAGCAGTGCGGTCTTGCCAATCCCCGCAGGCCCTTCGATCACCACGAACGTCCCGCGCCCGGCGCGAGCCTCGGCAAAGGCCGATTCGAGTCGCACCAGCTCCTCACCACGCTCGAGTAGCTGTCCGGTGACTGCCGCCTGGTTCATCTGCTTGACCCTAACCCCCCATTGTGCGGAAAGACACGGGATCGCGCCACGGGACCGAGCGCGCTGGGCGCGCGGCGTCAGCCGAGTCGGCACAGATGTGTCGGCGGAAAGACAGGGGGGTCGCCACGGTGCGAATGCGCGTCCCGCGTCGCCACCATCGCCAAGACGAACAGATCCACTCGCATGAAAGGAACTCTCATGAACGTCGTAGTCGAAGAGCCGACACGGGAGCTAGCACAGCGCCGGACCGGATCGGTCGAAGTTCTCCTCCTCTGGTACCCCATATCCAACAAGGTGGAGATCCTGATCCATGACACGTCCAGTGAAGAGGACTTCGGATTCCGGGTCCCACCGGGTAAGGCGATGGAGGCATTTCGCCACCCCTACGCGTATGCCGCCAGGCGGGAGCACTCAGCCCCTCGTTCTCGAACGGCTACCACGCCTCTCAGACCACTCGTCCGCTCCAACTACTGGAAAGGAACCGACAATGCGTAGGATCACGCTTCTCATCGGGGCAGGCCTGATCGCCCTGGCCGCGCCACTCGCCATCGCGACAGCGGTGGTCGGGTGCGCCGGCTCCAGCTCGGGATATTCATCCAAGCCGAACGGCTCGACCGTGCCGGCGAACGACTCGGGGGACGCCGCCATCGTGGGCGTTGGCCAGACGTCCCTTGGCCCGGTCCTGGTCGACGGTAGCGGCCGAACGCTCTACCGGTTCGAGAAGGACACGAACACGGCGAGCACTTGTGATGGCGAGTGCGCGACCTTTTGGCCGCCCCTCGTTACGACGGGCAAGCCGCTGGCTGGGGATGGAGCCTTGGCCAGCAAGCTTGGCACGACTGAGCGAACGGACGGTAAGACCGAGGTCTCCTACAACGGTCATCCGCTCTACTACTACGTCGGCGACACCAAGGCCGGCGACACGACCGGACAGGGCCTCGACCTGTTCGGCGCCGAGTGGAACGCGCTCTCAGCAGCAGGTACAAAGATCGAGGCCGGTGGCTGAGAGAGCGGCCATCGCGGCACGGGCCGTCGTCGATGACGACGGCCCGTCGACGGGGCCGACCTGAGCACTGCCCGGCAAAGCGCTCTCAGACGCCTTACCGCGTCCGCGCCTCTAGCCGGAACACACATCGGTCGCGCAGGCTCCTCCGTCGGGACGTGTGGCGGATCGCGTTAACGCCCCGTCGTAAACATCGCGTCGACTCCGGGCGGCTGCAGGGGTACGGGCGGCAAAAGACAGGAGGGTCACCACGGTGCGAATGCCTGTCCGCGACGCGCACGATCGCTTTCGACAACCAACCAGAGCCGCACGCGGCTCACGTGAGAGGAGTTCTGCAATGCAGAGCGTCATTCAACTGAAGAATCTGGGCGCCACTCGCTTGGCGGCAGCGATGCTCATCTTCGCCGCCGTCGTCACCATCGTTGCGATTGCAGCAGCGCCGGCTAAAGCTGCGCCAGCGAAGCTCACCCACGGCGTATTGACGATCACGGGCACCAACGGAAGCGACGAAATCGCGCTCCGCCTGAGGGCCGCACATCCCGGGATCCTGCAGGTCGACGTTGGTGACGACGGCTCGGCCGACTTCAGCTTCAAGCGCAGGCGCATCGGGAAGATCATCGTCAACGCGCGCGGAGGCGCCGACCTCGCGCGCATCGACGAAAGCAACGGGGTCTTTACGGACGCAATCCCGACAAGGATCAACGGTCAAGATGGACGTGACACGCTGCTCGGAGGCTTGGGAGCAGAGACGCTACGCGGCGGTGACGGAAACGACGTGGTCGATGGAAACGGCGGCGACGATCTCGCGTTTCTGGGCGCGCGAAACGACATCTTCGTCTGGGATCCAGGCGACGGCAGCGACACCATCGAGGGCGGGACCGGAGCCGACACGATGCGCTTCAACGGCGCAGACGGCGCCGAGCAGGTCGACCTCTCGGCGAACGGCAACCGGCTCAAGTTCTTCCGCACCCAGGGTGCCATCACGATGGACACGGCCGGCGTCGAAAGGGTCGACTTCAACGCCCTCGGCGGGGCCGACCTCGTCACCCTCAACGACCTGAGCGGGACGGACGTCGGTGCTGTCAACATCGACCTCGCCGCGACGCTCGGAGGAGCGACGGGCGACGGCGCGGCCGACAATATCGTCGCCAACGCCACCAACGGCGTCGACACGGTCTTTATCGAGGGGGCCGCAGACGGCCTGACGGTGACCGGGCTTGCGCCCGCAGTTCAGATCCTCCACGCGGAGTTCGCGAACGACCGGTTGGACATCAACACCCTTGCCGGCGACGACCGTGTTGACGCGGATGGTTTGCAGATCGGCGTGATCCAGCTCTTCGTTGACGGCCTGCTCGTCCCATAATTGAACGCGCCAACCAAGGCTGCACGGGGCTCCATTCTGGAGCCCCGTGCCGTGTCTGGAGACGACAGAGCCCAGGACCGGGGCCGAACCTCGGCTGCCAGGTTCAGCACCACGGCTCCCCTCGAGACCTGCGGCCAGACTACGGGATCGGCTCGCCGTAGATGAAGTCGTCCATGACCACCAAGTCACGGCCTGGCCCCTCGTTCGGACCGAGCCTGGTCTTACCATTAATGATCCTCACCATGGCTACTCGGTCCTCGAGGAAGCGGACCCCGAGGAAGGACAGGGTCTCGCTGCCCGGGCTGATCGGAACGTCGAACGTCGCCAGCCTGCGGCCCATGGCGTCGAAATAGGCGATCTTCGTCCCGGGCCGATCCACGTCGGTGAACACAGCACCGAAGCCGCTCGAGGTTGCCGGCGTGGTCGAGCCGGGCTCGAAGAACTGGACGGAGAGTCTCCTGCTGTCGAGCGCCGTGAACAGCCGCTGCGGGCTGAAAATGGTGAAGAGGCTCGAGTAAGTCGGGTTGATGTTGTCGAACTCGATCGGCGCCACCCCAGCATTGGCGCTGACCTGGAAGCCCGACCCGGCCGTCGCAAAGACCGCTCCGCGCGGCGAGTTCACGTTGAAGAAGTCAGCCGGCATGAGGTTCGGCGCGGCAAACGCGTCCGGCACGCCATCCCAGTTGATCTCACGCCGCCCGGATCCGAACGAGCCAGCGACGTTGGGATTGAGCGCGCCCAGGTCGGCGCGATATGCGTCGACCGCCGACTGGATGGCGGCAGCGCTTGTGCCGGCCGCCTGCTGGACATTGACGGGCGGAGGACCGCCGCTGGCCTGTGCCAAAGGCGACACGGCGATCGAGACCGCGACGGCTACGAGGAACGGGAAAAGGAATCTTCTCAGCATGGGACGTACCTCCTTGGGTCGTTGTCCCTCTGGAAGGCGCGCGAGTCCCAAGGACCGCGACGCGCGAGTACAACGCAAGCTAGCAAGCAAACGCAAAGCGGCCTCGTCCGTTCTCCGTTTCTTCACCAGACGACACAGGATCGCGCTTCTTAGCTGCCGCGAGGGTTGTGTTTTGCGGCAGACCCGTCCGAAGCTCGAGTCAGCCACGAGCAGTACGTCCCCATGGCCGTCGATGATGCTACGGGCCGTCGCCGCGCGGCTGCTCGGGTGCAAGCCGCGGTGAGTTGGCACCTCAACGACCAGGAGTTCGAGTCGGTGATCTCCCTGCCCGCAGGGACCGTGGGCGTGCTCCTCGTCCGGACGTTGATGCTTCGACACCACGACGTCCCCCTCCATTTCCTCACGCTCCTCAGCGGATCCGTGTCAAATACACCGGTTGGAACGTGAACCTCGTCGACGTGGATGGAAGAAGCGAGAATTAGATGCCCGAAGAGACGGATCGCATGGACGAGCTGCTTACCGGTTTTCGGATGCGGCCTCCCGATGACGGCGACGCCGACGAGGTGGCTTCCTTTGCGAACGACGAGGCGGTCGCGTTTCTCGGCGTCCCGCTGATCGACGCCGACTGGCTGCGGGGCCGCTGGACGGCTCCGGGAGTCGATCGCGCCCGGGATTTGGCGGTTGTCGAGCCCTCCACCGGGGAGCTTTGCGCTTTCCTGAGCGTCGAGGCGGAACCGCCCTATAGAGAGGTCTTTTCGCTCGGCATCGTGGCACCCGCTTTCCACGGGCTCGGGCTGGGAGCCGCGATCGTCTCCGAGAACGAGCGACGGGCACGGCGCTTCGAAACGCTCGCTGACCCGACCGCTCGCATGCTCATCCACGCTGGCGCTCTCGCGGACGAGCCGAGGGTGAGCGCGCTGCTTAGCTCTCGGGGCTATCGCGAGGTGCGCCGCTTCGAGCTCCGCCGCGTGGACTTCTCCGACAGGCCCGCGCCGCCTCGAGACATCGAGGGCATCAGCATTCGCGGCTTCCGCCCCGAGGAGGCGCGCCAGGTCTACGAGGCCCATTTAGAGGCGTTCGCCGACCACTGGGGTGAAGGCGAAGAAACGTACGAGGACTTCCGCCACCATCAGATGGACGGGCCGCGGTACGACGCCGACCTGTGGTTTGTTGCCTGGGACGGAGAGGAACTCGCCGGCTACGTCGGCGCGCAGGACAAGTCGCTCGAGGACCCTTCTCGCGGCTACATCGCGGTGCTGGGCGTACGAAGCCCGTACCGGCGGCGCGGTATCGGGGAGGCGCTCCTTCGCCGCGCCTTCGAGGCGCTATATGGGCGAGGCCGGCAGGGAGTCGACCTGCATGTCGATACTGATTCGCTCACGGGCGCCACGCGGCTGTACGAACGAGTGGGCATGACGGCCCATCCTCGCTTCGCGAACTGGGAGAAAGAGCTCCGCCCAGCGAGGGCCTAGGCGACAGTCCACGCCGCAACTCTTGTACGTGTCTGGCACGTCGACCTCCGCGAGATCCCTGGCGGTGCTTCACCCTCCTCGCCGCGCTCCCGTCGAATCGCCTGGCGGCTTACGCTCTCGCCGAACTCCTCAGCCGGCCACGATTCTGCGAGCGAATCGCCGAGGCTCTTGTGCGCTGGTCGCGGGCGGCGTAGAACTACTTCGCGCCTGGGGGTCAGTCGACCCATTCGACGTTGTACCTTGGCCCGGCCTCGAGCATCCGCTCGATCAGTTCCTCCGTCACCGGCGGAGGCGCAGCGGACGGATCGTCCACCGGCGTACAGACCTCACGGAACCAGCCCTCCATGCCGGCGGGCGTGTAGACGGCGATCATCCTCGCGGCCGTGCTTGCCTCATTCCGATAGAGGTGCCGCGTCCCGCGAGGGACGAAAACGGACTCGCCGGCCGAAACCGTTCGCATCTTCTCACCGGCAGTGAACGTGATCCTTCCCTCGGTGATAGTGAAGAGCTCGTCCTCGGCGAGGTGTCGGTGCGGCAGCGGTCCGCCACCGGCGCCGACGAGGCAATCGAGCGCGAACAGCGACCCGCCAGACTCCTCGCCCGTGACGAGGAAGGTGTACATGTCACCGGGGCCCCACCACGAGCGCCCTGCCTCGCCCGCGATCGTGTGTACGACTCGTGCGTCCATCAATGCGAAGGTCGCCGCTCGGGCGGTGCTACGTGGCCGCGGGCACGTCGCCCTCCGGCGCGGGGCCGGGCTCTGGCCCTCCCTGATCGAGTCGGAACGGCGGATAGACGTCGGTCATGAGCGCGGCGTATGCGACCACACGGAAGACCCACCGGTTCAGTCCTACGACGAGGTCGAAGATCCCCCGTGGGTACCGGGTCGTGAAGAGGAGGGCGATCGCGGCGAAGAGCACCAGGAGGGCGATCAGGCCCGGGCCGCCGCTCCAACTTCGGCCTTCCTCATCCCAGCCTCCGTTCCAGGCGAACCAGCCTCCACCGAGGAAGACGCCGAGGACGAGGTAGTGCGGGATTGAAAGCAGCCACCACTTCACAAGCACGAGCCCCCGCGACAGCTGTTCCGGGTACTGCACGTCGAGACTCGCCGGGTAGTCGGGCTCCGGCCCGAGCGCAAAGGGGGGATAGCGGTCGGTCCCGAGGGCGTCATAGGTGTAGAAGCCGACGCGCCACGCCCAGCGCAAGACGCCTAGGTTGAAGTCGAAGATCGAGCGCGGGTACCGCCCGGTGAAGAGGATCGCAAAGAAGGCGACGATCGTCAGCACCAGGAAGGCGATGAACAAGAAGAACAGCACGATGAAGTGCGGAATCGCGAGCAGCCATTTGACGAGCCACAGCCAGCGGCTGAGCTCAGGATCGAGTCTTCCGTCGACGCGAACCGGATTGGGTGAGACTGCGGACATGTCGATGCGACCTCCGATCGTCTCTGGCCACCAAACCCTTTCACACCCGCCCGTTGCTCGCCTGTCGACGAACAACGGGCGCTGGTCCACCGCCACTTGGTCAGCCCATCCCGCCGCCGCCCTTCCGGGCACGGGCCGGCGCGCGCGTCCAAGGCTCCTCGCGCAAGGTGCTCAGGAAGGTTGTCGAGCGGCTGCGTGCCGCCTTGCCTCGTCCTAAGAGCAGTCAGCGAACGCAGGACACCAGGTGGCGGAACCGAACGCTTACGGAAGGGCGGCGGCGGGCTTGCGTCAGCGCGTTGGGCATGGGGATGATCTCCCGATGCTTGGCGAGTTCTTCACAGCAACCCCCGACGCGATTGACGAGAGGTTGATCGGCGAAGGCCCGTACAGCCGGTTTCCTTACGGTCGAGGCGAAGACCGTGAGTTCCGTCAGCATTTCCACGCTCGGGGAATGTCTCGGCGCGGGCGCATACGCCGAGCTATTCGAGCGCATCGAGAGCCGCCAGGCTGCCCACGGAGAGGCTGGCATCGATCAGGTGCCGAGAGAGATCCGAGACGCGCTCGCGGACGCCGAAGATCTGGATGCTGTCGCAGAGCGGTGGGCGGCGACGGACGAGCTGAAGATGGATGGTTGGGAGCCTGTAGAGACGCGTCAGGTCGTGGGTGATCTCGCTCGGCTGGCCCGAGAAGCCCGCGATGCGGAGCAGCCGGTGTGGTTTTGGTGGTCGCTCTGAGAGCCGCCCGCTTGCGGAAGGGCGGCGGCGAGTTAGGTTGAGTCCGTGT
>Ga0190270_10001236_pt1 | contig 11765 bp, 12 predicted proteins | sample Popmic320T_FD_133748 | JGI IMG/M metagenome (GOLD analysis project Ga0190270, IMG submission 133748) | Populus adjacent soil microbial communities from riparian zone of Weber River, Utah, USA - 320 T | ecosystem: Environmental > Terrestrial > Soil > Riparian zone | place: USA: Utah | collected... | reverse complement strand
CTCGACCTGGTGGTCGAGTACGCCGATATCACCGACGAGACCCCCGAGGAGACCGCGGCCGCGCTGGCGGCGGTCGGCGACGGGGCGGAGGAGACGACATGACCATCCAGCCCGTGCAGAACTACCTGGTCCCGACGGTCATCGAGCAGACGAGCCGCGGCGAGCGGGGCTACGACATCTACTCCCGTCTGCTGAAGGACCGCATCGTGTTCCTCGGCACACCGATCGACGACAACGTCGGCAACCTGATCATGGCCCAGCTCCTGCACCTGGAGTCCGAGGACCCGGGCAAGGACATCAACCTGTACATCAACTCGCCCGGCGGCGACGTGTCGGCGCTGCTCGCGATCTACGACACGATGCAGTACATCAAGCCCGACGTCTCCACGATCGTCATGGGATTGGCCGCGAGCGCGGCCGCGGTGCTCCTGCTCGCGGGCGCGCCCGGCAAGCGCTACGCGCTGCCCAACGCCCGCGTCCTGCTCCACCAGCCGCACGGCGGCGCCCAGGGTCAGGCGATCGACATCGAGATCCAGGCCAAGGAGATCATGCGGCTGCGGGGCCTGCTCGAGGAGATCATCGCCCACCACACCGGCCAGACCCTCGAGAAGGTCACGAAGGACACCGACCGGGACTTCATCCTGACCGCGGACGAGGCGCTCGCGTACGGGGCCGTGGACGAGATCCTCTACGGGCGCGGCCTCGCGTCGGAGATGGCTGCAGCGAGCCCGAACGGGGCGTAGTATCCGACGTCACGACCGGGTGATGCACCCGGTCGTCGGTGTCGGGAGAGAGGAAGGGCCCACAGCGCGATGGCGAAGTTCGGGGACTCCGATCTGCTGAAGTGCTCGTTCTGCGGGAAGAGCCAGAAGCAGGTGAAGAAGCTCATCGCCGGTCCCGGCGTGTACATCTGCGACGAGTGCATCGACCTGTGCAACGAGATCATCGAGGAGGAGCTCTCCGAGACCTCCGAGCTGAAGCTCGACGAGCTGCCGAAGCCGGCCGAGATCTACGAGTTCCTCGACGGCTACGTCGTCGCCCAGGACGTCGCGAAGAAGGTCCTGTCGGTCGCGGTCTACAACCACTACAAGCGGATCCAGGTCGGCCAGAAGGACCCCGAGGTCGAGCTCCAGAAGTCGAACATCATGATCCTCGGGCCGACGGGCTGTGGGAAGACCTACCTGGCGCAGACGCTGGCGCGGATGTTGAACGTCCCGTTCGCGATCGCCGACGCGACGGCGCTCACCGAGGCCGGCTACGTCGGTGAAGACGTCGAGAACATCCTGTTGAAGCTGATCCAGGCGGCCGACTACGACGTGAAGAAGGCCGAGACCGGGATCATCTACATCGACGAGATCGACAAGATCGCGCGCAAGTCCGAGAACCCGTCGATCACGCGCGACGTCTCCGGCGAGGGCGTGCAGCAGGCGCTGCTGAAGATCCTCGAGGGCACGCAGGCGAGCGTCCCGCCGCAGGGCGGACGCAAGCACCCGCACCAGGAGTTCATCCAGATCGACACCACCAACATCCTGTTCATCTGCGGCGGTGCGTTCGCGGGCCTCGACACGATCATCGAGTCGCGGATCGGCAAGAAGGGCATCGGGTTCGGCGCCGAGATCGTGGCGCGATCGGACAAGGACCTCGGCGAGCTGTTCGGCAAGGTCCTGCCCGAGGACCTGCTGAAGTTCGGACTGATCCCCGAGTTCGTCGGCCGCCTGCCCGTGCTGACCCACGTCGACAACCTCGACGAGTCCGCGCTCATCGACATCCTCACGAAGCCGAAGAACGCGCTGGTGCGCCAGTACATGAAGTTCTTCGAGTACGACGGCGTCGAGCTCGAGTTCACCGACGACGCGATGGCCGCGATCGCCGAGCAGGCGATCCAACGGGGGACCGGCGCGCGCGGCCTGCGCGCGATCATGGAAGAGGTCCTGCTCAACGTCATGTACGAGCTGCCCTCGCGCGAGGACGTCACGAAGTGCCTCGTCGACCGCGACGTGGTGCTGACCGGGGTGAACCCGACCCTCGTCCCGCGCGACCAGAAGAAGTCCCGCGGTGAACGCCAGGAGCGCAGCGCCTGAAGGCGTGGCCCGCGCTCGCGATCGCCGTCGTCGCGCTGCTCGTGGTCGCGGTCGTGGCTGACGAGCCGGCGGCCGGCGGCGGCGGGCTCGACGGCACCAGCTGGATCCTCGACGACGCCTCGCTGGCGCTCCTCGCCACCGACGTGCCGGCCGAGGTCCAGGTCACCCTCCGGTTCGACGCCGGCACCGTCGGCGGCTCGACCGGCTGCAACACGTACGGCGGGACCTACACGGTCGACGGCGACGCCATCTCGATCTCGGACCTGTTCCAGACCCTCATCGCGTGCCCGCCGCCGGTCGGGGAGCTCGAGTCCGCGTACGTTGCGGCCCTGACGGGCGCCGACGCGTTCCAGGTCGCGGGCGACGCGCTCGTCCTGACCGGTCCCAACGCGGCGCTGTCGTTCACCGCGGAGCAGCCCCTCCCCTTGGTCGGGACGGCGTGGTTCCTCGAGACGGTGGGCGACGGCAACGGGGCGGTCTCGAGCCCGGTCGCGCCCGGCACGATCACGTTCGCCGAGGACGGCACCGTGAGCGGGCAGACCGGCTGCAATACGTTCACCGGGTCGTACACGGACGACGGCGCCTCGCTCGCGTTCGGCCCGCTCGCCACGACGCGGATGGCCTGTCCCGACGACGCCATGGCGCAGGAGGCCGCGGTGCTCGCCGCCCTCGAAGGCACGGCCGCCTACACGATCGACGGCTCGTCGCTCTCGCTGCTCGACGCCGCCGGCGTGTTCGTGCTCGGCTACCGCGCCTGAGCGCCACGGCTAGACTCGGCCGTCGCATGCGCCGCGCCACGACCCTCGTCCTCGCGCTCCTGCTCCTCGCCGCGACGGCGTGCACCGAGGATCCGTCGCGCCTCGTCGGGCCCACGTGGATCCTCGACCCCTCCACGGTCGCGCGGCTGGGGATCCAGGTCCCGGCCGGTACCCGCGTCGACATCCGGTTCGACGGCGGCCAGGCGAGCGGGACCACGGGCTGCAACACCTACACGGCCAGGTACGTGGCGGACGGGGCGGACCTGTCCTTCAGCGAGATCGTCGCCTCCACGCGGGCGTGCGACCCGGCGCTCACCGCGCTCGAGGTCGACTACCTCGAGCGGCTCGCGCAGACCGACAGCTTCCAGTTCGCCGGCACCGGGGCCTCGCTGATCCTCTCGGGGAGCTCGAAGCCGCTCGGGTACACGGCCGAGGGGAGCTCGCCGGACCGCGACTAGTGGATCGGCGGCGGCGTGGGCCGGTCGATCTCGTGCGTGGGGGGCGGGAACGCCTGCGCGTCGCCGGTCGGCCGGTGCGCCGTGAGCCCGTAGATGATCAGGACGTCGAGCAGGATCACGAGCGTCCCGTCGTGGGGGAAGATCCGGTGCGAGGAGAACACGATGACGGCGCTCAGCGCCGTGACGACGATGCCGAAGACGCGCCCGCCGCCCCCGAAGAGCATCCCGGCCGCGATCAGCTGCAGGGCACCGAGGACGAGCCACCCCCACGCCCACTGCGAGAGCTCGCCGAAGGCCGGTGCGGCGGTCGTGTACTCGGGCTTCAGGATGCCCGTGAGCCCGGCGAACCCGTGGAACAGGCCCGCGATCCCCAGGAGCGCTCCCGCCAGGTCGTACCAACCGCGTCCGCCCGTCCTCGCCATGTCGGCCTCCCCGCTCGTGTCCGTCGCGGAGGATACCCCTCCTCGCCCGCCGAGTGTTCGCACGCCGGAGTGGACTAGGGCAGAATGATCGGGACGACCTGAGCGTCCGAGAGGGAGGCACCGAGGATGTCGATGAGCGCTGAGGAGCGGATGTACACCCGCGAGGCCGGCAGGCTGTGGTGGGTGGTCCTGCTCGCCGGGATGTTGTGGTTGATGTTGTCCGTGATCATCCTGCGGATGGACATCACGTCGATCGTGTCGGTCGGGATCCTGATCGGCGCGATCTTCGCGTTCGCGTGCGTGAACGAGTTCATCGTCGGGATGAACACGAGCGGCGGATGGAAGGCGATCCACTGGATCGTGGCGTTCCTGTTCGCCCTCGGGGCGCTGTGGGGTTTCTTCCAGCCCGTGCAGACCTTCTTCGCGCTCGCGTCGATCCTCGGTCTTCTGCTGGCCATCCAGGGGATCTTCGAGATCACGCGCGCGTTCATGACCCGCGATGAGAACGACCTGTGGTGGCTGAGCCTGATCGCCGGGATCCTGTTCCTCCTGTTGGCCTTCTGGGTCGCCGGCGCCGACCGCGTCTACAACATGGACGAGCGGGCCGAGCTGATCCTGTTCTTCGCCGGCTTCATGTGCCTGTTCCGCGGCATCGCAGAGATCGCGGTGGCGTTCGCGCTGCACCGCGGGAAGAAGGCAGCTGAGGCCATGGACACCGGCACCGCCGGCACCGCCGCATGAGCGACGTGGCCGGGGGCGGGGAGGACCTCGAAGCGGTCGAGCGGGAACGCGACCGCCTCGCCGCCGAGGTCGCGCGGCTCGAGGACCGGCCGCGGCGGCGTACACGTACGCGGGGCATCATCGCGCTGATCCTGGTGATCCTCACGTTCGTCGCCACGGCGGCCGCGGTGCCCGGCGTCTGGGCCCGGCGGACCCTCCTCGACACGGATCGCTACGTCGCGACCGTCGACGACCTCGCGACGCAGCCGGCCATCCAGCAGGCGCTCGCGACCGAGATCACCGCCGCCGTGTTCGAGGCCCTGGACGTCCAGGACCGGCTCTCGAGCGTCATCGGCGAGCGGCTGCCCGAGCTCCGGTTCCTGGCGGGCCCCATCAGCACCGCGATCCAGGGGTTCGTCCAGGAGCAGGTCCTGAAGGTCGTCCAGAGCCAAGCCTTCATCACGTTCTGGTCCGAGGCGAACCGGTTCGTCCACGAACAAGCGCTGGCGGTGCTCCGCGGGGAGTCCGAGGCGGTGTCCGTGCAGGGCGACCAGGTCGTGCTGAGCTACCTGCCGCTCGTGAACCGGGCGCTCGCGGATCTCTCCGGCCTGCTGAGCGACCTGCTCGGCCGCTCCATCACCCTCCCGACGATCACCGAGGACACGGTGCCGACCGAGGCGATCGCGACGCTCGAGAGCGCCCTCGGCGTCGACCTGCCGGAGACCTTCGGCCAGGTGGTCATCTACGAGGGGGACGACCTCGGGGCGCTGCAGCAGGTCTTCCGGATGACGAACGCGATCGTGGTCCTGCTGGTCCTGCTGATCCTGGTCCTGGCGGCGGTGGCGATCGCGCTCTCGCCCCGTCGCCGGCGCACCATCCTCCAGCTGGCCGTCGGGATCCTGGTGATCACCGTGTTCGAGCGGCGGCTGGCGATCTCAGGCACGAACTCGATCGTCGAAGACGTGCCCGCGACGTTCCAGCCGGCCGCCGAGGCGACCGGACAGGTCCTGCTTGACAGTCTGCTCTCGACGACGCTCTGGGTCCTGCTCGCGATGCTCGCCGTGATCGTGGCGGCCGTCATGTCGGGTCCCTACCCGTGGGTCGTGGCCTTCCGCGCGTGGGTCGGCGACGTGGCGTCGGGGACCGCCGGCGCCGTGCGCGCGGCGGACCGCAGCCCGGCCGTGGCGTGGATCGCCGATCACCGCGACGGCGTGATGGCCGGCGTCGCCATCGCCGCGGTCGTGATCTGGCTCATCGCCGACCTGTCGTTCGGCGGTCTCTTCCTGCTCGCCGTCGTGGCGGCGATCGCCGAGTTCCTCGTGTACCGGGTCGGGGCGGCCGACGACGAGCAGGTCCCGACGCCCCCCGACGGTGGATGAGCAGACCCCACGTCGCGACCGGATCGCCGAGGCGAAGGAGCGCGTCGACCGCCTGAAGGCGAGCGCCGAGGCGCGCCTGGCGACCGAGCGCCAGCGCCGGAGCTGGGTGCGGCTCGCGGTGCGCGCCTGGGAACGTGACCGGGACCGCGCGGGCGGCCTGCTCGCCGGGGGGCTGGCGTACCGGATCTTCCTGTGGCAGCTCCCGACCGCGCTCGTGATCGTCGCGATCGGGGGGCTCTTCGCCGACATGGGCGACACCGATCCCGGCGTCGTGATGGAGGAGGCGGGACTGACGGCCGCCGTCGCGTCCGCGATGGGGCAGGTCGCGAGGGACGCGGGCACCTCGGCGTGGTGGCTCCTGCTGTTCGGGCTCTGGGGGATGCTCTGGGCGGGACGGGGGGCGGCCCGCGCGCTGAAGGTCGTGTCCGCGATCGCCTACGAGACCCGGCCCTCGGGCGGGTCGGCGACCCGCGGCTCCCTGGTGTTCAACGGGCTGATGCTCGCCACGATGTTCCTGCAGCTGCTCTCGGGGTCCCTGCTCGGGGACTCGTTGGTGGGTGAGCTGGCGTTGATCGTGCTGATCGCGGTCGTGACGTTCGCCATCGTCACCTGGGCGCTGACCCTGCTCCCACGGGGGGAGCGCCCCTGGACGGTGGTCCTGCCGGGGTCGATCCTCTTCGCGCTGGCGATCCTGGCCACCCGGCTCGCGATCGACGTCTACTTCGCCGACCGCGTCCACCGCGTGGAGGACATCTACGGCTCGATCGGGATCGCGATCGTGATCCTCCTGGCCCTCTACCTGGTGGCGCGGGTGCTCCTGTGGAGCACGTTCCTGTCGTCCACCTTCGCCGGCGTCGGCTCGGGGGGCGAAGCCTTCGACGTCCGCGGCGTCTTCGACGCGTACGCGCACCCGGTGAAGGACGAGCCCGACGCCGGGGCCGGGGACGGCACCGCGCCGGGGGGGTAGGCTGTTCCACCCCCGGCCGTTCCGCGCCGACGTCACGAGAGGAGCACGCATGGGCATCGGACCCGTCGAGTACATGGTGGTGGCGTTCCCCGGGAACAGGTTCACCGGACAGATCGCGCCGGCGCTCGCCGAGCTCGTCGAGAGCGACACGATCCGGATCATCGACCTGGCGTTCGTGTCCAAGGACGCCGACGGGTCGATCGCCGCCTTCGAGCTGAGCGACCTTGATCCCGACGTGGCTGCCCTGTTCGGGTCGACGGGCGCGAGCGCGGGGATGCTCTTCAACGAGGAGGACATGGCGGCCGCGGGCGAGGAGCTCGAGCCGAACTCATCCGCGGCGCTGCTCGTCTGGGAGGACGTGTGGGCGACGAAGCTCGCCGACGCGATCCGCGACGCCGGCGGCGAGCTGTACGACCTCGACCGGATCCCGCACGACGTCGTCGTCGCGGCGATGGACTACGCGAAGGCCAACGCGGCCGGCTGAGGCCCGAACCCGAGAAGGAGCTGATCGGACGATGAGACGTGGACCGGGCTTGGTGGGCATGGCGGCGCGCACGGCGGTCGTCGCCGGCACCGCGACCGCGGTGAGCGGACGGGTGGGCCGCCGGCAGGCGGCCAAGTACGCCGACCAGGACGCCCAGTACACCCAGCAGCAGGCCGCCGCGGCGGAGCAGGGCGTGGAGCAGCAGGCGGCCGACCCGACCGCGCAGCTCCAGCAGCTGGCGCAGCTGCACGACCAAGGCATCCTCACCGACGAGGAGTTCGCCGCGAAGAAGAAGCAGCTGCTCGGCATCTGACCACCGGCGCACGCGTGACCTTCGAGGGCGGCCCGCACGCGGGCCGCCCTCGACGCGTCCGGTAGCATCGCCCGCATGCCGGTCCCCGAGAAGCCATCGATCGACGGCCTCGAAGCGAAGTGGGGCGAGTGGTGGGAGACCACCGGGACCTACCGCTTCGACCGCAGCGCGCCCGCCGAGCGGGTGTTCGCCGTCGACACGCCCCCGCCCACCGCGAGCGGGTCGCTCCACATCGGGCACGTGATGTCGTACACGCACACCGACCTGATGGTGCGGTTCCGGCGGATGTGTGGCGACGAGGTCTTCTACCCGATGGGCTGGGACGACAACGGCCTGCCCACCGAGCGCCGCGTCCAGAACTACTTCGGGGTGCGGTGCGATCCCTCGCTGCCCTACGACCCCGGCTTCGCCGCCGCCGCGCTCGAGCGCCCCGACGACAAGCCGGTCCCCATCAGCCGGGGGAACTTCATCGAGCTCTGCGAGCGGCTCACCGCCGAGGACGAGCAGGCGTTCGAGCGGCTGTTCCGGTTGCTGGGCCTCTCGGTCGACTGGACCCAGACCTACACGACCGTCGGCGAGGTGTCGCGCCGGGCCTCCCAGCGCGGGTTCCTCCGGATGGTCGAGCGGGGCCAGGCCTACTCGGCGGAGGCGCCGACGCTCTGGGACGTCGACTTCCGATCCGCGGTCGCCCAGGCCGAGATCGAGGACCGTGAGATCGACGGCACGTACCACCGCGTCCGTTTCGACATGGAGGACGGGGGCGGGGCGATCACGATCGAGACCTCCCGCCCCGAGCTGATCCCGGCGTGCGTGGCGCTCGTGGTGAACCCGGGTGACGAGCGGTACGCGCCGTTCGTGGGCCGGACCGCGCTCACGCCGGTGTTCCGGGTGCCGGTGCCCGTCGTGGCCCACGAGCTGGCCGACCCGGAGAAAGGCACGGGCGCCGCGCAGATCTGCACGTTCGGCGACGTCACCGACGTCGTGTGGTGGCGCGACCTCGGTCTGCCGGCCCGGGTGGTCGTCCGCCGCGACGGCACGCTCATCGACGGCCGCTTCGGCGAGCCGGGATGGGAGTCACGCGATCCGGCCGCGGCGAACGCGGCGATGGCCGAGCTCACCGGGAAGGCCGCGAAGCAGGCCCGCCGGCGGATCGCCGAGCTGCTCGCCGAGGGCGGCTGGCTCGTGGGCGAGCCCGAGCCGGTCCGCCACGTCGTGAAGTTCTACGAGAAGGGCGACCGGCCGCTCGAGGTCATCTCGAGCCGCCAGTGGTTCGTCTCGATGCTCGAGCACCGCGAGGGTCTGCTCGAACGGGGCCGCGAGCTGCGATGGCACCCGTCGTTCATGGGGTCCCGCTACGCCTCCTGGGTGGAGGGGCTCAACCAGGACTGGGCGGTCAGCCGGCAGCGGTTCTTCGGCGTCCCCTTCCCGGTCTGGTACCACCTCGACGCCGAGGGTGAGCCCGACCACGACCACCCGATCCTCGCGGAGGAGGCCACCCTGCCGGTCGACCCGCTCACGGATGTCCCTCCGGGGTTCGACCCCGGGCAGCGCGACGTGCCCGGCGGGTTCACGGGGGACCCCGACATCATGGACACCTGGCTCACCTCCTCGCTCAGCCCGCAGATCGCCGCCGGCTGGGGCGAGGACGAGGACCTGTTCGGCCGGCTCTTCCCGATGGATCTGCGCCCGCAGGCGCACGACATCATCCGGACGTGGCTCTTCTACACCGTGCTGCGCGCGCACCTGGAGCACGGCTCGCTGCCGTTCACCGACGCCGCGATCAGCGGGTTCGTCACCGACCCGGATCGCAAGAAGATGTCGAAGTCCAAGGGCAACGTCGTCACGCCGACCGAGGTCTTCGAGCGGCACTCCGCCGACGCGGTCCGCTACTGGGCGGGGAGCGCGCGGCTCGGCATCGACGCGGTCTTCGACGAGCAACAGATGAAGATCGGCCGCCGGCTCGCGATCAAGGTGCTGAACGCGTCGCGTTTCGTGTTGTCGATGGAGGCCGACCCCGGGCCCGTGACCGCCCCGCTCGATCGCTCGATGCTCGCCGCGCTCTGCGCGGTGGTCGAGGAGGCGACCCTGTCGTTCCAGGCGTACGAGCACGCGAAAGCGCTCGAGGCCGTCGAGCGGTTCTTCTGGGGCTTCACCGACGACTACCTCGAGCTCGTGAAGCAGCGGGCCTACGGCGCGGCGGGCGCGGCGGGCGCCGGGAGCGCCGTCGGCGCGCTCCGCCGTGCGCTCGATGTCGTGCTGCGCCTGCTCGCTCCGTTCCAGCCCTACGTCACCGAGGAGGTGTGGTCCTGGTGGCGCGAGGGATCGGTGCACCGACAGGCGTGGCCGACCCGCGACGAGCTCGGTGAGGGCGAGGGCGCCGAGACCGGCGTGTACATGATGGCCGCCGAGGTCCTCACCGCGGTCCGCAAGGAGAAGGCGCTCGCGAAGGTGTCGCTGAAGGTCCCCGCCGCGTCCGTGACGGTGAGCGATGCGTCGGCGCGGCTCGCGTGGCTGGCGCAGGCCGAGGCCGACGTCCGCGAGGCCGGGCGGATCGCCTCGCTCGCGACGGCCGAGGCCGAGGAGCCGTCGATCAGGACCGTCCTCGGCGCACCCGACCCCGCCTGATGCGCTACGAGGACGCCGTCGCGCACCTCGGGGCGCGCCAGCCCGAGCACATGCCGGGACCCTCGCTCGACCGGATCCGCGCGCTCGTCGACTACCTCGACCATCCCGAGCTGACGTACCCGACGATCCACGTCACCGGCACGAACGGGAAGTCGACGGCGGCCCGGTCCGCGGCGGCCGTGGCCTGCGGGCACGAGCTGACCGCCGGCGTGTACCTGTCGCCGCACCTCGTCGACGTGACCGAGCGGTTCAACGTGTGCGGGCGGGACATGACGCGCGGGGAGTTCGCGTCCGAATGGGCCCGGCTCGCGCCCTACCTCGAGCTGGTCGACGGGCTCGGCATGGGTGAGGTCACGTACTTCGAGGCCGTCACGGCCCTGGCGTTCCTGTGGTTCGCGGATCGACCCGTCGGCCTCGGCGTCTTCGAGGTGGGGATGGGCGGGTCGTGGGACGCGACGAACCTCGTGATGGGCGACGTCGCCGTGATCACGCCCATCGGGATGGACCACGTGGCCGAGCTGGGCCCCACGCTCGCCGACATCGCCACGGAGAAGGCCGGCATCATCAAGGACGCGCGGGTGGCGGTGGTGCGCGCGCAGGACCCCGCGGCCGCCCTGGTGCTCGCGCGGCGAGCCGACGAGGTCGGCGCCACGCTCTTGCACGAGGGCGCGGACTGGGAGGTCGAGGAACCGCTGCTGGCCGTCGGCGGCCAGTCGTTCACGCTGCGCACCCCGCGGGCGACCTACGAGGACCTCTACCTACCCGTGTTCGGCGACTACGCCGTGGCGAACGCGGCCGCCGGCGTGGTCGCGTTCGAGGCCCTCACCGAGAAGGGTCTCAACGACGACGCGCTCCACGACGGTCTCGCGGCGGTCCGGGCTCCGGGCCGGCTCGAGGTGGTCGGCCGCGATCCGCTCGTGGTCCTCGACGGGGCGCACAACGCCGGCGGGGCGCTCGCCGTGGCCGCGGCGTTCGCGCGGTCGTTCACGTGGGACCGGCTCCACCTCGTGATCGCCGTGAGCGCGAACAAGGACGTCGAGGGCGTGGTGGGCCCCGTCGCCGCCTTCGCCGACGTCGTGTACGCCACGCGCAACGACAGCGTCCGCAGCGCCGAGCCCGACGCGGTGGTCGCCGCGGCGCGGGCCGTTGGGGTGACCGACGTCTCGGACCATCCGAGCGTGGCCGACGCGCTGGCCGCAGCCCGCGCCGCGGCGGGACCGGGCGACGCGATCCTCGTCACGGGGTCCCTGTTCACCGTCGGCGATGCCAAACGCGCCCTCGCGGGCTAACGCTCACGTCTCGACGAGCACCCACATCTCGCGGAACGGCACCGTCACGTGCCACGTCGTCTCCATACCGGCCGGGATCGTTCCGATGTCGCCGGGCTCGAGGGACACGGACGTGCCGTCACCGAACTCGATCCGGACGCCGCCCTCGAGCACGGCGAGCACCTCGCGCTGCTCCGGCGTCCACGTCATCGGGCCGTCGGTCGCCAGGATCCTCGTGGTGCCGGCCATGAGCGAGCCGTCGTGCACGAGCTCCTGCATCTCGCTCCCCG
>Ga0190270_10001234_pt1 | contig 11775 bp, 10 predicted proteins | sample Popmic320T_FD_133748 | JGI IMG/M metagenome (GOLD analysis project Ga0190270, IMG submission 133748) | Populus adjacent soil microbial communities from riparian zone of Weber River, Utah, USA - 320 T | ecosystem: Environmental > Terrestrial > Soil > Riparian zone | place: USA: Utah | collected... | reverse complement strand
AGCGCCCCGAGGGGTCGGGCACGGTCGCGCAGCTCGACGCGGGCGTGCACGCGATCGGCAAGAAGATCGTCGAGGAGGCCGCCGAGGTCTGGATGGCGGCTGAGTACGAGTCGACGGATGCCGCTGCCGAGGAGATCTCGCAGCTGCTCTACCACCTGCAGGTGCTGATGCTCGCGAAGGGCCTCAGCCTCGAAGACGTCTACCGACATCTCTGAGCAGCCTCCCGCCGACCGCCCCGAATCCGAAAGCCCTGCCGCCATGCTGCGAATCGCCGTGCCCAACAAGGGTTCCCTCGCCGACACCTCCTCCGAGATGCTCCAGGAGGCGGGCTACACCGGCCGTCGTGACCCGAAGGACCTGCACATCATCGACCCGGCCAACGAGGTCGAGTTCTTCTACCTGCGCCCGAAGGACATCGCGACGTACGTCGGCTCGGGAGCGCTCGATGTCGGGATCACCGGGCGCGACCTGCTCCTGGACGCGCGGATGCCGGGCGCGCGCGAGATCGAGGCCCTCGGGTTCGGCGAATCCACGTTCCGGTTCGCCGCGCCCCCGGGCACCTTCACGTCGGTCGAAGACCTCGAGGGCGTGCGTGTCGCGACCGCCTACCCGGGGCTCGTCGACGGCTTCCTCGACGATCACGGCGTCGCGGTCGACTTGGTGCCCTTGGACGGCGCGGTCGAATCGGCGGTCCGCCTCGGCGTGGCGGATGCCGTCGCCGATGTCGTCTCGACCGGCACGACCCTTCGTCAGGCAGGGCTGGAGATCTTCGGTCCCGTCATCCTCGAATCGGAGGCCGTCCTGATCGGTGCGCCCGAGGAGGTCGACGGCACGCAGACCCTCCTGCGCAGACTTCGCGGTGTGATGGTGGCGCGCCGGTACGTGCTCATCGACTACGACCTGCCGGCCAACCTGATCGACGAGGCGGTGGCCATCGCGCCGGGCATCGAGTCGCCGACGATCTCGCCGCTGCGCGATCCGGAGTGGCTGGCGGTGCGCGTGATGAGCCCCAGCAAGGACGTCAACCGGGTGATGGATGCGCTGTACGCGATCGGGGCCCGAGCGATCCTCGTCACGGCGATCCACAACGCGAGGCTGTAGCGATGGCTCTGGTCTGCCGTGTGATCCCGTGTCTGGACGTCGCCGCCGGCCGCGTCGTGAAGGGCGTCAACTTCGAGAATCTTCGCGATATGGGGGATCCCGTCGAACTCGCCCGCGAATACTTCTCGCAGGGTGCGGACGAGCTGACGTTCCTGGATGTGACGGCCACCGTCGACGAGCGCTCGACGACCTACGAGGTCGTCCGCCGCACGGCCGAGGAAGTGTTCATCCCGCTGACGGTCGGGGGAGGGGTGCGCTCGGCCGACGATGTCGCGCGGCTCCTCGGAGTCGGCGCCGACAAGGTGGGCGTGAACTCGGCGGCGATCGCGCGGCCCGACCTGATCGATGAGATCGCAGACCGATTCGGGGCGCAGGTGCTCGTGCTGTCACTCGATGTGAAACGGGCCCCGGGCACGCACTCGGGATTCGTCGTCACCACGCACGGAGGACGCACCCTGACCTCACTCGACGCCCTCGACTGGGCGCGCGAAGCCATCGACCGCGGCGCAGGCGAGCTCCTGGTCAACTCGATCGACGCCGACGGCACCAAGGCGGGCTTCGATCTCGAGCTCGTCGCGCTCATGCGCGAGGTCTCGAGCGTGCCCGTCATCGCCTCCGGAGGCGCAGGCCGCGCCGAGGACTTCGCACCCGCGATCGCCGCGGGTGCCGACGCCGTGCTCGCCGCGAGCGTCTTCCATTCCGGGCAGCTGACCATAGGCGAGGTCAAGGCCGCCATGAACGCAGAAGGAATCGAGGTGCGAGCATGACCGACGCGGTGGACGAGCGGATCGCCCGGGTCGCCTTCACGGCGGACGGACTGGTGGCCGCGATCATCCAGCAGTGGGACACGCGCGAGGTGCTCATGCTGGGATGGATGGATGCCGAGGCCCTGCGCCGCACTCTCATCAGCGGCCGGGTGACCTTCTGGTCGCGCTCGCGACGGGAGTACTGGCGCAAGGGCGACACGTCGGGCAACATCCAGCTTGTTCGCGGCGCGCGTCTGGACTGCGACGGCGACGCGATCCTGATCCAGGTCGACCAGGTCGGCCCTGCATGCCACACGGGCACTCGCACCTGCTTCGATGCCGCCGACCTCCAGGCGGTGCCGGGGCCCGCCCGAGCAACCCGATGAGCCCGGCACCTGCGAGCCTTCCATGACGCGACGCGCTCGTCTCGTGGGCGTCCTGGCCGCGGTCGCGGTGGGTGCGATCGGGGTCATCTCGTCCACGCAGACCTGGCTCGTCGCCGTCCTCGACGACGATGCGCAGCGCGAGCTGGCGGTCGCCGGAGCGGCCGCCGTTCCGGTCCTCGCGCCCCTCAGCCTGGCGGTGCTGGCACTGGGTGCCGCGCTGTCGATCGTGGGACTCTTGCTGCGATACGTCTTCGGCGGGCTCATGGTCGTGATCGCCGGCATCCTGGGCTATCTGAGCGCGCAGGTGGCCTTCACCGCACCGGTCGCGGCGGTCGCCTCGACGGTCACCTCCGCGACCGGCATCACGGGCACGGACGCGGTCGCCGCGCTGGTCTCCTCCGTCACCCCGACGCCCTGGCCGGCCGCCACCCTCGCGTCCTGCGCAGTGCTCCTGGCAAGCGGGCTGTGGGTCCTCGCGACCGCGCGCAGGTGGGTCTTCAGCGGCCGGCGATTCAAGCCAAACGCCGCGGCGGCATCCCGACCGGTCGACGCGGTCGACTCGTGGGATGACCTGTCGCACGGCGAGGATCCGACCGCCCGACCCCGCTAGACTGGCCCGAGCCCGCGCTATCCCGGAGGAATTCTCATGAGCCACAACAACGGCGAACCCGGCCACGGACACTCTCCGGCAGCATGGACCGCTGTCGTGATCATGCTCGCCGCGTTCACGATCGGAACGCTGGCGTTCTGGTTCGATGTGCCGTGGCTGGTGTGGGCCTCCGCAGGCCTGGTCGTCGTCGGCGCTGTCGTCGGGTGGGGCATGTCGCGGGCCGGCTACGGCGTCAACGGCTCCAAGTACACGCCTAAAGAGCATTGAGCACCAGTGCTGAGCGCGCGCCGGTGAGTCGAAGCATGCTCGCCGACCTCACGGCCGGCGCGGTGCAGGATGCCGAGGCGCGCGCCTCCGAACGGCCGCTCGCCGCGGTCGAGCAGGCCGCGCTGGCTCAGTCCGCCGCTCGCGATGCGCTCGCATTCCTCGCCCCCGCCGATCGCGTGAAGATCATCGCCGAGGTGAAGCGAGCAAGCCCCTCCCGGGGCGACCTGGCCGAGATCCCCGATCCGGCGCTGCAGGCCCGGCTCTACGAGCAGGGCGGCGCGTCCACCATCTCGGTGCTGACCGAGGGGCGGCGGTTCAAGGGAAGCCTGGCCGACCTCGAGGCCGTGCGCGCCGCGGTGGAGCTGCCGGTGCTGCGCAAGGACTTCATCGCGACCGAGTACCAGGTGCTCGAGGCTCGCGCCTCCGGAGCGGACCTCGTGCTGCTCATCGTGGCAGCGCTCCAGCAGGACGTGCTGGTGCGGCTGCACGCGCTGACACTCGAGCTCGGCATGACGCCGCTCGTCGAGACGCACTCCGGGGACGAGGTCTCTCGGGCGGCGGACGTGGGCGCGAAGCTCGTCGGTGTGAACGCCCGCGACCTGTCGACGTTCGCGCTCGACCGCGACCTGTTCGGCCGGCTCGCCTCGAAGATCCCCGCCGATGCGATCAGGATCGCGGAGTCGGCGGTGCTCTCGCCCGCCGACGTCGCGCACTACCGGGCCGCCGGCGCCGACGTCGTGCTCATCGGCGAAGCCCTGGTCACGGGTGACCCCGTGGCCACGCTGACGGCATTCCTCGGAGCCGGAGCAGGCGACGTCCCGAGCGACCAGAGGGAGTAGTCGATGCCTGCACTGAGCGAGCGGAGCGAGTCGAAGTGAGTCTGCGAGAAGCACCGGGCCCGTTCTTCGGAGAGTTCGGCGGGCGCTACATGCCGGAGTCCTTGATCGCCGCGATCGACGAGCTCACCGCGGTGTACGAGGACGCGATGGCCGATCCCGCCTTCGAGATCGAGCTGCTCGGGCTGCTCCACTCGTACGCCGGACGACCTTCCGCCCTCACCGAAGTGCCGCGCTTCGCCGCGCATGCGGGCGGCGGGCGCATCTTCCTCAAGCGCGAGGATCTCAATCACACCGGCTCGCACAAGATCAACAACGTGCTCGGCCAGGCCCTGCTCACCAAACGCCTCGGCAAGACGCGGGTCATCGCCGAAACCGGCGCCGGGCAGCACGGGGTCGCGACGGCCACCGCGGCGGCCCTGTTCGGATTCGACTGCACCATCTACATGGGCGAGGTCGACACGCAGCGTCAAGCACTCAACGTCGCCCGAATGCGCCTGCTGGGCGCCGAGGTGATCCCGGTCACGACGGGTTCGCGGACGCTCAAGGACGCGATCAACGATGCGTATCGCGACTGGGTCGCGAGCGTCGAGACGACCAACTACATCTTCGGGACCGCGGCCGGCCCTCATCCGTTCCCCGCCATGGTCCGTGACTTCCAGCGCATCATCGGCGAGGAGGCGCGCGCGCAGCTGCTCGACGAGCTGGGCCGTCTGCCCGACGCGGTCTTCGCATGCGTCGGCGGCGGCTCCAACGCGATCGGCATGTTCGACGCCTTTCTGGACGACGAGGCTGTGCGGCTGTACGGCGTCGAGGCGGCCGGCGACGGCGTCGACACCCCGCGTCATGCGGCGTCCATCGAACGCGGCCGCCCCGGCGTGCTGCACGGGGCGAAGACGTTCGTACTCCAGGACGAGGACGGGCAGACGATCGAGTCGCACTCGATCTCGGCCGGGCTCGACTACCCCGGGGTCGGCCCCGAGCACGCGTGGCTGGCGTCGATCGGGCGCGCCGATTACATCCCAGCCACTGACGACGAGGCCATGCAGGCGCTGCGGCTGCTGTCCGAAACCGAGGGGATCATCCCCGCCATCGAGTCCGCCCACGCCCTCGCGGGCGCCCTGCGCGTCGGCCGCGAGCTCGGCCCGGACGCGGTGATCGCGATCTGCCTCTCCGGGCGCGGCGACAAGGACATGGACACGGCTGCGCGGTACTTCGAGCTGTACGACGCCGAGGCCGCGGCGGATGGATCGCCGGTCGCGACCCCCGAGCCGGCCGATGAGGCGAAGGGCGAGGGGACGAAGCTGTGAGCTCGCGCGTGGCCGCGGCGATCGATGCCGCCATCGCAGACGGCCGCGGCGCGTTCGTGGGGTACCTGCCGCTCGGCTTCCCCGACCTGCAGACCAGCATCGACGCGGCGGTCGTCCTCGCCGAGAACGGCGCCGACGTCCTCGAGCTCGGCCCGCCCTACTCCGACCCGGTGATGGACGGCACGGTCATCCAAGAGGCGACACAGGCCGCACTCGCCGGCGGATTCCGGCTGCGCGACACCTTCGCCGCCGTCCGCGAGATCACGCGTCGGGTCGACGTGCCCGTCCTGGTGATGACGTACTGGAACCCGGTTCTGCAGTACGGGGTCGACCGCTATGCCGACGACCTGCTCGCCGCGGGCGGCGCCGGGCTCATCACGCCCGACATCACGCCCGATGCCGCTGCCGAGTGGATCGCAGCCAGCAAGCGCACCGGCCTGGATCGCGTGTTCCTCGCCGCCCCTACATCGACCGACGAGCGACTCGACCTCATCCTCGCCGAATCCACCGGCTTCGTGTACACGGTCTCCACGATGGGCATCACGGGGGAGCGCGCACAGCTGGATGCCGCCGCGCGCCGACTCGTCGATCGGATGCGCGGCCGCGCGACCGCCGATCTGCGCGCGTGCGTCGGGATCGGCATCTCCACCGCCGACCAGGTCGCCGGCGTGCTCGAGTACGCGGACGGCGCGATCGTCGGCACCGCGCTCGTCCGCGCTCTGCGGGACGGCGGGCTGGACGGGCTGGCCCAGACGGCGCGTGCTCTCGCCGCAGGTACCGCGCGAACCTCGATCTAGACTCTGAACGTCGGCCCCGCCGCCGGCATCCTCACCAGCAAGGAACGATCGCCCATGATCAACGCCGCCACGAGCGTCGTCGCAAGCATCCCCAGCCCGACGATCAGCTACTTCGACATCGGTCCGCTGCGCATCCACTTCTACGCGCTGTGCATCATCGCGGGCATCATCGCCGCCGTGCTGCTGACCAACTGGCGGCTGACGCGGCGCGGGGCCGAACCGTGGGTCGTCATCGATATCTCGCTCATCGCGGTTCCGCTGGCGATCATCGGTGCGCGCATCTACCACGTGCTCACCCACCCCGGCTTCTACTTCGGCGCGGGAGCCGACTTCTGGGCCATCTTCCGCATCTGGGAGGGCGGCATCGCGATCTACGGCGCGCTTCTCGGTGGCGCGATCGGCGCGTGGCTCGGATGCCGGTGGACCGGCATCCGGTTCTGGACATTCGCCGATGCCCTCGCACCGGGCCTGCTGCTGGCGCAGGCGATCGGCCGCTTCGGGAACTGGTTCAACCAGGAGCTGTTCGGCCTTCCCACCGACCTGCCCTGGGGCCTGGAGATCGACAGCGACAACGCCGCGTTCCCGCCCGGACTCGAGCCGGGGACGCTTTTCCACCCGACGTTCCTCTACGAGGTGCTGTGGAACGGCCTCGGCGTTCTGGTGCTGTTGTGGGTGAGCCACAAGTTCCGGCTCCAGTGGGGGCGGCTCTTCGGCCTCTATCTGGTGTGGTACAGCGCCGGCCGCATCGTGTGGGAGTCGATCCGCATCGACCCGAGCGAGATCATCCTGGGGCTTCGCAGCAACGTGTGGGCGGCCATCCTCGGGGTCGTCCTGGGCCTGGTGATCTTCTTCGTGCAGAAGCGGCGGCATCCCGGCTCCGAGCCGTCTCCGTACCGGCCCGGCCGGGAGTGGAAGCCCGCAGGCACGGTACAATCGCAGGGCGACTACGTCGACGTCAGCGAACCACCGGCAGACGAAGTCACCCAGATTCCCGAGGGCACGGCCACAAGCACAGTCGCCACCAAGTAGCGCACCACCGAAAGGGTGGGCTTCAGCTTCCGCAGTTCAGGGCCGACGTCGTCCCATCTTGAGCATTCACGTGAGGACGGTAGGAATGGCTTCGAGCCCCCGTTCCGGCGCCGCAGAGCACTCGTTCGGCACGCTTCCCCCCAAGCAGGGGATGTACAACCCTGCCTTCGAGAAGGACGCCTGCGGTCTCGCCATGGTCGCGACCCTGCGCGGCGAGGCGGGGCACGACATCATCGACCTCGCTCTCACCGCTCTGCGCAACCTCGAGCACCGCGGGGCGATCGGCTCCGACGCGGGCACCGGCGATGGCGCCGGCATCCTGACCCAGATGCCGGATGCCTTCCTCCGCGCCGTCGTCGACTTCGAGCTTCCTCCGGTGGGGGAGTATGCGGCCGGCATGATCTTCCTGCCCCGCGACGACGAGCGCCGTGCCGCCGAAAAGGCCGGGATCGAGCAGATCGCCGAGAGCGAGAACCTGGAGCTGCTCGGGTGGCGCGAGGTGCCGACGGCTGAGGAGAACCTGGGCAAGCTCGCCTACGAAGCCCGACCGGTCTTCGAGCAGCTGTTCGTGTCGCGCCCGGCGGTCGGCGACGCCCCGGCGCTGGCGGGGATCGCGCTCGACCGCCGCGTGTTCCGTCTGCGCAAGCGTGCGCGCACCGAGCTCGGCTCGTACGTCGTCTCGCTGTCGTCGCGCACCATCGGCTACAAGGGCATGGTCACGACGCTCCAGCTCGAGCCGTTCTACCCCGACCTGCAGGACGAGCGGTTCGCCTCCGAGCTCGCCGTCGTGCACTCGCGCTACTCCACGAACACCTTCCCGTCCTGGCCGCTCGCGCAGCCGCTGCGGATGCTCGCGCACAACGGCGAGATCAACACCGTCAACGGCAATCGCAACTGGATGCGCGCGCGGCAGTCGCAGCTGGAGTCGGAGCTTCTGGGCGACATCCGTCCGCTGCTGCCGATCTGCACCGAAGGGGCGAGCGACTCCGCGTCGTTCGACGAGGTTCTCGAGCTTCTGACCCTGACCGGTCGCAGCCTGCCGCACGCGATCATGATGATGGTCCCGGAGGCGTACGAGAAGCAGACGGACATCGATCCGAAGCTGCGCGCGTTCTACGACTACCACTCCATGCAGATGGAGCCCTGGGACGGACCGGCCGCGCTGATCTTCACCGACGGCACCTTGGTCGGCGCGACCCTCGACCGCAACGGGCTGCGCCCCGGTCGCTGGACCGAGACCACCGACGGATTCATCGTGATCGGCAGCGAGACCGGTGTGCTCGACTTCGCGCCGGAGCGCATCAAGCGGCGCGGACGACTGCGACCCGGCCGCATGTTCCTCGTCGACACCGCGCAGCGGCGCATCGTCGAAGAGGACGAGATCAAGGCGCAGCTGGCCGACCAGGAGCCCTGGGCGGAGTGGCTGGACGCCGGTCGCGTGCGGCTGGCCGATCTGCCCGAGCGCGAGCACATCGTGCATCCCATCGCCTCGATCACCCGGCGCCAGCGCACCTTCGGCTACACGGAGGAGGAGGTGCGGATCCTCCTGACCCCCATGGGGCAGAACGGGGCCGAACCGCTCGGCGCAATGGGCAGCGACACCCCCGTCGCCGTGCTGAGCCAGCGTCCGCGCCTGCTGTTCGACTACTTCACCCAGCAGTTCGCGCAGGTGACCAACCCGCCACTGGACTCGATCCGCGAGGAGGTCGTCACCTCGCTCGCCCTCGGTCTCGGCCCCGAGCGGAATCTCCTCGACTGGGGGCCTGAGCACGCGCGATCGGTGACGCTCGATTTCCCGGTGATCGACAACGACGAGCTCGCCAAGATCCAGCACATCGACACGGCGCTCCCGGGCCGCTCATCGGTCACGATCCGCGGTCTGTACCGCGTCGAAGCCGGCCACAAGGGCATGCAGAAGCGCATCGCGCAGATGTGCGCCGAGGTCGACGAGGCCATCGAGGACGGTGCGGAGTTCATCGTGCTCAGCGACCGCGACTCGAACAAGGATCTCGCACCGATCCCGTCGCTGCTCATGCTCGCTGCCGTGCACCACCACCTGATCCGCAACGAGACCCGCATGAAGTGCGGTCTCGTGGTCGAGGCGGGCGACGTGCGCGAGGTGCATCACGTGGCGACCCTCATCGGCTACGGTGCGTCGGCGGTCAACCCCTACCTGGCGATGGAGACCGTGGAGTACCTGGTCCGCGCCGGCTACATCACCGGCATCACACCGCACAAGGCCGTCAAGAACCTCATCTACGCGCTCGGCAAGGGCGTCCTGAAGATCATGTCGAAGATGGGCATCTCGACGGCCCCGTCGTACGCGGGCGCCCAGGTCTTCGAGGCCATCGGCCTGTCGCACGACTTCGTGGACAAGTACTTCACCGGCACCGAGACGAAGCTGGGCGGGGTGGCGCTGGATGTGATCGCGGCGGAGAACGCCTCGCGGCACGCATACGCCTACCCCGAGGACGCCGCCGTACGGGCCCACGAGCGGCTTTGGACCGGTGGCGAGTACCAGTGGCGTCGCGACGGTTCGCCGCACTTGTTCAACCCCGACACCGTGTTCCGGCTGCAGCACTCGACGCGCACCCGCCGCTATGACATCTTCCGCGAGTACACCAAGCTCGTCGACGACCAGGCCTCCCAGCTGAACACGCTGCGCGGGCTGTTCGCCCTGCGGACCGGCGTTCGCAAGCCGGTGCCGATCGACGAGGTCGAGCCCGTGTCCTCGATCGTCAAGCGCTTCTCCACAGGGGCGATGAGCTACGGCTCGATCTCGAAGGAGGCGCACGAGACACTCGCGATCGCGATGAACTCGATCGGCGGCAAGTCCAACACCGGCGAAGGCGGCGAGGACGTCGACCGACTGCTCGACCCCGAACGCCGTAGCGCGATCAAGCAGGTCGCGTCCGGACGTTTCGGCGTCACGAGCCTCTACTTGACGAAGGCCGATGACATCCAGATCAAGCTCGCGCAGGGCGCGAAGCCGGGGGAGGGCGGCCAGCTGCCGCCTACCAAGGTGTATCCGTGGGTCGCGCGAACGCGGCACGCGACTGCCGGTGTCGGGCTGATCTCGCCGCCGCCGCACCACGACATCTACTCGATCGAAGACCTCAAGCAGCTCATCTACGATCTGAAGCGCGCCAACCCCACAGCCCGCGTGCACGCCAAGCTCGTGAGCCAGTCGGGGATCGGAGCGGTCGCCGCCGGAACCGCGAAGGCCCTCGCCGACGTCATCCTGGTCTCCGGCCATGACGGCGGTACCGGCGCGAGCCCCCTGAACTCGCTCAAGCACGCGGGAACCCCCTGGGAGCTCGGCCTCGCCGAGACCCAGCAGACGCTCATGCTCAACGGCATGCGCGACCGGGTCGTGGTGCAGGTGGACGGTCAGCTGAAGACCGGTCGCGACGTCATCATCGGGGCGCTGCTCGGTGCTGAGGAGTTCGGCTTCGCCACCGCGCCGCTGGTAGTCTCCGGCTGCATCATGATGCGTGTCTGCCACCTGGACACGTGCCCGGTCGGCGTCGCGACGCAGAACCCGGTCCTGCGCGAGCGGTTCGCGGGCAAGCCCGAGTTCGTGGTCAACTTCATGGAGTTCATCGCCGAAGAGGTGCGCGAGTACCTCGCCGAGCTCGGATTCCGGTCCCTCGACGAGGCGATCGGCCACCACGAGGTCCTGGACATCAACGGCGCGGTCGAGCACTGGAAGGCGAGCGGGCTCGACCTGACGCCGATCCTCACCGGCCCGGCGTTCGGTGAAGACCAGGCGCGTCGGAACACGCATCCTCAGAACCACGAGCTCGACGAGCACTTCGATGTCCCGCTGATCGAGGCCGCGCGCGACGTGATCGCGCACAGCGGAACGATCACGTTCGATCTGCCCATCCGCAACACTGAGCGTGCCGTCGGCACCATGCTCGGCCATCATGTGACGCTCGCGCACGGCGAGAACGGGATGCCGTCCGGATCCATCGTGGTGAACCTGACCGGGTCGGCGGGCCAGTCCTTCGGCGCATTCATGCCCGCCGGGATCACCTTGCGCTTGGAGGGCGACTCGAATGACTACGTCGGCAAGGGACTGTCGGGTGGACAGATCGTGATCCGACCGCCGCGCGGGGCGTTGTTCGACGCATCGAAGAACGTGATCGCCGGCAACGTGATCGGCTACGGCGCGACACAGGGCACGATGTTCCTGCGCGGAGTGGTGGGGGAGCGGTTCTTCGTCCGCAACTCCGGCGCGACCGCGGTCGTCGAAGGCGTCGGCGACCACGCGCTGGAGTACATGACCGGCGGACTCGCGGTCATCCTCGGCGCGACCGGCCGCAACCTCGGGGCCGGCATGTCCGGCGGTTCGGCGTACATCTACAAGCTCGATCGCGCCCTGGTCAACCGGGAGGCGCTGGCAACCGGCGAGCTCGAACTGGGTGAGCTCGGCTCGGGAGATGCCGAGATCCTGCGCGATCTGCTCGAACAGCACGTCGCCGAGACCGACTCGACGCTCGCGGCATCCATCCTCGACCGATTCGAATCGGAGCTGGACAACTTCGTCCGGGTGATGCCGCGCGACTATGCCGCGGTGCTGCTGACCCGCCAGGAGGCCGTCGCCGAGGGTCTCGACCCCGATGGCGACGTCGTCTGGACACGCATCCTGGAGGTGACCGGTGGCTGACCCGAAGGGCTTCCTCAAGGT
>Ga0190270_10001233_pt1 | contig 11779 bp, 14 predicted proteins | sample Popmic320T_FD_133748 | JGI IMG/M metagenome (GOLD analysis project Ga0190270, IMG submission 133748) | Populus adjacent soil microbial communities from riparian zone of Weber River, Utah, USA - 320 T | ecosystem: Environmental > Terrestrial > Soil > Riparian zone | place: USA: Utah | collected... | reverse complement strand
TCGTCTGGCTCATGGTCGACTACGAGCGCGTCGTCCGCGACTACGCGCCGAAGATCTTCCACGTCCACGCGAAGGACATGGAGATCGACCGCGACGGCCTGTACTGCAACGGCACCTTGTCGCTCGGGATGGGCTGGCAGGTGCCGCGGCTGCCCGGCCTCGGCGAGGTGCGCTGGGATCGCTTCGTCGCCGCCCTCTATCGCGAGGGCTACGACTTCGTCGTCTCGATCGAGCACGAGGACCGCGCGTTCGAGGGGACGGAGGAGCTCGTCAAGCGCGGGTTCCTCATCGCGCGCGACGCACTGCAGCCCCTGATCCACTGACGCGAGCGTGCTCGCCCGTCGGCGCGACCATGGAGGCGACACCCTCCGGCACGCCGGCGGTGGCCTCGTGCGTCAGTCCGAGCGCCTCGCGGTACCACGCGACGCTGATATCGATCTGTGATTGCCCGGGCGGTTCCAGGGAGTCGCCGGGGCCAGTGTTCGGGAATGCCCCCCGGCGGCTGCGGAAACGATGATTTGTGCGCTGCTGCTGAGTCTCTCTGAGGCAAGCACCACGCCTACACCGCGAGCGAAGGAGCACCATGAGGTTTCTTCTCACTTCCGCTGGCATCACCAACACGACCATCGACGACGCGCTGGTCCACCTCCTGGGTAAACCGATTGGCGAATCGAGCGCCCTCTGCATTCCCACTGGGGTGCAGCCCTTCCCCGGCGGACCGTCACACGTCTACCGGTTCATCAGCGGATCAGCCCCCGGCCCCATGTGCGAATTGGGTTGGAGGTCGTTGGGAGTGCTGGAGCTGACCGCTCTGCCCAGCATCAAGGAAGAGCATTGGATTCCTGAGGTCCAGGAGACTGACGCTCTGCTGGTTTGGGGCGGCAGTCCCTTGTATCTGTGCTACTGGATGCGGCAGTCCGGACTGGCCGACCTCTTGCCGTCGCTGCGCCGCGAGACGGTCTACGTCGGCACGAGCGGCGGGGCCATGGTCGCGACTCCCGACTTCGGAGGAGAGACCTACGACGACAGTGACCCGCTCACGAGCAGCGATAGAGCGCTGGGACTGGTTGATTTCTCGTTGTTTCCGCACCTGGAGCGCGAGGATATGCCGGACACCTCCCTGGCCAACATCGAGAGATGGGCCGCCGGATACCAGTTCCGGCGTACGCGATTGACGATCAGACCGCCATCAAGGTGACCGATGGTGCCGTCGAAGTCGTCTCCGAGGGGCATTGGAAGCTGTTCTCCGCCAGCCCGGAAGCAAGCCAGTCGGGCTAAGGAGACACAGCGCGCTCGGCTGCGCGAGTGTGCGGGAATATCTCTCGACCGGGAGCTAATCGCCCTCCCACTCAGCCTTCAGCAGCGCGTACTCGACATCGCCGTGGTGATCGCCTTCGATCGGGTAGGGCCAGGGCTGATGGAACGTCCGGACGTACCGCAACCCGGCTTTCTCCATCACGCGGCGCGAGGCGGAGTTCACCAGCATCGTGGTCGCATAGACGCGCGTGACGCCCAACTCGACGAAGCCCTTCTCGATCAACGCGCGTGAACCTTCCGTCGCATACCCCTTGCCCCAGGCGGAGCGGCGCAGCCGGTACCCGAGCTCGACTTGATCAGGACAGTCCTCGCTCTCGGGGCGGAAGTGGAACCAGCCGACAAAGTCCCCGGTCGAGCGCTCGACGGCAGCCCAAAAACCGTACCCCGCGTAACGCTCGTAGTACTCGAGGTATGCCGGCAGGATCTCGGTCTCGATCTCCCGGCGCGGCGTCGGCCGCCCACCGGTGATGAAGTGCATCACCTCCGGATCGCTGTCGAGCTCGACGAGGAGGTCGACGTCGTCCCCGGTGAAACGACGTAGGACGAGACGTTCCGTCTCGAGGAAGACGTGCACGGCTGCATGCTGCCGCAGTTTTGAGACACCTTGCCGACCCTGATCTCCGTCGACGAGTCGTCGCTCGTGTGGGCCAGCGGAGGTACCGGAGAACGCCACCAGGTCCCCGCTCGGTTGCTCGAAGCGCACACGCATGCTCGGATGCGCGAGTGCTGTCGCTCGATCCGCCGAGGTGGCTACACCGCTCGCCGGAAGTGCTCGATCGTCGCGCGCACGCCGTCGGCGAGCGGCGTCGGCGTCATCGGACCGATGAGTCGCTCGAGGTGGCGGCCCTCGAGCGCCTGCGGGAACGGGAGCTGGCCTTCCTCCCAGAACACCTTCCCGGCCACGGTCGGTGCCGCAGCCTCGATCGCGTCGACGACCTCCTGCATCGTCGAGGGCACACCCGGAAAGTTCGCGACGTGCGCGCTTTCGGTCGCGGCCCGGGCAGCGAGCGCGAAGGCGCGACCCACGTCCGGCGCGTAGTCGTACTGCGCGGTTCCACCGTACGCGATCGTTTGTCCTTCGCCGCGTGCTGCAGCGGCCATCGCGAGCGAAGGCCCGGAGGTGAGGCCCTGGTCGCGGCCCGGCCCGTACACGATGTACGGGCGGATCCCGATCGACGCGACGTCGTCATCGACCCAGTACACGCGTGCCGTCCCCTCGTTCGCGAGCTTGAAGACGCCGTACAGGGTCGACGGCTCCGTACCTCCGGACTCGGGCGCGGGGGAGGGGTCGGACACGTTGTAGACCGCCGTCGAGCTCGCGTATGCGAGGCCGCGGATGCGGTTGATCCGCGCCTTGATCGCCTCGAGGACGACCACGGTCCCGTGGACGTTGACGCGCGCACCGCGCTCCGGGTCCGCGCGGACGAACGGCACCTGCAGCGCGGCGAGATGGACGACGTTCGTGATCCCGTGCTCGTCGAGCGCCGCGCCGACGGCGGCCGCATCCGTGACGTCGCCCTCCACGAGCGTGACCCGCGCGCGCTCCTCCTCGGACAGTACGAGCCGCAGGCGCGCGTCGTCGGAGCCGAGGTCGAAGCCGACCGGCTCCTCGCCGAGATCGAGAAGCGCCTTGAGCGTCCAGGCGCCGAGGCAGCCGAGCGCGCCGGTGACGAGCGTGCGGCCGCCGGAGCTCATTCCAGGGTGATCCCCCGTCGAGAGGCGGATGATGGGTGCGGCGGGGCAAGGACGCAGGGAGTGCCCATATCGAAAATATGGGCACGACTGAGGACGCCGCCTCGCGGCACCCAGCGCCGTCTCTCGACATGGTGGTTCGCCCTGGAATGAGCTCTAGGCAAGCGGCGCGTCCTGGTAGACCGTGACCGACTCGGTGTAGAACTCGATCGCGGCGCGGCCCTGCTCGTGCGGGCCCCAGCCGGAGCCCTTGACGCCGCCGAACGGCACATGGACGTCTGCTCCCGCCGTCTGCGAGTTCACGTGGATGATCCCGGCCTGGATCTCGCTCGTGAAGCGCTGCGTCTCGCGCAGATCGCGGGTGAAGATCGACGCGGACAGCCCGAAACGGACCGCATTGGCACGCTCGATCGCCTCGTCGTACGACGAGTAGCGGTAGAGCGAGGTCACGGGCCCGAAGACCTCCTCGCACGAGAGCTCCGCGTCGTCCGCCAGGCCCTCGAACACCGTCGGCGCGATGAGGTAGCCCTCGTCGTCGGCACGCTCGCCGCCGGCGAGCACCGTGCCGCCCTGGCCGCGCGCCCGTTCGATCGCGCCCAGGATGTCCTCCAGGGCGCCCTCGTTCACGACGGGGCCGACCTCGACCTCCGGATCGGCGGGGTCGCCGACCTTGCCGGCGGCTACGCGCGCAAGCAGTTTCTCGCGGAACGCGACGTAGACGGAGTCCTCGACGAGGATGCGGCGCGTCGCCGTGCACTTCTGCCCGGCCGACCAGAAGGCGCCCGCGTAGGTCGCCTCGACCGCGCGGTCGAGCTCGGCCGACGCGCTCACGATCAGCGGGTTGTGGCCGCCGAGCTCGAGCTGGACGCGGCAGTCGCGCGCCGTCGCCTCGTCGCGCACCGAGCGGCCGACCGGCACCGATCCCGTGAAGGAGATCGCGCGCACGCCCGGGTTCGAGACGATCTCCGCGCCGACCTTCGAGCCCGCGCCGGTGAGCACGTTCAGGACGCCCGCGGGCAGTCCCGCCTCGGCGAAGCACTCGGCCACGTGGAGTCCGGTGCGCGGCGCCTCGTACCCGAGCTTGAGCACGAGCGTGTTCCCGTAGATCAGGGCCGGTGCGAGCTTCCACACCGGGATCGCGATCGGGAAGTTCCAGGGCGTGATCAGGCCGACGACCCCGAGGGGGCGGCGCAGCGTGAACAGCCGCTGATCGGCGACCGAAGGCTCGTACTGCTCGCCGATCGGCCGGTATGCCTCGCCGGCCGCGTAGCGGAGGATGGTCGCGGCGCGGAGCGTCTCGAGACGCGCCTCGCGCAGCGGCTTCCCCATCTCGGCCGTCATGTCCTGCGCCACCCTCTCGGCGCGCGCCTCGATCGCGGCGGCAGCCTTCGTGAAGTACGAGGCGCGCTGCCCTCCGGGCAGAGCGGACCAGGCCGGGAACGCCGCGCGCGCCGCCTCGATCGCGGCCCTCGCGTCTTCGGGGTCCGACGCCGGATAGACGCCGGTCACCTGCGACGGTCGCCACGGGTTTCGCTTCTCGTAGGTCGCGCCCGCGGCGCCCTCGCGCCACTCGCCGCCGATGTAGTTGCGGGCGGGCGCCCCGGTCATCGTGTCGGTCATCAGCCTGGCTCCTTCTGCATCAGCTCGGAGGCGCGCACGACGGGGTTGACGAGCGTGCCGATCTCGGGGACGTGGATCTCGACGAAGTGTCCCGGCTTCAGAGTGAAGTCGTCGGGTGGTACGAGGCCGGTGCCGGTCAGCAGCACGCTGCCCGGCGGGACGGGATTGTCGCGCAGCAGCCATTCGACCAGGTCGGCGAACGAGCGGCGCATCCGCGCCGTGAACGTCTCGCCCTCGAAGACGATGCGTCCCCACTCGTCGGTGACGCGGAGCGTCAGGTGGTAGGAGTGCTCGTCGCTCTCGGGGACGAATACGGCCGGCCCGATGGCGCACGCGCCGGCGTAGATCTTGGCCTGCGGGAGGTAGAGCGGGTTCGCGCCCTCGATGTCACGCGAGGAGACGTCGTTGCCGATGGTGAGACCGGCGATCCGGCCGGACGTGCCGATGACGATGCCGATCTCCGGCTCGGGCACGTTCCACGCCGAGTCGCCGCGGATCCCGATCGGCCGTCCGGGACCGACGGTGCGCCGCATGCCCGCGTCTTTCATGAAGAGCTCCGGCCGCGGCGCGTCGTAGACCATCGTGTAGACGTCCTGCACGGTGCTCTCCTCGATGCGCGCGTCGCGGGAGCGCTCGTACGTGACGCCGGCGCACCAGACCTCGGGAGCCTCGATCGGGGCGAGCAGCTCGTACGGCTCCTCTAGCTGGAGGGTCTCGTGGTCGAGCGGCTCGATCGTCGTTCCGCCGGCGAGAACGATCTGGCGGTCTTCGATGGATCCGTTCTCGACCCCACCCGGCCCGCGCACGCGTAGGTGCCTCATCAGTAGACCGCCCGGCCGCCGGAGATGTCGTACGTCGCGCCCGTCGAGAACGAGCACTCCTCGCTCGCGAGCCAGCAGATGAGCGCCGCGACCTCTTCCGGATCGCCCATGCGCCCCATCGGGATGCGCTCGACCATGTAGTCGATGTGCTCCTGTGTAATCCCGTCGAGGATCGGCGTCTCAACCACCGCCGGTGCGACGCAGTTCACGATCACGCCGGTGCGTGCGACGTCCTTCCCGATCGCCTTCGTCAGCCCGATCACCGCCGCCTTGGAGGCGGAGTACGCGCCCGCCATCGGATTGCCCTCCTTGCCTGCGATCGACGCGACGTTGACGATCCGTCCGTAGCCGCGCTCGACCATGCCGGGCAGGACCGCGCGGTTGCAGAAGAACACGCCGTCGGCGTTGATGCCCATGACCCGGCGCCACTCCTCGTCCGTGACGTCGACGGTCGGCAGCGACGCACCGGGGATGCCGGCGGAGCAGACGAGGATGTCGATCGGGCCGAGCTCGTCGCGCGCTCGCGCCACGGCTGCCCCGACGTCTTCCGAGCGCGACACGTCTCCCACCAGGCCGAGCACGCCCTCGGGCGCGTCGGCCTGCAGATCGAGCGACGCGACGCGTGCGCCCTCGTCGCGCATCCGCTGGGCGACGGCTGCGCCGATCCCCCGCGAGGCTCCCGTGACGAGCGCCACCTTGCCCGCGAATCGTTGCTCGTTGCCCATCACTCGAGCGCAAGCCTAAAGTCTGAGCGGCGTGGCCTTCGATCCCTCGAGTGACTACCCCCTCGGGACACGGCGTCCCGACCTCGTCTCCACGCCCGGCGGCGTGCCGCTCGGGCGGGTCACGCTCGCTGCTCTTCGCGCGGGCGAGCTCGCTTCTGCGGAGATCCGGGCGACGCCGGCCACGCTGCGGATGCAGGCCGAGGTTGCGCTCGCGGCCGGCCGGACGCAGCTCGCCGAGAGCTTCGAGCGCGCAGCCGAGCTCGCGGCCGTCCCCGACGAGCTCCTGCTCGAGGTCTACACCGCGCTCCGGCCGCGCCGGGCCACGGCCGCCGAGCTCGAGGAGTGGGCGGCACGGCTCGACGGCTTCGACGCGTCCAGGACCGCCGCATTCGTGCGCGAGGCGGCGGCGGCGTATGCCGAGCGAGGGCTGCTCGCGGATGGCTAGCCGTCGCTTCTCCTCGCGCGCGACGCGCGACCTCCACCTCGAGCAGCTCGTGTCGCCGCTTCCCGAGCTCGGTCTCGTCGCAGCGAACGGCCCGAACGATCCCGAGCCGGAGCTCGTCGTCGCGGCTGGTGGCGTCATCCGCATGGACGGCCGCGACGCCGCCGACTTCGACGTCATCGACCGCTTCGTCGTCGCGCATGGCCTCGACCTCGAGGTCGCCGCTGAGGCGATGGCGCACGACGACCTCGCACTCGCGCGGATGCTCGTGGACGTGAACGTCCCGCGAGCCGAGCTGGTGCGGCTCTCGCGCGGCCTCACCCCGGCGAAGCTCGCGCGCGTGATGGGCCTGCTCGACCCCGTCGAGCTCATGCTCGCGCTGAAGAAACTCCGTGCGCGGCGCGCTCCTGGCAACCAGGCGCACGTGACAAACCTGAAGGAGAGCCCTGCGCTCCTCTCGGCCGATGCGGCCGAGGCTGCACGGCGCGGCTTCGCGGAGATGGAGACGACCGTCGGTGTCGCCCGCTATGCGCCTCTGAATGCGATCGCCCTGCTCGTGGGATCGCAAGCGGGCCGGCCGGGGGTGATGACGCAGTGCGCCGTCGAAGAGCGGCGCAACCTGGAGCTCGCGATTCGCGGCCTCGTGACCTACGCGGAGACGCTCTCCGTGTACGGCACGGAGCCTGTCTTCGTCGACGGCGACGACACGCCCTGGTCGAAGGCGTTCCTGGGCGCGGCGTACGCCTCGCGCGGGGTGAAGGTGCGCTTCACCTCCGGCACGGGCTCCGAGGCGCTCATGGGCTATGCGCAGGGTCTCTCGATGCTCTACCTCGAGGCGCGCTGCCTCGCGGTGGTCCGGGCTGCAGGCTCGCAGGGAGTGCAGAACGGCTCGATCTCGTGCGTCGCGCTCGTGCTCTCGGTCCCGGGCGGGACGCGCGCGATCCTCGGGGAGAACGTCCTCGCCGCCTGGCTCGACCTCGAGGTCGCGTCCGGGAACGACGCCATCGCCTCGCACTCGGAGATCCGCAAGACGGCGAAGCTCATGGGTCAATTCCTTCCCGGGACCGACTTCGTCACGTCCGGCTACTCCGTCATGCCCCGACACGACAACACGTTCGGCGGCGGGAACTTCGATGCCGACGACCTCGACGAGTGGCTCACGATCCAGCGCGACTGGCAGGTCGACGCGGGCATCGAGCCGGTCTCGGAGGACGAGCTCCTCCTCGTCCGCGAGCGCGCGGCTCGCGCCGTGCAGGCCGTGTTCGCGGAGCTCGGGCTTCCGCCGATCTCCGACGACGAGGTCGCCGTCGCGACATCGGGCTACGACGCGCGCGAGATGCCCGATCGCGACCGCGCCGCGGACGTCGAGGCGGCGGACGACCTGCTCGCCCGGGGCGTCTCGGGGCTCGACGTCGCGCTCGCACTCGACCGCAGCGGGTTCGGCGACGTCGCCGAGGCCGTACTGGGGATGCAGCGGCAGCGTGTCGCGGCGGACTACCTGCAGACGTCGGCCGTGATCGACGCGGACGGCGTCGTGCACTCGGCCGTCAACGACCCGAACGAGTACGCAGGCCCGGGCACCGGCTACCGGCTCGAAGGTGAGCGCTGGGAGCTTCTCCAGGCGCTACCCCACGTCGCAGTGCCGGCCGACCTGCTCGGCGAGTCGGCGCTCGCCGACCCGATCGTGTCCGACGGCGAGATCGCGGGCCGGGGCGAGGACGCGGCTGAGGTCGTCGTCGCGGTCGGTCCGGCATTCGCAGACTCGATTCGCCGGACGATTGCCGATCTCGACCACCGGGACGTGCTGGACGCCGTGTGCGACGGGGTTCGGGAAGGTGGCGGCGAGCCTCGGCTCGTCCGCGTGCGTCGGGTTGCGGACGTCGCGTTCATCGCCCACGACGGCGCGCGGCTCTCCGGCTCGGGTGTCGCGATCGGCCTGCAGTCGAAGGGCACGGCGGTGATCCACCGTGCCGACCTGCAGCCGCTCGACAACCTCGAGCTCTTCGGCATGTCGCCGCTCTACACGCTCGAGTCGTATCGGGCCATGGGCCGCAACGCCGCCGGCTACGCGCTCGGCCGGCGCGTCGGGCCGGTGCCGATGCAGCTCGACAACTTCGCGCGCGCGAAGCTCATCGTGCGGACGACACTCCTCCACGCGCGCGAGACGCAGGCGATCGTGCCGGGCGCCGACCCCGTGGAACTCTCGCTGGTCGGCGCCTCGGTCTCCTGAGGCTTACGCGCTCGGCTTGCCGCCCTGGCCCCAGTGCTGCGGCGGAACGCCCTGGATGATCACGTGGATGTGCTCGATCGCCGCGCCGCTCGATTCGTGCAGCGCCTGCGTGAGTGCCTCGATCATCTTGGGCACGGACTCCTCCGTCACACGACGGTCGTACAGCTTCACCTCGATCACGGGCATCGCGGGTCTCCTCTCGTCGATGGGCTCGATCCTACGTTGGCGCAGGCGGCATCTGGTCGACTGGCCACGGTTTGCCGGCCAGGCCCCAGTTCTTCGGGTTGTGCCCTTCGACGATGACCCAGGTGTGCTCCTTCAGCCCGGGATGTGTCGCCTCGCCGAGCGCGTCCGTGAGCTTCTCGATGAGCGCCGCGCTCGTCTCGTCGCTCATGCGGTAGTCGAACAGCTCGACCCTGATGAGTGGCATCGCGCCTCCTTCGTCGGTGCCGCGACGTTACGGTAGGAACAGTGGCGATGCGCATCCAGCACGTCGGGCTCGTCGTGTCCGATCTCGAGCGGTCGCGCCACTTCTACTCGGACGCGCTCGGCCTCGAGGAGGTGCCCCGGCCGCCGAACTTTGCGTTCGACGGAGCGTGGTTCCGCTTCGGCGGCACCGAGCTGCACCTGCTCTCGGACGCCCATGCGACCGGTGGCGCGGGGCAGCCCGATCCGGGTGCCGGGGCGGAGCTCGGGATGACCCACCATCTCGCGTTCGAGGTCGACGACCTCGACGCGGCGCGTGCGCGTCTTGCCGACCATGGTGTCGAGCTCGCCGGCGGCCCGATGCCCAGGGGCGACGGCTACGTCCAGGTGTTCTTCCGCGATCCCGACGGGTACGTGCTGGAGCTGTTTCAGCACACGGGCGAGGATCAGGCCGACGCGCCGGCCCGCGCGCCGATCGCGCGGTAGGTCTCGCGCGCGGCGGCGACGCCGAGCGGGAACGTCTCGAGGAGCATCCGCTCGTTCGGAGAGTGCGTGTGACTGTCGGGCAGCGCGAGGCCGGCCATGACGGTCGGAATGCCGCGCGCAGCGAGCGCGGCCGTGATCGGAAGCGTCCCCCCCACCCGGACGATCAGCGGGCGACGGCCGAAAACCGCTTCGAATGCATCTTGCGCGAGCGCGAGCACCTCCGTGTCGCGCGGGAGGACGGCCGGAGGCGTGAGGTCCGCGCTCACGATCTCGAGCGAAGCGCCCTTCGGCAGAGCCTCGCGCAGGAGCTGTTCTGCCGCAGCCGCGAGAACGGCGGGATCCTGCCCCGGCGCGACTCGGATCGTGATGCCGGCCGAGGCGCGCGAGACGAGCGTCGTGTTCCGCAGGCCGGGCTTCCCGCCGAGGATCCCCGTCACGTCGAGCGACGGCTCGACGAAGACGCGCTCGTAGAAGTCCTCGTCGGCTCGGTCGTCCAGCGGCACAGCGCCGACGCGGACGAGCTCGTCGGCGCCGGGCGGGAGCTCGAGCCAGCCTTCGACCTCGTCGGCACTCGGGTGCGTGACGCCCGCTCGCAGCGGCTCCGGCAGCCGACCGTTGCGCGGGAAGAGCGCGCACAGCGCCTCCGCGAGCGCGTGGATTGCATTGAGCGCGGTGCCGCCGTAGTGGCCGGAGTGGAGGTCGCGCTCACCGGTGCGCACTTCGACGTCGAGCGCGACCAGGCCGCGCGTCGCGACGACGAACTCGGGCCTGTTGCGGGTCTTCATCCAGCCGTCGAGGACGACGCACGCGTCCACCGCGCCCTCGTCGGCTGTGAGGAAGCGGATGATCGCGTCTCCGCCCGTCTCCTCCTCGCCGTCGCATACGACACGAAACGTGACGGGCGGCGGCCCGGCGGAGAGAAGCTCCTCGATCGCCTTCAGTTGCATCCAGAGCTGGCCCTTGTCGTCGGCGACGCCGCGCGCGTACAGCCACTCGCCGCGAACCTCGGCGCCGAACGGCTCCGACTCCCACAGCTCGAGCGGCGCGGGCGGCTGCACGTCGTAGTGGCCGTAGACCAGGACGATCGGCGCGCCGGGCGGCCCCGCGATCTCTCCGACCACGAGGCGGCCGTCCTCGCGCAGCTCGGCCTCGCCGCCGAGCGCACGAACCTTCTCGGCGACCCACTCGCCGGCGCGCGACACGTCGGCGGCGTGTGCGGGATCGGCGCTCACGCTCGGTATTGCGAGAAACTCTGCGAGCTCCGCGAGCCAACCGGAGGGAATGAGCTCCGCCACACAGCGATCGTATGTCGTGTGTGCCGACGGCTATTGTGAGGTGGCGCGTTCGCCCTCTCCGTCCTGCCCGAGCCTCGCACGTGCGATTCACTCGAGCCCGGCAGATCCGCGGCGCTCGCGGCGCGGATCCCAGTCAGCGACGAGAAGGAGACCGAGTGGCGACGAAGCGGCAGCAGACGATGGCCAAGATCACCCGCGAGCGCGCCGTCAAGGAGAAGCGGGAGCGGAAGGCCGAGAAGAAGCGCGCGGTGAAGGCGGTGAAGGCCGAAAACAAGGCGCGTGCCGAGGCCGGGCTGCCTCCGATCGAAGTAGGAGGCGAGGAGACGACGCTGGAAGCGGGGGAACTGGAGTCAGCTGCGCTCCTCGATGCTCATGAGCCCCACGGAGATGATGGTCCGGTACTGGAGGAACGCGTGGTGCCCGGCCTGTAGCAGGTACTGGTCGGCCTCGAGCATCCGGCGATAGACGTAGAGCGGCACCTTCACCGACCGCACGCAATCCACCCTCGTGCATTCGCAGGCGAGCTCCACGAGGTTCTGGGTGTCGGTCTCGGGACGAGCGGCGGCGGATGTGCGCCTGTTCGCGTTGCGTCGTAGGACGCGGTGCTCGACGCCGTCCTGCTCCGTCGCCTGCACGTAGTTCCCCGTTGCGGCCATCGCGTCTCCTCCTGCCATGAACGGATAGGGAGGGCGCAGGCGGCGCCGTCGGTATTCGTCCGGTGTTCG
>Ga0190270_10001232_pt1 | contig 11780 bp, 11 predicted proteins | sample Popmic320T_FD_133748 | JGI IMG/M metagenome (GOLD analysis project Ga0190270, IMG submission 133748) | Populus adjacent soil microbial communities from riparian zone of Weber River, Utah, USA - 320 T | ecosystem: Environmental > Terrestrial > Soil > Riparian zone | place: USA: Utah | collected... | reverse complement strand
CCCCGGGCCCGCCGCTGCTCGAGGTGAAGGGCCTCGAGAAGAGCTTCGGCGGCGTGCATGCCGTGGACGGCGCTTCGTTCGCGGTTGCGGAGGGGTCGATCACGGCCCTGATCGGTCCCAACGGCTCGGGGAAGACGACGGTCTTCAACCTGATCGGCGGCACGATGCCGCCCCAGGCCGGCGAGGTCTGGTTCGACGGGCAGCGGATCGACCGCAAGCCGCCCTGGCGGCGCGCGCACCTCGGCCTCGGACGCACGTTCCAGATCACGCGCCTGTTCGGGGAGATGACCGTGCTCGAGAACGTCGTGGCGCCGCTGCGCGAGTTCCACCTCGGCCTGCTGAACGCGAACGCGGTCTCCGGCCGCGAGGCGGCACGCGCGGAGGAGCTGCTCGACTTCGTCGGGATGCGCAAGTACCGCGACGTGCGCGCCGCCGCGCTCTCCTACGGCCAGCAGAAGCTCGTCGAGCTCGCGCAGATCCTGATGCTCGACCCGAAGCTGATCATGCTGGACGAGCCGGCGGGCGGGATCAACCCGACGCTGATCGAGCGAATCGGCGAAATGATCAGGGAGCTGAACGCGGGGGGCAAGACGTTCCTGATCGTGGAGCACAACATGCCGTTCGTGCTCGGCCTCTGCAATCCCATCCTGGTCCTGGCGCGCGGGCAGACGATCGCCAGCGGCCATCCCGACGAGGTCCAGCGCGACCCCAGGGTCCTGGACGCCTATCTCGGCGAGGACTTCCGGCTCGAGGAGCCGGTGGGAGCGTGAGATGCTGAAGCTCACCGAGGTGTACGCCGGCTACGGCGGCGGCGACGTGCTCCAGGGCGTGGAGCTGGATGTGCCGGCCGGGTCCGTGTGCTGCATCGTCGGGCCGAACGGCGCCGGCAAGTCCACCGTGCTCCGCGCCGTCAGCGGCCTGCTTCAGCCGCGCAAGGGCGACGTGCAGCTCGAGGGCCAGTCGCTGTGCGGGCTCCATCCCTCGCGCATCCTTGCGATGGGCGTCTCGCAGGTGCCTCAGTCGGGAGCGCTGTTCCCGGGCCTCACGGTCAGGGAGAACGTGCTGATGGGCGCCTACATCGAGCGGCGCGACAAGAAGCTGCTCCAGAAGCGCTACGACGCGGTCGCGGAGCTGTTCCCCGTGATCCGCGAGCGCGCCGACGACCGTGCCGGCAACCTCTCGGGCGGCCAGCGGAGGATGGTCGAGTTCGGCCGCTCGCTGATGCTCGAGCCGAAGCTCGTCCTGCTCGACGAGCCGTCGCTCGGGCTCGACCCCAAGGCGCTCAAGCAGGTTTGGGAGTCGATCAGGGTGATGATCGACGCCGGGAAGACGGTCCTGCTCGTCGAGCAGAACGTCCGCTTCGGGCTGCGCCTCGCGAAGCAGGGCGTCGTCATGGAGAGCGGCCGCGTGCTCCTGACCGGCGAGGCCGACGCCGTGTTGAAGAACCCCGAGATGGCCGCGCTCTACTTCGGCGGCACCGTCGCGCGGGCGTGAGCGGCGTCCTGTGGGCGACGGTCTCCGGAATCGGGTTCGGGATCTTCCAGAGCCTGAACAGGCGGGCGATCCGCGGCATCGAGGACCCGTACGTGTCGACGTTCGTGCAGCTTGCGGTGGCGACGGCGATCCTCGTGGTCGCGAGCCTCGTGTCGGAGGACCTGAGCCAGCTCGGGGAGGCGAGCGGCGGGACGATCGCGATCTTCGCGCTCGCGGGCGTCGTCCACTTCGTGCTCGGCTGGCTGCTCCTGAACATGAGCCAGGCACGCATCGGCGCCTCGCGTACGGCTCCGCTCATCACCCTGACGCCGCTGTTCGGGACGGTGCTCGCCGTCCTGCTCCGCGGCGAGCTGCCGAGCGCGGGCGCTCTCGCCGCGATCGCGCCGATCATGGCCGGCGCCTGGCTCCTGGCGAGCCGTGGCAGCGGAGGCGTGGCGATCGAGCGCGACTCGATCTATGCCTTCGGCACGGCGTTCATGTGGTCGCTCAGCGCGGTCCTCACGGTCGAGGCGCTCGAGGGGCTCGACTCGCCGCTGCTCGGTGTGACGCTCGGGCTGCTGGCGGCGACGGTCGCCCTCGGCGGCGCGCTGGTAGCGCGCGGCTCGCTCGGCGTCGCACTCCGCTCGATCGCGCGCAACACGCTCGCGCTCAAGGTCGCGGCGGCGGTCCTGGTGGCGTTCGCGACCTGGTTCCGGCTGCTGGCGCTCGGCGAGACGGACGTGGCCGTCGTCCTTGCCGCGAACCTCGTGAGCGTGCCGGTCGTGCTCGTCCTCGCCCCGATGTTGGTGGAGCACCACCTGGAGCAGGCCGACGCGCGCGTCTGGCTCGGCGGGCTGCTGGTGGCCGGCGGCATCCTGGCGCTGATCGCGATCGCGGGATGAGCGCATGACCTTCGACGTGCATGCCCATGTCGTGGTGCCGGAGATCACACGGGACGCCGGCGACGGCGAGGCCTGGCGGCCGCGTGTGTACAGGGACGACGCCGGCGCTCAGGTGGTGGAGATGGGGGGCAGGGAGATCAGGTCGGCGGTGGCGGAGTTCGTGGACATCGACGCCATCCTGGCCGCGCAGGACGAGGCCGGAGTCGAGCGCATTCTGCTCTGCCCATGGGTGCCGCTCCTCTACTACGACGCCGAGCCCGAGGAGGGGCTCCGGAGGGCGCGCATCCAGAACGACGCGCTGGTCGGCCTCGTGCGCGACCACCCCGAGCGCGTCGCTGCGCTCGGCGCGCTGCCGCTTCAGGATCCCGAGCCGGCGGCCGGCGAGCTCCGCGCGCTGATGGAGGGCGGGGTGCTGAAGGGCGTGGAGGTGGCGGCGAGCGTCCGCGGCGTCTTCCTCGGCGACGACCGCTTCGAGCCCTTCTGGGAGGCCGCCGAGGAGACGGGCGCGCTCGTGTTCGTGCACCCGACCACGCGCGGCTTCGACTCGCCGGCATTCCAGGAGCACTACCTCTGGAACACGGTCGGGAACCCGCTCGAGACCGCGACCACGGCGGCGCACATGGTCATGGCCGGCGTGATGGAGCGCCATCCGGCGCTGCGCGTGCTGCTCGCCCACGGCGGCGGCGCGCTGCTGGCCGTGCGCGGGCGGCTGCGGCATGCGCACGGCTTCCAGCCGCAGGCACGCGCGCGCCTGAGCGAGTCGCCCGACGACTCGCTCAGGCGCTTCTACTTCGACACCCTGACCCACGACGAGGCGCTGCTGCGCGCGCTGATCGAGTACGCCGGGCCGGACCACGTGCTGCTCGGTTCGGACTACCCCTTCGACATGGGGGACGCCCGGCACGTGGACACCGTGCGCGCGCTCGGGCTGCCGCGAGACGTCGAGGCGGCAATCCTCACAGGCAACGCCGAAAGGATCCTGATGGCATGACACACACCGCCGACATCGTCGTCGCCGGCGCCGGCCACAACAGCCTCATCACCGCCGCCTACCTCGCGAAGGCCGGCTACGAGTGCCTCGTCCTCGACGCGCGCGCCATACCCGGCGGCGGCGCGGCGACCGAGGAGCTGCTCGGACCCGGCTACAGGATCGACTCGTGCTCCACCGGCCACACGATCATCCGCGTCAATCCGCTGCTCATGAACGACGAGCTCGGGCTTCACGCCGACTTCGGGCTCGAGTACCTCGAGCCCGACCCCGTCGGGCACGTCGCTTTCCCAGACGGCGAGCAGCTCACGATGTGGCTCGACCTCGAGCGCACCTGCGAGGAGATCGCCCGCTTCTCGGCGACGGACGCCGACGCGTACCGGCGCCTGATCGCCGAGTACGACGAGGTGAAGGGCATCTTCGGGCGCGCGCGCGTCACGCCGCCCGGCTTCGGCCCCTCGCTCGAGGAGATGCTGCTCGAGCACCCGCGCGGGCGCATCTGGCTGCGCCGCAACGCGATCTCGGCGTGGGACGTGATCAGGCGCGAGTTCCAGGATCGCCACGTCCAGGCGTTCATGCTCTGGCAGGCGTTCCAGACGCTCGTCCCCGTGGACGCCGCCGGCTCCGGCGTCAACGCCTACTCGATCATCTTCGGCCGCCAGGGGCGCAGCTGGTCCGTCCCGCGCGGCGGGTCCGGTTCGCTCACGGACGCGCTCACGCGCTTCCTCGAGGACCACGGCTCCACCGTGATCTGCAACCGGCAGGTGTCCCGCCTCGTCCTCGAGGACGGGCGCTGCACCGGCGTCGAGACGGACGACGGCGAGCGCTACACGGCGAAGCGGGCAGTGCTCTCGACCATCCACGTGAAGCAGCTCGTGGAGATGGCGCCGGCCGACGCGTGGGGCGAGGAGTTCGTCTACGGAGTCGACACCTACGACGTCGGGATGTCCGGCATGGCCTGCTACCTCGCCACCGACGCGGCGCCAGAGTTCCAGACGCCGAATGGCCCGCGGGCCGCCGTGTCGGCGGGCACCGTCGGCTGGCCGGAGGAGGTGCTCGCGCTCGGGCGGGCGGTGCGCGACCGGCGGCCCTACGACGAGGGCGTACCGTGGCTGCTCGTGGCCACGCCGACGCTCGTCGACCCCGATCGCGCGCCCGACGGGCATCACACGATCAAGCTGCTGAGCCCGCAGACCTGGGAGCTGCCGGACGGCGTCGCGAGCTGGGAGGAGCACAAGGAGACGATCTTCCGTCGCCAGCTCGAGCACGTGCGGCGCTTCATCCCGGCGCTCTCGGACGAGCACATCCTCACCTCGTACGTGAAGAGCCCGGAGGACATCGAGCGCTCGAACCAGCACATGATCCGCGGGGCGTTCCACGGCGGCGATCGGAGCTATTCCTTCGGCGGGGCGAATCGGCCGGTCCCGGGCTGGGCGGCCCACCGCATGCCGATACCCGGGCTCTACCAGACGGGCGGCACGACGAGCGTGGGCGGCTCGGTCACGGGCGTGCCCGGGCGGAACGCGGCCGTCGTGATGCTGAGCGACCTCGGACACGACCCGGAGGAGGTGATCGCCGGTGCCGGACGCGCGCGTGCAGGCAGCCATTGACCACTGGGCGCCGCGCTTCGTGCAGGCGGGCGTCGACTACAGCGACTTCGTCGTCACGACCGCCGGCGTCGAGCGCTGGGAGGACTGGCACGACGCCTGGTGCCGCAACGCGGACATGCACGCCCGACTCGCCGAGGAGGCGGCCGCGAAGGGACGGCGGCTCACGGCCGGCGAGGCATGGGCCCGGGCGACGGTCGGCTACCACTTCGCCAAGTTCGTCTGGATGGTCGACGCGCAGCTCAGCCGCGCCGCCGCCGACAAGGCGGTGGCCGCGATGGCGAAGACGTACGAGTTCCTCGACCCGGACGCGGAGCGCCTCGAGGTCCCGCTGGACGGCGGCCGCGTCGTCGGGAACCTGCGCCGGCCGGATGCCGAGGACACCCCGCCGCTCGTGCTGCTCGTGCCGGGCCTCGACTCCACGAAGGAGGAGTTCTTCAGGCTCGAGAACGTCTTCCTCGAGCGCGGCATGGCCACGCTGTCGATCGACGGCCCGGGCCAGGGCGAGTCGGGCTATGACCTGCCGATCCGGCCCGACTACGACGTGGCCGTCACGGCCGTGCTCGACGCGATCGCCGGGCGCACCGACGTCGACCTCGACCGCGTCGGCCTGCTCGGCGTGAGCCTCGGCGGCTACTACGCGCCGCGCGTGCTGGCGTTCGAGCCGCGCGTGAAGGCGGGCGTCGGGCTGAGCGGCCCGTACTGCTTCGCGGACATCTGGGACACGGTCCCGCCGCAGACGCGCGAGACCTTCGTGGTGAAGTCGTTCTCAGAGGACGACGAGGCGGGGCGCGCCAAGGCGTCCGAGCTCGACCTGAGCGGCGTGGCCGAGCGCATCCAGCAGCCCTACCTGGCGATCACCGGCAGGCTCGACCGGCTGATCCCGTGGGAGCAGACGGAGCGGGGAGCCCGCGAGGCGCCGAGGGGCGAGTTCCTGCTGCACGAGGACGGCAACCACGGGTGCGCGAACGTGCCGTACAAGACGCGGCCGGTGGCGGCCGACTGGCTTCGCGAGCAGCTCGGATGACCGCGGTCGCAGTGGTGGGCACCGGCATGTGGGCGCCGCGCCTTGCCGAGGCCGCGGGCCGCGCCGGGCTCGACGTCGCGGCCTGCTTCAGCCGGAACGAGGACCGGCGGCGCGAGTTCGCGGAGCGCTTCGGCTGCGAGCCGGCGGCGAGCCTCGAGGAGGCGATCGAGCATCCGGGCGTCGAGGGCGTCCTGCTTGTCACGCCCAACGACGCGCACGAGGAGCAGGCGCTCGCGTGCGCCGAGCGCGGCCGGCACGTCTTTGTCGAGAAGCCGATCGCGGACAGCGTCGAGGCCGGCGAGCGGATGCGGCAGGCGTGCGACGCGGCCGGCGTGACGCTGATGGTCGGACATGCCTTCCGCCGGCTCGGCGCGGCGCGGCGGGTGAAGGAGCTGCTCGACGACGGGGTCCTCGGAGACGTGGTGCTGGCCGAGGCGAACATGTCGCTCCCGGGCTCCTTCAAGCCCGAGGCGTGGCGAGCGACGCGCGAGCGCAACCCGGGCGGCCCGATCATGCAGCTCGGCATCCACCACGTCGACACCCTGTCGTACTGGCTCGGCCCGGTTCGGCGGGCTTCGGGCCGCTTCGCGCACGTCCAGACCCCGGCCGACATCGACGACGTCGGCGTCGTGACGCTGGAGTTCGAGTCCGGCGCGCTCGGCTCGCTGACCGGGAGCTACGTTTCGCCGAAGACGCTCTCGCTGCGGCTCCTCGGAACCGGCGCGGTGCTCGACTACCGCACCGACTTCTCGGTCTGGCCCGACGCCCGGGCACTCGACGGCGTGACGACGCTCACCCTGGACGGCGAGCCCGTCGAGTTCGAGGAGCGCGACATGCTGGCCGAGGAGCTGGCGGAGTTCGGGCGCTGCATTCGCGGCGAGGGCCGGCCCGAGACCGGCGCGGACGAGGGCCTGGCGGCGCTTGGCGCCGTCGTCGAAGCGCTCGCGGGACAGCCGGCTTGACCGGGCGATTGGCCGGCCGCCCGCTGCGGCGCCGCGAGGACGACCGCATTCTGCGCGGCGACACCCGCTATCTGGACGACATCGATCCGCCCGGGGCGGCGCACGTCGCCTTCGTGCGCAGCCCGTTCGCGCACGCGCGCATCGGCGGCGTGGGCGTGCCGGACGAGCTCGACGGGGTGACGGTGATCACCGCGGCCGACCTCGAGGGCCGGGCGCGCGACCTGCCGGTGCAGGGGATCGAAGGGGGGAGGGTCGCCTCGGAGGGCCACCCGGTGCTCGCGCGGGACGAGGTCCGCTATTCCGGCCAGCCCGTGGCGGCCGTGCTTGCCGAATCGCGTGCGCTGGCCGAGGACGCCGCCGAGCTGGTCGAGGTGGACTACGAGCCGCTCGAGCCGGTGCTCGCGGCGGGCGACTCCGAGGTCGCGCTGAGCGAGTGGCGCAGGGTCAGCGGCGACGTGGACGGCGCCTTCGAGTCGGCCGCCCACGTCGTGAGCGCGAGCCACGCGCTGCCTCGGCTCGCGCCCGTGCCGATGGAGCCGCGCGGCGCGATCGCCTCGTACGACGAGACGGATGATCTGCTCACGGTGTGGGTCTCGGCGCAGGACAGCCATCGCCAGCTCGCCGGCCTGGCGGCCGTGCTCGACCGGCCCGAGGAGTCGATCCACGTGATCGTGCCCGACGTGGGCGGCGCGTTCGGCAGCAAGGGCGTGGTCTCGCCGGAGACGGCGGTCGTCGCCGCGGCGGCGATGGCGACCGGGTGGACGGTCAAGTGGGCCGAGGACCGCGAGGAGAACTTCATCGCGTCGTACCAGGGCCGCGGGGTGGAGGCCGACGTCGAGCTGGCGCTCGATGGCGCCGGCACGATGCTCGCTCTGCGCGCGCGCATACGCGCGGACCTCGGCGGCTACCTGATGCCGACCACCGCGATTCCCGGGCACACCACCGCGATGCTCATGTGCGGCGTCTACGACATCCAGGCGGCCGACGTCGAGATCATGGGCATGCGCACGAACAAGGTGCCGACCGGCCCGTACCGCGGCGCCGGGCGGCCCGAGGCCGCGTACTTCGTGGAGCGCACGGTGGACGTCGCCGCCCGGGAGCTCGGAATCGACCCGCTCGAGCTGCGCCGCCGCAACCTGATCCGCGACTTCCCCTACGAGACCGCGCTCGGGTGGACGTACGACTCGGGCGACTACGTGCGCTGCCTCGAGCTCGCCGAGGAGCTCGTGAAGCCGGAGCGCCACTCCGACGACACGCGCGTCGTGGGGACCGGCTTCGGCATGTACGTCGAGCGCGCGGGCGGCATGTTCGAGACCGCCGTGGCGGAGCTGCTGCCGGAAGGGCGCGTCCTGATCCGGAGCGGGTCGTCGCCGCACGGCCAGGGCCACGACACGACGTTCGCGCAGCTCGCGGCCGACCGGCTCGGCGTCGGGATCGAGGACGTGGAGCTTCGCTTCGGCGACTCGAAGGAGGTTCCGCGCGGTGTCGGCACCTTCGCCAGCCGCTCGGTGGCCATGGGCGGCTCGGCGGTCGTGCTGGCCGTCGACGCGCTGAAGGAGAAGCTGCGCGAGCTGAAGGACCCGCCGCCCGGAATCAGGGCGAGCGCCCGCTTCGAGTCCGACCTGGTCTTCTCGTCGGGCGCCTACGCCGCGGTCGTGGAGATCGAGCGGTCCACGGGACGCCTGCGCGTGCTGCGGCTGGTGGCGGTGGACGACGCCGGGACGATCGTCAACCCGCTGCTCGCCGAGGGACAGGTGATCGGCGGAACGGCGCAGGGGCTGGGGCAGTGCCTCGTGGAGGAGGCCGCGTATGACGAGGAGGGCAATCCGACCTTCGCATCGTTCCTGGGCTACAGCCTGCTGACCGCCGCCGAGATGCCGCCGGTGGAGGCCGCGTTCGTGGAGTCGCCGTCGCCGCTCAACCCGCTCGGGGCGAAGGGGATCGGCGAGGGCGGCGCGATCGGCACGCCGGCCGCGGTGGCGAACGCCGTCGCGGATGCGCTCGGGGGGAGGCGAGTCGACCCGCCGTTCACGGAGGAGAAGCTCTGGCGCGCGCTGCGGGAGGCGGGTCCGTGAAGCCGGCTCCCTTCGACTACCGCGCGCCGGCGTCGATCGACGAGGCGCTTCCGCTGCTGGTGCTCGACAGCGCCGTGCTCGCGGGCGGGCAGAGCCTCGTTCCGCTGCTGAACCTCCGCCTCGCGCGGCCGGAGCTGGTCGTGGACATCAACGGGATCGCCGAGCTGGACTACATCCGGGCCGAGGACGGCGCGCTTCGGATCGGGGCGATGACGCGGCAGGCGACGCTCGAGCGCTCCGAGCTCGTCCGGGAGCGCTGGCCGCTGCTGCACAAGGCCGTCGAGCTGGTCGGGCATCCACAGATCCGCACGCGCGGGACCGTCGGCGGCTCAGTGGCGCACGCGGACCCGGCCGCCGAGCTGCCGGTGGCGCTGACCGTGCTCGGGGCGCGCTACCGGCTGCGCTCGCCGCGCGGCGACCGTGTGCTGGACGGCGCGGACCTCTTCCGCGGACCGCTGTACACGGCGCGTGAGCCGAACGAGCTGCTCGTGGAGATCGAGGTCCCCGAGCAGCCGGACGGCGCCGGCAGCGGCTTCGCCGAGCACGCGCGCACGCACGGCGACTTCGCGACGGCCGGCGCGGCCGCGGTCGTCGCTCCTGAGGGTCACACCGCGATAGCGCTGCTCGGCGCGGGCCCGGTTCCCGCTCGCGCGGAGGCGGCCGAGCGAGCGCTCGTAGACGGAGCGGAGCCGCGCGAGGCCGCCGCCCTCGCCGCGCGGGACGTCGAGGACGAGCACCGCCGCGCGCTCTGCGCCGAGCTGGCGCGCCGGGCGATCGAGGAGGCGATGGCGTGAGGATCAGCGTCGAGATCAACGGGCGGGCCCACGAGGGCGACGTCGAGCCGCGGACGCTCCTCTCCGACTTCATCCGGCACGGCGCCGGGCTGACCGGGACCAAGGTCGGCTGCGAGCAGGGTGTCTGCGGCGCCTGCACCGTGCAGCTCGACGGCGAGCCGGTGCGCTCCTGCCTGATGCTCGCGGTCCAGGCGAACGGCCGCGCGCTCAGGACGGTCGAGGGGCTCGCGGCGGACGGCGAGCTGCACCCGCTCCAGCGGGCGTTCCACGAGGCGCACGCGCTTCAGTGCGGCTTCTGCACGCCCGGGTTCCTGATGTCCATGGAGGGGTTCCTGCGCGAGCACCCGGATGCGGGCGACGAGCAGCTCCGCGAGGCGCTCGCGGGCAACCTGTGCCGCTGCACGGGCTATCTCGGGATCATCGAGGCGGTCGAGCACGCCGCGCGCGAGATGAGGGGAGATCAAGTTGAGGCAGATTGAGCGGGTGGGTTTCGCCGGCCTCGGCGCGATGGGCGCGGGCATCGCGCGGCGGCTGATGGACGCGGGCCACGAGGTCGTGGGCTGGAACCGGACGAAGGAGAAGGCCGAGCCGCTGCTGGCGGCCGGCATGGCCTGGGCTGACAGCCCGCGCGAGCTCGCCGCCTCGGTCGACGTGCTGTTCACCATGCTCACCAACGCCGCGGCGATCGAGGCGACGGCGGACGGGCCGGACGGCGTGCTGGCGGGCATCCGCGAGGGCACGGTCTGGGCGGACATCAGCACGATCGCGCCCGACGCGAGCGTGGCGATGGCCGAGCGTGTGCACGAGACCGGCGCGTGGTTCCTCGACTGCCCGGTGTCGGGCAGCCCGGCGACGCTGGCGGCGGGTCAGATGTCCGTGATGGTCGGCGGCGAGCGCGCGGCGTTCGAGCATGTCGAGCGGGTGCTGCACGCGATCGGTCCGAAGGTCACCTACATCGGGCCGAACGGCCAGGCGATCCTCACGAAGGTGGCCATCAACCTGGCGCTCGTCGTGTCGGTGACCGCTCTGGCCGAGGCGGTGGCGCTGGTCGAGAAGGCGGGCGTCGACCGGGGCGCGGTCGTCGACGCGGTGCTGAAGAGCGTGATCGCGTCGCCGGTCGTCGGCTACCGGGCGCCGCTGCTCGTGGAGGACACGGACGTGTTCGCGGACGTCGAGCTCCAGCAGAAGGACCTAGTGGTCGCTCAGGAGCTGGCGCGGCGGCTGGGCGCGGCGGTGCCCACCTGCGCCGCGACGTCGGAGATGCTGAACGCCGCTCGCAGCTCCGAGCGGGCCGACCGCGACTTCATCGTGAGCGTGCACGAGGCGTACCGCCGCATGGGAGGGATGGACTGATGGCCGAGCCGTACCGGACGACGATCGGGGACGTGCCGCTCGAGCAGGGGCTGCGCGAGGACGAGGGCTGGGTCGACATGCGGGTGCAGTTCCTGATCGACGAGCGGACGGCCGGATCGGAGACGCTCGTGGTCGGCCGCACCGTGCTGCCGCCGGGCGCGCGGCACGACCGCCATCGGCACCCGAACTGCAACGAGTTCCTGGTGGTGATGAGCGGCAGCGGCGAGATCTACACGGACGAGGGCACGGAGCCGTCGGAGGCGGGCGACGTGGTGTTCACCCCAGCCGGCCACTGGCACGGCTTCAACAACACGTCCGAAGAGGACGTGCTGCTGATCTGGGGCTGGGAAGGGGCGGGCTCGCTCGACGCCGCGGGCTACGAGCTGCCCTCCCCGTAGACTCGTATCAGTGGCGGTAGAACGGGTTGCCGGACATCACGAGCTGCGCCGGACGGGCGCGTGGCGGCAGCTCGCGACGGGCACGCTCGCGTGCCCGAGCTGCGACGCGCCGATCCTGCCCGACGGGGCGATGGCGATGCCAGACCCCCTCTCCTGCGGCTTCTGCTCCCACGCGGGCGCGGTCCGCGACTTCCTGACCCT
>Ga0190270_10001231_pt1 | contig 11787 bp, 11 predicted proteins | sample Popmic320T_FD_133748 | JGI IMG/M metagenome (GOLD analysis project Ga0190270, IMG submission 133748) | Populus adjacent soil microbial communities from riparian zone of Weber River, Utah, USA - 320 T | ecosystem: Environmental > Terrestrial > Soil > Riparian zone | place: USA: Utah | collected... | reverse complement strand
TCGTCGCCGCCGGCCGCGAGGATGCGAGGCTCTACCCCGGCTCGTTCAGCGAGTGGTGCCGGAACCCGTCCAACCCGATCGAGAGAGGCAACGCGTGAGCACTCCCTACGACATCCAGTCCGACCCTGCGAAGCGGCACAGTGCCGCGCTGACCGACGGCCCCGACCGCGCCGGCGCGCGGGCGATGCTGAAGGCGACCGGCTTCACGGACGAGGATCTCGCGAAGCCGATCGTGGGCGTCTGCACGACGTGGATCGAGACGATGCCGTGCAACCTCAACCAGCGGGCGCTCGCGCCGCACGTGAAGCGCGGGATCCGCGAAGCGGGCGCCACGCCGATGGAGTTCAACACGATCGCGGTCTCGGACGGGGTCTCGATGGGCACGACGGGCATGCGCGCGTCGCTCGTCTCGCGCGAGACGATCGCCGACTCGATCGAGCTCGTCGCCCGCGGCCACCTCTTCGACGGGCTCGTCTGCCTGATCGCCTGCGACAAGACGATCCCCGCGGCGGCGATGGCGCTCGCACGGCTCGACATCCCCGGCCTCGTGCTCTACACGGGCTCGATCGCGCCGGGCCGCTGGCGCGGCAAGGACGTCACGATCCAGGACGTCTACGAAGGGATCGGCGCCCACGCGGCAGGGAAGCTGAGCGCGGCCGAGCTGCACGAGCTCGAGTCCGTCGCCTGCCCCGCCGCCGGGGCGTGCGGTGGCCAGTTCACCGCAAACACGATGGCGACGGCGCTCGAGTTCCTCGGCATCAGCCCCGGGGGCAGAAACGACATCCCGGCGCTCGACGTGTCCAAGGAGGAGGCGTCGGCCGAGGCCGGTCGGCTCGTCGTCGATCTCGTCCGTCGCGACGTGCGCCCCTCGCACATCATCACGAAGGCGTCGATCGAGAACGCCGCCGCCTCCGTCGCGGCCACGGGCGGATCGACGAACGGCGTCCTCCATCTCGTCGCGATCGCGAAGGAGCTCGCGATCGACTTCACGATCGACGACTTCGACGCGATCTCTGCGCGCACGCCGATCGTCGCCGACCTGAAGCCGTTCGGCCGCTTCGTCGCAACCGACGTCCACAAGGCGGGCGGGATCGCGCTCGTCGCGCGGGAGCTGAAGAAGGAAGGGCTCATCGACCCGACGACCCCGAACGTCGACGGCCGGACGCTCGGCGAGATCGCGGACGCGGTCGTCGAGACCGAGGGTCAGGAGGTCGTCGTCCCGCTCGAGACGCCGATCAAGTCGCGCGGCGGGCTCGCCATCCTGCGCGGGAACCTCGCCCCGGGCGGCTGCGTGCTCAAGCTCGCGGGCGAGGACCGCTCACACCACCGGGGGCCGGCGCGGGTGTTCGACTCCGAGGAGGAGACGTTCGCCGCGGTCAAGGCGGGGAAGATCGTCGCCGGCGACGTCGTCGTGATCCGCTACGAGGGCCCTGTCGGCGGTCCCGGGATGCGGGAGATGCTCCACGTCACGGGCGCGATCGTCGGGGAAGGCCTCTCGGATCAGGTGGCCCTGATCACCGACGGACGCTTCTCGGGCGCCACGCACGGGTTCATGGTCGGGCACATCTGCCCCGAGGCGGCGCACGGTGGCCCGCTCGCGGCGGTGCGAGAAGGCGACACGATCGTGATCGACGTCGAGCGTCGCTGCCTCGACGTCGAGCTCTCGGACGACGAGATCTCGGCGCGGCTCCGGGACCTGCCGGCGTTCGTCCCCAAGGTGACGAGCGGCGTGCTCGCGAAGTTCGCCTCACTCGTCCAGCCGGCCTCGGAAGGGGCTGTGACGCTCCCGAGCTAGGAACGAGCCATCGCCGCCTGAAGGGCCGACCGCGCCTGCGCGCGCACCTTGCCCTGCACCGGCGGCGACCAGCCGAGCAGGAGGCCCGTCGTGCCCCGTGCCTGGCGCGTCCACTTCCAGAGGTCGAACCGGTCGTCGTGCTCGGCGATCAGGCCGTCCGCGAAGCGGAACAGTGCCTCGATCTCGTTCCGCACGGGACAGCCCGTGGGCGAGAACGTGTAGCTCGCGACCCAGCGAGCCGAGCCGCGCTCACCGTCCGCCTCGACGGCGGAATGGGTGACGACGAGATCGGTCCCGCGTTCGCAGAGCATCCGCCACATCGCTCGCACCTCGTCGCCGTCGAGCTCGCCGAACACGGGATCGGAGAAGCGCGCGTCGGGGAGATAGCAGGCGCCCATCGTCCGATGGTCTCGCAGGGCGAGCGCGCCGTAGAACCGGTCGATCAGCTGCTCGCTGGCAGACGGGCCTGCGATCACGTCCGGAGCACTCCGCATCCACGCGAGCTTGGACCGGCCCGTCACCCGATCAAGGGCTGGTGCGGGCCCGACGAAAAGCCGATAGAGTCGCTGACGGCGCGGGATTCGTCCCGCTCCACATCGAGAGAGGCTGAGGGACCGGCCCTGTGACGCCTCGGCAACCCCCCTCGTGAGAGGGCCCGGTGCCAAACCCGGCTGGATGTGTCGAGCGAGCGAAGGAGGTCCCACCCGTGTCAGGCCCAACCACTTTCTGTCAGGCACTCTCGTGTCGCGTCTGTGCCACCGAGCATCCGCTCGAGGCGACGGGCAGCTGCTCCCGGTGCTTCGGGCCGCTCGACCCGGTCTACGACTGGGACGGCCTGCGCCGCACGGTGACCCGCGAGCGGATCGAGGCCGGCCCCACGTCGATCTGGCGGTACGCGGACCTGCTCCCCGTGGCAGCGCCGGACGAGCCCCGCCTCGCCCCGGGGTTCACCCCGCTCGTTCCCGCGCCTCGGCTCGCGGAGGAGCTCGGGGTTCGGGAGCTCTGGCTGAAGCTCGACACGGCGAACCCGACGCACTCGTTCAAGGATCGGGTCGTCGCGGTCGCGGCACGGAAGGCGCAGGAGCTCGGCTTCGAGACGCTCGCGTGCTCGTCCACCGGCAACCTGGCCGGCGCGGTCGCGGCGCGGGCCGCCGCGGAGGGTCTCGATGCAGCGGTCTTCGTGCCCGCCGACCTCGAGCCGGAGAAGCTGACCGCGGCCGCGGCGTACGGCCCGACCGTGTACGCCGTCGACGGCCACTACGACCAGTGCTCGCGGCTCACCGTCGAGCTGTCGTTCGAGCTGCCCTGGGGCTTCGTCAACGTCAACCTGCGCTCGTACTACGCCGAGGGGTCGAAGACCCTCGCCTACGAGATAGCGGAGCAGCTCGGCTGGCACGCGCCCGACGTCGTCGTCGCGCCGATCGCCTCGGGGGCGCTCTTCCACAAGGTCGGCCAGGGCTTCGCGGAGCTCCGCGCGCTCGGGCTCGTCGACGGCGTCGCGCCGACCCTCGTCGGGGGACAGGCCGAGGGGTGTCAGCCCGTCGCGAAGGCCTTCCGCGAGCGGACGGCGGTGACGCCGGTCCGGCCGGACACGATCGCCCGCTCGCTCGCGATCGGCAGCCCGGCCGACGGCGACTTCGCCGTCGCGACCGCCCGCGAGACAGGTGGCTCGATCCACGCGGTCGCCGAGGACGCGGTGGGCGAGAACATGGCGCTGCTCGCGCGGACGACGGGCGTCTTCGGCGAGACAGCGACCGGCGTCACGCTCGGCGCGCTGCGCGCCGCCCTCGAAGCGGGCGACGTGCGTTCGCGGGACCGCGTCGTCCTGCTCGTGACGGGCGACGGGCTGAAGACGCCTGCACCTGTGGCGTTCACGTACGCGCCGATCGCGATCGAGCCGGATGCCGACGCGTTCCTGGACGATGTGCGCGCGGTAGCCTGAACGGGTGGGCAAGACGCTCTTCGAGAAGGTCTGGGAGCGGCACGTCGTCCGCGAGGAGCCCGGTGAGCCGGCGCTCGTCTACGTCGACCTCCATCTCGTCCACGAGGTCACCTCGCCGCAGGCGTTCGAGGGGCTTCGCCTCGCCGGACGGCGCGTTCGGCGACCCGAGCTGACCGTCGCGACGATGGATCACAACGTGCCGACGCTCCCCGGGCCGATCACCGACCCGCTGGCGCGCGCGCAGCTCGACGCGCTGCGGGCGAACTGCGAGGAGTTCGGCGTCGTCCTCCACGCCACCGGCTCGGGACGCGAGGGGATCGTCCACGTGATCGGGCCCGAGCTCGGCCTCACGCAGCCGGGAATGACGATCGTCTGCGGCGACAGCCACACCTCGACCCATGGGGCCTTCGGCGCGCTGGCCTTCGGGATCGGCACCTCCGAGGTCGAGCACGTGCTCGCGACCCAGACGCTCCCGCAGCAGAAGCCGAAGACGATGCTGCTCGAGTTCGTGGGGACGCTGCCGCCGGGTCTCACGGCCAAGGACATGATCCTCGGCGCGATCGGCATCGTCGGCGTCGACGGAGGGGTCGGCCACGTGGTCGAGTACGCCGGCGAGGCGATCCGCTCTCTCTCGATGGAGGAGCGGATGACGATCTGCAACATGACGATCGAGTGGGGCGCGCGGGCAGGGATGATCGCACCCGACGAGACGACCTTCGCGTTCCTCGAGGGGCGCGAGCACGCACCGGCAGGGGACGGGTGGGAGCGGGCACTCGAGGACTGGCGCACGCTGCGCTCCGACCCGGATGCCGCGTACGACACCCGGCACGTCGTGGACGTGACGGAGCTCGTCCCGCAGGTGACCTGGGGCACGAACCCGGGCATGGTCGCGCCGGTCGACGGCACCGTGCCGGATCCCGCGTCGTACGACGACGCCAACGATCGCATCGCCGTCGAGCGGGCGCTCGCGTACATGGATCTGAGGCCCGGCCAGCGGATCGACGAGATCGCGATCGACCGCGTCTTCATCGGCTCGTGCACGAACTCGAGGATCGCCGACCTGCGCGCAGCGGCCGAGATCGTCGAAGGCCGCACGATCGACCCGCGCGTCACCGCCCTCGTCGTGCCCGGCTCGGCGACCGTGCGTCGCCAGGCCGAGGAAGAGGGTCTCGACCGGGTGTTCGTCGGCGCAGGCTTCGAGTGGCGTCTCGCGGGTTGCTCCATGTGCCTGGGGATGAACCCCGACGTGCTGCAGCCCGGCGAGCGCTGCGCCTCGACCTCCAACCGGAACTTCGAGGGCCGGCAGGGCCGCGGCGGCCGCACGCACCTCGTGAGCCCGCAGATGGCCGCGGCCGCGGCACTCCACGGCCACTTCGTCGACGTCCGGACGCTCGAGCGTGAGCCGGTGCCCGCATGAAGCCCGTGAGCGTGGTCTCCGGCCGCGTCGCAGTGATCGACCGCCCGGACGTGGACACCGACCAGATCGTCCCCAAGCAGTTCCTCAAGCGCATCGAGCGGACGGGGTTCGGCGAGGTGCTCTTCTTCGACTGGCGCTACGACGAGAACGGCGACGAGCGCCCCGGGTTCGAGCTCAACCGGTCCGAGTTCCGCGGCGGGAAAGTCCTGCTCGCCGGGCGCAACTTCGCCTGTGGGTCGTCCCGCGAGCATGCCGCGTGGGCGCTGCAGGACTACGGCTTCGAGGCGATCGTCGCCCCCTCCTACGGGGACATCTTCCGGACGAACGCCGGGAAGGTCGGCCTCGTCACCGTGACACTCCCCGAGGACGAGGTGCAGCGGCTGATGGAGAGCGTCGACCTCGACAGCGGCTCGGAGCTGACGGTCGATCTCGAGCGCCGCATCGTCGTCGCGCCCGACGGTCGGGAGATCCCGTTCGAGTTCGACGAGTCGACCCGGCACCGCTTGCTGAACGGGCTCGACGAGATCGCTCTCACGCTCGCGCACGAGGACGAGATCGCCGCGTACGAGAGCGTCCACGGCCTCGCGTGACGCACGTCGCAGTCCTCCCCGGTGACGGGATCGGCCCCGAGGTGACCGCGGAGGCGATCCGCGTCCTCGACGAGCTCGGGATCGGCCACTCGGAGCATCCGTTCGGCGGCAATGCGATCCTCGCAAGCGGCGCGCCGCTGCCCGACGAGACCCTCGCCGCCTGCCGTGCGGCCGACGGGATCCTCCTCGGGGCGGTCGGGCTGCCCGAGCTCGAGGGAAAGCCGGTGCGGCCCGAGCAGGGGCTCCTCGGGCTGCGGAAGGAGCTCGGCGTCTACGCGAACCTCCGGCCGGCGCAGGCGAAGGGGATCGACCTCCTCATCGTCCGCGAGCTCGTCGGCGGCCTCTACTTCGGGGCCAAAGGCACCCGGGAGGACGGGACGTGGTTCGACACCTGCGAGTACTCCCGCCCTGAGGTCGAGCGGATCGCGCGACGTGCTTTCGTGTTGGCACGTGAGCGTGGCGGCCGCGTGACGTCGGTCGACAAGGTCAACGTCATGCACACCTCACGCCTGTGGCGCGACGTCGTCACCGACCTCGGCTCCGGCGAGTACCCCGACGTGCCACTCGACCACGCGCTCGTCGACTCGTTCGCGATGGTGATCGTCCAGGCGCCCGAGACGATCGACGTCGTGCTCACCGAGAACACGTTCGGCGACATTCTCTCGGACGTCGCGGCGGCGGTAACGGGCGGCCTCGGCCTCGCCGCGTCCGCCTCCCTCGGCGACGAGGGCCCCGGCCTCTACGAGCCCGTGCACGGCTCGGCGCCGCAGATCGCCGGGCAGGGCGTCGCAAACCCCGCCGGCATGCTCCGCTCGACCGCGCTGCTCCTCCGGCACAGCCTCGCTCGGGCCGGCGACGCCGACGCGGTCGACGCTGCAATCGACGCGACGCTCGCCGAGGTGCGCACGCCGGATCTCGGCGGTACGGCGACGACCCGCGAGGTCGGCGACGCCGTCCTGCGACGCCTCGCCGCCTGAGGGATGGCCACGCTCGCGATCGTCGGCGCCGGGTTCTGCGGGACGATGGTCGCGACGCACGTGCTCCGGGGTGCCCCGCACGGTATCGACCGGATCCTGCTCGTCGAGCGGAACGGGCGCGACGTCGGTGGGGTCGCCTACGGCACCTCGTCGACGAGCCACACCCTCAACGTCCCGGCCGGTCGGATGAGCGCCTTCGAGGACGAACCCGACGACTTCCTCCGCTTCGTCCGGGCCCGCGACCCAGCTCTCACAGGCGGCGCGTTCGTGCCGCGGCGCCTCTACGGCGAGTATCTCGCGCACACGCTCGAAGCCGCCCGGCGCGACTCGCCCGTCAAGCTGATCCGCGTCGCGGGCGAGGCGGTCGCCGCGGTCGAGCACGCAGACCGGGTGACGCTCGGGCTCGGCGACGGGCGCGTCCTCGACGCGGAGCAGGTCGTGCTCGCGGTCGGCAACTATCCACCCTCCGACCCGCCTGCGATCGACGGGTGGCTCTCCCGCAGCATCCGTTACGGACGCGACCCCTGGGCGCCCGACGCCCTCGAGACCGAGCGGGACGAGCCGGTGCTCCTGCTGGGGACGGGGCTCACGATGTGCGACGTCGCGCTCGCGCTTCGCGATGCCGATCAGCGCGGCGCGATCGTTGCGATCTCGCGACGAGGGCTCCTGCCCCAGCCGCACCGTGTCTCGCCCACGCCGCCGCCGCACCTCGATCCGCCGTCGGAGATGGACACGTGGGAGCCGACCGCGGCCGGCCTGCTCCGCGGCCTGCGTGACGAGGTGCGTCGCGTGGCCGGAGCCGGGATCGACTGGCGGGAGGTCGTCACGTCGATCCGTCACGACACCCCGGCGCTCTGGCAACGCCTCGACGACGAGGAACGACGCCGCTTCCTCCGCCATCTGCGGCCGTACTGGGAGACGCACCGGCATCGCGCGTCTCCCGAGACCGCCTTCGCGGTCGAAGCGATGGTCGGCGCGGGTGCGTTGCGGCTGCTCCGCGGTCGCGTCGTCGGCTACGCGCAGACGGCTACGGGCGTCCAGGTGAGCTACGAAACGCGGGCTGGCGTCGAGCAACTCGAGGTCGGCAAGGTGATCAACTGCACCGGGCCGAACACCGATCTCACCGAGGTGCGCGACCTGCTCGTCGGCAGTCTGCGCGTCGACGGCACGATCCGGCCGGATGCGCTCGGCCTCGGGCTCGACACCGACGACGAGGGGCGGCTCGTCGATGTCGCGGGGCGCGCGAGCGAGCGCCTCAGCCTCGCGGGGCCGCTGCGCAAGGGCCGGCTCTGGGAGCACACGGCAGTGCCCGAGCTGCGGGTCGAGGCGCGGCTGCTCGCCGCGCGACTCTGGCGCGGAGCGCAGGGGTCCGACTGAAGGTCGGACACCGGGGCGCCGTTTCCCGTTACGCTCTCGGCATGGAGAGCGCCGCCTGCAGCTTTGCGTTTGCGTTCTTCGCCTTTCGGCGCTAGCCGGCGGCCCCGCTTCCCGCCCCGCGCCGGCTAGCCGACACCCAGGCGGACGTCCACTCCGAAAGGCACCTCAGTGACGCAGAACGACAACACCGTCGCCTACCCCGGTCGTGAGGGCGCGCACAGCGCCGCTGCGTGCGACCGCCTCTTCCCCGCCGCCCGGCTCGTCGCGCAACGGTCGTTTCAGGGCGTCGTCGACGCGGTCACCTCGCGCGCCTGCGCCTACGGCGTCCTCCCGATCGAGAGCTCGCTCGTCGGGCCGGTGAACGAGACCCACGACCTGCTCTACGACTCGGCGCTCTCGATCGTCGCCGAGGCGATCCTCCCGATCCGGCACTGCCTCGTCGGCCCGGCGTCCGTGGCGCTCGAGGACGTGCGCGAGATCCGTTCGCACGCAGTCGCGCTCGACCAGTGCCGGAAGCTCCTCGCGTCGATGCCGTGGGCGACCGCGGTCGTGGCCGCGACCACCGGGGATGCGGCGGCCGCGGTCGCCGAGCTCGGGGACGAGACGGTCATCGCGATCGCAAGCGGCCGTGCCGCCCGACTCCACTCGCTCGTCGTCCTCTCGGACGACGTCGGCGATCACGCTGCGTACACGCGCTTCGCGGCGCTCGCGCCGTACACGCGGCTCGACCGGCGCCACGGCGACTGGCGCACCGCGCTCACCTTCGAGACGCATCATCGGCCGGGCGCGCTCCACCAGGCGATCGAGCCGCTCGCCAGGCGCGGGATCGACATGGTGCAGCTCGTCTCCCGCCCGATCCCGTCGCGCCCGTTCGACTACCGCTTCGACTGCGTCCTCGGCGGGCATCCACTCGACGCGGAGCTCGCGGCAGCGCTCGCGGAGATGAAGCCCGAGACCGCGCGGCTGCGAGTGTTCGGCTCCTACCGGGCAGACCGCGACGAGGGCTGGGAGACGGTCGCCGCGTGAGGAGCAGGTGTCTGGCTGAAGCCAGACACCGGGTGCGAGCTACGCAGCCTCGGCAGCCGCGTCGGGCACGTCCTCGACCCCGGGCAGGTACGTCCGCCACGCGTCGGGCACGCGATGGAGTGCAAGGCTGATGAAGAGCACGGGCGACGGCGCACTCGGCTGTCGCTTGAGGTGCATCGGCGTCTCCTCGAGCAGTCGGTCGCCCTTGCGGAGGTTGCACGGCCCGCAGGCGGTGACGACGTTCTCCCAGACCGAGTCGCCGCCGCGCGAGCGCGGCACGACGTGGTCGAGCGTCAGCCGCGCGGTCCCGTCGCCGCAGTAGACGCACCGCCACCCGTCGCGCGCGAAGAGCGCGCGCCGGGAGATGCGCCGCTTGACGGAGCGCGGCACGCGCACGTAGGTCACGAGGCGGATCACGTGGGGCCGCACGTAGGTGTTCGTCGAAGTCCGAAGCGGCTCGTCGTAGCGCTCCACGACCTCCGCCTTCCCCTTCCACACGAGCACGTGGGCGCGACGTGTGGAGCACACGTTCAGCGGCTCGTAGCTCGCGTTGAGGACGAGGACGTGGTTCACCCGAATGCGAGCGTAGCAGCGGCTTCCCAGGGACAAAGGGAGGCGGAGGACAACGCTTGTGTTACTTCGACACAAGCGTTGCCGGGCTCAGCGCCCGAGCGTCTCGTACTCGGGATTCGGAGCCCAGCCGAGGCCCGACGCCATCCGATTCGACATGTTGAAGAGCCCCGTGACCTCGGCGACGTCCATCACGTCCTCGTCGCTCCAGCCGGCCTCGCGGAGGGCCGCCACGTCCGCCTCGCTCATCGCCGTCGGGCGGAGGGTCAGCTTGACCGCGTAGTCGAGCATCGCGTGGACGCGCGGCTCGACCGGGGCGCTCGCGTGGTCGGCGGCGATCGCGTCGGCGAGCGCAGGATCCTTCGTCAGCTTCCGAAGCGCCGCGCCATGTGCGGCGATGCAGTAGGCGCAGTCGTTGGCGACGGAGACGGCGACGGCGATCATCTCGCGCTCGGCCTTCGTCAGGCCCGAGTCGCCCTTCATCGCCACGTCGTACCAGGCATTCCACGCGAGCAGGTTGTCCGGCCGGAGCGCGTAGAGCCGCAACACGTTCGGGACGAAGCCGAGCTTCTCGAGCGAGGGTTGCCAGAGCTCGTGGATTTCCGCTGGGAGCTCCTCGTCGGTCGGGACGCGGAGCCAGGTGAGGCGCTCGCCCACGGCCACGAGGCTACTCCACCAATCCGATCTCGACGCGCTCGGCGGGCAAGCCGAAGAACGCCTCCCGGAACTCGGACTGGCTCCAGGCCCGCTTCGGCACGAGCCGGCGAACGAGCGCGCAGGCGAGCTCCGGCGTGGTGAACGGCCACGGCGAGACGCGCGCCCGCCACGGGGCGACCGGCTCGAAGCGGAACTCGCCGAGCTCGAAGGGCTCGCCGGGCTCGTCCCACTCGCGCAGGCAGAACGCGAGCGAGAAGCGGTCGGCCCACTGCAGGCGGTGGTAGTCGGCGAGCCGCAGCTCGTCGTCCACGCCGGCCTCCGCCATCCGCTCGGAGAAGCTTCCCTCCTGCTCGACGACGAACGCGTCGACGAGCTTCTGCGCCTCTGGCGCTCGCGTGAGGTTGAGACCGGGGTCGGCGCCGTACCGCTGCTGGTAGATCCCCGCGCCGTGCATCGAGACGAGCAGCCCGGCGTAGGCGTCCTCGTCGGTGATCGCGGCGATTCCCGCGCGATAGAAGGCGAGGTGTGCGGGCACGTGGACGTCGAGGAAGCTCACGGGCTTCCCTTCGCCGTCGACCATCGGCGAGCGCTCCCAGGTTGCCCAGCCGTCGTCGTGCCGACGCGAGGCGAGGATCACCGACTCGTGTCGCGGGCCGACGTCCGCCCACGCCTGGGCGACCTCCTCCGAGAGCTCCGCGTGCTCCGGCTGGAGGACGACCTGCCAGGCGCCGCCTGCGTCGCGGACGATCACGGGCGGATCATCTCATCGTCGCGGCACGAGGGCCTCGCTCGGCGCGGAGACGAGCCGTCGCGTCGTCGTCGACCGCGTCCGTGTCGAGAACCACGGCGTAGTCCGATTCCGCGAGCTCACGGGTCGTGAACCCGTCCAGCACGTCGGAGAGCACCGCACCGGGGTCGCGCTCGAGCGGATCGCCGTACCCGCCCGAGTTCGGCACGGCGAGCTCGATGGTGGAGCCGGCCAAGAGGACCTTGCCCGTGAACTTCGCCGGCCAGTGCTCGACGGTTCCGTCGGGGGCGGTGACCTTCCCGTAGGCGAGCGTCCCGTCCTGGCCGCCGAAGATGCCCCAGGGCGGGTCGGACTCGTAGCGGTCGCCCTCGCACGAGACGATCGTGTCCTCGAGGAAGCGGTTGACGCGCACCATCCCGATCCCGCCGCGCCACTGCCCCGCGGCGCAGGGGTCGTCGCGGAGCTCGTAGCGCTCCGTTCGCATCGGGAAGCGCCACTCGAGCTCCTCGATCGGGTTGTTGCGGGTGTTCGCGATCAGGCAATCGACCGCGTCGAGCCCGTCGCGGCCGGGACGGCCGCCGTACGACCCCTCGTCGACCTCGAGGTAGACCCAGTACTCGCCCTCCTCCTCGTCGAAGCCCGAGTAGGCGAGGAAGGCGAGGTGGGCCGAGTTGCCCGCGGTGATCTT
>Ga0190270_10001230_pt1 | contig 11791 bp, 8 predicted proteins | sample Popmic320T_FD_133748 | JGI IMG/M metagenome (GOLD analysis project Ga0190270, IMG submission 133748) | Populus adjacent soil microbial communities from riparian zone of Weber River, Utah, USA - 320 T | ecosystem: Environmental > Terrestrial > Soil > Riparian zone | place: USA: Utah | collected... | reverse complement strand
GCGCTGGCCGCCCGACAGCAGCGTGCCGCGATCTCCCACGGGTGTGTCGAGACCCTGCGGCAGCTCGGCGGCGAACTCGTCCACGTAGGCGATGCGCGCGGCGCGTTCCACGGCACTGGGATCGGGGTTGTCGACGCCGAAGGCGATGTTGTTGCGGATGCTGTCGTTGAACAGCACCACGTCCTGGCTGACCAGCGCGACGTTTTCGCGCAGGTCACGCAGATTGCATTCGCGTACGTCGATGCCGTCCACCAGGACCTGTCCCGAGGTCGCATCGTAGATACGCGGCACCAGCGCGACCAGCGTGGACTTGCCGCTGCCGGAACGGCCGACAATGGCGACATTCCGGCCGGCGGGAATGGCGAGGTTCACCGCGTGCAACACACCACCCTTCTCACTGGTGTACTCGAAGCTCACGTCGCGAAATTCGATGGCGCCCCTGAGACGCTCGAGCTTGCGCCCGCTGGTGAAGTCCTCGGTGGGTTCGTCGAGCACTTCGAACACGCTGGCGCCGGCGGCCAGTCCCTGCTGCAGCGGTCCGAGCGCGGTGACCAGCGTGCGCATTGGCGCCGTGGTCAGCAGCAGCGCCGTGAGGAATCCCCAGAATTGCCCGACGGTCATGTCGTGATTGTTCACCTGCACCAGCGCCATCCACAACACGCCGCCGAGACCGATCGACGCGATGAACTGCACCACGGGATTGCTGGTGGCCTTGGCGGCAATGAGCTTCATGTTGCTGCGCCGGTTGTTCTCGTTGACCGTTTCGAAGTCGCGGCTCTCCTGCTCCTGCGCGTTGAACACCTTGATGACACGTTGTCCGTCGAGCGATTCCTTGGTGACGCGCGTGACGTCACCCATCGAAGCCTGGATGCGTGCGCTGTAGCGGCGGAAGGACTTGGTGACCTGGCGGATGATGAACGACAGCGGCGGCGCGAGGATCACGACGAACAGCGCCAGCTTCCAGTTGAGCACGAACAGGTAACCGATCTGCAGCACGATGGTGAGTGAATCGCGGATCAGCGCGCCGGTGGAGTTGGTGGTGGCCTCGGCCACCTGCTCGATATTGAATGTGAGCCGCGAGAGCATCGTGCCCGTCGACTGCTGGTCGTAGTACCGGGCGGGGAAGTTCAGGTACTGCCGGAACAGGTCGCGGCGCATGGCCTTGATGATCTGGCGCGAGACGTACCCGGGAAAATAGACGCCGACGTAGTCGCCGAGACCGCGCAGCAGGAACAGCAGTGGCGCGCCCAGCGGCACCAGCCAGAGCACGCTGGGATCTTTCTTGACGAAGCCCAGGTCGACGAAGTTCTGCACCAGCCAGGCGAAACCCGGACCGGTGGCGGCGAACAACGCCATGCCGACCACGCCGATGAGGAACATCCCGAGGTGTGGCCGCGCATAGGCGAGCAGCCGGCGATACACGCGTCCCGCATCGATGGGCGCCGCACCGGAGGGCTTGTTCATTGCGCGGCTTTGGAGTCTTCGACCGTCGCGATGTTGATGCGCACGAAGCCGAGCTTGCCGAGCACGTCCATGGCGGTCACCACCGACTGGTGAGTGGCGCGTGCGTCAGCCCTCACCGTGACCGGCTTGCTTCGATCGGCACCGGCCACTTCGACGATGGCGGCGCGCAGCGTGTCGGGCGAAGCGTTGATCAACTCGCGCTCGTTGACGCGATAACTGCCGGCCTGGGTGACCGCGACCACCAGTGGATCGGTCTTCTGCTTGCCGGTGGGCGCAAGACTGGCCTGCGGCAGCTCGATCTTGAGGCGGCCTTCCTGCATGAAGGTGGAGGACAACATGAAGAAAATGACGAGCAGCAGCGACACGTCGATCAGCGGGATCAGGTTGATCTCGGGATCTTCCTTCGGCCTGCGTGATTGCAGTCTCATGCGGTGCGGGCAATGTCGCCGTCGCTCTCCGCGGCCTGCGGTTCGACGCCGAGCGTATCGGCAAAGGTCACGGCGATCTTTTCCATTTCGACCACGATGCGCTCCACCTTGCCGCGCAGATAACGATGCGCGACGTAGGCGGGAATCGCCACTGTCAGGCCCGCCGCGGTACAGACCAGCGCCTCGGAGATGCCTCCGGCGAGCATGCGCGGATCACCCATGCCGCCCAGCATCACCGCATTGAAGGCGCGGATGATTCCAGTGACGGTGCCCAGCAAACCTAACAAGGGCGAAATGCTGGCGATGGTACCGACCGAGTTCACGAAGCGCTCGAGCTCGTGCACCACGTGGCGGCCGACGTCTTCCACGCGTTCCATCATGATGTCGCGGCCGCGATGACGATGGGCCAGGGCCGCGGCGAGTACGCGTCCCAGCGGCGAATTCTTTTCGAGCGCCTCGATGACCTTGGCATTGACCTGGTTGCGCTCGGCGAGGTCGGAAACCTTCTTGATCAGGTCCTGGGGCAGGACTCGCTTTCGTTGCAGGGTCCAGAGGCGTTCCAGAACAATACCGACCAGCGCGATCGAGCAGAAGATGATCGGCCACATGAATGGGCCGCCGGCCCGCACGATTTCCCACATGGCGCCAGATCATACCGGAGCGAGGCCGAAAGCGTCAGTCGACACGCCGCCAGGCGAACGGATAACGCGCAGCTGCGGCGGTGGCCAGCGTGGTGACACCTTCCGTCCCGAAGCTGATTTCGATGGCGCCATCGCGCTGCGTATCCAGAACCTGCGCGCCCGCGCGGCGCCAGCGTTCCAGCGCATCGGCCCGTGCGTCGCTGCCTGCGATCCCGCCGGCAGCAATCACCAATCCCGCAGCGCACTTTTCTATCCACTCGGGGCTGGAGCCCTGGGCGCTCGCCTGCCGACCCAGGATGACCACGTCGCAGGAGAGCGCACTGGCGGGCAGCCGCGCGAGCAGTGCGAGCTCGGATGCCCGGTCGAGATCGCCGCCCAGCAACAGGGCGCGGCCATTTGCTGTCACGCGCAACATGCAGTGGCGCCCGGAATCGCCCGCGCTGAGGATTTCGAAACCGACGCCGTCCCATACGAATTGCGCGTCCTCGCAGCGACTCACGGGCAACGAGGTGGCCGGCCATCCGCCACCGACGAGAATGCGCCCCACGTCCCGTTCCACGGCCAGCCACGCGGCACCCTCCGCCCGATCATTGCTGAGTCCAGGCAGGACCAGCAGGTCGACGCGCCTGCGCCCCAGCGCATCGAGCGCCGGGATCACGACCTGCGCCATGCGTGCACCGTGGGTATTCCAGCCATCCCCGGTATCGAAGAGCAACACGCGCGAATGCGTGGCGATGAGCACGGCGACGCCGCGGCCCGCGTCGAGCACACTCACGTGCACGGTGGAATGCGCCGGCATCCGTGAGGGTGCACACAGCAGCCCGAGTGCGAGACCTGCGGCGGTGGCGCGCAGCGGCCACGGCCAGCGCAGCAGCAGCAACCAGGCGGCGGGGATGGCAAGGATGAACCACCAACCCGGTGGATCGGCGCGCCACTGCGCGAGCTCGAAATCCGCAGCCCACACCAGCGCCGGCCACAGCCACTGGTACAACACCGCCGCCAGCGAGAACAGCGCGGCACAGAACAGCGGCGCCACCAGCGCCGCGAGCGCTCCTGCCAGCACCAGCGGCACGAACACGAATGAAACGATGGGAATCGCGACCACATTCACTGCGAGTCCGACCAGCGACACGCCGCCGAACACGGCCAGCGTGAGTGGCGCCAGCGCCAGCATGACGGCGGCCTGCAGGCGGACGGCTCGTTGCAGCCGCGAACCCGGGATGAGCGCCGTGGTTTCGATTACAAGGATGACACCCACCGCGATGAAGGACAGCCAGAAGCCCGCGGCCAGCGGCGCGAACGCGTCCAGCAACAACACCGCGATCAGCGACAATGACCATATCCGGCCCGCGCCGACTCGCCGCGCACTCAGCCTGGCCAGCGCGAATACAGCGAGCATCAGCCAGGTACGCTGAGTGGGCACGGAAAATCCGGCGAGCAGTGAATAGGCGCCGGCGGCAGCCAGGGCTAACAACAAGGCGAACGGCTCGCGATCCACGAACCGCGGGAACGGCGTACAACGCCACAGCGTGCGCGCCGCGATCAGCGCCAGCATGGCGAACAGCGTGACGTGCAGTCCGGAGATGGCCACCAGGTGCGTGGTTCCCGTGGCATTGAAGACACGCCATTGATCGGCACTCATGCCGGACGTGAGCCCGACGGCAAGTGCGGTGAGCAGTGCCGCCGCATCGGGGTCCGCGACCTGCTCCGCGATGCGCGCCGCAACACGGGCGCGCAGCGTATCGATGGATGAATTCGCCAGCGTCAGTCGTGAATTCAACGCCGCGGGCAGCACGCGTCCCGCCAGCTGCACTCGATCGCGCAATGCCGCGCGCTCGTTGTCGATCCCGGTGAAGTTGCGCCTGCCGTAGACCGGCGCGAGCCGCAGCAGCCAGCGCCAGCGCTCGCCGACGCGAGGCGCGACCGGCGCATTGCGCCAGGCGAGACGCGCGCGGCGCAGCCGCGGGTCCGTCGATGCCGGATCCACCATTCGAACGTCGGCATCGAAATACAGCTCGGCGCCGTCGCGCGCCGGCACGCTCATCACCGTGCCTTCGAGCAACAAACGCGTGTCTGGCGTCGTGTTCACGACACGCAATGACTGCCAGTGATGAATTGCGCTGAGCGCGAGCCACAGCCCGGCCACGAACACGGCGAGACCGCGCGGCCACGCCCTATGACGCAGTGGTGACAACAACACGAGCAGCGCGGCGGCCAGCGCAACCCAGCGCCAGCCGGCGGCCGGCATGGCGGCGGCCGCGAGCCCGGCGAGCACCCCGGCAAGCAGCGCGAAACCACCGGTCACACGGGTTGCGCCCCGATGCTAAAGTGCCCGGCGATGCCACGCGGACTATTCCGGAAGATCACGCCCCGCAGCGAAACACTGCATAGCCACTGGGCGCTCAGGCCCTTCAAACGCTTTCTCGGTGACCCGCGGCTGTGGTCGCTGCAGCGGCGTACCGTGACACCGGCATTTGGCGCCGGACTCGCGATCTGTTTCGTGCCGCTGCCCATTCACATCCCGCTCGCGGCGCTGGTGGCGATTTTCTGTCGCATCCACATTCCCACCATCATGCTGGCGCTGATCGCGGTGAATCCGCTCACCATCGTTCCGGTCTACTACCTCGCGTACAAGGTGGGCGTGCTGGTCACCGGCGCGCCCGAGCGTCGCTTTGCATTCCAGATGAGCTGGGACTGGGTGCAGCACGGACTCGGCCCCATGTGGAAGCCTTTCCTCATCGGCTGCGGACTCACGGGCGCGTTGTTTGGCCTGCTCGGCTACGCGCTGCTCGACATCATCTGGCGCTACAGCGTTCGCAAGAGATACCGCGAACGCGCCGGCTCGACCACCAGGCAATCAGGTCTTTTCGACTAGATTTCCGCGCTCGATCTCGAGAATGCGGTCCATGCGCGATGCCAGGCGGCGATCGTGCGTCACCACGATGAGACTGGTGCCGAGTTCGCGGTTGAGCTCGAGCATCAGTGCGAACACCGATTCGGCGTTGTTGCCATCGAGGTTCCCGGTCGGTTCGTCCGCCAGCACGATGCGTGGCCTCGTCACCAGGGCCCGCGCCACGGCTGCGCGTTGCCGCTCACCGCCTGACAACTCCTGCGGCCGATGGATCAGCCGCTCACCGAGACCCACGCGTTCGAGGATGGCGCGCGCCTGCTGTTCCGCAGACCGCTTCGGCTCGCGCCGCACCAGCAGCGGCATCGCGACATTTTCCAGCGCCGAGAATTCCGGCAGCAGGTGATGGAACTGGTAGATGAATCCCAGCGTGCGATTGCGCAGCTCGCCGCGCGGCTTTTCCGCGAGCGCGTGAATGTCGCTGCCGGCGATGCGCACGATGCCGGCGGTGGGCTGGTCGAGCCCGCCCAGGATCTGCAGCAGGGTGGTCTTGCCGGACCCGGAGGCTCCAATGATCGCGATGCGCTCGCCCTCGCGTACCGCGAGATTGACTCCCTGCAGCACCTCGAGGTCGATCGGACCCTGCCGGAAGGTGCGCCGCACGCCCGAGGCCTCCAGCACCAGTCGATTCGCCGTTTCAGTCATGTTCGGTGATGCCTTTTCAGTCATGCCGGCTCAATCATGCCTGAGGGCTTCGGCAGGCAAGGTGCGCGAGGCGCGCCACGCCGGGTAGATAGTTGCAATTGCCGTCAGCCCCAGGGTGACCAGCGCCACCTTGAACACGTCGCCGGCCTGCACCTCGGTGGGCAGGTCACTCATGGAATACACGGCGGCATCGAGGAACCGGATCTTCAGCAACCCCTCGATGCCCTGCAGGATGGGTTCGAAATTGACGGCGATCAGCCAGCCGAGCAGCGCGCCCGCGACGGTGCCGACCAGGCCGATGATCGCGCCCTGCACGAGGAAAATCCGCAGCACATTTGACGGCGCCGCGCCAATGGTGCGGAGAATGGCGATATCGGTTTGTTTCTCCTTCACGATCATCACCAGGGTCGCCACCAGGTTGATCGCGGCCACCACCACCAGGATCAGCAGGATGAAGAACATCATCGACTTGGTGAGCTCGATGGCGCGAAACAGCGTGGCGTGATCGCGGGTCCAGTCGCTCACGTAGAAACCGTTGCCTTCCGCGTCGATGGCCAGCGCGACGCTGCGCACCAGCCTGGGTGCCGTGAAAGGATCGTCGAGCGCCAGACGGATGCCGGTGACGCGATCGCCGAGCCGGTACATCTTCGCCGCGTCACTCATGTGGGTGAGCGCGAGTCCCCGGTCGTATTCGTACATGCCGGATTCAAAGATGCCCACCACCGTGAAGCGGCGCTGCCGCGGCACGAAGCCGGCGGGCGTGGCGCTGCCCTCGGGCGTCATGAGGATCACGGTCTGTCCCACCGTCACATTGAGTTCGGTGGCGAGTGCAGAACCCAGCAGCATGCGGAATTTGCCCGGTTCGAGGTCCGCAAGCGATCCGGACTTGAGTCGGGATCCGAGCCCCACCGCCTTGCCCTCTTCTTCCGGCAACACGCCGCGCACCATGGCCCCGGCCACGCGCTGGCCGTTCGCCAGCAGGCCGCGCGATTCGATGAAGGGAATCGCCGCCTTCACACCGGGCTCGCGTGCAGCCGTCGCCAGCCTGGGGCGCCAGTCCGGGATTTCGCCCTCCATGCCGGAAATGGTGGCGTGCGAAGTGACGGACAACATGCGGCTGCGCAGCTCGCGTTCATAACCGTTCAGCACCGACAACACCACGATGAGCACGGCGACGCCGAGCGCCAGGCCGAGCACCGACATCGAGGCGACGAAGGACACGAAGCCACTGCGATGTCGCGATCGCAGGTAGCGGGTACCTATCTTCCATTCATAGGGCCACTCGTACGCCATGGTCACTCGTACCGCAACGCATCGGCCGGCGGGATGCGCGCGGCCCGCAGGGATGGGTAGATAGTCGCGAGCAGCGTGATGAACATCGCGATGCCCGCGATCCAGGCGACCTGCTCCAGTCGCACCTCCGACGGCAGCCGCGTGACGATGTACACGCTGGAGTCGAAGAACTCGAAGCGGAACAGGCGCTCGAGGAAATGCGCCACGTCGCCGGCGTTGTAGCCGACCACCGTCCCCAGCAGCACTCCCAGCGCCACGCCAAACCAGGCAATGACGCCGCCCTGGATGAGGAATATGGCCATGACGCGCCGGGGCGAAGTGCCGAGCGTGCGAAGGATTGCAATATCGGTGCGCTTGTCGGTGACCACCATCGCAAGCATGGCAACGAGGTAGAACGCCGCCACCGCCACGATGAGCATCAGGATGATTGCCACCATGGTCTTTTCGATGCGGATGGCGCGGAAGTAACTCGCGTGATCGAAGGTCCAGTCACGCACTTCGAGACCCGCGGGCAGGAGTCGCAGCAGCTCCGCCGCATACTGCGGCGCGCCCAGCGGCTCGCTGAAGTTGACGTGCAATGACATGCGCGTATCGGGTTGCGGCAGCAGCGCCCGTACATCGTCGAGCGCTGCGATGAGCAAGGCGCTGTCGTAGTCCTGCACCGCCGCGTCGAACAGGCCACTGACCAGGAACTCACGCAGGCGCGGCTCGGGCGCACCATTGATATCGGTGGTGGGCACGAGGACGGTGATGGCATCGCCGGGCCGCAGCCCGAGGGTCTGCGCCATGGCGGCGCCGATGATGACCCGGTCCGACCCTGGCGTCAGATCGGCAAGCTTTCCCTCGATGATGGAGCGCGTGATGCGCGCCACCTCGGCTTCATGGGTGGGGTCGATGCCGCGCAACCGCACTGGCAGCATGTCGGGCTTGCGCACGGCCAGCGCTTCGATTTCGAGATAGGGAGAAACGGCCGCGACATTGGGAGCGGCGCGCACCCGCGCGGCCAATCCCTGCCAGTCGGGCGCAGTCGCGCCGGGGGTGACGTAAATACGCGCATGTGCGGACAGCGACAACAGCCGGTCGCGCAGGTCGCCCTCCAGGCCATTCATGACCGACAGGATGACGATGAGCGCGGTCACTCCCAGGCACACGCACAGCAGCGACACCCAGGTGATGAAGGACACGAAGAACTTGTGGGAACGGGCCCGCACATAGCGCAGACCGATGAACCAGGACAGCGAATTCGTCATCGCGCGAGATTGTGGCGCAAAAACCTGACGGACATCACAAAAGTGCAGTTAGGCAGAGTCGGTGACCGGCGACAAAGGCTCTATTTGCCATAGCGGGGCGTATATTCCGGCCACGATCGACGGAGTCGATAGGAGAAATCCATGCTTGCTCGCCCCTTGAAAATGTCCGCACTCAGGATGTCGGTTGTGGCAGTTGCGCTCGCCCTGTCGGCGCCTGCCTTCAGCGAGACCCTGGCCATCGACGGCCAGGTCGCGCTCAAGCCATCGGGTGTGGAAACACCGCAGCGCGGCTCGACCATGGAGGCCGTGGAAGCCCGCTTTGGCGCCCCGGCAAACAAGAGCAGCCCGGTCGGAAATCCGCCCATCACCAAGTGGTTCTACCCCACCTTCGTGGTGGTGTTCGAGCACGACAAGGTTCTGCACGCGGTGGTCGTCGCCGGCTGATGTCCTGCAGGGCGCGCCGCGGCTGAGAGGCCGGCGGACAGCGCCAGCCTCTATCGGACTATTTACGGGGCGATTTGCAGGCGCCGTGGCGAAGGGTAAGCTGCCGCGCCTTCGCCAATGCCATCCCTGCTCCAACCTCCCCTTCCAGCCCCTCACGCGCGTCAGCGCTGGCACCAGCTCTACGGCTCGGCGCGCAGCCTTGCGATCGCCGAAGCCGTTGAAACGGACAGCCGGCCTTACCTGGTCATCGCGCGTGACGCTCGCGAGCTGGACCTGCTGCGCGCCGAGCTCGGGTTCTTCCTCGGCGACCCGGCGCGCATCCACGCGCTGCCGGACTGGGAAGTCCTGCCCTACGACGTGTTCTCGCCGCACCCGGATATCATCTCCGAGCGACTGGCGGCTCTCGCCGAACTACCGCGGCTGAAGTCCGCAGTACTGCTCGCCGCGGCAGACACGCTGGGCCAGCGTCTCGCGCCACGCGGCTACGTCGAAGGTCGCACCTTCAACCTGGCAGTCGGCGACCGGCTGCCGCTCGAGCCGCTGCGCGCACGTCTGGTGGAATCCGGCTACGCGTCGGTGTCGCAGGTGACCGCGCCCGGCGAGTTCGCACTGCGCGGCTCCCTGTTCGATGTCTTTCCGATGGGTGCGCACACGCCGTTGCGCATCGACCTGTTCGACGACGAAATCGAGGCCATCCGCGAGTTCGACCCCGATACCCAGCGCTCCGGTGCATTGCTCAAACAGGTACGCATGCTGCCGGGCCGCGAACTGCCGCTGGATGCCGACTCGGTCAAGGCCTTCCGGCTGCGCTACCGCAAGCGCTTCGAGGGTGATCCCACACGCAGCGTGATCTACCGCGGCGTGAGCGATGGGCTGGCGCCGCCGGGCATCGAGTTCTACCTGCCGCTGTTCTTCGACGCCACGGACACGCTGCTCGACTATCTACCGCCCGACACCGTGATGTGCGCCGCCAGCGACATCGCCGGCGCCGTGGAGCGCGCCGCCGGTGTGGTCGCCGAGCGTTACGAGGAGCGCCGTCACGACATCGAACGCCCGGTGCTCATGCCGGAGGAGCTGTACCTCTCACCCGCAGAGCTGGAGCAGCGGCTCGCGGCCTTCACGCGTATCGACTACGAGAGTTTCAAGGTCGAAGACCCGTCCCGCGGCTTCAATTTCCCGACGGCCGCGCCGCACGAATGGCGCATCGATCTGCGCGCCGAGAAACCGCTGACCCCGCTGGCGGATTTCCTCGGGCATTACCCGGGGCGCGTGCTGCTGGCTGCGGATTCGGCCGGACGCCGCGAGGTGTTGCTGGAAATGTTGCGGGCCGCCGCGCTGTCCCCGGTGGCGGTGGCAGGCTGGCATGAATTCGTCGATGGCAACGCACGGTTTGCGATCACCGTGGCGCCGGAAATGGCCGGGCTGCACGTAGCGCAGCCGCCGATCACGGTGCTCGGCGAGGCCCAGCTCTTCGGCCAACGCGCCCGCCAGGAACGCCGGCGGCGGCGCGCGGCGTCCGATCCACAGGCCATCCTGCGCGATCTCACGACGCTCGGACCGGGGTCACCGGTGGTTCACGAGGAGTACGGCGTGGGCCGTTACGTTGGCCTGCAGATGATGCAGGTGGCCGGCCAGGACGGCGAATTCGTGGTCCTCGAGTACGCCGGTGGCGACAAGCTCTACGTGCCCGTGCAGCAGCTCCACCTGGTTGCGCGATATTCGGGCGCGGCGCCCGAGAGCGCGCCGCTGCATAAACTCGGCACCGACCAGTGGGCCAGGGCGCGCAAGCGCGCGGCCGACCAGATCCGCGATGTCGCGGCCGAATTGCTCGACCTGTACGCGCAGCGGCAGGCAAAACGCGGACCGGCCCTGCCCACGAAGGAGCTCGAATACCAGGCGTTCGCCGGCAGTTTCCCGTTCGAGGAAACCGCCGACCAGGCGGAAGCCATCCGCCAGGTCATGCAGGACCTCGACAGCGAAAAACCCATGGATCGCGTGGTCTGCGGCGACGTGGGCTTCGGCAAGACCGAGGTCGCGATGCGCGCCGCCTTCGTCGCGGTGCAGGCCGGCAAGCAGGTGGCGGTGCTGGTCCCCACGACACTGCTCGCCGAACAGCACACCGCCAACTTCCGCGACCGCTTCGCCGACTGGCCGGTGCGCATCGAGTCACTGTCACGTTTCAGGACCTCCAGGGAATCCAATGTCGTGCTCGAGGGCATCGAGAAGGGCACGGTCGACATCGTCATTGCCACGCATCGGCTGCTGCATGCCAACGTACGCTTCAAGGAACTCGGCCTCATCATCGTGGACGAGGAACACCGCTTCGGCGTGCGCGACAAGGAAAAGCTGAAGACGCTGCGCGCGGAAGTGCACGTTCTCACCCTGACCGCGACGCCCATTCCGCGCACCCTCAACATGGCGCTGGGCGGCCTGCGTGACCTGTCGCTGATCACCACGCCCCCGGCCGAGCGTCTCGCGATCAAGACTTTCGTCACCGAATGGCACGCGCCGACGCTGCGCGAGGCGGCCATGCGCGAATTCAGGCGCGGCGGCCAGGTTTACTTCGTGCACAACGTGGTCGAGACCATCGAGAAGACCGCGCAGGAAATCGCCAGGCTCATTCCCGAGGCGGATGTGCGCGTGGGGCATGGCCAGATGCGCGAGCGGGACCTCGAGCGTCTCATGGTCGATTTCTACCATCGGCGCTTCAACATGCTG
>Ga0190270_10001229_pt1 | contig 11792 bp, 10 predicted proteins | sample Popmic320T_FD_133748 | JGI IMG/M metagenome (GOLD analysis project Ga0190270, IMG submission 133748) | Populus adjacent soil microbial communities from riparian zone of Weber River, Utah, USA - 320 T | ecosystem: Environmental > Terrestrial > Soil > Riparian zone | place: USA: Utah | collected... | reverse complement strand
TGCGGCAGCGGCATCGGGATGGAGATTGCGGCCAACAAAATCCCCGGCGTTCGCGCGGCGCTGGCCTGGAACGAAGAGACAGCCCGTCTGGCCCGCCGGCACAACGACGCCAACGTCGTCGCCGTCGGCGACCGCACGACGCCTCGGGAGACTATCGACCGAATCATACGCGCATTTCTAACCACCGATTTCGAAGGCGGGCGTCACCAGCTCCGAATCGATAAAATCAAAAAACTCGAAGGGGAATAGAGAGAATCCAAATGACTATGCAGAAAGACCATTACCGCCCACTGGCCGAGGCCGATCCTGAAATTTACGCGGCGATTCAGAACGAGACTCGCCGCCAGAACGAGGGGCTGGAGTTGATCGCCTCGGAGAACTTCGTCTCAGAGGCCGTGCTGGAAGCCGCCGGCTCGGTTTTCACGAACAAATACGCCGAAGGCTATCCGGGCAAACGCTACTACGGAGGATGCGAATTCACGGACGTCGTCGAATCTCTGGCCATCGAGCGCGCCAGGAGGCTGTTCGGCGCCGAGCATGTCAACGTCCAACCGCATTCGGGCAGCCAGGCGAATATGGCCGTTTACCTGACGGCCTGCCAGCACGGCGACACTATCCTCGGAATGGACTTGTCGCACGGCGGGCATCTGACGCACGGCCACCCGCTCAATTTTTCGGGCAAGAGTTACAACGTCGTCGCTTACGGCGTGCGGCGCGATGACGAGACGATCGATTACGAGCATATGGAGCGGCTGGCGCGCGAACACAAGCCGAAGCTGATCGTATGCGGCGCTTCGGCCTATTCGCGCGTGATAGATTTCGAGCGCATCGCGGCGATCGCGCGCGGCGTGGGCGCGCTGGTCATGGCCGACATCGCGCACATCGCGGGATTCGTCGCGACGGGTCTGCATCCCTCGCCGGTCCCGCATTGCGATTTCGTGACGACCACCACGCACAAGACGCTGCGCGGCCCGCGCGCCGGGATGATCATGTGCAAGGAGCAGTTCGCGAAAGACCTCGACCGCAACCTCTTCCCGGGCATTCAAGGCGGGCCGCTGGTTCACATCATCGCGGCCAAGGCCGTCAGCTTCAAAGAAGCGCTCCAACCCGAATTTAAAGCCTATCAACAACAGATACTGGGGAACGCCAAGGCGCTGGCTCAGGCAATCGGCGAGGCCGGGTTCCGCATCGTCTCGGGCGGCACCGACAATCACCTCTTCCTGGTCGACGTCTTCTCGAAAGGCGTCACCGGCAAAGACGCCGAAAAAGTCCTCGAAGCCGCGCTCATCACGGTCAACAAGAACACTATCCCGTTCGACACTAACCCTCCGTTGAAGGCGAGCGGCATTCGCGTCGGTTCGCCGGCCCTGACCACTCGCGGAATGGGCGAAGTGGAGATGTTCCAGGTCGCGCGAATGGTCGCCGACGTGCTGCGGTCGCCGGAGGACGAATCGGTCAGACAGCGCGTGAAAGAGCAGGTAAAAGAATTGACCGCCCGCTTCCCGCTATACGTAAACCGGCTGCATCCATAGTTGGACAGACCTTAATCTGTCCGTGGCAAGCATTTTGGGCGGATGGGTTAAAGTCTGTCACACTAAGGGTTTATTTGACGGTCAACACGATTTCTTGAAAAACCCGCCGGGCGGTTGCTAAGATGATCACCTGCGCGGCCTGGTGGAACTTAGGCGCCGGTCTTTAACGTAACAGGATTTGAGATGAGGTGAGCAGTGCGCAGGCTAAAGTCGCATCCCTAATTTTTGACCGATACAGAGGAGTTGAGAGGTATGGAAACTGGAATAGATCACATCATCAACGTAGGTAGCAGGCAACAACGGCCAAATTGGACACTCTTAAGTCTGGTCGGAGCCGCCGTATTGATCATCGGCGCGGTCTTCGGCTCCGCGGCCACGGCCAGGGGCTGGTTCAATGGCGGCGGCGGGAAGGCCCCGATTTACGTGTCATCCGACCCGAAAATTAATGAGCAGGTCACGCTCAACGGCGGATTCTCCGCGATCGCCAAGGCCGTCACGCCCGCCGTCGTGACCATCAATGTATCTTCACGCAGATCGCAGCAACAGCAAATTCCTTTCATGTTCGATCCGTTCCGCGAATTCTTCGATCGCCAAGGTCCGGACGATGAAGGGTCTCCCCGTCGTCGCGCGCCGCGTCAACCACAAGGCCAGGGACGCCTTGTTCCCAGCGGCGTCGGCTCGGGCGTGATCGTCAGCCCGGACGGATACATTCTGACCAATAACCATGTCGTCGATGAGGCCGATAAGGTCGAGGTCGAACTCAACGACAATCGTAGATTCACCGCCAAAGTCATAGGCACGGACGCGCCCAGCGACGTCGCCGTCATCAAGATTAGCGCGACGGGTCTGCCGACCGTGTCCTTCGGTGATTCCGACAGGGTCGAAATCGGCGATCTGGTTCTCGCCGTCGGCAACCCGCTCGGCATCGGCCAGACCGTGACAATGGGCATTATCAGCGCGAAAGGCCGTCAATCGCCCGGACGCAGCAACGAAGCTTTCGAGGACTTTCTGCAAACCGACGCCGCCATCAATCAGGGTAATTCGGGCGGGGCGCTCGTCAATCTGCGCGGCGAGTTGATCGGAGTCCCGTCGCAAATCCTGTCCCGAAGCGGCGGCAACATCGGAATCGGGTTCGCCATTCCGACCAAGATGGCCCGCAACGTAATGGATCAATTGGTTCGCGGCGGCAAAGTCCGCCGGGGCAAGCTCGGCATCATCATCAGGGACATCGACCCTGACATGGCGAAACAGTTCGGCTACAACGGCTCAAATGGCGCGTTCGTCGATGACGTGGAAAAAGGCGAACCTGCGGATCAGGCCGGAGTCAAACCGGGCGACGTCATCACCGAATTTCAGGGCCAACGGGTCACGGACAGTACGCAATTGCGCAACGCGGCTTCGCAGACCGCTCCCGGAACGACGGTCAGATTCAAAGTCTGGCGCTCCGGCGCCGAACGCGAGTTGACCGCCAAACTCGTCGAGAGGGACATTTCGGAGAACGACGCCAACAAACGGCCGAAGAATGAGCCTGCGGTCTCATCGCTCGGAGCGCTTTCCGGCGTCAGCGTTGAAAACATCACGCCGGAATGGACGCAGAAACTCAGACTGGAGTCTTCGACGCGCGGGGTCGTTGTCGCCGACGTTGATCCCGACAGCAACGCCTTCGCCTCCGGATTAAGGCCGGGTTTCGTGATTGAATCAGTGGCCAAACAACCGGTCGCCAACGTCAATGAATTCAACGCGGCGATGCAGAAGGCCGACAAGAAGGAAGTCCTGCTGCGCGTTCGTCGTCAAGACGGACGCAGTTCCTTCCTGGTCGTTAAATCGGAGGAGTGAACGGCTCAAGATAACCTTTGAATTAGACAAGAGAGCCTGCCGAAAACGGCAGGCTCTCTTGTTTGGAATCAATTGCGGATCGAGCCCGCTAACACTTGAACTCCATGCCTTCTAGAGCGGTTTGGAGATTCGGCGCCTCTCAGGAAAAATCGGCGCCTTAGAGCGGTTTGCAGGCGCCTGTACGGTGTGGGGCGATTTGTTTAATCGCCCTGTTTGCGGCATTGTCCATTCAGGAAAGAAGCGCGAGTAAACAACTCGCGCCACAGCTCCCGTACACGCAATCGCAATCCGCTCTATGCCGGATAATTTTGTCGGACGCGCAAATTGCCTTTATTCATAGGCGCGCGCTTACTTTCACTTATCACGACGTTTGATGTTACGAGTCCTGGGGTCTTTTTTAGGAGGCCGAGGGCGCGGAGCGTCTCCCCTATTCAAAATAACGATTTTTTTTTTGCCTCCACCGCTGCTCCGAAGAATGTCCTCTGCCTTCTTATTTCCGAGGTTAGGAGATAGCATTCGGATGCTATAATCCAAAGTCCGGAGAGTCGCATGCGCGTCCTCTACATCCGCATTCATGCCCTTGAGCAATTCGATCAACAAGCTGCGGCCGTCGCGCGCCAGGGCAAGGATCAGATCAAACGCTTCGATCTTCGGTCGCTGGTCGTTGCGAGCAATCTCCCAGGCCTGTTTGAATAAGGCGATGCTTGCCGGCGCCAGGCGCAAACTCCCGCTTGCTTGCTGTGGGAAAATTTCCAGACGCTTCGCCATCATTGTCTGGACTTTATCCAAATCAATCTTAAGAAGGCCCCCTAGCAGTCGGAAGAGGCGCTCCTCCTCGGCGCACAATGCCTCGATGAAGTGTTCAACAACGACATAGTTCTGCCCCCGACCACGGGCGCCATTCAAGGCGCGCGCGAAGACGCGTAGTCCGCTATCAGTAAATCTCTGATTATAGATTTCCAGATTACTCATGTTTTGACTTCTGTCGAAAACAATCCTATAGCGTCCATCGCTGATCTGCCACTGCGCTGAACTGCAAACCACTCTATTTGCGCATTTCGGCGCAAAACGCGTCTCGCGACGAGCTGTCCGCGCCGGGCGGATACGCCGTCTGTTGGACGATTCCCGCCGCCACCGCCGCCGCAAAACCTTCAATTTCAGCCGCCACAACAGCGCGCGCCTCGGCCGTGGGCGCGCTACGCAGCCTAAGGTAGTTGGTGAACGCCAACTCGCGCCAGGCGAATAGTAGCTGCAGCAAAGCGGCCGGATCGCTGTTGTCGTCGAAGGTCGGATCGAAGCGCCCGGAAATCTCGGCGTCCACCATCACCTGCGCAAGGAAATTGTTGACGAGTGTGTGATCCGCGCGACTTACGGGGAACCCTTGTTGGTCGAGGTCGAATAACGTAAACGGCAAATCGCGCTGAACGTGGGCGTTAATCCCGAGAAGCGCGTTGCCCGCGGCGGTCACGCTGCGCTGACCGGCGGCCGCGAACGCTATTTGCCAGGCGGGAGGAACAAACCCTTCGCCTCTGTGGTGGGCGTCGTATGCGCGGAAGTAATAGTCGGCGAATAGCGCGTCCTGACGAACGATCGACGCGGGGTCGCCGTAACCGATCGAGCTCAGCGTATCTCGAAACTTCTCCGTCGTTCGCAAATATAGCAGCGAGAAGATCGCGTCGTGATCACAATCTTTCGCGAGATGGCGAAAACGGCGTTCCATCTCCTGAATGACGAAATGCGCGCAGTGCGGCCGGCCTTCTTGACAAGCCCGCTTTTCCGAGACGTCTCCCGACGCGACGGTCAAGTTAATCGCCCACAGCAGCGACAACGTCGCGAAACATCGGGCGAGATGTTTCAACATTGGAGTGGCCTTGATCTGCAGGCGAGTGGCTTCCGACACGCTCATCCGAGCGCCGGGGCATCTTGTATCCATTGTGAACCTCTACAGTAAATGTGGGACGGACTTTAGCCTGTCCATGATCGCCAGGTTAAAGTCCGTCCCAGAGTTCCATCATTTCAGCGCGCTCACGGACAACCCGAAGTCCATTGTCCAACGGCTAATGCGAAGAGACTCTCCTCGACGGCGGGCCGATGTGGATATGCGCGCCGGTTGCCGACCCGGGAATCGCCCCGCGAATGGCAATGAACGAGACGCCTTGAGAAGCGAGATAACCGATCAATGCCTGCCCTTCGGCGCTGTCGGGGTGTAAGGCGACGTCGACGGCCTCGCGGTGATCGAATCCCAACTGGTTGTGCGTTACGGTCTGACCGACCGCGCTCACGGGAAGCGGCCTTGCGAATTTCAAACGGAAGAAAGCGTCAACCTTGGCTATATCGCCGAGCGCCCAGCGGGACGCGCCCGCATAACGAATCACCAAACCTGTAGAACGATACAGACCCGGCCGTTCCGCAGAAGTTTTAGCAAGCTCTTCCGCCGTGTTGACCTCGGCCACCAGATTATCGACATCGGCGATCCGCTTCGTCGTCTCGGCGACCTTGCCCTGAGCTTCGGCCAACGCGCGCTCGCCATCTTCAAGGTCGCGTTTGGATATCACGCCGAGGTCCAGCAGTTCTTTGCGCTTTCCGACCATTTCCGCCGTGCGCGCTTCGTCCTGCCGCTGCAACTCGAGCAGTTTTTCCAGGCTCTCGCGGTAGGCGCTCGACGCGCTCAGCAGGTTGGCTCGCGACTGGCTCGCGGCTTCCGCCAACTTCTTCATGTCTTCTTTGGAAATCTGCGGAGTAGCTTTTGCTGATCCTGTCTTCGGCTTGCGCGCGGCGCCTTTCTGCGCCATGGCGCGTGGCGCGGCGGCGGTCAAAATGAAGGTCACGGCGAGCAGCGCGACGCCGCGGCGCAATGAACTGTTATCTACTATCGGTTTCCTATGAAACATGCCCTTTATTTAATTCCCCCATCGCCTGATACGCCTCTCGGGGCGGAATGGTTTCGACGTCAAGCCGTTACCATCGCAAGCCGAGCAACCATTTGTCAATGGCAATTAATTCCGCCTGGCTCATCACTCTGAACTAGAACGCATTTACCTTTACTTGTGGCCGCGTTCCGTTGTGTGTGAATGAGTTGGGCGGACGCAGGCGGAAATGTTCCTGCTGCGCAATCCAGCGGGTGGCCAGTGTCGATCTGGTCGCACGCTTCTTCGAGGCAATCGAACGCGCAACATTCGAGCGAAGCTGCAGAGCGGTTTGTCGCCTGGACGCGCGAACTGAAATCCGATCCCGATCTCAATCTGGACCTACGGGCTATGGTCCCGGTTTTCTACGACGTGAGGCGTCGTAAATCGAAGGTGTGGGCGTTCGCAATTACTGTCGCCCTCATTGAGTTGAGGATAAGGTTGGCTTTGTCAGACAAGGCGTCAGATGCAGTAGAAGGGGAATTGGAGTGGTCCTGTTTTAGTGGCGCCAGCGACGACTTTACCCCGCAACTCGGCGGCGATCCGCCACGACGTAAGTGGCGCCAGAAGACTTCTTCCTGTTTTTTGTGATGAATATCTTTCTTGTATAGATCTGAAATTGATTAGAGCGCGTATATCTACACGACCAAGAGTTCATAATCAATACTTGTTCTAAATTATAAAGAGACGCGATACTAAAGGCACATAAAAAGAGCGCCTTATTGCCTTAATTCATAATGAGTGACTGATCGCTTCCCATCACGTTAGTTGTCCCGCTCCCATAACCTCACATGCCTCGAAATTCTCGTTACCCATTTTTGCTGATCTTTGTGGTAGCGCAAATCCGGCAGAAAACGCTTATCACTGCGTAGTGATTTTATTATATTCATTCGCAGTGAATGTTCGAATCTTTGCGCAGATCCGATCATTACGCGGTCTGAGGGAGGGTTTGCACACTAGACTGACAGCGCGCATCTGTTACTTGCCGGCTGTCTGACTGAGCGCTTTGCACGACGGTTTTGTCTGCTATCCAGTTAAATGATTAATCGTTCTGAGCACTTATGGAGAAGTTCACAACATGAAAAAATCGAAGAAGACATTTATTGGGATGACATTTCTTGCACTGGCTTTGGCGGCTATATCCGCCTTTGTTCTGATGGGAAGACATTCGGTCAGTGCGGCCGCAGCATCAAGCGCAAGCGCCGCAGCGCAAACCGCTATGCCGCCAGTCTTTATATTTGCGGTGACAACCGATAACACGCTCTATCTTCTAGCGCCTGGCTCCACCGTCTATCAATCTCTTGGGAGAATTGCAGGAATAGGCGGATTTGATGTTATCGGGATGGATTTTCGCCCCGCTGACAAACGACTTTATGCTTTGACTGATGGAGGGAGACTCTACACTATCAACTTCAATGTCGCTCCGCCGACCGCCACCCTGGTGAGCACACTGACGCCTCGTTTCCCGTCAGGCTTCCAATCGCTTATGGACTTCAATCCGGTCGTTGATGCGATACGTCTCATTGGGGGCGATACGCTGAACTATGCCGTCGTCAAAAACGCCAGCAATATCCTCGCAACGACCGCGGTTCAGACCTCTCTGACTTATGCGGTAGGTGACGTCAACGCCGGAAAGACCCCGAAAGTCATCGGCGGGGCATATACCAATAACGTTGCCGGCGCGACTACCACTCTCTTTTATGCAATGGATCACGATCTGGACACCTTGGTGACGATCGCGGACAAGAATGCTACCGGCAGTTCGAACACTGGTGGAGGGCGACTGCAAACGGTTGGTCGCCTTGTGGATAGCGCTGGCAATCCGATTACCGTCAATGGCTTGTCTGACATGGATATCGTCACTATCAACGGGGTCAATTTTATGATCGGAGTTAGCCGCGATATAACGTTCCAGATCCCTCTCAACACGATTAACCCGAATTTGCCGCTAGGGACGACGCAGAACGTAGTTGTCCAGGGATTCTTGTTCCCGACAAATCCGGCGGCCAGGTCTTCATTTATCGACATCGCCGCTTCAACCCTACAATAATACTGGGGTAATCTCAGTAACTACGCAAGCGCAGCAAGACAGCGCAATCCACCATACGCTGAGGTTGGTTGGAAAATGGGGAAGGGGGAGCAATCATCAAACCCCTTCCCCATAGGTGGACTTCCTCGCTTCTCAGCCTCAAAATTGAAAATTGAGAGTGATAGAAGTGTGTCTTTTCACTTGATTCTTGCCCATTTGTCAAATCATGGCTGGGGCATTCGTCACTTGCCATGACCGATTACTACAGTCACACCCCCTTCGATGTGATGGAGAATGCGGCGGCGAAGCTTGAGGGGAAAATGGCGCAGAGTCATTTCAACGAGAAATATCCGGACGACTATTCTGTCATCACTGCTTCAATTGGGCCAGCGTCGTTTTCGGTATCTTCGCCACGATGCTCACCTGCGTGTCGACCAGATCCGCCACGTCATACTTCACCGCGAAGCCCATGACTATCGCCGCCTCGGTCGAATTGAGCTTGTAATCGCCCTCGAGCCAGCGAGCCAGATCCGTCGTCGCGCGCTGCAACGCCTGGTCGAGAGAGCCTCCGATACCGATCGATATGAGATACTCGGCATTCTCGGCTCGCGGCGTCCCGATAGATTTTCCCGAAATGACATCGACCGTGAACTCGAACTCCATCGAGGTCTCGAGCGCGGCTCCCGTCAACTCGCCGTCACCCTGCGCGGCGTGGCCGTCGCCCAGAAACAACAATGCGCCATCGTAGAAGACAGGTAGATAGACCGTCGTCCCCTCGCGAATCTGGTTGTAATCCATATTTCCGCCGAAGACTCCCGAGTCCCGCGTTCTGATGACAAATCCGGCCGGCGGGGCGACTCCCACGCATCCGAGCATCGGCTGCAATGGAATCGTCAGGTTTTTCAGCGGATCGGTCGGTTGTTCGAGATAAGCGATTCCCTTCTCTTTATCGAGCTTCCAGCGGCTGTTGAATCCCTGCGCGCGCTTCAGATTCATCAGGTATCCGGGCTCTAGCGCATTGCCCACGATACTCTGCCCGCTCCTCGCCCAGTCACGATTGGTTCGGACACTGTTCAATTTGACTACCAGAGTATCGCCCGGCATCGCTCCTTCGATGAAGAACGGGCCGGTCACCGGATTACCCCCCATCGCTCGGAGCGCCGAATTTTCATCCATGCCGTAGGCGTCGACGCTCTTCGTTTTCACCGTGTCGCCCGGAAAGATCCGCAGGACAGCGGGGATGGTATGTGTGAACGCGCCGTGAAACTCCGTGGGAGTAAAAGTGTGTGTGCGCGGTCCGCCTTCGGGCCTGACGGCGGGCCGGCGAGCGCTCCATTTAAATTTAACCCCGCTCAAGTCTCCCTCGCCCTTGAGGATTCCCTCTTGTAATTTGCCCGTGCCGGTCGCGATCTGCATTCCGTTGGGATTCAAAAACTTAATAGTGATAACCGAATCGCTGATAGACCCTTCGATTTTGCGAATGCCGAGGCTGCCTGTGAACTTGTTGTCGGCGACCTGCAGGCTAGTGCGGTGAGTCTCAGTTTCTTCGGGAAATTGTACGCTGAAGATCCAGTTACCCGAGATCTCGTCGGTTTTAGAAGCAGTCGCCTGTGCGAGTATGGGCGGAGAAAGAAGACCGATAAGCAAAATGGAAAACAGAATACGCATCATTATTCGCCTCCTCAGAAATAGTTGTCAATTGGTGTGATTGCGGCAACGGAGTGAAAAAGGCAAAAAAGCTCCGCTCGCTCTCGCCTCCGAGCAGAGCGCCACGTAGAATCGACGCCGTCTCCGATGAAGAAATATCCAGATCACAAGTTAACGAACATCTCATACCCTCCAATGTTGAAGGCGAAGGCAACAGAGGTTATCACCAATTGTAGCCCGCCAATGTCTGTCGCACTCATCTCTAAATGCTCTTCGCAAAACATTCTCCTCATCCCACAGGGACGCTGACGCGATTGAGATCGCCAGCGCTCCCCGAGTTAAACGCCAGCCCCCTAGAAGTTCTAGGGCAAGAGTAGGCCATGATCACCTAGACTGTCAAGGGGAGAGGGCGGCGGGTGATGCCCCCGCAAGCAGGATGTGACTATCCAACTCTGCGTCAGCTTCAATCAGCCACACGCCGGCTTATGGGATCTCTTTGGATAGCATCAGTCAGGTCGATATCACGCGGCTTCCTTCAGGAACGAGGGATGCTCCAGGTCGAGTTCAAACAATCCATATGGGAGCGATGTCTATGATGGCCGCAGATTCGGCCTGGAGACGATTGGCGGAAGAAGATCAAAGCTTTTAACCTTGCTTGAGATTGCCAGCAGATATGCAGAAGCGGAACAATTGATGAGAATGAAGGGTAGGCTCACTAGAGAGCTGATGCAGCCTTAGTTTGAGGTCAAATAAAAGTGAGGCTTCGGCAACCCGACTTGCCGAAGCCTCACAATGGATGTTGGGCGGTATCTGCAGACTCACGCGATCTCAGGCCTGTGTTTCGATAATCAAACTTACTGGCTGACCCACGCTGATTTGGCCTGTGCGCGCTACCGTTCCATAAGCTCCCGCATTATTCTTGTTCAGACGCACGACCGCCTTCATTACGCGTGGGTCTTGTTTGGCCGTATCTGGGTCTAGGTTAATCATCACGCATCGCATATCGCGCATCGTCATACTAAGCATTGGCCCCACTTCGGCGCCGCCAAACACTAACCTGCCGCCTATCCAACCATCCTCCAGAAATGGCTCTGTCGCATCTGTCGCAATTACAATATTTGCCCGGAATCGCCTGGTGTCCAAGGTCTGTCCTGCCTCCCGGCCAATTGCAGAAATCGTCGCTAAATTGATCACCGACACGCTCGCCTCATCAAAAATTCCATGCTTGAGTTTCATCAACTCGACCGCGCTTCCGAACTTCTCCGCGATACTGTTTTGCAACTCCGCGCTTCCGAGCAGAAGGTTCACCCCCTCCGGTGTACGGACATGGGTAGGCAAAGGCTCTTCCGCATTCTCATCAAGACCCAGCGGCTCGTACAAAAGAAGTTCAGGAAGCCGACTTGCAGTAAGCCAGGGAAAGCCACTATTGTCGTTGAGGCGACGAAACGCAAAGCGACGATCTCCCTGCAAACCGTGCCAGCCAAGAAAGGCAGAGTTCGTTGCGATACCAGCCATGGATTTGACAGGATACCGCACGAGTTCATGAATATATCCGAGGTGAATAATCATAGATATTTGCGCCCATTCTGGAATTAGGCGTGACTGCTGAAACGTGTTGTTTCAGACATGTCCTTTCGGGGGCCGGGTTTGACCAATTTATCGTCAGGTCAAACCCGGCCCCCGAAAGGATACTCTCAAGTTGAATCCGCCACGGGTGATTCTAAATCAGACCAAGTAAGATTAGTACAGATAGTCAAACCGCCGCAGGACGCAGAGGAACGCAGAGAACGATCAAGGCTGGTCTTTCTCTGCGTCCCTCTGCGTCCTGCGGCGGTTTGATGT
>Ga0190270_10001228_pt1 | contig 11800 bp, 8 predicted proteins | sample Popmic320T_FD_133748 | JGI IMG/M metagenome (GOLD analysis project Ga0190270, IMG submission 133748) | Populus adjacent soil microbial communities from riparian zone of Weber River, Utah, USA - 320 T | ecosystem: Environmental > Terrestrial > Soil > Riparian zone | place: USA: Utah | collected... | reverse complement strand
CCCGATCCGCGACTGGGTCAAGCTCGCGGTCACCCGGGCTCGGGCGAGCGGTACGCCGGCCGTGTTCTGGCTCGACGAGGCACGCGCCCACGACGCCAACCTCATCGCCAAGGCCAAGGAGTACCTCGCCGAGCACGACACCGAAGGCCTGACCATCGAGATCCTTCCTCCGGTCGAGGCCACGGCGTACTCCCTGGAACGGATCCGCAAGGGTGAGGACACCATCTCGGTGACCGGCAACGTGCTTCGTGACTACCTCACCGACCTGTTCCCGATCCTCGAGCTGGGCACCAGCGCGAAGATGCTCTCCGTGGTCCCGCTGATCAACGGTGGCGGGCTCTTCGAGACCGGCGCCGGCGGATCGGCGCCGAAGCACGTGCAGCAGCTGCTCAAGGAGAACTACCTGCGGTGGGACAGCCTCGGGGAGTTCCTCGCCCTGGCGGTGAGCTTCGAGCACCTCGCGACGACCACGGACAACCCGAAGGCGCAGGTCCTCGCGGACACGCTCGACCGGGCGACCGGCACGCTCCTCAACCAGAACAAGTCGCCCAGCCGCAAGCTCGGAGGCATCGACAACCGCGGCAGCCACTTCTACCTCGCGCTCTACTGGGCACGGGAGCTCGCCGAGCAGACCGACGACGCCGACCTCGCCTCGGCGTTCTCCGACCTCGCCGCAACCTTGGGCGAGCAGGAGCAGGCGATCGCCGACGAGCTCATCGGCGTGCAGGGCGAACCCGTCGACGTCGGCGGGTACTACCGCCCCGACGCCGACAAGGCCTCTGCGGTGATGCGCCCGTCGAAGACCTTCAACGACGCGCTGGCCTCGCTGGGCTGACCGACCGCCTTGCCCGCCGCACGTACCGTGGTCACATGATCGGTTTCCTCGTCGCGGGCCTCGTCATCGGCGCGCTCGCGCGACTCGTCAAGCCGGGCCGGCAGAGCCTCGGCATCCTTGCCACCATGGGTCTCGGTCTGGTGGGCTCGCTCATCGGCGGGACCGTCGCCTGGCTGCTGGGGACAGGCAGCATCTGGGAGCTGAACATCCTCGGGTTCGTGCTGGCCGTGGTCGCGGCCCTCCTGCTCATCGGCACCGCCGAGGCCGTCGCCGGGAAGGACCGCGCGAGGGTCTGACCGGGAGCCGCTGCCCAGCAACGCGCTCCTCGCGAGGCTCAGGCGTGGAACTCCGCCGCGAGGACGTCGTAGATCGCCGCGTCGGAGCGCGAGCCGTCCCCGAGCCGGACCAGCCGGCGCTCCCGCCCTTGGATCCTCAACCCCGCGCGCTCCAGCACGCGACGCGAGGCGTGGTTGTCCTCGGCCGCCACCGCGCGCACCCGCTCGAGCCCGAGCCCGCCGTCGTCGTCGGGCACGAAGGCGTGCCGGAGGGCGAGCCGGGTCGCTTCGGTGGCCACGCCCCGGCCGCGTGCCTGCGGGTGCACCCAGTAGCCGACCTCGGCGTCGACGCCACCACCCTCGAGGTCGAAGAGGTTGACCAGGCCGACGAGCACACCGGTCGACGGGTCCGCCATCGTCCACGTGAGGGCGCGGCCGGACGCGTGTCCCTCCTCCCGGCCCTCGATGAACTCGTGCGCCAGGTCGAGGGTGTACGGCTGCGGGATGTGGCCCAGCCAGCGCTTGGTCTCCGGGTCCAGGCAGCCCTCGACCACCCGGCCTGCGTCCTCGTGGACCAGTCTCCTCAGCACCACCCGCTCACCCCTGACGTACGGCGGCACCAGCCACGGGGCGGTCGGCTCGCGGCGGTCGGCGGCGAGCAGCGTGCCGACCCACGCGTCGAGGAGCACGCCGCGCTGGGGCAGCCAGTGCCGGGGCGCTCCTTCGAAGGAGAACCCGAGGCGCCAGGCCAGCTTGCGGGACGCCCAGTTGCCCCGGTTGGCCCACCAGATGACCGTCTCGAGTCCGCGCTCCTCGAATCCCCAGGCGATCATCAGCCGGAGCGCGCGCTCCATCACCCCTCGACCGCGCACCCACGGGTGCGACCCGTAGGCGATCTCGGCACGACGCTCTCCCTGGTCGCGCAACGACATGGTGCCGGCGTACCGCAGCCCCCCGTCGTCGTCGGGCGCCTCCACGGCGAAGCCGAACTCGGTCTCGTCCGCCCAGCCGCCAGGCATCGCCTGCCGGACGAAGCGATCGGCGTCGGCACGGGTGTAGTCGAGGGGCACCGTCGTCCACTGGCGGCTGAGCGGGTCGAGGCACTGCTCGAGCGCCGCGGAGGCATCCTCCGGCCGGTGCGGGCGCAGGGAGACGTCGCCGTCCCGGAGCGTGGGGACGTCCTGAGGGAAACGCATGGTCCCTATCCTGAAGGCATGGACGACGACCATAGACAGGCGGGACGGGCGGTCCAGCAGTGAACGAGACGCTGCTGTACGTCCTTCTCGTCCTGTCCTTCATCCTGGTCGGTGGCGTCTTCGCGGCCGCCGAGATCGCTCTGGTCTCGCTCCGTGACACCCAGGCCCGCGCGCTCGCGGACCGAGGTGGCCGCGGTCGGGTGGTCGCCGAGCTCAACGAGGACCCCAACCGGTTCCTCGCCGCGGTCCAGGTCGGTGTCACGCTTGCCGGCTTCCTCTCCGCGGCGTTCGGCGGTGCCACGCTGGCCAAGGAGCTCAGCCCGGCGCTCGTCGACCTCGGGCTGGCACCGGGTCTGGCGGACACGACCGCCCTGGTGCTGGTGACGCTGGTCATCTCGTACCTCTCCCTGGTCCTCGGCGAGCTGGCTCCGAAGCGGCTCGGTCTGCAGCGTGCAGAGGGGATCTCGCTTGCGCTCGGCCCGTTCATCGACCGGGTCTCGCGGCTGTCGCGGCCGGTGATCTGGCTGCTGTCGTTCTCGACGGACGTGGTCGTGCGGATGCTGGGTGGCGATCCCGGCGCACAACGCGAGCGGATGTCGGACCAGGAGCTCCGCGACCTCGTCGGGTCGCACGAGACGCTGGGCGAGGAGGAACGGCGCATCCTCGAGGATGTCTTCGCGGCCGGTGACCGACAGATCCGCGAGGTGATGGTGCCGCGCACCGACGTGGACTTCCTCGACGCCTCGGTCCCGGTCTACAAGGCGGCACGGGAGGCGCTGAAGAAGCCGCACTCGCGTTACCCCGTCATCCGTGGTTCCGCCGACGACGTCATCGGCTTCGTGCACGTCCGAGACCTTCTGGACCCGGAGGTCGTGGGCCGGTCGGTGCGGGTGAGCGAGATGACCCGGGAGATCCTGACGCTGCCGTGGACACGTCAGATCCTGGCCGCGCTCACCGACATGCGCCGCGAAGGTATCCACATGGCGATGGTCGCCGACGAGTACGGCGGCACCGCCGGCATCGTGACGATGGAGGACCTCGTCGAGGAGCTCGTCGGGGACATCAAGGACGAGTACGACGTCCATGAGGGCGAGACGACGCGCCACCTGAGCGGTGACGTCGAGGTCGACGGACTGCTCAACCTCGACGACTTCGAGGACGAGACCGGCCTCGAGCTGCCCGAGGGGCCCTACGAGACCGTCGCGGGCTTCCTCATGGCAGAGCTGGGCCGGATCCCACGGCCGAAGGACGTGGTCGACATCGGCCCGCACCGGATCACGGTGCTCGTCGTCGACGGACGGCGGGTGAGCCGGGTGCGGGTGACCTACCACGAGGTCGAGGTTGCGCCCCCTGCGACCACCGAGGACGAAACCAGGCCGGAGGCGGAGAGGGCGTGAGCCGCCCTGACAGAATGCAAGGCATGCCCGAGACCTCGACCGCAGCAGGAAGCTCCCGCCCCCGGGTGCTCTCCGGGATCCAGCCGACGGCGGACTCGTTCCACTTCGGCAACTACCTGGGCGCGCTGCGGCAGTGGGCGGCGCTGCAGGAGTCCCACGACGCCTTCTACTGCGTGGTGGACCTCCACGCGATCACGGTCGAGCACGACCCGAAGCTGCTCCAGGACCGGACCTATCGCTCGGCCGCGCAGCTGATGGCCGCAGGCATCGACCCGGCGCGGTCCGCCCTCTTCGCGCAGAGCCACGTGCCGGCGCACGCCCAGCTGGGCTGGGTGCTGCAGTGCCTCACCGGCTTCGGTGAGGCGCGTCGGATGACGCAGTTCAAGGACAAGTCGGCCAAGGGCGGCGAAGGTGCCGCCAGTGTCGGCCTGTTCACCTACCCGATCCTGCAGGCTGCGGACATCCTGCTCTACCGCCCGGCGTACGTCCCCGTCGGCGAGGACCAGCGACAGCACCTCGAGCTCACCCGCGACCTCGCGCAACGCTTCAACCACCGCTACAAGAGGACGTTCCCGCTTCCCGAGCCCTACATCATCAAGGCGACCGCGAAGATCGGTGACCTGCAGGAGCCGACCGCGAAGATGTCGAAGTCGTCGTCGAGCCCGTCCGGGATCATCGAGCTGCTCGACGACCCCAAGGTCTCGGCGAAGAAGATCCGCAGCGCCGTCACCGACTCCGAGACCGACATCCGGTTCGACGAGGAGAACAAGCCGGGCGTCTCGAACCTGCTCACCATCTACTCCGCACTCTCGGGCGAGACCGTGGAGGCGCTGGTGGAGAAGTACGCCGGACGCGGGTACGGCGACCTCAAGGGTGACCTGGCCGAGGTCGTCATCGAGTTCGTGACGCCGTTCCGCACCCGCGCGCTGGAGCTGCTCGACGACAGGGCGTACCTGGACTCCGTGCTGGCCGACGGCGCCGAGCGGGCGCGAGACGTCGCCGAGCGGACCCTCGCCGACGTCTACGACCGCGTGGGGTTCGTGCCCGCCCGCTGACCGGCCCCCTGACCGGTCAGGAGCACCCCCGCTACGCTGGTCGGCTGTGACGACGATCGGTGTGTCCGTCGGGGTCCCGGACCCGTGGGGCTCGGACCTCCAGGACTACCGGATCGGCCTGGGTGACCCGGTGGCCGCGGGGATCCCCACCCACATCACCTTGATGCCTCCGATCGACGTCGACGGCGAGCTCCTGCCGACAATTCTCGAGCACCTCTCCGGAGCCGCGGCGGCCACTCCCGCGTTCCCGGTCCGCCTGAGAGGGACCGGCACGTTCCGCCCGGTGTCCCCGGTCGTGTTCGTCAACGTGGTGGAGGGGATCTGGGGCTGCGAGCGGCTCGCCGCCGCGGTCCGCACCGGCCCGCTGGCGATCGACGTCGACTTTCCCTACCACCCTCATGTCACCGTGGCCCATCACCTCGACGAGGCTCTGCTGGACAAGGCGTTCGACGACATGGCCTCGTTCGACTGTCGCTTCGTCGTCGACCACTTCTGGATCTACGAGCACCGCGACGGCGAGGGGTGGGCACCCGCCAAGGACTTCGCGCTGGCGCCCGAACCGCACGCGCAGCCCTGACCGGACCACGACGTCGCTCTGCTAGCCCCCTGGTCGTCGGTGGTGAGGTCCACCGTGGCCACGGTTTCGTCCACGTTGAGGAGCACGCGTGCACGATCACGCACCCGGCGCCGGTCGTCCCGCGGTTCCTCGCCTGCGCCTGGGAGACATGAGGCGAGTTTCGCCGGTCACTTGGTCCCGCGCCGGCAAAGGCCCAGAATGTCCCGGTGATGTTGAGGTGAAGCCCCACGAGGCCGGAACGCGCACCCATGCCACGTCCGTCGTTCCACCTCCCCTGGAGGAGGGGGTGCATCGCGACTGCTGGGGCGTCCCGCACGTCGTGGCGGGCTCGCTCGAGAGCCTCGCCTACCTTCAGGGGCGGACCGTCGCCGAGGACCGCACCTGGCAGCTCGAGCACGCCCGGTGCAAGGCGGAGGGGCGTGTCTCAGCACTGCTCGGCCCCTCCGGACTGGCCTGGGACCGCATGGTTCGTCGCGTCGGGATCGAGAAGCTCGGACGCCGCGCGTACGACGGTCTCGACGCCGAGTCGACGGCGTTCGTGGACGCCTTCGTCGACGGCGTGAACGCTCACCTGCTCTCGGCAGACGTCGACCTCGCGCTGCCCGAGCTCGCCTCGACCGGCGCCCGCCCCGGGCGGTGGGAGCCCTGGACGCCGTTGGCGGTGTTCGCCGGCCACCATGTGTTGTTCGCGTCGTTCCCGACGAAGCTCTGGCGGCGCCACCTGGACGACGTGATCGGCCGGGAGCTCGCGACGGTCTTCCACGACGAGGGCCTCTGGCTCCCGGGCAGCAACGCCTGGGCGGTCGGGGGCGAGCGCACCGCGAGCGGGAAGCCGATGGTCGGCGGCGACCCGCACCGCTCCTTCGAGTCGCCGAACGTCTACCAGCAGGTCCGGCTCACCTGCCCCGACGAGGGCATCGACATCGCCGGCTTCACCTTTCCCGGCGTTCCCGGCGTGCAGCACTTCGCCCACGCCGGTGACGTGGCGTGGGGGATCACCAACGCGATGGCCGACTACCAGGACGTCTTCGAGGAGCACCTCGAGCGCCGCGGCGACCAGGTGTGGTGGGAGAGCGCGGACGGGTGGCGGCCCGCAGAGGTTCGCCAGGAGCACATCGAGGTGCGCGACGGCACGTCCGAGGTGGTCGAGGTGGTGGTGACCGGTAACGGTCCCGTGATCCACGGCGAGCCCGGCGACGCGCCCACGTTCAGCCTGCGCGCGGCATCGATGGTGCGTGGGTCCCTGGGTTTCGACTGCCTGCTCCCAGTCCTGCGGGCCCGGACGAGCGCGGAGGTCGAGGCGGCGTTCCAGACGTGGGTCGAGCCGGTCAACAACCTCGTGGTGGCCGACGTGCACGGCGATGTGCGCCACCGCGTCGTCGGTGCCGTGCCCGCACGGGCCGAAGAGAACCGGTGGCGGCCGGTCCCGGGCTGGGCGCCGGAGCATCGCTGGACGGGGTGGGTGGACGACCTCCCGCATCGTCTGGTGCCGCCGGACGGCCAGGTGGTCACCGCGAACCAGCGCATGGGCGACGACTTCGACAGGGTGGGCGTCGAGTTCGCCCCGCCGGGTCGCGCCGACCGGATCACCGGGCTCCTGGACGGCCGCGACGACCTCGACCTCGCCGCCTTCGAGGAGATCCATGGCGACGTTCTCGCCGGACAGCCGAACGCCCTCGCCGAGGCCGTCGCGGCTGTCGACCCGGCGGCCCTCGGTGATGCGGCGCGCGGCGTGCGCGACGAGATCGTTCGCTGGGACCAGCGGTTCGCCGCGGAGAGCGAGGCCGCGGCGGCGTACGTCGCGGTCCGGGAGGCGTTGGTACACCGCCTGGCCGAGTCGCCGCGCTTCGCCGGCCTCGAGGACCCGCCGTACAGCACGGTGTTCGCGGCGTGGTTCATGGTCCCGGTGCAGATCTACCTGAGCCTCGCCAACCTCCTGTCCGACGAGGGCCGCGCCGTCGTCCCGGAGATCGAGCGACACCTGATCGAGGCCCTGGAGGACGTGGGCGCGGGACCGCCTCTGGCGAGGTGGGGTGCACGGCACCGCTACCAGCCGTACCACGTGCTCGGCCTGACCCTGGACGAGCCGCCGGAGCTGGGCGGCGACAACGACTGCGTGCGCTGCACCGGCACGGTGCCGGGTGCGAGCACCGCGGTGCGGGGTGCGGTTGCTCGCTACGCGTGGGACCTCGGCGGCCTCGAGCGCAGTGGGTGGGTGGTGCCGATGGGTGGCTCGGGCGACCCGCGCGACCCGCACCACCACGACCAGCTGGAGGCGTGGGTCGAGGTACGCCTGGTCCCGGTCGCGCCTTCCTGAGACCGGCGCTGTTGCCGGTCGCGTGCAACAGGCCGAATTGGTTCCGGTTCCACGAGGAGCCCATCCCTCGGACCCCTGAGCCCGAACTCGGTGTGGCCCACGTCACCAAGCCCCAGAGGAAAGGGGGAGCGACCACGGGGCGCGGCACAGCACCACCGTCATCAGCATCCGTCACCCGGCGGAGCGAGGGCCTTGTTCGAAGGGACAAGGGATGAACCGTCATCCAAGCGCCCGGGGGCGGCGCTCAGTTCTCGCCCTCACTGCGACAGGCGGCTTGCTGGCCGCCGTCGGCCTCGCCGGTCTGGGACCGATCGGGGCACAGGCGTCCAGCCACCGCGAGGCCCCCCTCATCTCGGGTCAGCCTCAGTACGACGCGACCGACCTCTACGCCTTCCGTAGCCCGGATCGCCAGAACACGGTCACGCTCGTGGCGAGCTGGCTCCCGTTCGAGGAGCCGGCGGGAGGGCCGAACTTCTACTCGTTCGCGACCGACGCCAGGTACGACATCAACATCGACAACGACGGCGACGCCAGGCCCGAGGTCGTCTACCGGTGGACGTTCAAGGACCACTACCGCAGCAAGAACACCTTCTTGTACGCCACTGGTCCGGTCACGTCGCTCAACGACGCGAACCTGAACTACTACCAGACGTACAAGCTGACCAGGATCCGCAACGGCAAGAGCACGGTCCTGGTGCAGCAACGCAAGGTGGTCCCGTCGAACGTCGGCGAGGCGTCGATGCCGGACTACGAGGCGCTCCGCGACCAAGGCGTCATCGACGTCGGTGCCCGGCAGTCGTTCGCCGGCCAGGCAGAGGACTCGTTCTTCCTCGACCTCCGCGTGTTCGACCTGCTCTACGGCGGTGACTTCAGCGAGGTGGGCGACGACACCCTCGCCGGGTTCAACGTGAACACCGTGGCGCTACAGGTCCCGCGCAAGGAGATCGCCAAGGGCAAGGACGTCAACGCCAACCCGGTCGTGGGTGTCTGGACGACGACGGACCGCCGAGGCGTGAACGGCGGCTGGCGGCAGGTGTCCCGGCTTGGTGCGCCCCTCGTGAACGAGGTGGTCGTCCCGCTGAAGGACAAGGACCGGTTCAACGCGTCCGAGCCGAGGAACGACGGTCAGTTCCTCGACTACGTCACGAAGCCGGAGCTTCCGCAGCTCATCGAGGCGGTCTACGGGATTCCCGCGCCCGACGAGCCGCGCAACGACCTGGTGTCGGTGTTCCTCACCGGCGTCGACGGGCTCAACCAGCCCGACGACGTCACGCCGAGCGAGCAGCTGCGACTGAACCTGACCACGCCGGTCACCGGATCGCCGAACCGGCTCGGCGTCATCGGCGGCGACAACCAGGGCTACCCCAACGGGCGGCGACTGGCTGACGACGTCATCGACATCTCGTTGCAGGTCGTCGAAGGGGAGCTGGTCGGCAACCCGAACAACCTGGGTGACGGCGTCGACGAGAACGACGTGGCGTTCGGGGACACCTTCCCGTATGTCGCCTTGCCTGCCTCGGGCAGCGACGACGCCCCGCACTGACACCGACGGGAGGACGGACCGGTCCCGCCGACGCGGGACCGGTCCCCACCCCGATCCGAGGAGAACCATGCTGAAGTACGCCGCGGTCGTCGTGACCGCCCTCGTTCTCTCCGTCTCCGGCGCGGTGGGTCTGGTGCGTGACGACCAGCCACCCGGCAGCGACGAGCTCACCGCCGCCGGCGGGACCGCGCTCGTCGCCGCCCCCGGACAGGACCTCACGTCCGTCATCGCGACCTTGCAGGACCAGCTCCGCCGGGTGCCCGGCGACGCGGCCGGGTGGGCCACCCTCGGGCTCGCCTACGTCGAGCAGGCCCGGGTCACCGGTGACCCCTCGTTGTACCCGAAGGCCGACGCGGTCATCGCGCGGTCCTTCGACGTCCAGGCCGACGACAACACCGCGGCCCTTGCCGCCTCGGCCGCCCTGGCGTCCGCCCGTCACCGCTTCGGTGAGGCCCTGCGGGACGCGCAGGCAGCCCTGGCCATCGACCCGTGGCAAGCAGGCGCACTCGCCATCCGGGTCGACGCGTTGACCGAGCTCGGCGAGTACGACCGCCAGCTCCCGGCCCTGCGCATCGCCGACCGGCGGCAGCCCGGCGTACCAGTGGCGTCGCGGTGGTCGTACGCCCTCGAGCTGCGCGGCCGGCTCGCAGCCGCAGCCGCCGTCCTGCTCCGCACCGCGGACGGAGCGACCCATGCCGATCGCGGGTTCCTGCTCACGCAGGTCGCGGACCTCGAACGGCGACGCGGCCGCCTCGGGCCCGCCGAGAGCCACCTGCGGCAGGCGTTGCAGGAGAGCCCCGGCTACGTGCCGGCCCTGGTGGGCCAGGCGCGACTCGCGGTCGCGCAGGGTCGACTCGATGTCGCCGAGCGCCGCTGGCGGGCGGTCGTCGCTCGGCTGCCACTGCCGACGCACCTCACCGAGCTCGGGGAGCTCCTGCTGCACAGGGGAGAGCGGGAACAGGCACGTGCGCAGTTCGCCGTCGTGCGCAGCACCGTGCAGCTGCTGGAGGCGAACGACGTCGACACTGCCCTCGAGACCGCGGTGTTCGAGGCCGATCACGGCTCGCCCGGCGCGGCGCTGCGCCAGGCCCGCACCGAGTGGGACCGGCGACGCAACATCCACGTGGCCGACGCGCTCGCGTGGGCGCTGCACGTCGCCGGCCGGGACCGCCAGGCCCTGGCGTTCACCCGGCAGGCGACCCGGCTCGACACCGAGGAGTCGCAGCTGTGGCTCCACCGCGGCTTGATCGAGGAAGGGCTCGGCAGGGACGAGGCCGCCGTGCGGCACGTTCGACGAGCCCTGGCCACGGACCCGGGCGCCTCGCCCTGGCAGCAGCAGCGAGCCGAGCGCGCCCTCACCCGACTCGACGCGGGAGGGCCGCGATGACCGGCCGGTCCGGGGCGGCACGGCGCGTGAGCGTGCTCGTCGCGGTGACGGTCGCCGTGCTGGGCCTGCTCACGCTCGCAGCCCCGTCAGCGTCGGCGCACCCCCTGGGCAACTTCACGACGAACCGCTACACGGGCCTTCTCGTCTCGCCCCACGGCGTCACGGTCGAGCACGTCGTCGATCTCGCGGAGATCCCGACGGCACAGCTCGGGGACCGCCTTGTCGACCTGCCCACGCTCGCCGCGGACGAGTGCGCCCGAGCCCTTCCGAGGCTCACGCTCCGCGTCGACGCAGCAATCGCGCCGCTGACTCAGCGGGCGGCCACAGCCAGCACCCGGGACGGTGAAGGTGGCCTCCCGATCACCCGCATCACCTGTCGGTACGAAGCCGCCGCGGACCTCACGGACGGAAGCTCCGCAGTGTCGTACGACGACGGGACCGCACCCGGTGTCATCGGGTGGCGTGAGGTCACGGCCCTGGGCGACCGGATGCGACTCGTCGAGTCCGACGTGCCCACCGAGAGCGCGAGCGAACGGCTCACCACCTACCCGACGGACATGCTGGCGTCACCGCTGAGCGTGACCTCGGCGGACCTCGTCGTCGCGCCGGGCGGTCCGCCCACCGCGCTCGCGGAGACCACGGCGGGGGCCACGACCGGGGCCACACCGGAGGGACCGGCGAGTTCGCTGACCTCCCGTGTGTCCGACCTGGTCGGGGAGAACGGTGCGCTGGCCGCGTTGCTCGCCCTGGTGCTCGCCGTCGTGCTGGGCGCCGCGCACGCGCTGGCTCCGGGCCACGGCAAGACCGTGATGGCCTTCTACCTCTCCCAGCGTGGCGACTCCTCCTGGCGTTCGGCCGCCTGGGTCGGAGGGAGCGTCACGGTGGCGCACACAGGCTCGGTGCTCGTCCTCGGACTGCTGGTGTCGTGGAGCACCGCCTTCGTGCCGTCGCGGCTGTACCCGTGGCTCACCCTGGTCACCGGCCTCCTGATCCTCGGGCTGGGGTTGTCCCTGGTCCGCGGTGCCCGGCCGGCCACCCCCGGTCACGGCCACGGGCACGGTCACGGGCACGGTCACGGGCACGGGCACGGGCACGGCCATGGACAGGGGCACGCGCCGGTGGCCGTGCTCGAGCGGGCGACCACGGAACCCGTGGCGGCTGCAGCAACGCCGGCTCGGCCAGGTCGGGCGGGCCTGTGGGTGATGGGACTCGTCGGTG
>Ga0190270_10001227_pt1 | contig 11803 bp, 14 predicted proteins | sample Popmic320T_FD_133748 | JGI IMG/M metagenome (GOLD analysis project Ga0190270, IMG submission 133748) | Populus adjacent soil microbial communities from riparian zone of Weber River, Utah, USA - 320 T | ecosystem: Environmental > Terrestrial > Soil > Riparian zone | place: USA: Utah | collected... | reverse complement strand
GGTCGCGAAGGGTCAGCGCCGGCTCTTCTCCGTCTCGGCGAACGGCGGTCCGGCACGACAGCTGACGCGCGGCGCCTACGACATGTCGCCCGACTGGTTCCGGGGCTAGGAGGGTCTGGCGGAGTGGCGCTCGTCGCCGGGGTGCGCTGGTCGTTTCGAGGCAAGGACGCAGGGAGCGCCGATAGACGAAGCTATCGGCGCGACTGAGGACGCCGCATCGGGACGACCAGCGAGGCCCGGCGGCTCAGCCGCCATTTCGCCAGACCCTCCTCAGTGGCTGCCGCCGCGGCGACGCCGTGCGACGCGTGACAGCTCGCCGAGCGCGATCACGCCGACGAAGATGAGCCCGACCACGAGCATGCCGGTGATCACGTTCTTGCCCTCTTCGGCGGCGTTGGCCAGCAGCCAGGCGGTCATGGCGCGAGCTTAGCCGACCCGCTCGGCGTGCGCAGCCAGAGAGCTCGAGACGGCGACGCCGCTGGGATCGCCACCCAACCGGCGGACGCAGGCGACCCAGGCGTCGCCGTCTCCGGGCTCGCCCTCGGCGCGGAGGGCGGCGCACGTCGAGATCAGCTCGGCGAGCGCCGCGACCGCGTCGAGCTCGCCGGTGGCGGCGATCCGGACGAGGCCGTGCGCGTAGAGGTAGTCGCCGAGCAGGATCGCGACGTCCTCGTCCGGGGGTGCGAACAGGCGCGGCCCGCCGTAGTGGAGCAGGTACCCCTCGTAGATCGTCTCGACGCCGAGCGCGAACCGCTCCGGCACGAGCATCCCGAAGACGTGCACGCCCTCCGGGTCGGCACGAAGCGCGTCGCCCCAGAGCGGGCTCTCGGCCGCGGCCTCCGCTGCGATCGTCTCGAAGAGGTCAGTCGCGGAAGAAGTCGCCAACGGCCTCGATGGTGCGGTCGATGTCCTCGTCCGAGTGCGCGAGCGAGACGAAGAGGCACTCGAACTGGGAGGGAGCGATGTAGATCCCGCGCCCGAGCAGGTGGCGGAAGAGTGCGCCGTAGCGCTCGGTGTCGCTCGCCTGCGCGTCCTCGAACGTGCGCACGGCGCGCTCGCGGAGGAAGAGCGTCGCCATCGCGCCGACGCGCTGGACGTGCCCGAACGGGGCGAGCCCCGCCTCGAGCAGGGCGCCCTTCGCCTCGAGCGCCTCGTAGACCTCCGGCTCACGGAGGCGCCGCAGGACGGACGTTCCCGCCGCGGTCGCCAGGGGATTCCCCGAGAGCGTGCCGGCCTGGTAGACGTCGCCGGCGGGAGCAAGCCGCTCCATCACGTCGGTGCGGCCGCCGAACGCGGCTGCAGGAAGGCCGCCGCCGACGATCTTGCCGAGGATGGTCAGGTCGGGGATGACGCCGAAGCGCTCCTGGGCGCCGCCGCGGGCGACGCGGAAGCCGGTGATCACCTCGTCGAAGATCAGCAGCGCGCCCGCCGCGTCGCAGAGCGTCCGCAGCGCCTCGAGGAAGCCGGGCGCCGGCGGCACGACACCCATGTTCCCGGCCACGGGCTCGACGACGATCGCGGCGAGGCCCTCGCCGTAGCGCTCCACCGCCGCCGCCGTCGCGTCGAGGTCGTTGTAGGTCGTGACGACCGTGTCGGCGGTCGTGGCGGTCGGGACGCCCGGGCTGGACGGGATGCCGAGTGTCGCCAGGCCGGAGCCCGCGCTTGCCAGCAAGCCGTCCGCATGGCCGTGGTAGCAGCCGTCGAACTTGATGATCCGGTCGCGCCGCGTGAATCCGCGGGCGAGCCGGATCGCGCTCATCGCCGCCTCGGTCCCGGACGAGACCAGCCGCACCATCTCGACCGAGGGGACGGCGTCGACGATCTCGGCGGCCAGCTCGACCTCGCTCTCGGTCGGCGCGCCGAAGGTCGTCCCGCGCTGTGCCGCCTCGGCGATCGCCGCCAGTGTCTCCTCGTCCGCGTGCCCGAAGAGGAGCGGCCCCCAGCTCAGCACCCAGTCGACGTACCGGTTCCCGTCGACGTCCTCGATCGTCGAGCCGCTGCCGCTGCGGACGAAGACCGGCTCGTCGAGCCCGACGCTCCGCATCGCCCGCACCGGGGAGTTGACGCCGCCCGGGATCAGCTTCTCCGCCCGCCTGGCCAGGTCCGACTTCTGCCTCAGAGACTGATTCATGACAACCAGCGCGCCAGATCCTTCGTCCAGTAGGAGAAGACGAGATCGGCGCCCGCCCGCTTGATCGCCGTCAGCGACTCGAGCGCCGCCTGGCGCTCGTCGAGGTGGCCGGCCGCGGCCGCGGCCTTCACCATCGCGTACTCGCCCGAGACGTTGTAGGCGGCGACCGGGCAGTCGAAACGGTCGCGGACGGCCCGGATCACGTCGAGGTAGGGCAGCGCCGGCTTCACCATCAGCACGTCGGCACCCTCGGCCAGGTCGAGCTCGCATTCACGCAGCGCCTCGCGGAGGTTGGGCGGGTCCATCTGGTAGCCGCGCCGGTCGCCGAACGACGGCGCCGACTCGGCGACGTCACGGAATGGGCCATAGAACGCCGAGGCGTACTTGGCGGCGTAGGCGACGATCGGCGTCTCCGGGAGAACCTCGCGGATCGCACCCACCCGGCCGTCCATCATGTCGCTCGGCGCGACGGCATCGGCACCGGCGTCGACATGGCTGCTCGCGGTCCGCGCCAGCAGCTCGAGCGTCTCGTCGTTCGCGACCTCGCCGTCCCGAACGACGCCGCAATGCCCGTGCGCGGTGTACTCGCAGAGGCAGACGTCGGTGACGAGGACGAGCTCAGGATGCTCGGCGCGCAGCGCTCCGAGCGAACGCTGCACGATCCCATCCTCGTCCCAGGCGCCCGAGCCCTCGTCGTCCTTCTCGTCCGGGACGCCGAAGAGCAGCAGCGCCTTGACGCCGAGCCCGGCGAGCTCGCCCGCTTCGGCGACGAGGTCCTCGACCGAGTAGCGGCTCATCCCGGGCAGCTCCTCGTTCCGGACCGTCGAAGGCCCGGCGAAGAGCGGCATCACGAAGTCGTCCAGGTCGAGCCGCGTCTCGCGCACGAGGCCCCGGAGGGCATCGGTTCGGCGCAGCCGCCGCAGGCGTGTCGCAGGGTATGCGCTCACGCCGACACTGTACGCAGGCAGCCGCGCTGGGGGGTCGCCGCCGCCGTCGGATCGGAGCCGCTAGGCGCCGGTGATCCGCACCTGGAGCGATGCGAACGGGGAGTTCCTGAGCTTCCGCTTGAGCTCTGCCACAGTCATTCTCGTTCCGCCTTTCCGCCGCAGGGAACCAGTCCGGCGCAGCATCGGCGACCGCCGTCACCCGTCATCACCCCGACGGGGCATTCACGGTGCGTCCGGGCTCCTCCCTAGGGTGGGCGGCGACGGGAGGATGAGTGCGTGACGACGCGAGATTCGAATCGTCCGACGCGGAGAGAGCGTGCCGCACGCAGCGGAGGGAATTGGAAGCCTTCGGCAGGGTCGGCTATGGTGCCGCCCATGGCTTCGGCCCCCACCCGCCATGCGGTGCCGCCGCGCGCTTCCAGGGTGCGAGACCGCAGGGAGATCGACCGGCTGCGCGCGCGCCGCCGGCGGCCCGAGCGGCACGCCGCGCGCTTCCTGCTTGCCGCTCTTCTTTCGGCAGTCCTGCTCCTGACCCTGCTTCTGACCGCATTCGGGACGTGGAGCGCAGAGCCGGTCGCGACGAAGCCGCTGGCGACGTCGGCCGTGCTGCCCGGTGGCCAGCCGTTGCGCCAGATCGTCGCGACTGCTGGCGGCCTCCACCTGCAGCTGCCCGTGTCCCAGAGCGCCGTCACCGCGATCGGCTACCACAACGCCGGCGACGGCTCGCTCATGCTCGACCCGATCGGTCGGCAGGGGAACGCAGGTCTCTTCGCGCGGCTCTGGCACAAGCTCGCGGGCACGAGCGAGACGAGCCTCGTCTGGTACCAGCTCCGCGGCGACCGCGGCCCGGGCACGTCGGTGCTCTCGGTCGGCGCCGCGCCCGGGACCGACGTCTACTCGCCCGTCGACGGCACCGTGGTCGGGATCACCGACTACGTGCTCTCGAACCGGACGTACGGCGCCCGGATCGACATCCGGCCGCTCGACGCGCCCTCCGTCGTCGTCTCGATGACGCACCTGCGCGCCGACCCGGCGTTGACCGTCGGCTCGACCGTCGAGAAGGCCGCGACCAAGGTCGGCATGATCGTCGACCTCACCGCCGTCGAGCGCCAGGCGCTCGCGCGGTACACGCAGGACGCGGGCAACAACGTCTCGCTGTCGGTGAAGCCGGCCGCGCTGCTGTCGGTTCGCTAGCCGGCGTTCCCTGGCGCGTGATGAAGGTCCTCTTCGTCGGAGACGTCGTCGGCGCGCCGGGCAGGCGGGCCGTCGAGGAGCGCCTGCAGCAGCTGAAGGAGGAGGTCGGCGCGTCGTTCTGCATCGTCAACGGCGAGAACGCGGCCGACGGCGTCGGGATCACGCCCAAGCTCGCGGCGCGGATCCTGGCCGCCGGCGCCGACGTGATCACGCTCGGCAACCACACGTGGCGCCGCTCCGAGATCGCGCCCTACCTCGGAACCTCGGAGCAGGTGATCCGGCCTGCGAACTTCTCGACCCTCGCGCCGGGGCGCGGGCTCGTCGTCCGGCCGGCGGCGGACGGGACCCCGGTCGCGGTGATCAACCTGCTCGGCTCGCTCTTCCTCTCGCCCGCGGTCTCGATGTTCGAGCTCGTCGACGACCTTGTCGCCGAGGCGCGCGAGCAGGCGCAGGTGATCGTGGTCGACGTCCACGCCGAGGCGACGAGCGAGAAGGTCGCGCTCGCGCACTGGCTCGACGGCAAGGTGACGGCCGTCGTCGGCACGCATACGCACGTCCAGACCTCCGACGCACGCATTCAACGCGGCGGTACTGCCGCGCTCACCGACGTCGGCATGACCGGCCCGCACGACTCCGTCATCGGCGTCAAGGCCGACCTGGCGATCCACCGGATGCGCACGGGAATGCCCGTCCGCTTCGAGGTCGCCGAGGGGGGCGTCAGGATCGAGGGCGCGGTGATCGACTGCGACGAGTCGGGCCGCGCTACGGCGATCGAGGCGATTCGCCTCTCGTATCCCTGACCAGCACGACGAGCAACGCGACCAGGACGAGGTCGCGGAGCAGGACGAGCGTCGAGGGCAGCGGGTCGAGCTCGCGCGCCAGGTCCCAGTAGCGCGAGGGGAACCAGAGCTGCGTCAGCACGAGTGCCGCCGCGAGCAGCACGGACGCGCGGAGGCCGCGAAGGCCGCCGACCAGCGGCACGACGGGCGCGAGCCAGATCAGAAACTGCGGCGAGAGCACCTTCCCGAGCGCGACGAAGGCGACGAGGGCGGCAGCGCTCCAGCGGACGAGCTCCTCCGTCTCCGCCGGCCGTCTCAGCCAGATCCAGGCGAGCACCGCGATCTGCACGAGGCTGAGCACGGCCGCGGTGAAGGCCGTCCCCGACGCGTACAGGTTCTGCGAGCCGTGGCCCGAGCGCATCTCGACGTCGAGCCCGACCAGATGGTGGGCGGCGAGGTAGAGGGCCGCGCCGAGGCTCTCGATCTGGAGCGGCCGGGACAGTTGCCGCCCCAGGCTGTGGGCGACGCCGTCGGGCGCGACGAGGAGGAACGGCAGGAACGCGAGCGCGACGACCCCGGCGCAGAGCGCCAGGCAGACGAGCGCCTCGCGCCGGCCGCGGCGGTTCCAGACGTAGCCGAGCGCGACGGGCACGAGCACCGCCGGGTAGAGCTTCACCGCCACCGCCCCCCCGAGCAGCGCGAAGCCGAGCCGGTCGCGCCTGTGCACGAGCGCGGCGAGCGCGGCCGCCACGAACGCGACCGGGTAGAGGTCGAACCGCGTCAGCACGACCGAGCCGAGGAGGAGCGGGAACGAGGCGACGAGGGCGAGCGCCCCGACGGTTCGCGCCCGCGAGGCATTCAGCCCGCGCAGCGAGACGGCGGTGAGCAGCACGGTGACGACGCCGAGGAGCGCCATCAGCCCCTCGAAGACGTCCCTGAACCCCCGCTCGTCGTCGCTCAGGAGGGCGGGCACGACGAATGCGGGCAGCGCGCCCGGCGGGTACTCGGGCCGGACGTCGCGATACGGGACGGCACCGTCCTCGATCGCGGTGCCGTAGGAGGCGTAGACCGGGATGTCGACGATCTCACTTTCGTCGTACCAGGCCGTGTGCAGCGCGAGCCACGACAACAGGAAGAACGCCGCAGCGGCGACCGCCGCGAGCTCAGTGAACCTGCGCGGTGGGATCACGTCGATGGAGCAGTGCGAAGGCGACGAAGGGGAAGAACCAGGGGATGTAGAGGTAGAACCAGTGCGTCAGGGCGAGCTCGAAGCCGATCAGGACCGCCGCGGTGAGCGCGGCGAGCTGCAGGATCGACTTCTGCCTGGGCACGAAGGCGGTCAGGACCGCCCCGGCGACGACGAGCACCTGCACCACCTGCTGCACGACATGCAGGTCGGGCACGCCGGCGGCGTGGTACTGGCCCCAGCCCCAGATCGAGAACGGCGAGTCACGGTCGAGCTGGAAGCCGAACGTGCGCTCGGCGAAGACGCGCGCCGCATGCAGCGGCTCCGGCTCGAGCAGGAGGACGAGAAACGCCGCGGCGGTCGCGCCCGCGAAGCCGAGCGCGAAGCGGCGCACCGGTGGGCGCAGGCCGTTCGGATAGGAGAGCCAGAGCGGCGCCAGCAGGAGCGCGGCGAACTTGGTCCAGCCCGCGAGCGCGACTGCGGCCCCCCGCGCCCAGGCCGAACTCGCGAGCCAGAACCCCCAGATCAGGAAGGCGGGCATGATCGCGTCGTTCGTGTTCGAGTTCGACGCATAGAGCGTGAACGGGTACGCGGCCCAGGCGAACGCGAGCGTCGCCGCCAGACGTGGGCCGCCGTACCGCCTCCCCACGAGCGCCAGCCCGAGGATGCAGAGCGCGTCGAAGAGAAGCGAGGTCGCGTGCGCCGCCCAGAGCTCGTCCCACTTCCCGGACCAGCCGAAGACCGCATACCCGGGCAGGTAGGCGAGGTAGGACACCGGTCCGTATGTGTCGCCGCGCGGATTCGACGCCTCGCAGCGGCCGTTCGTCTGGATCCGCTCGCGGATCTCGCCCTCGGCGTCGGCGGTGCCGCACGCCTTCAGACTTCCCTGCTCGGGCATGTGGCCGTACGGCATCTCGCCGTTCGCGATCCGCTGCGCACCGACGACGCCGGCGAAGCCGACGTCGATCACGCTCCGCTGCGCCTCGACGTTGAGCCCGACGCGGAACCCGACGAGGAAGACGCAGGCGGCCGCGAGCAGCCAGACCGGCCAGACGGGGGCGGAGGCACGCGGCGGCCGGTCGCGCCTGGCGACCCAGAGGCACCGGCCGAGTAGGTACACGATCGGCGGGTAGGCGAGCGGCGCGCTCCAGAAGATCTCGCCCTCGTTGAAGAAGCGGAGCGAGATCGAGAACGAGAGCAGCGCCAGGAGGTCGAGGTTGCGGAGCGAGAACGGCCGCCGCAGGTCGGCCAGGCCGACGAGGAAGAGCGCGCAGAACGCGAGCCAGAGCCAGACGCCGTTGATCGTCTTGCCCCCGAACGCGCCCGCGCCGCCGCGCGCCATCGACCAAGCCACCTGCGGCCCGGTCCAGGCCTCCGTCACCTCGCCGGTGCTGTCGTCGACCTTGCCGAGCACGATCTGGCCGGCCTTGCCCGACCAGGCCTTCACCACCCATTCGTCGTTCGCCGGCCGGTACTCGGCGTCCGTCTGCGGCTTCGGCGGGTAGCGGTCGAGCCAGTCGGCGACCTTGCCGTTGCGGAAGAGAATCGCGGTCGCCTGCTCCTCGGTCAGCCGCGCGGCACCCTCTGCGGGCACGAACGGGGTCTCGACGAGCCTGCCGTCGTCGTCGTAGACGGGCTCGGTCGGCGCCGTCGCCGCTCCCGCCGGAACGGCGAACGCCAACGCCGCCAGCGCGGCCGCTAGGGCCGGGAGCCGCGCCCGAACGACCAGAGCTTGTTCCCGACGAAGTTCCACGGGGTCACCAGCACGATCGCGATCGCCTGGGCGAGCACCTTGCCGACGCCGGCGGAGTCGACGAGCAGATGCAGGATGAGCAGGTTGGCGGCGAGCGCGATCGTCGAGACGACGAGGAAGCGCAGGCCCTGGTAGGCGACATGGCCGCGCTGGCCGCGGAACGTCCAGAGCCGGTTCCACGTGTAGTTGTTCGTCACGGCGACGAGGAACGATGCCGTCGCGGCGAGCAGGTAGTGGACGTCGCCCACCTTCAACAACAGCGTGTAGACGGCGAGGTTGACGACGTACCCGCTCGCGCCGACGAGGCAGAAGCGGATCAGCTGCAGCCAGTTCTCACGCCGGCCGAGCGCCCCCCGCGTGCGAGCGAGCGCAGCCGAGGCGCTGGGAGCGGTGGAGCGCTGCATCGCCGCGCGAGCCTAGCTAACGATGCGCCGAAAGCGGAATCACGAGCGCCCCGTCCGGCTCGATCCGCGCCTCGGCGAGCTCGGGAACGCTCGTGAGCGGGCGGCCGTGGGCGCGATAGAACTCGAGCTCGCGCGAGTCGAGCAGGGTGAACGTGCTGTCGATCTCGATTCCGTGTGCGCCGCGGCGAGCCGTCGAGAAGGGGAGGAAGCGGTTGGCGCCGTCGCCGCAGTGGACCTCGAGCCCGAGGATCCGCGGCTCTTCGGCGTCGAGCAGCACGGTCTCCACTTCGCCGAGGCGAATCCCGCGCGTGAGCACGGGCGCACGCAGCAACGTCGATGGCGTCTGCCCTCGCACCACGATCGCTCTACCCGCCCCCGGGCTCGTCGAACCCTGCCGAGCCGAGCAGCGGCACGAACCGGCACGGCACGGTCCGCGTCCGGACGGGTCCCTGCGGCCCCCGCTCGACGATCTCGAGCCACTGGTCGCGCCGCGACCCAACCGGGACGACGAGACGTCCGCGTGGCGCGAGCTGCTCGTAGAGCGCGTCCGGGACCGCCGGCGCCGCAGCGGCGACGACGATCCCGTCGAAGGGCGCTCGCCCGGGCACGCCGAGCGTGCCGTCGCCGACCCGGACCTCGACGCGGTCGTAGCCGGCGCCCACGAGCGTGCGCCGCGCCTCCTCTGCGAGCTCCGGCACGCGCTCGATCGTCACGACCTCGTCGGCGAGCTCCGCGAGCAGGGCCGCCTGGTAGCCGGAGCCCGTGCCGACCTCGAGCGCGCGGCCCCCGTCGAGCCTGAGCGCTTCGAGCATCGTCGCGACCATGTACGGCTGCGAGATCGTCTGCCCGGCACCGATCGGGAGCGCGCGGTCCGCATAGGCGTGCCGGCGGAGGTTCTCGGGCACGAACAGCTCGCGCGGCACGGCCGCGATCGCCGCCAGCACCCGCTTGTCGCGGATCCCCCGTAGGGCCATGAGCCTCGCGAGCTCGGGCCCGTCGCTCATGCCTTCGCGGGCGTTCGCGCGTACGCCGGCGCCGGGACGCCGAAGTGGTCGAGCACGGCGGGCATCACCTCGACGATCGAGGCCGGCAGAGCGTCGAGCCCGACGGTGAGCATCGGTACCTCCGAGTCGCCGGTCAGGAGCGAGCCGTGCGAGCCGCCGCCGGAGTGATGGCGTCCGGCGAGGTCCGCGAACTCCCAGCCCGCGGCGGCCGAGATGATCAGCTCGCCCGCGTTCGGATTGACCAGCGCCGCCGCCGCGCGGGCGGCACCGTCGGGGTGGTCGAGCTGCGAGACGTCTCCGTCGGCTCCGTCGCGCCGAACGACGAGCCTGTCGCCGTCTCGCCGGAGGACGACGTCGACGGCCGGATTGCCGTCGAGTCGGCGCGCGAGCGGCGCGGGATCGTCGTCGGTGTAGATCATCCCGGCGCGGTTCGAGGCCGTCACGATCGCGTCCGGGAAGACGTCCTGCAGCCGCGCGACCTCGCTCACGGGCGTCTGGCCATGGTCGGAGCAGAGGATGACCGCGTACCGCTCGAGGAACTCGTCGGCGCCGCCTGCTGCCTCGATCAGTGCCCCGACGGCGTCGTCGGAGCGGGCGAGCGCAGCGTGCGCGGCGTCCGGGCCCTGGGCATGGGACGCGTAGTCGTAGTCGGAGAGGTAGAAGACGAGGAAGTCGAAAGCGTCGCGCGTGACCAGCCAGCGGCCGACGGCGGCCGCATACGCATCGATCGTCCCGCGGGGCCGGTTGCGCACGGACAGCGGCGCTCCGGTCACATCCGACTCGAACAGGTTGTAGAAGAAGAAGCGGCTCGGGCCGTGCGCGGGACGCGTCAGGAACGGGACGGTCGGCCGGTGCGGGTGCCGCCCGCGGTAGCAGGTGATGTTGATCGCAGCGGCCGTCAGGCCGGCGTCTTCGAGCGCCTCGTAGACGGTGACCGCGCCGCTGCCGAGATGGCTCGCATTCAGGCCGTAGATCGTGTCGACGAGCGACTGCTTGGCACCGGCCGCGCGTACGGCGCCGAACGAGGAGCCGTACTCGACGAGCCGCTGCTCGCCGCGGTGGTACCAGACGAGGTGCGGGATCTCGTGCACGTCGGGGTGGGCGCCGGTGGCGAGCGCCGAGAGACAGACCGGCGTCAGCGAGGGGAAGGTCGAAAGCGCCCGGCGGTAGCGGCCGTGCTCGGCGAGCAGCCCCAGCGACGGAGCCGCGCCGCGCTCGAGCGTGTCCTCCAGCATCGACGGCGTCAGGCCGTCGATCACGATCAGGATGAGCTTCTTGGTGGCTCGTCCGGTCATGACGGTGCGCCGCCCATGGCCGGGCGAGCCACCTCAGTCGCGGGCAAGGCTGCGGAGGCCGGCGTAGCGGTCGGCCTGGGTGCGGCGGAGGCGGGCGGCGAGGCCCGGCAGCGCGACTGCCTCGAGATAGCCCGCGCCGGGCACGAACGCGAGGCCGGCGAGGCCCGCGGCGACGGCCGCGACGATCAGCGCGAGACCACCGCGCGTTCCGCCGCGCCGCAGCGCGCCGGCGACGACGATCACCGCTGCGGCACCGCCGACGAAGCCCCCGACCGCTCCGGCGAGGACCTCGGTCCAGTCGTCGATCACGAACCCGACGGCTGCGCCTGCGGCGCCGCCGAGCAGGACTGCGGCGATCCGCCCGAGCGGCGTCGACGAGAGCAACCCCGCGAAGAGCACGCCGAGCGAGGTGCCGAGGCCGAGCGCCAGGCCGATCGTGTACCAGTCCCCCATTGCGGGGCAGTGTAGAGGCGTCCTGCGTTTCGCCAGGGCGTTTTCTGGAAATACAACGCCCGACCCGTACGACCGCTTCGGAGGAGGAGAATCCGTGAACGACGACCGGCCGCTGCTCGTGTTCTTCTGGTCCGAGCGCTCGGGCCCCGCCCGACGGATGGAGAGCCTGCTCGCCCACCTGGAGCGGAAGGAGCGGGACCGCCTCCGCGTCCGCCGCGTCGACGTCGACCAGAGCCCCGAGATCGCCGACCGCTTCCGCGTCACGGTCGTCCCGACGCTCGTGCTCGTCAAGGACAAGCGGGTCGTGTCACGGCTCGACGGGCGCACCAGCGCTCCGAAGATCGAGGCGATGCTCGAGCCGCACCTGCGCCAGCTAGCCGCGGCCTGATTCGCAATCCATCCGCCGGGTATCCGAGTAGGGACCTGTGGCGGCCCAAATCAGGGCTTGCCCGGCCAACGACCGAAGGATGGAGGTTGGTATGTCGAAGCTCGCAGTGCGAGGGCTCGTCCTGGGAACCGTGATCGCGCTGCTCGGCGTGGGCTCGTACGCCATCGCGGGCGGTGGGTCGAAGAACTTCAGCGGCAGCCCGATGACCGGATTCGAGGAGAACCCGGACCTGTCGACCACGGGGAACGGGTCGTTCACGGCACGGCTAT